>Ga0105048_10006006_pt1 | contig 19573 bp, 18 predicted proteins | sample MAT05_FD_78382 | JGI IMG/M metagenome (GOLD analysis project Ga0105048, IMG submission 78382) | Freshwater microbial communities from Lake Fryxell liftoff mats and glacier meltwater in Antarctica - MAT-05 | ecosystem: Environmental > Aquatic > Freshwater > Ice > Liftoff microbial mat | place... | reverse complement strand
GGAATTATTTTTAAAAAGGACCAATACCAATAGTCCAATTAATAAAATTGGGGTTTTCATAATGCAATTTAAAAGGGTTATGTTAAATTTTGCATTTCGAAATTACTAAAAATTCTACTCAAATTATATAAATTTTTAAAACACAGTTTAAATTCTAGTGATTATATGACTTAAAACCCCAATTGCAGTCTTATATAGGACTTCATGGAACTCTTTTATAGCGCTTGCATTTATCTTTAAAGAAAATAAATATTTGTCACGAATGCACGAATCGAAGAGCAACAGATATTGTTTGTTAATGAAGCACAATTTTATTTGTGCATTCGTGGCAAAAAAATATTGACAATAGTTAATTAGATTTTCTTTTCTTATCATTTCGAATGCTCCACCAAACACGAATGATGATGTACAAAATAATTGCGCTAAAAATCAACGTTAATTTAATGGAAGCATCGTAATCAACGTAATCGGTTGAATGAAGCGTTTCGCCATCTGATAAAAGAGTCGTTTTCATTTCTTCTTAAAAAAAAGCCCCGAACAATTTAGCCCGAGTCTTTTTGAATTTTTTTCCTCTCCGTCAGTTTACGAATCAGGATGACAGTTTAATTTAAGCTTTCGGCTCTTCTGAAGCACCTAAATCTTTTCTCTTCCCTTTAGTCGCTTGTATATCTGTTCCGTCAGCACCTTTTAAATAAGTCGGCAAATTCAATCCTGCCATGTTAAACAAATCATTCAATGGTGGAACAGTTTTCATCATATTAGAAACGAAATTAGAAGTTGAACTTCCGCCATCGCTTCCATTTGCGCCAGAATCCCACACGGTGATTTTATCAATCTTAATATTTTTAACAGCTTCAACTTGTGTTCGAACCAATTCTGGCAATTTTTCAATTAACAATAACTGGAATGCTTTTGTAGGATCACCACCAGCAGCTTTAACCACTTGTTCGTAACCTAAAGCTTGTTTGGTTAAAATTTCGTATAAACCTCTTGCCTCGGCATCCATTTTTGCAAAGATTGCATCCGCTTCACCACGCGCATTTTCACGAAGTGTTTCGGCATCTGCCTGTGCATGAATGATTGCCTGTTGTTTTTGAATTTCGGCAGGAATGATGACGTTTGCAATTTGAGTTGAACGTTCTCTTTCAGAACGGGCTAACTCTGCTTTCTGCTCGGCTACGTATGATTCTTCCAACGCTTTTGCTTGCTGCACTTTCTCCGCAGTGATGGCAATACGTAATGATTCTGCTTCTTTTTCTCTTCTTAAAGCGTCAGAATTTGCAATGTCAATTTTAGCGGTATTTTCTCCACGAACGGCAAATGCATTTGCTTCGGATGTTTTTACCCGTGTATCTCTTTCTGCATCTGCTCTACCAATAGCTTCTTCTTTGGCAGCCATGGCAATACTTACTTCACGGTCTTTATGCGTATTCGCAATTTTAACATCACGATCTCTATGTGTTTCTGCAATTTGAGTTTCTCTTTCTCTATCTGCAATTGCTTTTCCTGTTTCACCAATTTTATCTTGTTCAGCAACAGAAATTTTTGCTTCGTTGATTGCTTTAGATGCTGCTTCTTTTCCTAATGCTTCAATGTAGCCAGACTCATCACGAATATCTGTAACGTTTACATTGATTAATTTCAAACCAATTTTTTTCAATTCCGTGTCAACGTTTTTAGAAATATTATCCAAAAATTTATCACGGTCAGAGTTGATTTCTTCAATCGTCATGGTTGCAATAACCAAACGCAATTGTCCAAATAAAATATCTTTAGAAAGTTCTTGAATTTGTTCGTGATGTAAACCTAACAAACGCTCAGCGGCATTTCCCATACTTTCTTGTTCGGTAGAAATGGCAATTGTAAATCGACAAGGAACATCCACACGAATGTTTTGACGAGATAGTGCGTTTGTCAAATTAGCTTCGATTGAAATTGGTTTCAAATCCAAATAAGCATAATCTTGAATCACTGGCCAAATAAAGGCTCCACCACCATGAATACATTTTGCAGATTGTCCGCCGGTACGTCCGTAAACAACTAAGATTTTATCTGACGGACATCTTTTGTAGCGAGAGATTAACGCTGCCATGGTGATGAAGAAAACAACAACACCAATTCCGATTAATACTAAGGGACTATTCCATTCCATAATTTGAGTTTTATTAGTTTATGAATTATTTTCCGGCTTTAATTGTTGCCGAACTGATTAAATTTTTTCAACAAAGACAAGGTTCGTTCCTTCAGTTTTAACAATTCGCACTGTTAATCCTGTGTCAATTTTTTCTCCTTCTGTCATCGCATCAATTTCATGGAATGAGCCTTTGACTGATATTTGTATTTTTCCACGACCAGATTTTGAGGCCGGAATTACAAGGTAAACAGTTGCTGTTTGGTTTAAGGTATTGGTAACTTTAAATGAATTGTCTTCAGCCAAACGTTGTATTTGTCGTATGATTACAAAAAAGATCATAATAAAGGCAATGCCAACAACGAAAGACACAGCAATTAATAGTCCGCTGCTTTCAATTGTTGTATAAAATGAAATTCCTGACCAACCAAAACCCAAGAAAAAATTAATTAGGTTTCTCAATGAAAATAATTGAAACGGAGCATCAGTGTGACTCAAATCAGAATTAAAATCTGCTTCAACTCCATCATGTCCATCCATGCCAATGAATGTCATAATTGTTTGAATGATAAAAATCAAACTCGCTGGCAGTGCGATGTACCAAAAGGTTCGGAGCAATGGCTCCATTTCATTGAAAAATTCCATGCGATAAAGATAGAATTTTTTTGAAATTGCCAAACTGAATTCATCAATTGGATTGAAAATTTTTTAACCTAAAACCAGATTGTTATGTTTCCTGTCAGCCAAGTCACTTGATTTGAAACGTTAAAGGAGCCTTTTTCAAATTGAGAATCTAATGCATAAAAATGGCGCGCATCTAATCTGAAAACTGATTTGTCTGTGAATTTAAAGTTAAAACAAAGACCTAAACTACCACCATTAAATCCATTATTGTCTAAAGCATCAAGGATCATTTGGTCGGGGTCACTAAAATATTCAACTCTACCCGAAAGAGAAATTTTAACAGTGAAAGCATAAGCAGCAATAAAATTAGCTTGCCACCAATAATAAGCAGATTTAATTTGCTGATTTGTTTTTTGGTCTTGTCGTCCTGCGTAAATGCAAGAAGTAAAATTCCATTTTTTTCCAGCATTAAATAACCAATAGATATCAGAAAAATAACGCATTCGATTTGTGATACTGTTACTACTTCGTTCATCGCCAACGTAAGTATTCCAGTTTATCAAGTTGTTTGAATTGGGCCGCCATTCTAATTGAGTGCCTATTGACTTACCATTATTTTGATCACGAATTTGTTGCCATCCGTTCAAAATATATAGATAAAGATTTAACTTTTCTTTTACCGGAAAACTGAATTTTAAACCAGACAAATAATACGGAACATATTCAGGCGCAAGTGAACGCGTGTACATCAAATGATCTTTACTGATTGCACTTTCATTGGTATATGGTGAACCTAAAATACCCGCATCCATCCAAATGTTTTTCTTTTTACTCAGTTTAAATCCAGCACTCGCTTCTACTAAATTTCGAAGTGAGCCTGGCTCGGCTGCATAATTTTGATTCATGTAAGTACCAAAGCCAGGAACAATTCGCGCTCTTACTTTTTTTGATTGGTAACGAATATCTACAAATGCTAAATTTACATTCAACTCATTATTTCGATGCGATGAAACAAAGTAAGGAATAGATTTAGAAGGAACATCGTTTAAGTTGTAACCATAATACAAATCAAGATAGCCTCCAATAGATGTGTTTCCAATTTGTTGTCCGCCTGTTGTGTCAAGGGTGGCTGTGTTGGTTATTTGAGAAAATGAAATTTGAAGGAAGAGAAAAAGAAAGCAGACAATTGATAATTTCATGATTCTTTTATTTTGACGAAATTACTACAACCGTGTTTCTAATCAAAATTGTATTCGTCAAAATTTAAATCAATCCCAAACTTTTTAAAATAGTTCGTGTGCTTAAAAAGATGATCAGCACACCTACTAAAACCATGGCATAACGTTTATTTATTTTGTTTGCCAGCAGTGCTCCAAACGGGGCAGCCAACATGCCGCCAACAACTAATCCAATTACGATTTCGATGCTTTCAATTCCTACAAAAATCGAGAATACACCGCCAGCTGCAAAAGCAACAAAAAATTCAGTAGCATTTACTGTTCCAATAATTTTGGTTGGGTGATTGCCACCAGCCATTAATGTTGTTGATACTATTGGTCCCCAACCACCGCCACCAGATGCATCCATGAATCCGCCAAAAATTGCAAGAAAGGCAGGGCGTTTAAATTTCCAGATTTTTATTGGTCTGAATGATTTTTGAATTAAAACTAATCCCATCAAAATTAGATAAGCCGAAATGTAAGGTTGAATTATTTTTCCATCAAAGTTAGATAGGAGATAGGCGCCGCCAATTGCACCCAAGACTCCTGGAATTGCAATTCGGCGAAATAATTTTTTGTCAAAATTTCCCAACTTCCAATGAAAAAATCCAGAGGATGCAGTTGTGAATACTTCAGCTACATGGACACTTGCGCTTGCTAATACAGGCGTGACACCTGTTGCCATTAAAAAACTGGAACAGCTAATGCCATAAGCCATGCCAAGTGATCCATCAATCATCTGAGCTGCAAACCCAACGGCAATAAATGTAAAAATAGTTGTCCAGCCAATTGTGGCTTCAAATTCGCTATAAAGTTTAGGTGCACTTAAATAGAAAATATAAATTGCCAAAGCAGATACACCAACAATTATCAGAAAAATTTTCAAATAATTAAAAAGAAAGGTTCTTGTATTTACAGTATTCTCAGCCATTATTTATTTTATGCGAGATTTAATCTGTGTGAAATGGTAAATCTCAAAATGTGCCGATTGTAATAATCTGTTCCTGAAATTCTTTTTTGAAACCAATTCAAATACCCAAATTCAAAAGAAAGACCTTTGGTAATGTCTGCATTCAATCCTAAGTAAACTCTGTTCTGATCAAAGGTGTTGAGTACAATTGAATGACCTGCATTGATGTGAATTTCATCACTGATTTTAATTTTGATTTTTCGGCCATTGGAATAGCTCATGATTGGAATGGTTGCCTGTAAACGATAGCGAAATCTGAAATTACCAAAAGTATAACCGTCTTCTAAATCGCTTTTGTCTGCATTTGTGTTGTGAAAAAAACGTGATTCAATTTTATAGCGATGTTCAAATGTGACTTTATTTAGTTTTTGTTTGTAATTAAATTCAATATGGGGTCTTAATTCAGGGACAGTGATTGAAGATTTGTTTGGATCATTTGTTCCTTGTAAAAAAAGACACATTCCAGCAGCCACGTCCCATCCAGCAGCAAGTTGAAAATGCAAATGTGTGCGAGTCACAAATTGACTTTGTGCATAAGGAGAAACAAAATGACGTTCTTGAAATTCAGTTGTAAGAAATAGTTTATCTGAGAATTGTAACGTATTGAAATAGCCATACCAAACCAGACTTTGGTTTGTGATTGATTTACTTTCTTGGGCTAATCCTTTTAGAAAAGTAAGAATTGAGAAAGCAAAAACCAAAACTATTTTATTCCTGAATTTCATATTTCGGCGACAAATATAAATACAATTCTATATAATCTACCAATTTAGTAGAATAAAATAAAAAATTGGTTAGCACGAAAAATAAATTGAAAAAAGACTAGGCTTGTATAGCTTTTAGAACGGGGTCAATGTTCAGCATTCCATAATTGAAAATATGTTTTTCGTCATTGTCTAATGTAATGATTGCTTTTTTTGCAAAGAAACTTTTTTGCGCTTCAGCTGATTTTATTCTTGCTTTAGGAATTACGATATAGGCTTCACTGCCAAATTTCATAAATAATGTTTCGTCAACAATTCCTGATAAGGATACATCGAATTGAGCATCATAAATCAACCGCTGATTTGTAACGGTTAATTTTCCATTATACTTATCTCCTTTTGGACTTGTGTATAAAATAGTCCATGTATCAATTTTTTGTTCGTTTGGCAGAAGTTCAAGTTTCATAGTTTTTCGTTTGAAATATAAATGTACTTAAAATAGTATTATTATTTTTAGAATTAGTTCTTCAAATTGATTTTATTGAGCTATGTGGTGAAAAGAAATAAAGAAGGGAAGAGAGTTTTAATAAAGTAAAAATTGCTCTGCATCCAATAAATTAAACGAAATTTGTATGGCTAAAAAATATTTTCAATATTCATACGTCATAAAAAGAAAAAACACATGTCAAAAAATCCACAGAATTTCAGTAATCATCGCCGCGTAAATGTATTGCATCACTTTATTGGTTATGGCCTTGCTTTTGCATTGGGCATATTTGGATTAATGTTCGCATTTAATTCTCCTCAACATTTTAAAGTAGGTTTATTGTTTGGATTAACGGCCTTCACTTTTTGCATCACACTTCTGAGTTCAAGAATGGGAGCATTAAAAGCACAAGATCGCGCAATACATGCGGAAGAAAATTTTAGGTTTTATGTTTTAACAGGTAAACCCTATAGCAAGGCTTTGCGCTTAGGTCAAATAATTGCATTACGATTTGCATCGGATGAGGAATTGCCAGAATTAGCAAAACGTACTGAGGATGAAAACTTGTCTTCGACCGATATTAAAAAGGCAATCAAAAATTGGCAAGCAGATTATCATCGTGTTTAATTACCAAGCTATTTGATAAGTTGCCATCGATAAATTTTATTTTCTGATTTAACGACAATCAAATAGGATCCATGGGAAAGGTTTGAGGTATTTATATTGACAGAATTATTTTCAGAAATACTTCTTGATAAAATTTTACCATTTATATCAAATAAAATTATCTCAGTATTTAATGGAACGTTTTGAACTACAACAAAATCATTTATTGGGTTTGGGTAAACAATTATTTCATCTGAGTTTAATTCTGAAATTTGACTACAGTCTCTGATTTCAACACTAATAGTATCAACATTTGTGCACGGTCCGACTGAAATTTCTACCCAATAATTTGCGTTTGAGTTTGCAATAATTGTTTGAGATGTTTCTAATGTTGACCATAAGTAAGTATCGTATCCAATTCCCGCATCTAACAAAACAGCATTATCACAAGTAATTATATCTACACCTAAAAAAACAGAAGGAGGTTCAACTGCTGTAGCAGTAGCATCTCCAGTTCCAATACAACCATTTATGCCAGTTGCAGAAACAGAATAAACTCCGCTTGTATTTACAGAAACTGTTTGTGAAGTTTCGGTTGTATTCCAGTCATATGATACATAGCCGGTGCCTGCATCAAGTATTAAATTGTCTCCATCACAGAAAGTATATGGTCCACCTAAATTAATAACAGGAGGTACATTAACTTGTATATAGCTGTTATATGTAATGCTGTTTTGACATCCGTTGCTACCGATAATGTCAAGAGTAACATTGTAAGAACCTGGATTCAAATAGGTATTATTTATTCCGGTGCAACCTGTAAAAGAATTTCCATCACCAAAAGTAAATTCACAACTTGATGAACCTATTGTTAGATTAGAAAAGCTAACGGATAGCGGTGCACAGCCTGAAACCATGTTTGCTGTAAAAATGGGTGTTGGGGGTGAATTTACTTCAATTTCAAATTGTCCAGTTTCAATACAACCATCTCCATCTGTCGCAGTTAAAGTATAGGTTGTTGTACTAGATGGTGAAAAATCAGGATTTAAAATAGAAGGATTTGATACATCAGAAGTAGGTGACCAAGAATAACTATAAACTCCGCTTCCACCAGATACAGCTAAGGCCGGAGTATAAATGAAAGCGCTACACAATAATTGATCACTAAGTCCGGAAATAACTATTTCATCTGGTCCTGTAACCACAACCGTTTGGACAGCTTGATTAAGATCTGCATCGGTCACTGTAATTTCATAAGATCCTGGAGCGAGATTGCTTGCCAAAACATTTGAGCTTACTGAAGGCTGCCAACTATAGGTAAAAGGAGAGATTCCACCTGTATTGCTCATAATAATTACTCCATCATCTGCTCCAAAACAGGAGACATTGCTAATGAAATCAATACCAATTTCAAGCGGAACTGAAGTTGTAAGTGTAACTCCTAAATAATTAATCTCTGCATAACATGCATCTGCAACAACTGCTGGATTTGCATCATACGGAATGCATAAAACTCGTAAGCCTGATGTCGGTAAACTTCCAAAATTGATTGTTACATTTTGGGTTCCTTGTCCACTTACAATGTATGGTGAAGCTTCATATAAATTTCCTTCACTTCGCACAAACCATTTATAATAGGTTGCACCAACAACTGAAGGTACCGAGTAACTATAATCTGTATTTACAGCTGCCGCAGTTGGGCCAGTTATTGTCCCACATGAAAGTAAAGAGATCGCACAATTTCTATCCAATATTTTTATATTATCAACCGCTTCCATGGATGTTCCACAAAAGCCACCGCGCTCAACTTTAATTCTGATGTTTGAATTTTTGTATGCTGAAATATCATAAGACGCATCGCGCCAAGTATAATCAGAAAAATAATAATTAACTGGTAATTGAACCCATGCATTGCTTCCGTTATCAGGGCCTTCCATAATATAAACTTCGGGTGCATAGCTTGTATAATCTTCGTCAAAAGTGTAACTCAACGTTCCACTGCACGGATATCTTGATTTAAAAGAAATTCTTACTTCACCATTTGTATAGCCTGCTGTATTAATTTCTTTGGTAACAATTCCTGTTCCTGAAACGGTACTGCAAAAATCAAATCCTGTATAAAAATAAGCGCCTTTATCTATTCCGCCAGCTTGACCAGCACCCAGAATAACATAAGCGTCAGATGCACTTTTGTAAGTATGATATGGTACACCTATATACCCTGTAGAGGGATACCAACCTGTTGAACTTGTTCCAAAAGTTTCAGTGTAAGTTGTGGGAACAGCAGAACCTGCAATTTGAGAAACACATATATCATCAATGCTTACCCAATTTGTTGAGGATGCATTTTTTAAAACAATACAATATGAAATCATATTACCACCAATAATATCACTTGGAACTGCGAATGGACCGTAAGATGCGCACATCGTTGTCGGATTAAAAGTTCCAATTTGAACCCAACCGTTTGTGTTGAAGGGGGTTGTATAAACGTTGAAATTACAATAACCACCAACGTGCACCCAAATTTCTGCAATGCCTGAATAGGTGCTACTTTTTTTTGCTTGAAAATGAAGTGTTGCGGAGTTCCCTTGATTGATTAAAAGATCTTCAGTAGCTATGTATGGGTTACCACTGCTGGTTGAATATAGAACATAATTTCCAACCATGCATGCAACTATTGAACCTGCATTTGCTGTAATACCAGAAGTATTTAATCCGGTGGTATTTGTACAAGCATGATTTAGAAGATTGCAAGATTGAGAAAATGAAAAGGCACTTGCAAAAAAAATAAAAACGGTAGTAAATTTTTTCATAGGTCAACACAAATAAATCAGATATAAGGTAAATGTACGAAATTTACGGACTGATTAATACATGTTCAAAGAGCGTGAAAAACGAAAAATTTATAAACCAACCTTCAAAATCAAATCAACCAATCTATTCGAATATCCAGCTTCATTATCATACCAACTCACCACTTTAATCATCTTTCCAATTGTACTCGTTAAATCAGCATCAAATGTGGAAGAAAAAGGACAACCAATAATATCAACCGATACAATAGGGTCAGAAGTGTAATCCATAATTCCTTTTAATTCATTTTGCGAAGCGAATTTAAAAGCCAAATTAATTTCTGAAACGGTGAATTCACGTTCCATAATAAAAGTCATGTCCGTTAACGAACCATCCGGCACTGGAACGCGCAAACCACATCCACCCATATTACCTTCTAATTCAGGAAATATTTTTGTAATTGCTTTTGCCGCCCCAGTTGAAGTTGGAACAATTGATACAGCAGCTGCACGAGCTCTTCGTAAATCTTTGTGAGGAGCATCGTGCAATTTTTGATCGGTGGTGTAGGAGTGGACCGTTGTGATATAACAGCTTTCTATTTTGCCTAATTTTTTCATAACGGCAACTAGCGGAGCAGCAGAATTTGTAGTACAAGATGCGTTAGAAATTATATCTTCGGATCCATCTAAAATAGAATCATTAACGCCCATTACAATTGCTTTAATATCATTTGAATCCGATGGTGCGCTAAGTATAATTTTTTTTGCTCCACCAACAAAGTGAGCAGATGCAGTTTCTCTTTTCAAAAATAATCCGGTACATTCAACAACAATATCAACACCTAAATTTTTCCAAGGAATTTCTGCTGGATTTTTATGCGACGTAATTCGAATTGATTTTCCGTTGGCAATAATATTTTCCGCATCGCTTGAAACGGTTCCGTTAAATCTACCGTGCACCGAGTCGTATTTTAAAAGATGAGCCAACGTATTTACTGGCGCTAAATCATTGATTGCAACAATTTCAATTTCCTTATTTAGAAGAGCTACGCGTGTGAAATATCTGCCAATGCGGCCAAATCCGTTAATACCTACTTTGATTGCCATGGTGTGTTTATTTTTTTCTGAATGTAAAGTTAGGGCAATTTATTAATTTTTAGAATCTTTTACCATCAAGTTTCGTTAGCCTAACTTAATTTGATTAGCAGAATAAAAAACACTTGAAAATGATAGTTAGAATAATTTTTTCCTTTTAAGATTTCAATAAAAAATTCGTGAAATTTTCAGCGTTAACTATATTCATTTCTTTTGGGTTATAATTTTCAGAAAATGTTTTAGAGAATTTATTTTTTTTGGCAGAATTCCATTTGCATTCAAAGGCGTAAAACTTTCCATTGCTTTCTTCAATCAAATCGATTTCTTGCTGTTGGTAGGTTCGCCAATAATAACTGAACATAATTTTATTTGAGTATCCATTCATCTTCATTCTTTCGCTGATGATGAAATTTTCCCAAAGTTGTCCACTATCATTTCTGATTTCAACAGGTTTAATACCGATACGGTATCTGTATTAGTCCAATATCAAAACAGATATTGAACTCAAACAGCTACTCTCTCGGCATTTACATTAATAAGTCCAAATTGTCCTTTGGACTAATTTGATCTAAGTAATGGTATAAAATCTCCTAATATGGGTTTCTGATTCCATTGTCGTAAAAATAAATTTTTCTTCCTGAGCTCAGTTCATTGCGCACATTTCTGCTCAAAGGATTCAAACGAAAGATGACAAAAACTTTTTCAAGTAGGTGTATATAATTTTCAACAGTATTGCGGTCTATTCTTAGCGTATTGGCTAATTCGTTGTAATTTACTTCCGAACCGATTTGCAATGCCAGTGCGATTAATAATTTTTGGAGAATTTCAGGCTTTCGGATTCCTCCATATTGCAAGATATCCTGATAGAGATAACTTCCAGCTAATTGTTTCAATACATCAGGCGCATTTTCCTTTGCGGTAATTACTTCTGGATACATCCCATAAATCAGTCGTGTGTTCAAATTTAATTTTGCTTTTAAAAATCCAACATAATCTGAAAATTCCTGCCATGAAATCGGATAAAGTAAATGTTCCCATTTACGTCCAGTAAGCGCTTCGTTCAAATGGTTCGCTAATTCAAGTGCGGAAGACCCGCTTAAAATCAAGCGCACGCCTTTCAATTGATCATGAATTATTTTTGCAGTTATACCAATAGTTGGAATCCTTTGTGCCTCATCAATGAAAACTGTTTTGAAATTCCCTATGATTTGCCTCAATTGATTTTCACTAGCATTAGTGAGCACAGATATGATCGAAGGATCATCACCATTTAGAAATAAAAAATTTCCTTTTTTCGAACAAATACCTTTAACTAGTGTTGTTTTACCAACTTGTCTAGGCCCAAGTACTACAATTACCTTTCGGTTATTCCATTCTTTAATGAGTTAATTTTCAATTATACGTTCAATTTTTTTTATATAATCTGTTGAATATAATCATAAATTTTAATAAAAATAATTGAATTTTTTCGTAAGAATTTGAAGAAAATTTGAATTTATATTCTAGTTCCACTTACACAAACTTCATCAACACTTCGCCTGAAATGCCCTGCTTTGTGATGATAAACGTATTTTTGGAATTGGTTAAATTCGAATTCCAATCACACAAACATCATCAACATTTCCACCGAAACGCTCAGTGTCGCAATGTCTAAATATATTTTTGCAATTCGTTAAATACGAATTCCCAGAATACAGACATCGTCAACCAGTTCCAAATTGCCGCGCCAACTTTTAAACGTCTTATCTAAAATTATTTTTTGTTCATCCATTGATTTTGATGCAATAGAAAGAAGCAATTCTTTCAATGAAATGTATTTAAATTTCTTTCCTTTTTCTCCGCCAAACTGATCTGCAAAACCATCGGTAAAAATATAAATCAAATCACCTTTTTGTAAATCGATTTCATTTTTTGTAAAAGGTCTATCTTGGAAATCGTGTTTGCCTACGGGCATTTTGTCGGGTTTGTGTTCTATTAATTCGTTGTTTCTGATTAACCAAAGTGGGTTGTTCGCTAATGTAAATTCTAATTTTGTTTTTTCTTTATTGAAGATTAAAAGTGCGGCGTCCATTCCGTCTTTTCCACCTTCTTTGCTTCCGTCATTTGCTAAAGTTTGGATGATTATTTTTCGGGTAAAATTTAGAAGTTCATTTGACGCTGAAATTTTTTCTGCTACAGCTTTAACAACAGATGAAGAGCTTTGACAACTATAATAACATACACTAGAAGCTAAAAAAAGAATTAGCCCGGCTATAATTTTTTTCATTTTTTATAAATCACATTATTATTCACGCAATAAAATCCGCTCAGGATTCGCATAACAAGTTGCCCTTCCATTTCTAGCATAAGACAAAAGTGTGATTCCATATTCCTTTGCAAAATCTACCGCAAGCGATGATGAAGCAGATACAGCGACTATGATTGGGATTTTAGCACGGAATGTTTTAGAAACAATTTCGTAAGAAACTCTTCCACTGAAAGCAATCACTTTCGCATCATTTAATTTTCCTACAAAAAGTAATTCACCAATCACTTTATCTAGTGCGTTATGTCTTCCAATGTCTTCGTGTAAGGAAAGTAAATTCTCTTCATTATCAAATGCCGCCACACCATGACAACCGCCTGTTTCAATGAACAATTTTTGATTTTCAAAGAGTTTTTTGTGCATGCGTAAAATGCTGTCGATTTCAAACGTATCTTCTGAGTTTTTTATTACATTTTCTTTAGGCATGATATCGCCTAATTCTTGTTTTCCACAAATACCACACGAAGAAACAGAAAGTAAACTTCGAGCACTTAGATATCCTTTTCCTAATTTTTTTTCATCGCAGATTATATTTATTTCTTCGATGATTCCGTTTTTATTTTGTTTCGTTTCTAATTCAAAAACTGAATCTTTTTTTAAAACATCTTCGGAGTAAAGTAAACCAAAAGCTAATTCTTTTTCTGCACCTGGTGTTTGCATGACAACAGTAAATGATTTGCCATTGATGTTAATTTGTAAAGGTTGCTCAACAGTCAAAGGGTCGGTTACTTTTGCAACCGACCCTTTTTCAAATATTAATCCTTCGTATTTTAAATTGTTGGACATTTATTTTTTTAATTAAACACATAGGCACATAGAAATACATAGAATACTTTAACTATGTGCTCTATGTATCTATGTGTTTCATTTTTTTTTTATTATGACAAACCAGAAATTACGCCGTTGTTATCAATCGTCATTCCTTCGGATGCAGGATTGACAGGTAATCCCGGCATTCGCATCATTGCACCTAAAATTGGAATAATAAATCCGGCACCGGCTGCAAATTCAAATTCGCGAATGTTAACGCTAAAACCTGTTGGACGGCCCAATACTTTTTCATTGTCAGAAAATGATTTCTGCGTTTTTGCCATACAAATTGGTAAATGAGATAGTCCAAGTTCTTCAATTTTTTTCAAATCGGTCATTGCTTGTTGACTATATTCCACGCTATCTGCACCGTATATTTCTTTTGCAATTGTTTCAATTTTTGTTTTAACCGGAGATTTCCAATCGTACAATGGTTTGAAATTATTTTTTCCTGCTTCAACTTCTGCAACTACTGCAGTTGCTAATTCGGTCATTCCATCCCCACCTTTTGCAAAGCCTCTTGCAACAACTGCTTTTACACCTTTTGCAAGACATCTTTCTTGTACTAATTTAATTTCTGGTTCAGAATCTGAAGGAAAAGCGTTGATTGCTACAACAGGATTTAATCCAAATTTTTGCATGTTCTCAATGTGCTTTTCTAAGTTTTCAATTCCTTTGGTTACGCGCTCAACACTTGGTGTATTGTACTCCTCTTTAGGTGCACCGCCATGATGACGCAATGCTCTTACAGTAGCGACAAGTACACAAGCTTTTGGTTTTATTCCGGCGGAAACACATTTAATATCTAAGAATTTTTCAGCGCCTAAATCAGCACCAAATCCTGCTTCAGTTACAACATAATCAGACAAAGACATTCCCATTTTTGTTGCAAGAATTGTATTTGTTCCCTGCGCAATATTTGCGAAAGGACCGCCGTGAATAATTGCAGGATTGCCTTCCAACGTTTGCACAAGGTTAGGGCGAATAGCATCTTTCAAAAGAATCGCCATTGCATTTTCTGCTTTTAAATCTCTTGCGTAAATTGGTTTTTTATCATGCGTTGTTCCGATATAAATATTTCCAAGTCGTTTTTTTAAATCTTCAAAATTTTCTGACATACAAAGAATGGCCATTACTTCTGATGCGGGAGTAATATTAAAGCCATCTTGACGTGGAACACCATTTCCTGTTCCTCCAAGTCCAATAACAATATCACGTAACGAACGATCGTTCATATCCATAACGCGTTTCCACTTAATAGTTCTTGGATCAATACCTAAATTGTTTGTTTTATTTTGAATATTATTATCAATCAAAGCAGATAATAAATTGTTCGCTTTTTCAATGGCAGAAAAATCACCTGTGAAATGTAGGTTAATGTCTTCCATTGGAACAACTTGTGCGTAACCACCCCCGGCCGCTCCACCTTTAATTCCAAATACTGGACCTAAAGAAGGTTCGCGCAAAACAACTGTTGTTTTTTTGCCGATTTTATTTAAACCTTCTGTTAATCCAATTGATGTTGTGGTTTTTCCTTCACCTGCTGGTGTTGGAGTCATTGCAGTAACTAGCACAAGATTACTTTTTTTAATATTATCCGGATTGATTAAAGTAAGAGGAAGTTTGGCTTTAAACTTACCGTACATCTCAATATCGTCTTCTATAATACCAAGTTTTGAAGCTATGGTTCGAATGTGTTCTAGTTTTGCAGCTTGTGCAATTTCAATGTCTGATGGGAATTTATCCGTCATGTTAATTTAGTTTTTTGAGTGAACAAGGTAATAAATTTTGTGAATCTGAGATATAACCTGACATAAACTTATTGGAAAAATAATAGTGTGAAGCAGTTATTATTATTCGAAAGAACTTAAATTTGTCGACTAAAAATCTTTTGATTATCTTTGCCTTAGTGTATTTATGAAAATAGTTGTTCTAATAGTTGGTGTAATAATTTTTGCTGTTTCGGCTTGTAAAAAGCCCGTTACGGAACCTAATTCAGGTATATATCGTGGAAGTTTTTTTGAAATTTTTGAGAATGGAGATACTGCTGGACAAGGTGTTGCAAATTTAGCCATTGCCAAAGGAGACGGGAATTTTAATTTGAGTGGAGATACCGCAACTGGTGCACCGTTAAGCTGTTCAGGGTCATACGTAATTAATAATAGTACACAAATGACTTTTAATAATATTGTTAATGTTGATTTTGGATATCATCCCTATAACCTTCTTGATACAACTTGGAATTATACGTTTGATGATCACAATTTTCATCTTGATTTAGCATTTGATACGGTTCGGTTTGAATACCGATTGGTTCGAAACTAATCGCGTCCAAATGAATGTACATCGTTGTGGTTTTCTTCGATGTCGTTTTTTACTATTTCAATTCTTTTCGAAATCATTGCAAATTCTGGATGTCCGTTTTGCATTAACCAATTAAACGATTCTTCGTTTCCGTCGCCACTTAAAGCAATGTGGTAAAGAACGCTAAAACCACTTTTCTCTAACCAATGAATTGCTTCTACATTTCCTTCTACAGCATTTATCATTGCCATTAAATGTGCATAACCGTTTTTCATCAACCATTCTCGTGCATCATCTTTTAAATAAAGTGCATGAACAAAAATCCCTAATTCTTTGTATTCAGGACTTTCTAAAAACCAATCGCGCAACGCTTTGTTCCCACTAATCGCCTCTGCCCAACCCAACAATATTTTAGGCGGATAGTTTAAAGGTTTCAATTTAACAACACCTTCAACTTCTGATTTTTTTTTCTTTCTACCAAAAAACATCTTCAATTTTTTTGTTACTCAAAAATACCAATAAATCTGATTGAAATGATTTTTCCATTCGCAACTTCAAATTCATAACCTTCAGTTTTTTGAAGTGAATCTTTTTCAAAAGACATTTTCACAAAAATACTTTTAGCATTGTCAGTTTCAATTTCAGAAATGCTAAGCAACGCACGTTTTTTCTGTAGAATAGAATCTTGTACCAACACTCCATCATTGATTTCTTTTCCTGAATTATACAACGTGTCATATACTTCATCATATAGATAACAATCTTTATCTAAATAATTGAAAGCTAAAGTTGGTTTGTTCTCGCACCAATTTTTTGTAAACGCTGTTACTGTTTGTTGTGGTTTTAAAAATGTTTGGTTAGATGATGAACCAAACCACATGTACGCAACAATGATGGCTGTTATTACACCAGCTAAGTCAGCGAGTAATCCTGCTTTAATGGCATAACGTGTTTTTCGAATTCCAACAGAACCAAAATAAACTGCAATGATATAGAAGGTTGTGTCGCAAGCGCCTTGCATAATTGAATTTAATCTTCCAACAAAACTATCAACGCCATATATGTCAAATGATTCTAGCATCATTCCTCTAGCACCATTTCCACTTAAAGGTTTCATTAACGCCGTTGGAAAAGAATGAACAAAATCAACATTTGTAAAAAAGAGAGCGAAGAACCATTCAAAGCCTATCAAGAGATAATCCATTGCTCCTGAAGCTCGAAAAACTCCAATTGAAACAATTATCGCAACAAGGAATGGAATAATTTTTATCGCAATCGAAAATCCATCTTTTGCTCCTTCAACAAAAGCTTCGTAAACATTTACTTTTTTTCGCAACGCCATTAAAATGAACGTACAAATAATTCCGTATAGAATTAAATTGCTAAAAAATGCAGATTGTGTTTTTAAATCTTCGGCAGAAAGCGAATTAAAGTAAAGCATGATGCCGACTATTATTGTTGTCATGATCCCCAAATAACTTAGAACAACTTTGTCAAATAAATTAATTTTTTGGTAGATCGCAACAGTAATTAAACCAATGAGTGTAGAGAAAAATGTTGCAATGAGTATTGGAATAAAAACATCAGAAGGATTTTCAGCACCATAAATACTTCGGTAATTCATAATCGCCACAGGAATCAATGTCAGTCCAGAAGTGTTTAGAACCAAGAACATGATTTGAGAATTTGACGCTGTCTCTTTGTTTGGATTTAATTCTTGTAATTCGCCCATGGCTTTTAAACCGACCGGTGTTGCTGCATTGTCAAGTCCGAGCATATTGGCAGAAAAATTCATCAACATAGAACCGCGTGCAGGATGATTTGCAGGAACGTCTGGAAATAATTTACTAAAAAATGGTCCAACAATTTTTGACATGACTTGAATGGAGCCACCCATTTCACCAATTTTCATAATGCCTAACCAAAGACATAGAATACCTGTCATGGCTAAGCAAATGTCAAAAGACGTTTTTGCGCTTTCGAATGTACTGTTGACAATTAGGGCAAAAACTTCAAGGTCACCATTAAAAGTTTTGATGATTGCAACGAGCAAAGCAATTAAGAAAAAGGCAATCCAAATGTAATTTAAAATCACGGTTGTATTTTGATACTAAAATACAACGAATCAAAAAGGAAACAATTTTAGAGTTGAGAAGTTATTCAACTCAATTGTTAATTAGTTTGAAGTACTGAATAATTTGATCGAAGAAAATACTTCCGCTAGCTTCTGAAACCTCTGGATGATATTGAACACTAATCATCTTTTTAACCGGATGCGACATAGCTTCATTTTCACAAATTGTAGATGTTCCTAAATGAATGAAATGGGGTGGAACAGTGATACATTCTTGATGATCTTGTTTCATTTTATATTCGTGATCAAACTCAGAAAAAACAGGATGTTTATTCACTTGTTTTATCGTTTGCCAATCACGGTCAGGTTTGCATTTGCCAATTCGTGCGCCATGAAGAATTCCGATGAGTTGGTGGCCAAAACAAATTCCTAAAACGGGAATAGTCAATGTTTTTACAAAATCATATTTAATCATATAATGCGCATACTCATCACCTGGGATTTCGGAAAGAAGAACAGGCGAACCAGAAAGAATTAGCGCAGAAGATTTTTGAATTTCAACTAAACTGAATTCGTTCTCAGTAACAATTTTGTTCGGAATGTTTTTAGCCGTTAATACTTCAGCTATTTGTTCTGTTTTTTTACTTCCTAAATTGATTATAGTAACCATAACAAGTTTGTTTTACAATTCTAGTTCACCAATTCCTTGACGAATTATTTCAGGTTCTCCTTCAGATAAATCAACGACGGTTGAAGGTTCGTTTTTTCCATAACCACCATCAACTACTGCATCAACCAAATTATTCCATTTTTCAAAAATCAAATCTGGATCAGTAGAGTATTCCAATATTTCGTCTTCATCATGAAGAGAAGTGGTTACTAAAGGGTGGCCAAGTTCTTTTACGATTTCCATAACAATATTGTTATTTGGAATTCGAATTCCGATAGTCTTTTTATTTGTTTCAAAAAGTTTTGGAATTTTAGAAGATGCTTCAAGAATAAATGTAAAAGGACCTGGTAAATTTTTGTTCAAGATTTTATACGTTGGTCTATCAATCACTTTTGTATAGTCAGAAAGATGGCTTAAATCGTAAAAAATAATAGAGAAATTGGCATGCTTTAATTTAACATTTTTAAGTTTCGCTAATCGTTCTATCGCTCTTTTATTCATTAAGCTACACCCAAAACTATAAACGGTATCTGTTGGGTAAATTACGATGCCTCCTTTTTCAAGAATTTCAGCGATGAGTTTTACTTTTCGTTGATCTGGATTGTCGGGATGAATTGTGTAAAGCATATTTAATGTTGCAACAAAGTTAATGAATCTTCTACGTGCAATTAAAGAAAAAAATTAAGCCATGTAAACACGTTTCATCCATTGTTTAAATAAAGGATCCATGAACTCAATTGTTTTACCATATATGTCAATCACTTCTTTGTCTACTAAG
>Ga0105048_10006005_pt1 | contig 19576 bp, 13 predicted proteins | sample MAT05_FD_78382 | JGI IMG/M metagenome (GOLD analysis project Ga0105048, IMG submission 78382) | Freshwater microbial communities from Lake Fryxell liftoff mats and glacier meltwater in Antarctica - MAT-05 | ecosystem: Environmental > Aquatic > Freshwater > Ice > Liftoff microbial mat | place... | reverse complement strand
TGGGCACCACGCCGCCCCCCCCACCGGCCGTACAACCCGCCACCGATGCCGATCGACTGGGCCAGCAGATGATCGCAGGCACTGAAGCCACCACCACGGCGCGCGTGGTGCGTGAAGCGTCGCGCAAAGTCGCGTCCACGCAAACGGCCAAGACACAGCGCGCACCGAAAGGCTCCACCGAGCGCGACGGCACGTGGGCGCAGGTCATCGACATGCAGGCCGAGCGGAAAATCGCAGCCGATACGGCCACCGCCGATGCGCGCACCACCGCCACGCGCGACACCGCGAGCGGTCGTGAGCTGCTCGCCCGCATCGGTCTCGATCCCGACGACGAACGCGTGCGTCGATTGGCCGATGTGGTCGCCGGCCTGCACCAGCTGCCGCGTCATCGGTCCATTCACGTGGGCGGATTCATCCTCACCGAGGAGCCGCTTGGCTCCATCGTGCCCATCGAGCCCGCCTCCATGCCCGGGCGCACCGTAATCCAGTGGGAGAAGGACGATCTCGACCCCGTGGGCTTGGTGAAAATCGATCTCCTGGGGCTCGGCATGCTCACCGTGGTGCAGGATTGCCTGCTGTATATCCGGCACACGCGCGGCACCACGATCGATCTCGGTCAACTCGACATGAGCGATCAGGCCGTGTACGACGTGATGTGTCGCGCCGATACCGTGGGTCTCTTTCAGATCGAGAGTCGCGCGCAGATGAATACGCTACCGCGTCTCAAGCCGCGCTGCTTCTATGATCTCGTGGTCGAAGTGGCGCTCATTCGACCGGGGCCTATTCAGGGCGAGATGGTGCATCCGTATCTGCGACGGCGCGCCGGGCTCGAGCCGGTCACCTATCCGCATCCGATGCTCGAGAAAGTGCTCAAGCGCACGCTCGGGATTCCGCTTTTTCAGGAGCAGGGCATGCAGGTGGCGATCACCGCCGCCGGGTTCACGCCGGCGCAGGCCGATCAACTGCGCCGCGCCATGGGACACAAGCGCTCCCGCGAACGCATGGCGCAGATCTGCGAAGAGCTGATCGTCGGGATGGCCAAGAACGGCATTCCGGAAGAAACCGGCCGTCGCATTTACAACCAGATCAACGCCTTCGCCGACTATGGCTTTCCCGAAAGTCATGCCGCCAGTTTCGCATTGATCGTATATGCCACCGCGTGGCTCCGGCACTATTACGCGCCGGAATACACCGCCGCGATTCTCAATGCGCAGCCCATGGGATTTTATGCACCGGGCACGCTCATCGAAGACGCCAAACGACATGGGGTCGAGGTGCATCCCATCGATCTCACGCGCAGCACGTGGGATCATGCCTTGGAAATGGCCGACGGACGCGTACTCGTGCCCAACGACGGCGTGGTGCGCTGGGGGCGTAACATCGGCACGCAGACCATGCGCGATGTCGTGGCCGTACGACTCGGTGTACGGCTCGTGCGCGGACTGGGCGCCAAGGCTCGACGCGCGCTGGAGGCGGCACTGGCGCAAGGACCGTTCACCAGTGTCGAAGACGCCGTACGTCGCGTATCGCTCGATAAAACGTCATGGCGGCGACTCGCCGAAGCCGGTGCGTTCGACAGCATGTTCGCGCACGAGCCGGCCGAACGGCGACGGCGCGTGGCGCTGTGGGAAGTGATGGCCGCCACCCGTGGCCCCGAGCTGCCGCTGGCGCCGTTTCAGGCGCAGCCCGTGCCCGCACAGCTGCCGGCCTACACCCCCATCGAACTCACCGAAGCCGACTATCGTATGACCGGGCTGTCGTTGGCCGGACATCCCATGAAACATGTGCGCCCCATCCTCGCCCCCAACGGCGTACTGTCGGCCCGTGAGGCGCACGAACTGGGCAAGGACGGGCAGCGCGTGGCCGTGGCCGGACTCGTGATCTGCCGTCAGCGCCCGGGCACGGCCAAGGGGTTCGTGTTTCTCACCCTCGAAGACGAAACGGGGATGATCAACATCGTGATCACCCCCGATCGCTTCGAAGAACATGCGCAGCTCCTTTCCACCTCACCGATGTTGCTCATTCGCGGCACGCTGCAGATCGAGCAGCAGGTGGTGAACGTGCGCGCCAAACAGTTCAAAGCGCTGGAGCTGGGTGGTGGCGAGCAGTATGTGAAGGGGCACAACTACCGGTAGCGATCATGCGTCGCGACTACCGCCGCACCTGCTCGAAGTACAACAGGCCACCCGACGTCGTGCCGACCACGATATCGAGATCCCCGTCGCCGTCGAGGTCGGCCACGGCCACGCTGGAGTACGGTCCACTCGCCAGCGTAAACGACGAATCCCGCTCGAAGCGAACGCCCGCGCTGTCCGACACATTGCGCCACAGCTGCACACCACCGTCTTCACTACCCAGCAGCAAATCCGGCTTGCCGTCGCCCGTGATATCGGCGAAGGTCGGCGTACTGCGACGCCCGACATCGATGTTCTGAAAGACATCGCTCACCAGTTCGAAACGGGGCACCGTGCGCGAACCGACATTACGATAGAAGTTGAGCTGACCCGAGGCCTCGCCCACGAACAGGTCCAGATCGCCATCACCATCGACGTCGGAAACCGCCGGCGCGCTGTTACTCCCGCGCGTGAGCACGATCAGGGCGCTGTCCGCCAGCGTAAAGGCCGGCGCCGCACGCGAGCCGGTGTTGCGCCAGAACTGCACCTTGTCACGCCAGGTACCCAGCAGCAGGTCGGGAAGACCATCCCCATCGAGGTCCGCCACCGTGGGAGCGTAGTGAAACTCACGCTGCATCGGCAACATCCCGCGATGCACGAAAGCCGGAGCACGAGCGCTCCCCGTGTTCTCGAACCAGGCGACCGTCCCCGCCGTGTCACTCACGGTGTCGATCCGGTTACCCACCAACCAATCCATATCCCCGTCACCATCGAGATCGGCGAACGTGGGCATGGCATCGCTGCCCACATCGATCGTGCGGATCAGGCGCCGCGTGGTCAGCGCAAAGTCACCGGCCGCGCGCTGCGACACGAGCAGCAGATTCTCGATGCTGGTGGTACGAGGGGTGTACGCACCGCCGATCACCCCGACCAGCAGATCGGCAAACCCATTGCCATCGAGATCACCCAGTGTGGGTGCGTTGTACCCGCTCGTCAGAATCGGCGCGCTCAGCGGAAACCGCTTCGGCTCAATCCCTCGCATGGCCGGTGTCGTGCAGCCACTCGAGCGATTCTCGAACAACAGCACGCCCTGCTCGAAGTAGTCGCCCCAGAACAGATCGACATCTCCGTCGCCGTCGATATCGCCAAAGGCGAGCGTGTTCGCGCCGTGCCGCGATCCGCGTCCCTGTACGGGCTGACCCGGCACCGGGCCGAGCACCTCGATGCCTTCGAACCGCTCGGTGTGCAGGGCAAAACGGGGGACGCCGTCCTGCTCCGTGCCCGGCACCGCTTCGAAACGATCGACCGTGCCGGCCACCCGGCCGATGAACAGATCGAGGCGACCGTTACAGTCGATGTCGACGATGTTGAGGATATTCTGCCGGTCAGCCGCGATCGGCGCGTTGTCGCCATCGCGCAGCGAGTCCACGGCCACGCGAAACGCCGGCGCACTCTTCGTGCCGACGTTGCGCCACGCGCGGATGTAGCTCGTGGGCGACTCGCTGAGCAGATCGATCCGTCCATCGGCATCGAGATCGACGAAGCGATACCACTCACCGACCGGCAGGTCGAGAAATCGGTCTGAGCGCCAAACAAAACGGCCGTTCACATTCTCGAAATGCATCAGCGACGACGACCGTTCCTGCACGAACAGATCGAGGTCACCGTCGCCGTCGATGTCCACCATCTGCGGGCGAGGCACGTCGAATCCTCCGAGAAACGCTTCCGGTAACGGCGCGCCATCGCGATCGATCACCGGGAACGGCGCGACACGTTTCACGAACGTGGATTGCGCCTGCAGCCCGCTCGTCAGGCTCGCACCGGCAAGCAGCAGTGCGCCAACCGCCGCGAGTGCCGTGCCACGTGCACTCATCGCGCGCCCGCCGCGCCCATGCCCGTTGGTCCGGCCCCGAGCATCAGCGTGCTGTGCACTTGGCCCGTGCGCAGATCGAAGATCGTGAGCCACCCGTCGCTCATATGCTCCTGCGCCCCCATGCCATGCATCTCGTGTCCGCTTTGTCCGGGCGCGGTTGCACCGGTATTCTGACTCACCACGAACGCATAGCGCCCATCGCGCCGCAGCAGCATGCTGTACGGCTGCGCCAGACGCCCGGAGAGCGTGCGCACCACCGTACCCGATGCGAGGTCCACGTCGGCGATCGCATTCTTCGCGAGCAACGTGACGAGCACGCGCTTGCCGTCCGGCGTGAAGCGCGGCTCCCACGGCTTGCCCTCGAGGGAGATCTCGCGCACCGGCAGCAACGGTGGTGGCCGCCGGAGATCGAACACCAGCAACGAATTCGACAACTCGCCCGCCGATGCCATCGTTTGCCCATCGGGGCTCAGCGCGAACGTGACGAGTGAACGCGGGACCCCGGGAATTACCGACAGCGTCACACGGCCCGTGGCGGTCTCCACCGACGCAATACGGTTCTCGGCCAACGATGCCGCATGCACGAAGCGACCATCTATGCTACTGGCCAGCGCATGCGGCCGCGGCATCACGATCTCCTGCTCATCGACCAGCGTGAAGGCAGAACGCACGATCACGCCAAGCGACTTGGGAGGATTCACCGCCGTCATCGAGCGCCCAACGTACAGCGAGTCGTGCACGGGGTCGAGCGACAGCAGCCCCGGCGTTTCCAGTTTCACCTGCGCCAACAGGCGATTGGCACGATCGAACTTGAGCACACGACCATCGCCGATCAGCGAGACATACCAGTAGGCGCCGTTCTCCTCCACCGCAACATGATGCGGCTTCGCATTCGCCGTAAAGCCGAGCGTGCGCAAGTCGAGCACCGTGTCGATGGCCAGACGCGCCTGATCGACCACGGTGATCGACGCCCCCGACTGATTCACGATGTAGAGCTTGTCGCCGGCGTCAGCGCTCCGGCGCGGTGCGTAGCACGCGCTGGCGGCGACACAACACGTCGCCGCCAGCGCGAAGACCTGACGCACTGCCCGCATCAGGGAACCACTTTGCGCGACATATCGCGCACGAAGAACACGCCTTCACCGATGCTCGTGACGACGATCGCGCCGCTCTTGAAGTACGGATACACGCTCCATGCGCCGGCGAAGCTCGGCGTGCCATCATCACCCGGATGGGTGTCCATGAAGCCGACTTCCTTCGGGTTGCGCGGATCGCTGACGTCGAGAATCCGCAACCCCGATGTGTAGTTCGCCTGGTACATGCGATCGCCCTTCACATACAGGTTGTGGTCGATCGCCTTCGACGTGCCGACATGCTCCTTCACCAGAATCGGATCGGAGAGATCCGCGAGATCCCACACCAGCGTCCGCGTGCCCTTCGCCGCCTCGCCCTTCCCCGTCGATTCGTCGCCTTCGTCATTCAGGTAGAGAAAACGATGGTCGTCGGTGAGCCACGCCTGGTGTGCGTAGGCGACGTTCGGATAACTCGCCCGTGAAATGGCGACCGGGTTCTTCTTGTCGGTAAGGTCCGCAATGCTGATCGCGTTCTCGTTCGAACCAACGCAGATCTCCTTTCCGGTGTACTTCGCGTCGGGACCGTGATACACCACGCACTGCGCATCATGCGAATAGCCAGTACCGGCGGAGCCCGTTTTCGGATCACCGAAACAGCCCGCGAACTTCGGCTTCCTGGGCGTCCGCACGTCGATCATGTGGTAGCCACCGCCGCATGTTTCTCCGCCACCGGAGTTGCCGACCGTGTACATGAAGCCGGTCTCTTCGTTCGCGACGATGTTGTGCGCGCTGTTGATGCGATCATACGTGACGTCGGGCTTGAATACTTGGGGCGTCTTCACCGTGCGCAGGCGCGTCATGTCGAACACCTGCATGCCGTGCTCGGCCGCGTTGTCGGACACGATGAACACGTGATCCTTGTAGACCTTCATATCGCGCCACGCCGAGGACGGCGAGCCCTTGGTCTTGGGCAAATCGCCGAGGTAGCGCGGATTGACGGGGTCGGTCACGTCGACGAAGGACGTGCCGTCGGTGCGACCGAGGATCGCGATCTCGCGCTTCGTGACCGGATCGGTCCAACCCCAGTTGTCGTTCATGTTCGTGCCACGCTTCCCGCCGATAGCCGAGATCGGCAAATACGACATCAGCCCCGTGTTGCCGCACTCGAAGGCGCTGGCTTTGCCATCCTTGCCGCACTGCACTTCCTTGCCCTTCACCGCGCTGTACGTCTTGCTCGGCGCAACGGGAAAGAGCACGCCTTTCGACGTCCACGCACCCGCTGCGGACCGCTCGAGAAACATCACGCTGCCGGCGGCGTCGGCGTCGTTGGGCATGCCGACCACGGCCGAATTGCCCGATACGGCCACCGCCGCACCGAACGCCGCTCCCGGCTCGATCTCCGGCGTGGTGAGCTGATTCATCGACCACGCGCCTTCGGCGTCCTGACGAAGGCGCTGGATCGCGCCGGTGTTCCGGTCGGAACTCGGCGCCGAGAGCCAGAGCTCATTGCCAGCGCGTACGATCGCCGTTCCGAGCCGCGCCGGGCCGAACGTGAACTGCGTGAACGACTGCCGCTCGCGCCAGATCTCGGCGATTTCGCTGTAATCGAAGATCGTGACCAAGCCGGCGGCCGCATTGCCTCCCATACCCGCGACCGGCAGCGCGCCCGGCGCGCCGACCGCGAGGCGCGTGCCGCTCAGCTGTACCGACTGGCCGAAGCGCGCGTTCTCGGCGCCCCGCGCCGACACAACCAAGGCTTCCTGCTTCCAATTGCCATCGCTCTGGCGCCGATAGACGAACACGCCGCCACGGCGCGCCGCGCGTGCCGGCGCACCGATCGCCATGCGATCGCCGTCGATCGTGATCGATGTGCCGAAGGCGTCATTCACTTCCGTGCCGTCGCCGGCCATACGCGCGATCGCTTCGTAGCTGCCACTCACCGATCTGCGGAACACGTGCACCGCACCCGCGCCTTCGCCCGGGGCGCCGATGTAGACGCGGTCGCCCTCGAATACGATAGTGCTGCCGAAAGCCGCGCGCGCCGTGCGGGTCGGCGCCTGCACGACGCCGCTGTTCGTCCACATGCCAGCGGCCGACTTGCGGTACACGTGCACAGTGCCGCGCGCGCTATCCGCGGCAGTACCGCTTTGATAGACCAGCAGCGACGTCCCGTCGGTAGCGATCACGGCACCGAAGCCGTCATTGGGTGCGGTCGTCGGCGCGTGCAACGTGCCCGATGGACGCCAGCCCGCCGCCGACCGCGCATAGATATGCACGGTGCCGGGCTCCTGTCCGCGTGGCTCGCCGACAAAGGCGACATTCCCGCTGATGGCGACCGACGCACCAAAAATCATACGGGTCGGAGCGTCGGTGGTGGTGTGGGTCGTACCGGATGTCCGCGAGAGGGAATCGGAGAGGGTCGCGGCGTACAGGGTGGCCGGACAGGCAAGGCAGGCTAACCAGAGCGCGGTTCGCATCGGGGGTCGGGTTGAGGGGACACAGGCAGCTGCCTACAAAGAGAGCACGGTGCGGTGCGCGGCGCAAAGCCATTCAGCGCTGCGCGACGACAGCGATCTCGATCACCGTTCCGTGCGCGCACCGTATCGAGCATCGGCGGATACCGTTTCAACACAATGATGACCGCGCGCGCCGAGTCGGCCGGCACAACGCGTTGTTCAGAAGGACGATATTCGATCAGCTTTACGCCCAATGTGTCACCCGCACTCGACGGGCGGACAAGAATATCCGACCGAGTGAGTCGCTTCGCGAGCGCTCGCCGCTGGACGGCAGGATCACAGGGCACCGACCGTGAGGGCCACGCGGACAGTCGTGAATTGCGCCCAGCGCGTGTGCGCCGGCGGCGCCTCGCCTACCACACCACATCCGCGTAGTACCGCCCCATCTCGACGTCCGACGTGACCAACGGCAGCGACTGCAACTCGGCGGTCGCGACGATCACGCGATCGGCCGGATCACGGTGGGCCCAATTCACTTCCAAGGTACGCAGCCAGATACGCACGTCCACCGGCGCGAGCACCAAGCCATCCACGAGTTGCAGACGTTGCACGTACTCCGTGAACGACACGCCGAGCGCGAGTTGGCCACGCTGTACCTTGAGCCCGATCTCCCACAGCGAGATCGTGCTGACCAGCCAACCAAAGGGCGCGGCTCCATCGATCGCCGCTCGCGCCCGCTGCGACAGCCGTTCGGGGGCCAACGTCCAGAACAGCAACGCCGACGTGTCGAGCACCACTCGACTCATGACCGTCTCACGTTCGCGTCACGAGGCCGACCACTCGGCGTCGGTGGGGGCGTCGAGGTCGCCGGTCCAGGTGAGCTGACCGCGCACATCGGCAAACGCGTCTTCGATTGAACGCGTCTCCGTGAACGGCACCACCTTCAGTACGGGGATACCGTCGCTGGTGACCACCAAGGCCTCTCCGGTTCGCTCGACCTCGCGAAAGTATTCAAGCATGCGGGCCTTGAGCGCACTCTTTGATACTGTGACCATAGTCATGACCATGGTCACAGCAAAAGCCTGTGTCAGGCGGCGACAGAGGGTCGGCTACTTCCCCTGCAGCATGCCCATCACCTGCGTCAGCATCGCATTGCTGCCCGCATTGACGCTGCCATCCGGCGTGAGCTTGTCGATCAGCTGCGGCAGCATAGCCGCCAGTCCACCCATCGCCTGCGACGGATCCACGCCGGCCTGCGCCGCCGCCTTGGTCACCACCGTGCTGCCGAGCGCGCTCTCGAGCTGACTCGCCGAAACGGCCTGATTGGCCCCTGTGCCCACCCAAGACGACACGATGTCGCCGAGCCCGCTGCCTTGCATCTTCTGCACGAGTCCGGCGATGCCGCCGTTCTGCTGCACCAGCGTCATGGCCATCGTGAGCATCGCCGATGAAGAGGCGCCGCCCTGTGTGTTCTTCCCGAGCAACCCGCCCAGCATCTGCTCGATGCCACCGGCCTTCCCGCCCAGCAGCGAACCGGCCATGTCTCCCAACGCCCCGTCAAACAATCCCATCGATGGCTCCCCCAAAAGGTCGTGCGTTCGGATACCGTAACGCTGTACAAATACGGACTGCGCGGCAAAGGTCAATGCCGAGTCTGGCGCGAGCATCGATCGGCGCACGCGGCCCCCGATTCCGTTGCATGTTGAGCGGGAGCGGGAATGGGCCCAGTCATGCAACCAGGAGCATACGTGACGACCGAAGAGATCGAAACTATCATCGCCCTCGCCACGCTGGCCTCCATCAGCGATGGATTGCAGGACGAGGCCGAGCAGGCGCGAGTGGTCGAAGTCGCGCGGAGTCTGGGACTGCTGGCCCCGGAAACCGTGATCGCGCAGGCGATGAGCGGGGCGCTCACCCTTCCCATTCTCGCCGCACGGCTGCCGTCCGACGAAGCGAAACGTCTCGCGCACGACACCGCGACCGCCGTCTGTCACGCCAACGGCTGGATCAGTCCAGGCGAAGGGAAGTTCCTGCACGAGCTGGCCGATGCGCTCCAGCTCGATACGGCGCGCACTGACCATGTGATCGCCGATATCAACCGCGCCGTCGCCGATCACCCGGCGCTCTCGACCACGCCGTCCGTCGGCGTGCCAGTGGTCGCCGACGCCAAGGCCGAAGGCGCCGCCGCAGCGGCCGCCGCCGCTTCGCTCGACGATCACATCCTCGATCAGGCGATGCTGACGGCAGCGCTCGAACTGCTTCCCGATCGCCTCGCTAATCTGGGCATCCTGCCGCTGCAACTTCGACTCGTGCATCACATTGGGCAGCGTCACGGGCAACAGCTCGACACGCAGCAGGTCACCGACCTCGTGGCCACGTTCGGGCTGGGCGCCGCAGCCCAGGTCCTCGAGAAAGTCGTGCGTCGCGCCTTCGGCGGCATCGCTGGTGGACTGCTTGGTGGGCTGCTGGGCGGGAGCGCCGGCATCGCCACCGGTGCCGCCGTGACCTTCGCCAGCAGCTACGCCCTCGGGCATGCCGCCGATCAGTATTACGCGCAGGGACGCACCCTGTCAGCGGACGATCTCAAAGCGCTCTTCACCCGATTCCGCGCCGATGCCGTCACCATCTTCCCGCGCGTCGAAGCCCGCATCGGCGAGCTCGCGCGCGGTCGGTCGTTGGACAGCCTGCTGCGCACCGTGACCCGCTGACCGGAGCGCAGCAACCAGAATTCAGTGCTCCAAGCCACCCGACCGGCGGAAGGTCGCCGGTGCACGGGAGAAGGTCGTACACGGGATCGATGCACTACGAATCGAAATCCCGCCCGTTTCCGCGTCATCAGCCCAAAACACCGCCTTGCGGCCTGCCACACAGGTCGACTGCGGCGCGAAGGCAAACCCCTCGTTGTTGAGGTTCGGCATCGTGGTCGGGCGGGCAAAGCGCCGCGGGGCGAGGAAGCGGCCGCGCGTGGTCGAGCCCACCGTCACGTCGATCTGCAGCACACCCGACGTATTGCCGCAACCGTTGTCACACGTAGCCCACAGATAGCCGGTTTCGCGATCGTACTCCATGCCCATCACTCCCGGGAAGGCGGTCACGATGGTGGCCACGCGGGTCGCGACGTTCGTGACGTGGTTCAGCGCGTACGCATAGATGACGCCGTTGGCCTCGACACCCACGAAGAAGATGCCCGTGCCGTGATTCGGATAGTCGGCCGGTGCGTAGGCTCGGGCTCTCGGTTCATCGATGAAGCCGTTCGCCACGAGCATGCTGTCGGGAATCCACGTGATCGCCTCGACGCCAAGGTTGGCACCGGTTACCGGCAGATCGGCGGTGAGATTCCACTCGTTGGTCGCGGTGAGCGTGCTACCAGCGGCTGACGGATCGAAACGCAGAATGCTGTTCCGACTCACCCCGTTGGCGCTGTTGTTGCGCTCGGAAGCCACATACAAACCGCCGCTCGATGCACCCGCCACGATCGTGATGCCCTCGGCGTCGGGCTCCCCAAGGCCGTCCGGAAAGCGCACCAGCTTGCCGGCGCCCCAGCCGTTGCTCGGATCGGGCGTCCAGATCCCTCCGCTCAAGATCAGTCGGAATACCGATCCCGGGCCGTTGCGCGCGGCCCAGAGCACTGCCGGCTGACCGCCGCTCGCCGCTTCGTACGTGAGGCCGCTCAGATTGCCCCCGAATACGGCGGCGCCGCTCACCGCCTGCACGTCATCGCTTCCCGGCCACGGCGACGTGGGCGGTCCCGCCACTGGTGTGCAGTTGTTCGCGGCGCCCTTGGTGGCCACCGAATTGTCGGCGAATTCACCGACGCCATCGGGACAGCGCCCGTAGGTGATGACGGCATGTGACGTCCAGGCATATGAATCGAGCAGCGTGCTGGTCGCATCGAAGATCCGCGCCGCATCGGCCGCACCAAGTCCGAATCCGAGCACGCTTTCTTCGATCACGTAGTAGCCGCCCGGTGCAATCGCCGCTCCCGCAGGTAGCCGCGTGGTGCGCGTGTCGTCGTTGTCCTTGACGAGGAAGTTCGACAGATCTACGGGGGTTGTCCCAAAGTTGAACAGCTCGATCCAGTCACCTGGCGTACCGCCGTTCGACTCGACTTCATTCACGCGAATCAACGCGCGGCAATCGTTGGCCGTCCCTTTCGTCGACGTGGCGTTGGTGACGAAGGCGCCCGTCGGGCTGGGGCAGCGACCGTACGTGGTCAACGCGTGCGCCGTCCACGAATACTCGTCCACCACGACGCCGAACTGGTTGAAGATCCGCGCGGCGTCGGCGACGCCGAGCCCGAAGCCGAACGTTCCCTCTTCCACCACGAAATAGGCGCCGGCGGGAATCACCGTGCCTGTAGGAAACGCGAACGTCCGTGTGTTGTCGTTGTCCTTGACGCCCCAGCGGGAGATGTCGACCGCCACGGTCGTGGGATTGAACAACTCGATCCAGTCGCCCGGCGTCCCGCCGCTCGATTCAACCTCGGTGATGCGAATCGCCGGCGACGCGATCACGGTGACGGTGCGCTGGGTCGTCACCGTGCCGACCGCCGCCGTGATGTTCGTGGTGCCGGGCGCGATGGCACGCACGACGCCCGCATTGTCCACCGTCGCAATCGCCGACGACGCGCTCGACCACGTCACGGTACCACTCGCCAACGGCCGACCCAATTGGTCAAGGCCGCTGGTGCTCGCCGTAACCGATTGACCCTGCGTGAGCGAGAGCGTGGCAGGCGTGATGGTGAGCGACGTAATCGACGCCGACACGACGGTGAATTGGAGCTGGCCGGTCACTCCACCCGAGGTGGCACTCACCGCAACCGTTCCCGGTGCCACGCCCGTGATCTCGCCATTCGTCGACACGGTCGCGATCGACGTCGCCGTCGAACGCCACTCGATCGTTCCCGGCGCGATGGCGGCACCGAACTGATCGAGCGGCCGTGGCGTCACGAGCACCGTCTGACCCGTCACGATCGACGTGGACGGAGCCAACAGGGTGATCTGCGCGAGCTTCGGCGCGTCGTTGGCATCGGAGCACGCCGCGACGGAGAACGCGACGATCAACGAAGCGATGGCGCGGCGAAACGTGCTCCCGCGCACAACGCGGGAGGCACGCCGGTTTTGATCGGGAGCGAGCATGTGGTCGGTCTCGGAGGGGGAGTGAATTCCAACCCTTGAACGTTGGACAACGGCGTCACCGACCTATCACGTCGCCGTCACGATCTCGTCACCGACTCGCGGCCACCACCGTTGCGTGGCACTTTCTATGGCATGCCCCAACTCCCGATCCGCTGGTCCTTGGCCCTCGTGCTCGCCCTCGGCGTCTCCGGGCTCACCCACAGCGTCGCGGCGCAGCCCGCGCGATTCCTCGTGCCGGAGGCCACCCCCGGCGCCCGCTGGCTCAAGGGCAACACACACACCCATACCACCAACTCCGACGGCGACACCGCTCCTGAGGAAGTCGCCCGCTGGTACAAGAACCGGAAGTACGACTTTCTCGTGCTCTCTGACCACAACGTCTTCACCGATCCGGCCACGCTGGCGTCGCTGATGGACTCGACGTTCCTCCTGATCCCGGGTGAGGAAGTGACCACCGCGTTTCAGAAGGCCGCCGTGCACGTGAATGCACTCGGCGTCACGCGCGTGATCGCCGCGCCGCGTGACAGCACGCTCCTGGGTACCGTACAAAAGACCGTCGATGCCATCCGCGCCGAAGGGGCCGTACCCCATATCAACCATCCAAATTTCCTCTGGAGCATCGACACCGCTACGCTTTTTCGCGTGAAGAACGACCGGCTACTCGAGATCTTCAACGGCCACCCCACCGCGCACAACATCGGCGGCGGTGACTGGCCCGGTATGGAGGACGCGTGGGACGCGCTCCTCACGCGCGGCAAGAAGATCTACGGCATCGCCGTCGACGACGCGCACCACTTCCAGGGCGAATTCGCCAAGGCGCGCGCGAACCCCGGGCGCGGGTGGGTCGTGGTACGGGCGCCATCGCGCGACAGCCGCGAAATCGTGACCGCACTCGACGACGGCCACTTTTACGCGAGCACCGGCCCGATAGTCCCCGACATCGTGGTCACCGAGAGCTCACTGTCGCTCACGATCCACCGGACCGGCGACTTCAAGTACACCACCCAGTTCGTGGGAGCCAACGGCGAAATTCTCGCCACCGACAACACGCTGTCCCCCTCGTTTCGCCTGCGGGGAACCGAGACATATGTGCGGGCGCGCGTGGTCGATTCCAGCGGGGCGACCGCGTGGATCCAGCCGGTCTTCACCACCCGGTACCGGGAGCGCGCCACGCCGTGACCCGGCCTGTTCCCCGTCCGAAGCGCCCGCCACCCACGATTTTAACGGTGCGGGCTCAACGGCGATCGGTTCCGGAGAGTAAATCTCTCGTTGGCAGCCCGTTTCGTGGAGCCGCCATTCTCGCCCTTCGGAGGAAGCAGGACATGGTTCACGCAGTGGGTCAAGCAGTGGGTCACGCAGGGCGCCGTATCGGCACTCTCTTGCTGCTGGCCGCCAGCGGCAGCGCCGCGCAGGCACAGATCGGACCGCAGTCCACCCAAGCCGACGAAGGTCGCGCCAATAAGGGCAATTGGGCGCTCGCCAATCGCTTCAGCACCGCCGCGCTCCGCGCGATCACGTATACGCAGGCCGTGCAGCCCCGCTTCCTGGGACAGACGGACTCGATGTACTACAACTGGAAGGATCGCAACGGCAATCGCTTCATGCTGTTCGTTCCGTCGCCCACCGGTGGCACCAAGCGCCTGCTGTTCGAGCCGGCCAAGCTGGCCGAACAGCTCACGCTGCTCAGCCGGAAGCCGTACGACGCGACGAATCTGCCGTTCCAGACCATCACGTTCCTCAAAAGCCATAAAGCGTTCCGCTTCACCGTGGACACCGTGCGCTACGAGTGGACGCTCGCCACGGAAACGCTCAAGTCGAACGGCCGCGTGGTGCGCAATGCCCCGCCACCGGTCGACGAAGAAGTGAATACGCAGGGCGGTGGCGGCCAGGGCGGCGCCGGTGCGCGCGGTGAATTCCGCAATTACAACAAAGACAGCTCGGCCTTCGTCTTCGCCCGTATGCACAATCTGTTCATCGTGGAGAAGGTCACCAACGACACCGTGCAGCTCAGCACCGACGGTGTCGAGGATTACTCCTTCGGCTATCGCGACACCACGGAGAACCGTCGTCAGCTCAACGCGCTCGCCGGCGGTGGCGCACAGACGGATGGAGAGCAGGACGACACCGACGACGCCGCGAACCGCGATCAGCGTATTCGCCCGAACGTGTCATGGTCGCCCGACGGCAAGTCGTTCTCTTTCGTGCGCCGCGACCAGCGCAAGGTCAAGGACCTCTTCCTCGTGAACGTGCTGGCGCAGCCGCGTCCCGTGCTCCTGCACTACAAGTACACGATGCCCGGCGAAGAGAACGTCACGCAAAGCGAACTGTGGGTGTTCACGCGCGGACAGAAAGCCGTCAGGCAGCTCAACGTGCGCAAGTGGAAGGATCAGTCGCTGCAGGATGTGCACTGGCCGATGAACGGCGACAAGGTGCGTCTGGTGCGGCGCGATCGTCCGCAGCGCGCCGTCGACTTCATCGAAGTCGACATCGCCACGAACGCCATCAAGACCCTGCTCGCCGACGAGATCGAAGGTGCCGCGCTCGAGCCGAAGAGCATCGCCTATCTCAAGAAGGGCGGCGATTTCCTCTGGTGGTCGCAGAAAACCGGCTGGGGCATGTTCTACGTGCATGGCTTCGACGGCGGCGAAAAGCGGGCGCTGACCACCGGTCAGTGGAACGCCAACAGCATCGTCAAGATCGACTCCACGACCCAGCAGGTCTGGGTATCCGGCCAGGGTCGTGAAGCCGGTGAACAGCTCTACCAGACGCACTTGTATCGCGTGAATGCCGACGGCAGCGGCTTCACCCTGCTCGACGCCGGCAACGCGCACCATGCGTCCACGCTCGGCGAGAATGGCACACCGAGCGTCGTGTCTCCCACCAAGCGCTACATCTACGATACTTTCTCGCGCATGGACCTGCCCCCCAAGTCGGTACTTCGCGATGGTCTCACCGGTCGCATCCTGAGCACCCTCGAGGAGATGGATCTCTCGAAGCTCAAGGAGCTGGGCTTCAAACCGGCCGAAACGTTCTCGGTGAAGGCGGCCGACGGTGTCACGGAGCTGTTCGGCAACATCTTCAAGCCTTTCGACTTCGACAGCACCAGGAAGTATCCGGTCATCACGTACGTATATCCGGGCCCGCAGACCGAAGGCATGACGACGGGTTTCAGCGTGCGCGGTCCGCTCATGCAGCTCGCGCAGCTCGGCTTCATCGTGGTCGAAGTCGGACATCGCGGTGGCAGCCCGCTGCGCTCGCTGGCGTATCATCGCTACGGCTACGGCAACATGCGCGACTACGCGTTGGCCGACAAGAAGTACGCGTTGGAGCAGCTCGCCGCTCGCCACAAGTTCATCGACATCGACAAGGTCGGTATTTTCGGCCACTCGGGTGGTGGGTTCATGACGGCCGCCGCGATGCTGCTGCCGCCGTACAACGACTTCTTCAAGGTGGGCTGGTCGGAATCCGGCAATCACGACAACAACATCTACAACCAGAACTGGAGCGAGTGGAACCACGGCGTGAAAGTCATCGCCAAGGGCGACAGCGCCAGCGGTGCGGTACGGGCGGGTGGCACCGGTGCCGCACGTCGCGGCGGACCGGGAGCGAACGCCGCCGCACGTGCAGTGGTGCAGGACTCCACGAACGCCGACAAGATCACGTTCGACATTCGCGTGCCCACCAACGACGAGCTCGCCGGAAATCTCAAGGGCAATCTCGCCCTCGCCACCGGTGACCTCGACAACAACGTGCACCCGGGCGGCACCATCCGTCTCGTGAACGCGCTGGTCAAGGCGAACAAGCGCTTCGATCTGTTCATCTATCCCGGCGAACCGCATGGCTACCGCGGCACCGGTCCGTACAACCAGCGCATGCTGATGGAGTACTTCGGCGAGCATCTGCTGGGTGATTACTACCGCGGCAACGGCGAGATCAAGTAACGCCGGGCAATAGCACATGCGAGGGGCCGTATCGCGTGCAGGACTCACGCGACACGGCCCCTCATGTGTTCAGCGCGATCCCGTTCCGACGCGCTCCTCGCCGATCGCCTCGATCGCTACGAAACGCCCGCCGTGCAGTCCAGCGTCAATTTCCCCCTGGTACAGCGCGCATCGCCACACAGCCGCTCGGCCCGAAACGCGGGCGGAACCGGGCGACTGCAGATCAGGCACCTTTCATGTGCGGGGAGCGTCGCGCGGCGGAAGGCACACGCCGGGGATTCACACACCACCGATGTCGAGGTCCGCGTCGCCGACATCCGCTTGCCGCAGATCGCACAATCCGATCGATCTGTTAGCATAGCTGGTGGTGGTTGGAAGATAATGCCGACACGCGAAAGGGACGATCGGGTAATCTGCGGCCAGTCGGGCGATCTCGCAGGAGCCTTCCGGGTCTCCACTGAGCGGGTTGGAGCACGAAGCAATCTTTTGCGCTGTCATCGGGGGTCAGTAGTGTCCCAACGTTTCGGCATTGGAACAGTGCACGTTGTTGATTTGCTTGGGGAACGGGGTCGGTTTGTCTGGTGTCGACTTGGACGGCGAGGCGCTGCATGTCGGTCTTTTGCGCCAAGGCGCGCGGGTCCGTCATGCACCGAAGAACCGACACAACAGCAGTGATGGTTCGTCGCGCCCCCGTCCGTCGGCACGATTCCCATTTCCAGTATTATGCTTCGCGTCGCTTCGCGTGCTTCTCGAGCTTCGCGCGAACCCGCTGGCTCTCCGATCGCTCTGCGGCAGCCGCCAGCACCGCCGTTCGCGCGAAGTCCGCGAAGATCGCGAAGCAAGGTCTACCGCTTGATTGGCAGAGCCTGTACGAAATGCTACAGACCCTGAGTGTGGCCCTGTTCGCGCACGTCCCGCTCCGTCAACTCCTTACGCCACCACCCCGTTATTCAGACGCTGATTTCGAGCCCATTCCACTTGTTCTCTGAAAAACGTTGGGACGATACTGATCGGGGGTGATGAATCCAAAACCCTTCGCGTCGTCGAACTACTTCACGTTGCCGGTCATACGCATCGCACCGCTCCCGTTGCTTTGTGTTCGGAGTCCGGCCCTGCCGTTCGCACCGAGCACTCGTGTAATCCGCGGACATGACCCCTGCGTGGGTAGCGGCGCGCTTCCCGCGCCACGGCGCGGATATCGCCTTCAATTGCGCAACAGGGCTGCTTCGACGTTGCGGAGTGTCAACATAGTTTTTTCAACCGGTTACAATCGTGAACATCAGCCGTAACTGGACGCCCGGCGCATACGTCCCCACCTTCACGCCATGCCGATTCCGAACGCTGGATTTCACCGCGCGCTATTTGCGCTGCTACGCATCGCCTCGGTCCTGATCGTCCCGTCCGTCGCGCTTGCCCAAGGCACCGCGCAAGGCCCCCCCGCGCCGCGCCTCATGCGCGCGGGCGATGTAGATACGGTACCGCTGCGCGATGCCGGCACCCGGATCGCCTATGGAAGCGATTCGTTGCAGTTCGGCGAGCTCCGCTTGCCCGCCGGCGCGACGAACAGCCATCGCGCCCCGATCGCGATCGTGATTCATGGCGGCTGTTGGTATTCGCCGTACGCGTCGGTGCGAAACAGCGCCCCGCTGGCCGATGCCCTTGCCCAACTGGGCGTCGCCACCTGGAACGTCGAGTACCGACGCTACAACAATCCCGGCGGTGGATGGACCGGTACCTTCCGCGATGTGGCCGACGGGGCCGACTACGTCCGCACCCTCGCCAAGCTCTATCCGATCGACACCACCCGCATCGTGCTCACCGGACATTCCGCCGGCGGACACCTCGCGCTGTGGCTGGCCGCGCGCCCCGCGCTCGATCGCGCCAGCCCGCTCTTCGGCGGCACCCCGCTGCCTGTGCGCGGGGTGGTCTCGGTGGGCGGCATCGCGGACTTACGCGAGTTCTACGGTCGCGAGCGGAACACCTGCGGCAACCCGGCCGTGGAGTCGCTGCTGGGCGGCGCGCCCGACAGTGTGCCGGCCCGCTTGCGTGAGGCCTCACCGATCGAGCGGCTGCCACTTGGCGTCCCCACGGTGCACATCGCTGGCGATCGGGATTTCATCGCGCCGGTGGCGGTGCGCGAGGCCTATGTGACCGCCGCCCGAGCGCGCGGCGACAGCGCGCGGGTGATCACGATAGTCGGCGACGGTCACTTCGAAGCGATGACGCCGTACAAGGCGGCCGGCCGCGCCGTGATCGATGCGATCCGCGCCATGCTCGAGCTGCCGCCGGCCGCTCGCTGAGACGGTCCGACTTGTCCGTCTCCCTTTACAGGCGCCGCCCTTCCCCGCAACATCAAGGAGCCCCCAAACCGGAGTGCTCGTGAAAGATTCGCAGCTCAAGGCCTTGCTCAGGAAGACCGCCGCCAAAGCGTCGCAGCAGAAAAAGCCGTCTCGCAGCCTGTTCGATCCGACCCTCGAAGCCACGAGAACCAAAACCGAACCGCTCGAAGGCTCTGATGCCGAAGGGATTTTCAAAGAAATGAAGCGCCGCGAATTCTGACCGACATCGCCTTCGTCGCACTCCAGACGGCGCTGGCGGGCCGTTTCTCGATCGAAAGCGAGATCGGTCGCGGCGGCATGGGGATCGTGTATCTCGCGCGCGACGTGATCCTCGAGCGTCCGGTCGCGATCAAGCTGCTCGCACCCGCCATCGCGTCGCGCACCGACGTCCGTCGCCGATTCCTGCGCGAAGCGCGCATCGCGGCTCAATGTTTTCATCCGAACATCGTCCCCATCCACGGGGTCGAGGAATCGGGCGACCTGGCGTGGTTCGTCATGGCCTTCGTGCCTGGCGAAACGCTGGCCGATCGCCTGCACCGCGCGGGACCGCTTCCGGCCGACGCCATCCGTCGTATCGGTCGGGAAATCGGCTGGGCGCTGTCGTATGCACACGAGCGCGGCGTCGTGCACCGCGATGTGAAG
>Ga0105048_10006003_pt1 | contig 19583 bp, 15 predicted proteins | sample MAT05_FD_78382 | JGI IMG/M metagenome (GOLD analysis project Ga0105048, IMG submission 78382) | Freshwater microbial communities from Lake Fryxell liftoff mats and glacier meltwater in Antarctica - MAT-05 | ecosystem: Environmental > Aquatic > Freshwater > Ice > Liftoff microbial mat | place... | reverse complement strand
GAATGCGGAAAGCGGCCAACTGCAAGTTGCGCGAAGGGACGCAACCGGGGGCTCGGGCAGCGCGGAAACCCGTTGCGTCCCGGCAAGGCAGGACGGAGAGCTCTTACACTCCCGAGCGACTGGCGATTTCCTGTTCGGCGCGTTTCACGATGTCTTCGGCGCCGATGAATTTGTAATCGTCGAGGGTGATGCGCGTTTTCTTGCCGTTGATTTCGCACATGGCGTATGCGATGCCTTTGTGCTCCCACTTGGTGCGGTCGATGGAGTTGACCGCAGAGTACGCGATGCGTTGTCCGTTGATGGCGATAAAAGCTTCGTCGTCGCTGGTGAGTTTTTGTTTGCGGCTCAGGATGAGCCAGGTGCCGCTGCCAACGCCGCAAAGGAGCATGAGGTGGCCGAGCCAGATCTGTCCTTTAAGGTAGGCGTTGGAGAAGCGTTTTTCCGGCTTCTCGGGTTTCCAGCCGCTCTCGGACGCGAGGGCCGCACGTTCCTCCGTGGTTTTACCCGCTTTTTCCCACTGCTCCCACGCGTCGAAGCGGCGGGTTTGCTCGGGATAAGCCACGTAGCCGTCGTAATAAAACCATCCTGCAATGGCGAAAAGGGCAAGGGTGGCAAGTGCCTGGCGCTTCAGCCAGGAGGAGGAAAGTGTGGTGACGACATTCATCGGAGGTCGGGAGCTAAGCACAGGTCGGTGTTGCATTCGACAAAAAGCATCGTCTTTTTTATAAGCGCGGCATGAGTGACGGGTTTCATGATATCAAAAACTTCTGGTTCGTTGGGATGCCGAGGTATAGGAGGGACGGTCATGCGGTCTTTGTCGAACGATTATAAAATGTGCCAGTTGATCCGGCTTGAGCCTGACTTGGAGGATACGCCGTTCGTCGTGATGCAGGAAGCCTACGATCCGGAGGATCCGAAGATGCGGGAGACGCTGTTCTGGTTGCAGCGTGATGGCACTTGGGTTGACGATCTGGTGCGTGGTTCGTTGACGCTGGAGCAAAAGCTGGAGGCGGTGTTTGAGTCGGCGACTGAAGCCATGACGCGCTTGAGTTCGATGCCGATCAAGCCCGAGATCATGCGCATCGAACTTACGGCGGAGGTTTTGCTTGCGCGAATCGAAGCGCTCCAAGGGCGCGAAGCGCAGGATGTGGCGAGGGAGTTTGCGCAGATCTTTCGCGAAAGCCAGCGGATGCCGTGACGTTGCGCTGAGGGCTGTGGGCAAAAAAGGGGCCCGACGCACCGTAGTGCGCCGGACTATTTTGGGGTTGAGAGGGGGACTGATTATTTAATTGCGGCGGCGTAGTTTTCGGCCACTGCGGACCAGTTCACTACTTTCCACCACTCTTTAATGTAGTCAGGGCGACGGTTTTGATAGTTTAGGTAATAGGCGTGTTCCCAGACGTCAAGTCCGAGGACGGGGGTTCCGGGGCATTCGGCGATACCGGCCATGAGCGGACTATCCTGATTCGGAGTGGAGCAGACGCAGACCGATTTGTCGGCTTTGACGCAGAGCCAGGCCCAGCCACTGCCGAAACGTGTGGTTCCTGCGGCTGCGAATTTTTCCTGAAATGCGGAAAAGCTGCCAAACGCCGTGGTGATCGCCTCAGCGAGTGCGCCGGTGGGTTCGCCGCCTGCGTTTGGGCCCATGATTTTCCAGAACAGGGAGTGGTTAAAATGCCCGCCAGCGTTGTTGCGGATGGCGCCACGGATATTTTCGGGCACCTTGGAAAGGTCGCTGATGAGTTCCTCGACGCTGAGCGCGGCGAGTTCAGGATGATCCTTTAACGCGTTGTTGGCGTTGGTGATGTAGGCCTGATGATGTTTGCCGTGATGGATTTCCATCGTTTTTGCGTCTATCACGGGTTCCAGCGCGGTAGGCGCGTAGGGTAATGCGGGAAGTTCGAATGCCATAGTATTAGTAATTTTGGTTAATTAAATTTCTAGTTAATTACAAGGCCGACAAGGTAGGCGGAAGCATCCACCGGGGCAAGGGAAGTTTTTTTGATCGAACTACGTGGGTCGTTTCGGATTAGGTCAGTTTCGTGACGCCGAAATGATTCAGCTCTTGCGTGCCGCCCAGGGCTGTGTCGTAGGTGAAAGCTGGAGTTTTCACCTTGAGGCTTTTGATGGTGTCCCGATAGGCAAAGCCCCAGTCGGTGCTACCAGTGAGGTCGTCCATCGACTTGACATTCGATTTTCCGAGTTCGGTCGAAACAACGAAGCTGTCAACCATCGCGGTGCTGCCGCCCGTGATCGTTGCTTTTCCAGTGACCTCAAAGCTACCGAGGAGCGCGTCCGCCGTGAAGGTGCCTCCGGCAAGCGGGGTTCCCGGGGCAGAGGGGGTGAACCCCACGAATAGCGCGGCGTTTTGCATGGCCCCGACCATGAAGCTGCCGACGCTGCCTGCGGAAAGAATGGTGCCGTCGAAGAAAAGCCCGCTGATGGTGGCTTTGCCGAGCGACTTGGTGGCACCACTGGCACCATCGTTGTCGAGGGTGACATCTGCCGCGAAGAAGCCCTTGGTTTCGAGTTTTTCGATACGGTCCGCCACAATCGTAGCGTGACCAACATCCTTGGTTTTAAGCTTTTCGATCACCCCTTCGATTTGAACCAAGGCGCCATCCGCAATAGTTTTCGTACTGATTTTCGTAGTGATATTCGCACCCTCTGCTTGGTCTCCGAGAACGATGAGTTTCGCCATCGCGAGCACGTCGGCGGAGCTGAATTCCTTCAGCGGCCCTTCAAAGGTGAATTCGCCTGAAAAGTTGCCGTCGATGTCGATGAAGCTGACGCCCTGATCCTTCCCGGTCACGTTCACGATGGCATTATCGACATCCGTCTTGACTTTGATTGTGCCGATGCGGCCTGCAACATCGCTGTCGTCCACAGCCCCGCTATTTTCGAACAGGCCGAGTCGTTTGACGTCGAGTTTATTGATGCCGCCTTTGTCAAAATCATCGTTGCCCGCGTCGATGCTGCCGAGCGCACCGTTGATTTTCACGTTGCGGAGGTCAATGCCTGCAGCATTGATGGCGAGGACGTTCGCGAGGCCATTGCCTCCATTTGCCTTGGTCACGCTGACCGTGATATCGGCGCGATTGAAAGCCTGTCCGCCGAGGCTGAGATCAAGCAGATCGAGACGTTGCCCACGGTCCACCGCGCCATCGGGATGCGACATGGTGAACATGTCGAGGGTGAACTTTCCTTTGGTCGTTTTGACGGTGACCTTGTCTCCGTCCGCATCGAGATACGTCGCCTTCTTGCCGTCCTTGCTGATTTTAACGCCGCTACCGAAAACAATGAACGCGTTGCCGACGACCTCGCCGGGCGGCGGGGTGAGCAGGATGTCGTCGATGCCGTCGCCATTGATGTCCCCGATGAAGCGCGGGATGGGATCGAACGAGCCATCTCCGCCCGCCGCAGGGAAGCCCGTGAAAAAGACACCGCTGGAGTTTTTGACGTTGTCGATCTGGTAACTTCCGGTGGGTTTCTCGCCGTAGTACACGGTGGGCACGGGGGAATCGAGAAAGGGCTGGTACGCGACAAGATCGTATCTTCCGTCGCCGTTGAAATCGCCGATGTCCACGCGCTGATCATCGACGCCCACATTGCTCATGCCGAAAAGCACCTGGCGGAATTCATTTTTGGATTTCCCGAAGGGATTGACGGAGAACCCGTCGCCCTTGTTTTTTGCAAACGTGTAGCCCTGATAGGTGGCGAGGTTTTTGAAGTTGAACGTGGTGACGCTCACGCCGAGGTCGAGGTCGCCGTCACCGTCGATGTCGCGCATGGTGACATCCGCGCCGTATTCGAGCGGGCCGATGAAGTCTTTATTGGTGAATTCCGGAAGCGCGAACCCTTGTGCGGCTGTGAGGCCATTGACGTCGATGGCCGCCGGATTGCCCGTGGCTTTGCCGAAAATGATGAAGGTGCGCCGGTCCGCCTGCGTTTCCTCGTGGTTGCTTATGGAGATATCGGTGAGGCCGTCCTGGTTGACGTCGCCGACAAAACCGGCGTGCAGCCCCATGTGATCGTTCTGCGTCGAGCTGCCGATGGCGATGCCGTTGGTGCCGTCGAGTGCGGAGACCACGATGGGCGTGGTGAAGGCTGAGGCTTTGCCGAAAATGATGAATGCCGCGCCGCCTTCGGAGTTGGTGAAAAGTTTGTATTGCGAGGAGGCGATAATCACATCATCGAAGCCGTCGCCATTGAAATCGCCACCGCCCGATGCGCCCACGATGTTGAAGCCGCCGACGACTTCGCCAATGCCGTTGGTGCCGGTGCGTGCGTTGTCGCCCACGATTTTAAAACCGTTGGTGCCGTTGAGTGCGCCGAGCAGGAGCGTGGGATTCCAGGAGCTGCGTCCAAAAACAACGTACGCCGCGCCGACCTCGCTGCCGGGGCTGCCCTGATCGTTCCCCGGTGCGCTGATGATAAAATCGTCGAAGTTGTCGCCGTTGACATCGCCGGCCGCATTTACTGAGGCTCCGAGTAGATCGAAATTCTGCTGGCCGCGGATGACGACGCCGGCCGAGCCGAGTGTATCTAGATCAATGTTGGTCGGGTAACCGCCCTTTTGGCCGAAAATGAGGGCCACCTAACCGCGGTCCATGTCGCCCGCGATGATGCGTCCGCTGAGCGAGATCCCGAGAAGCAGGTCGTTGATGCCGTCGCCGTTGACATCGCCCGCATTTGCGACGGAAGAAACTTACACATCGATACCGGCTTCACCGCCGCCGGTTACTGTGAAGCCGTTATTACCGTTGATGCTGCCCAGAGAAAATTAAGAGAACACGGTGGCAGGCGCGATGCGCGTTTCAAGGGGTTCGATGGTGGTTATAAGTTGTCTCATAAATATGTCCGATCATGCTTGGTAATTCCGCTTATTGGTGAAGCAACGGCCGATGCGTTGTCAATGTCCATGAGCCGAAGCGCCGAAAATGCTGCGCTTGGACAGGACAAACGCCCGCACCGACGGGATGCGGTTTTCCGGCAGCGGAGTAAGAGTGGAGAGGGCGGCGGTTACTGCTCGGACTTCGGCAAGGTCCGCGTGGCGTCACATCGCGCGCAGTTGGCCGATGATTTTTGGAAGCACTTCGAGGGCGCGTTCGACGTCGAGGCGGGTGTTGAAGCGGCTGAACGAAAAGCGCAGGCTGCTTTGTGCGCGTTCGTTGGAAAATCCCATGGCCTTAAGGACGTGCGAGGGATGGATCGAGCCGGTGGTGCAGGCGCTTCCGGCGCTGCAACAGATGTGGTTTTTGTCGAGCATCAGCAGCAGGGCCTCGCTCTGGATGCCGTCGAAGGTGAGACTGCTGGTGTTGGGCAGGCGGTGCTCGCGGTCGCCGTTGATTTGCACGCCCGGGATGGTGGTGATCACGCTGGCTTCGAAATCATCACGCAGCGCGCGGACCTCGCTGTTTTCGAGTTCCATGAAATCGCCCGCGAGTTCGCAGGCTTTGCCCAGGGCGACGATGGACGCGACGTTTTCTGTGCCCGCACGTTTTCCGTGTTCCTGACTGCCGCCGATGAGGTAGGGCGAAAATTTGACGCGCCGATTGACGTACAGCACGCCGACGCCTTTGGGGCAGTGCAGTTTATGGCCGGACACGCTCAGGAAGCTGATGTGCAGGTCGGAAAGTGTGATGGGGATTTTGCCGACGGCCTGAACGGCATCGGTGTGGAACAGCACCTTTTTGCGGTGGCAAAGTTCGCCGATTTGCTGGATGGGAAAAAGCACACCCGTTTCGTTGTTGGCCCACATGAGCGAGACGATGGCGGTGTCGGGGCGGATGGCGCGTTCGAGTTCGGCGAGATCGATCTGTCCGGTTTTATTGACGCCGAGCCAGGTGACTTCCACGCCGCGTTTGGCGAGCAGTTCGCAGTGTTTGACGATGGCGCTGTGTTCGACGCGCGAGGTGATGACGTGTTGGCGGTCGGGATCGAGCCGGAGCGCGGATTCGATGGCGGCGTTGTCGGATTCTGTGCCGCAGCTTGTGAACAGGATTTCCGAGGGTGAACAGCCGAGCAGTGCGGCGACTTTTTCGCGTGCGATCTCGACAGTTTTGGAAATTTGCGAACCGAAATGATAGGCTGCGGAAGGATTGCCGTAGAACTCGGTCAAAAAGGGAAGCATCTCGGCGACAACCGCCGGATCGACCTGCGTCGTTGCGTTGTTATCGAGATAAATCAGGTGCGGTTCCTTTTTTAAAGCCATGGGAAATAGATGCCATCGGAGACGGGGGCGGGACAATACGAAGTTGCGCTGATGACACAAGTTTATTGGCAGTCGAATTCCCTCCGCCTGGAATAATCAGAAATCCTCCTCTACCAGACGGAGGAAGGCCGCACCTGCGTGCAGTGCCGGTTTGAGAACGAGACGCTGCGCTCATCGCGGTGCTTTTTATGAAGGATCTGCGAACCATCAACGAGCACTTGGTGAACATTTTTGAGGAGGGCGAACTGCGGCGGGCGGCAACTAAGTTGTTACAGGGCGTAACGGCGATGGGGGGATGTTTGCGACGGTTACAGACCGACGGTACAGCGGGGCATTATGCCCGAGGCTGCCTCAAGTCAAAATGGCACCGGGGAGCAAAAAAAACAGCGACGCAAGCCGCCGGGAAATCGGGGATTGGAACTGCTTGGCTTTGGTGGGGGTGGGGGAGTAGCTTTGCGATTGATGGGCCGCCCCTACACCCATGTGTACAATCGCTATGTCGGCGGGAACGTGTTTCTGAAGCGTTCGCGGGAGGAGGCTGCGCTGCCGGGGTTTGCGGCTTCGAAACCACTGCTGCCTGCGCCGTATTGGGCGGGGCATGAGTGGACGATCGATTGCTATTGGAGGGCGTGGGAGATCGCGTTTGTGAATCTGCGCCAACCGCCGGCGCAGAGCCCGCTGATCGCGAACTTCATCGACACGGCGTTCAATGATTGCACGTTCCTTTGGGATTCGTGCTTCATGACGATGTTCGGTCGCTACGGAGCGCGGGCGTTTTCTTTTCAGCGCACGCTGGATAACTTTTATGCGCGTCAGCATTGGGACGGGTTTATCTGCCGGGAGATTGCGATTGAGGATGGCGAGGATCGGTTTGAGCGGTTTGATCCGGCGAGCACGGGGCCGAATATTCTGCCGTGGGCGTAGTGGGAGTATTACCTGCATTTCCGGGACAGGGAACGCCTGGCGGCGGTGTTTCCGGTGCTGATGGGTTATGGCGAGTGGCTGCGAAAACATCGTACCTGGCCGGATGGAACGTCGTGGTCCAGCGGGTGGGGGTGCGGGATGGATAATCAGCCACGGCTTCCGGCGGGTGCGGATGTGTGTTTCGAGCACGGGCACATGGCGTGGATCGATGCGACGTTGCAGGCGATTTTCGCGAACTCGCTGCTGGTGCGGATGGCGGCGGAACTGGGGCGCGAGGAGGACGTGACGGAGCTGGCGGCGGAGGTGGAGCGGCTCGGGGCGCTGGTGAATCGCGAGATGTGGGACGGGCACGCGGCGTTTTATTTTGACCGATTCCGCGACGGCAATCTTTCGCGGACGAAAACGATCGGGGCGTATTGGGCGCTACTGGCGGGTGTGGTGCCTGCGGAACGGCTGGCGCCGTTTGTGCAGCATCTGCGGAATCCGGCGGAGTTTGCGCGCACTCACCGGGTGCCATCGCTCGCGGCGGATGATCCGGATTACGACCGACAGGGTGGCTACTGGCTGGGCGGGGTGTGGGCACCGACGAATTACATGGTCTTGCGGGGGTTGAGCGCGGTGGGCGAGGACGCGCTGGCGCATGAGATCGCGCTGAATCATCTGGAACACGTGGTGAAGGTGTTCGAAACGACGGGCACGCTTTGGGAAAATTACGCGCCGGAATCGGCGGTGCCGGGCGAGCCTGCGCGCAAGGATTTCGTGGGGTGGACGGGGTTGAGCCCGATCGCGATGCTATTTGAATCGGTGTTTGGGTTGCGGCCTGCGGTGGGCCGTAACGAGCTGCTGTGGGAAGTGCGTCTGCTCGATGAGCACGGCGTCGAGCATTATCCGTTCGGCCCGGATGCGACGCTGGATCTGCGCTGCGCGAAACGTGTGAGTGTGGCGGATGAACCGGTCGTCGAAGCAGTTTCCAATCGTCCTTTGACGCTCCGCATCGTGTGGGCTGGCGGAGAGAAAACGATTTCCATCACCTGACACCCGACGTGAGCGACGTGAGCGATTCCCCTAAAAAAAAACAAACGCAACACCTGCTGGTGCTGCGCCGCTTTGCACAGCTCGCGAAGGCATTTTTTCTTTATGGCACGCATCATCAGACGCGGTTGTTTGTGGGGCTGCTCATCGTGCTCAGCCTGGTGATCGGCGGGGTGCAGCTCATGGTGAGTTACGCGGGGCGCAACTTTTTTACATCGCTCGCGCAACGGGATGTCGCGGGCTTTTACCGGGACCTGTGGATTTATGTCGGGACGTTTGCCATCGCCGTTCCCGTCGGGGTGTTTTACCGCTACTGCGCGGAGCGGCTCGCGTTGCTGTGGCGTGCGTGGCTGACGAATATTCTGGTAAGCCGTTTCTTTTTCAATCGCGCCTATTACCGGCTGCGGCAGTCGGAGCGTGTGGACAATCCGGACCAGCGTATCTCGGAGGATGTGCGCGCGTTCACGACGGGCGTGCTCGGGTATTTGCTTACGTTGATCAATTCTGTGGTGACGCTGTTCGCGTTTACCGGCGTCCTTTTTACCATTTCGGGGAAACTGCCGGTTGTGCTGATTCTTTTTGCGGGAGCGGGAACGGGCCTCTCCATCCTCATCGGCAAACGGCTGGTGGGGCTGCATTTCCAGCAGTTCCAGAAAGAGGCGAATTTTCGTTACGGCCTCGTCCGGGTGCGTGACAACGCGGAGAGCATCGCCTTTTTCCGCGGAGAAAAACGTGAGCAGGCGGATCTGGTGACGCGGTTTGGTTACGTGCTGCACAACACGCTGAGCATCATCGGCTGGAACCGGACGCTGGGATTTTGCACGCAGGGCTACAACTATCTCGCGATCATCGTGCCGCTGCTGGTGGTGGGGCCGATGTTCATGCAATCGAAAATCGAATATGGCGTGGTGACGCAGGCGCAGGGGGCGTTTGCGCAGGTGCTCGCGGCGCTGAGCGTGATTGTTGCGCAGTTTGAAGGATTGAGCGCGTTTGCGGCGTCGATCAAACGTCTTGGCGATCTGTGGGACGAGCTGGACGAATACGACATCGAAGATGCGCGGGCGGAGGATGAACCGGGGATTGAGGTCAACGAAGGCGCGCGAGGGCTGCGGTTGAACGATCTCACCATTCAAACGCCGGATCGCGAAAAGACGCTGACACGCGGGTTGAACTTCACGTTGCCGCAGGGTAAGAGCGCGCTGATCATGGGCGAGAGCGGCACCGGCAAAAGCTCGCTGCTGCGCACGATTGCGGGGCTGTGGCAGACCGGGGAGGGGACCATTGACCGGCCGAATATTAATCATCTCATCTTCCTCCCGCAGCGGCCCTACATGGTGCAGGGAAGTTTGCGCGAGCAGTTGATCTATCCGCAGAGTCCGGATGGTGCGGATGACCGGCTGATCATCCAGGCGCTGAAGGAGGTGAACCTGAGCGAGGTGCTGGACCGCGTGGAAGGCGATCTCGGGCGGGTTGAGGATTGGACCAATATTCTGTCACTCGGCGAACAGCAGCGCATTTCGTTTGCGCGGATTTTTCTGAACAAACCGCGCATGGCATTTCTGGACGAAGCAACGAGCGCACTGGATGAGCCGAACGAACGGTTTCTTTACGGGAAACTGATGGAGACGGGCATCTCCTTCGTGAGCGTTGGTCACCGCAGCACGCTCAAAGAGTTTCACCATTTCCTCATTGAACTGAAAAAAGGCGGGAAAGCCGAGACTACGACGTTGGAAGGCAGATCGAAGGCCGCAGAATCAAGCTAGAGGAACTACGAAGACCGCGAAGAATTTCTAAGGAAAGCATGAAGTCATGAAGGCAGGAGGGTGATAAAGTGTCGCAGCCCTTTCCTGTTTTCCTGCCTTCCTTAGCGCGTAGAAAATTTCACTTGAAATGCACTACAAGCCGTCGCGGTAGATTTCACCGATTTTGGTGAGGCGGTGAGCGTCGGGATCGAAGATGCTGCCGAGCTTGTATTCGTCGGCGGCACGGTCGGTGAACCACGCGTAACGCTCGACGAACGGCAAGCGCTCCAGCATGGGGAGCAGCTTTTTCATAAACTCATGGGCCATCTCAGGCGTGGGTTTTTTGAGCTGCGCCTGATGCCATGCGGTGACGTCGGCGGCGCCGCATTCGGTGAACCAGACGGGGAGGCTGAACTTCCGGTAGGCGTTCTCGAGCATCTCCTCGATCTGATCCAGCGCGGAGGGATCGCTGATGTCCGGATATTTGTGGAGGCAGATGAAATCGACACGCAGCCCGCGCCGTTGCGCTTCGGGCATAAATTTATCCAGCCAACTTGCGGTGGCGGGTGCGGGACTGCCGAGGAGTTGTTTGAGGTCCATGAGCTTCGGCCAGGAGGCGAGGCATTCTTCCGGGGTGAGATTTGACTGACTGCTCATATCCGGCTCGTTGAACCCGAGCACGTGGGTGGCGTGGCTTTGCCGGACGGCATCGAGGTGTTCGGGGATCACGTCCATGGCACCCCAAAACATCGGGACAAATTCCACGCCCGGCACGGGGGCGATTTTCTGAAAAGGCCGCCAATTGTAGTACCAGCCGAGATGCAAGTCACTGAGTTCGGCGGGTGTGGTGAGTGTGTTCCAACAGCCGAGGCCTTTTTTGGCGATGCGTTTCGGCGGGATGGCGTCGTCGGGCAGGGGGGCGGGGGCGCTTGATTTTTTCATAAAGCTCCCGGTCAACATGGATGCAAAAACGAGGAGACGCAAACCGCGCATGGGGTGCCAATGATTTTTTTCATGGAGGCACTCGATGGCTTGATTCGTAAAATATCGGTTTTTTCCGTCTGTTTTGTGCGCTATCTTCGAAGACAAGCAGTTTTCCTGACCTCCGCCCATGAACCGAGCCATCCCATTTCTTTTCTTGGCTGGCTGCTTGGGTGGTGTCCTTGTTCAGGAATCGCGCGCGCAGGAAGCGGCTCGTGAAGCGGTTCCGACGCAGGTCTCGACTACCAGAACTCCGACGGTCACTCCGACGGCTGCGCCAACTTTTACGTCGACGGCTGGGCAAACTCCAGTGGAGGAACCGTCGGAGACTCCGGGTGCCGAAGAATCGCCGGTGCAAGAGGCACCCGAGGTCAAAGCCACGCCGGTCGAGGATGCGCCCGTGAACGCACCGATTCCGATCCAGCCCCTGGAGATGGTTCCGGCCATTCCGCACGCTGCCCCGCTTCCGGTGCCGCTCCCCGTGCCGGTGGAAACGCCGACTGAGGAGCCCAGGACAACGCCGACGGAGGTTCAGAAAGAAACGCCGACGCCCAGCGCGGTGCCGTTAGTTTCCGGGACGGACGCGGAATAGAACCTGTACCGGCGGTCTATGACCGTCGCTGAAAACGCGGTACAGTGGGTGGAAATGCGGGGAGAGATTGCGACGGTCATAGACCGACGGTACAGGGGGTGGAAACGCGGGGAGAGATTGCGACGGTGCCGTTAGTTTCCGGGACGGACGCGGAATAAAACCTGTACCGGCGGTCTATGACCGTCGCCGAAAACGCGGTACAGGGGGTGAAAATGCGGGGAGAGATTGCGACGGTCATAGACCGACGGAACAGGGGGTGGAAACGCGGGGAGAGATTGCGACGGTCATAGACCGACGGTACAGGGGGTGGAAATGCTTTGTTCTGGTGTTTGCAGTTCCTCTCCCCTGCGCGCGCGCAAGAGGTCCCGCGATTTCAGCCAGTGCTCTTTGTCGCGTCCGCTCGGGCAGCCTTCCTGCAGCCAGAGGCGGTAAGCGCCCAGCGCGATTTCTTCATCGGTGGGTTCGGGGGCGTCGTGATCCGGCAGGCTCATGGCAAGGACTCACTATCACTGAGGGATTTATCCTGACAACCCCAAGAATTGGAGGAATACCGGGTGTTCGGTGCTGTCGGTGCTTGCAATGGTTCGGGGAGGTTCCTAGAAAAGTGCTCCCCCGCATGAGAACACGCTGTTTTTTTATCCTGCCATGACCGCTTGGAAAGTGGCTTTGCTCTCGGTGCTCACGCTGACGGCGTTGTGGCTGCTCTCGCCGTCGCGCTCGATGGCGATAAAGGAACCGGGCGTGGTGGAGATTTCCTACATGGGCCCGGGCGGTCCGATCTCGGGCGCCACGGATGATGCGGTGCGTGAGTTCGAAGCGTGGAGCCGGGCCGAGCATGCGAAGAATCCGGCGCAACCGATCTACAAGGTGGTGAGCGGGCAGAACGCTTCGCGAAATCAGACGGAAGATCCGACGCGCTTCCTCGTGAGCGTGGCGGGCGGCACGCCTCCGGATGTGATTCGTTTCGACCGGTTTGCGGTGACGGAATGGGCGGCGCGCAATGCGTTTGAGCCGCTGGATCGTTTTATTGAAGCGGACATTGCGTCGGGGCATCCTGATGCGATCCGGCCGGACGAGTTTTATAAATCGGCGTGGGACGAGGTGGTTTATAAAGATGTGCGTACTGGAACGAGCGGAGTTTTTGCCATCCCCGAAAAAATGGACAACCGGTTGCTCTACTACAACAAAGACCTGCTCAAGCGCAGCGGCTTTGTAGATGAACAGGGAGAGGCGCGTCCGCCGAAGACGTGGGAGGAGCTGGAGGAAATGGCAACAAAACTCACGGAGTATGATGCGCAGGGACGGATCGCGCGGCTTGGGTTTGCACCGAACGTCGGCAACGCATGGCTGTATTTTTATGGATGGCAAAACGGCGGGGAGTTCATGAGCGAGGACGGACTGCGCTGCACGCTCAATGATCCCAAGATCGTGAGCGCGCTGGAGTGGATGACGCGTATGTATAAGAACGTGGGCGGCGCGGCGGCAGTGATGGCGTTTCAGGGATCGATGCAGGGCGGAGACCTCGATCCGTTCATTACGGGACGCATCGCGATGATGGTCGATGGCTCATGGAAAATCATCGATAACCTCGCGCAGTATGGGCAGGACTTGAACTGGGGGGTTGTGCCGGCACCGCTGCCCAAGGCGCGGCTGGAGGCAGGGGCGAAGCCGTTTTCGTGGGTGAGCGGATGGTCACACGCCATTCCTTCGACTTCAAAAAACAAGGAGGCCGCGTGGGCGCTGGTGCGGTATCTGACGAGTCAGCGTGCGGCGGAGGTCGCGGCGGAGAGTTCGCGACTGACGATGGAAAGTCAGGGCCGGGTGTTTATCCCGGAGCAAAAAGGACGACGCTTAGTGAACGATGCGCTTTTCGAAAAGTACGTGTACTCCAAGCCGGACATGGACCCGAAGATTGCGGCGGCGATGCGGTTGTTTAACGACGCGTTGGAGACGGGGCGGTTTCGTCCGGTGACACCCGTGGGTCAGTTGCTTTGGAACGAACACCGCAGCGCGACCGAGCGTGCCATTTACGAAAAAGAAAGCGCACAGGCATCGCTGGACCGCTCGACGGCGAATGTGCAGCGCCAACTGGATCGGGTGCTCGCGCCTCCACGCGGTGTGGTTTTAGATTTCCGTTGGCTGATCGCCTGTTACGTGGTGCTGCTGGTGGCGCTGGTCGTGGGTGTTTTTCGATGGGACACGAGCAACAGTTTCCGGCGGCGCGTGGTGTTTTGGAAAAAGAGTGTGGCGGGTGAAGACGGCGAGGCCGCGCCGGTGGAAGGCGTGCAGAGTTCGTATTTCCGTTCGCAATGGCGCGGGGGTTGGATTTGTGCGGCACCGTGGATCATCGGGTTCGTGGTGTTCACTGGCGGACCGCTGTTGTTTTCCATCGTGATGAGTTTTTGCGATTACGATGTACTGAATCCGCCGCGACTGACGGGGTTCGGCAATTACGTGTGGATGTTCACCAACGATCCGCTGTTTGGGAAATCGATGGTGAACACCCTCTACATGATGATCGGGATTCCGCTCGGGATGGCGCTGAGTCTTGCGATTGCGATGCTGCTGAACACCTCGGTCAAGGGGATCGCGATGTGGCGCACTTTTTTCTATCTGCCCTCCATCGTACCCGCCGTGGCAACGAGCATTCTGTGGATCTGGATGTTGAATCCGAGTGCGGGATTGCTCAACGGCGTGCTGGCGTCGTTCGGTATTCACGGTCCGAACTGGTTGCAGGATGAGACCACGAGCAAACCTTCGCTCATTCTGATGGGCCTGTGGGGTGCGGGCGGGGGAATGATCATCTGGCTGGCGGGCTTGAAGGGGATCAGCGAATCGCTTTACGAAGCAGCCTCGCTGGACGGGGCGAGCGCGTGGCAACAGTTCTGCAACGTCACGGTGCCGATGTTGTCGCCCTACATTTTCTTCAACCTCATCATGGGACTGATTGGCACGTTCCAGACGTTCACCCAGGCGTTCATCATGACCGAGGGCGGGCCGGTGAATTCGACACTCTTTTACGCGTATCACTTGTTTAACAACGCGTTTCGGTATCTGGAAATGGGCTACGCGTGCGCGCTGGGCTGGGTATTGTTTATCATCGTTCTGGCGCTGACGCTGCTCCAGATGAAACTCTCAAAACACTGGGTACATTATGAAACCGACTGAGGGGCGGCAGATACAAATGCCAAAGGGCAAATGGCAAATGGCAGATCGGATGGTGCGCGGGGGTGGTCCGGATCGCCTGTTTTTCAATCCGCAATCCGCAATCCTAAATCCACAATTCTGATGCGTCGTCTTTTTCTTTATCTCGCTCTTGCCCTGGGATCGGCGGTGTTTTTGTGGCCGTTCCTCTGGATGATCGGGACTTCGATGAAACTGGATCGCGAGGTGATGACTTCGCAATTGCGGTTGTTCCCGCGTGCGCCAGTTCCGGCGAAGGTTTCTCCTTATTGGGATGACCAGTTGTTTGCGGACCTGCCGTCGAAACACCAGGCGGATTTGTTGCCGGAGATCGAGAGCGCCCTGCAACGCATTGATATGGATTGGGGCGTGGCGGGCGGGGTGGAAACGGTGCAAAAGTTGGTGGCGCGTGGATTGTTCAAGCGACTTTCGGAGACTGCGGAGATTGCCTTGTGGAACGGTCCGTCGGAGGCGCTCAAGGCGCAGGCGAGGGCTTTGGCAACGCCGGAAGCCGTGGACGAGGTCATGCGGCAGTTGCGGCGTTCGCTCGGGGTGGGACAGTTGCGTGCGCGGTCCTATGATTTGGTGGAGGATGGGTTGGTTGCCCAGGGCGGGGTGTCTGAGGCATGGAGAACGCTCGATAGCTCGCTTGTGGCGTCGAATGAGGCTCGCGATCCGTTTGCCTCGTGGCGCTACGATTTTTCCAAAAAGGCCGAGCCACGCCTGGAACAGACTTTTAAGACGAGCTTCCCGCTGGAACGACTGCACCGGCTGCAACTGGAATATCGCAGTGACGATGGATGGCACGCCATGATGTTCTCTGTGGAAATGAAAGGTCGGCGTTACGAGGCGGAGCGACCGATTTACATGGCGGATCGTCAGACGGGCGTGGCGTTGTTTCAAGAGCCGGGGCCGGATGATCAGACGAACAAGATTCGCAACTGGGTGTTGTTGCGTGAAGCGGGTACGTCGACGGTCACGGCGCCGGATGAAATGAAGGTGACGATCGCCTTGCGCGAGAGTTCGTTGATGGACGCCTGGGGGGCGAAGATATTGCGGAACTATCAGAGCACGCTGCGGCACATTCCGTTCTGGCGTTATGTGGGCACGAGTTTGTTTCTCGTGATTCTCACGATGGTGGCGACGCTGTTTAGTTGCTCTTTGGTGGCCTATAGTTTTGCGCGGCTGCAATGGCCGGGGCGGGGGTTCTGTTTCGCGCTGATGCTGGCGACGATGATGATTCCGCCGCAGGTGACGATGATACCGAACTTCCTGATCATCCGCTCGCTGGGATGGTACAACACGCTGCTGCCGCTCTGGGTGCCGCATTTGTTTGCCGGGGCGTTCAACGTATTTTTGCTGCGTCAGTTTTTGAAGGGCATTCCGAAGGATCTTGAGGATGCGGCGCGGATCGATGGATGCGGGTTTCTGCGCATCTACTGGCACGTCATGCTGCCGCTTATCAAACCCACGCTTGCGGCGATTGCGATTTTTACGTTCATGGGAACGTGGAACGACTTCATGGGGCCGCTCATTTATTTGAGCGACCAGCAGCTTTATCCGCTGAGCTTCGGTCTTTACGCGCTGAACGTGCAGGCGGGTGGGAGCCTGCCGATGATGATGGCGGGGAGTCTGCTGATGACGCTGCCGATCATCGCGCTGTTCTTCTTTGCGCAACGTTACTTCATGCAGGGCGTGACGTTGACGGGCATCAAGGGATGATGCAGCGCTTCTTTTTTACGCGGGTTTCTGCCTAGTCTCCACGCATGGCCGCCGCCGAACTTCTGCTCATCGATCTCTCGAACTCCTACGTAAAGCTCGCAACATCGAGTCGGGAGGCGTTGGGGCGGGTGCGGCGGTTTCCGACTTCGGAGCTCGGGGTGAAAATGTTGCACAAGTTGCAGGCGGAAACCGTGGTGCTCTGCTCGGTGGTTCCGGAGAAGGAGAAGTTTCTGCTCCACTACTTCCGGAACCGGAAAATCATTCGCGTTTCGCACAAGACGAATCTCGGGGTGGGCATTGATTTTCCCAAACCGCAGAGCATCGGGGCGGACCGTCTCGCAAACGCAGCAGCGGCGGGCGCGCTTTACGGGGCTCCTTGTGTTGTTGTGGATTTCGGCACGGCGGTGACGTTCGATATTTTGTCGCCGAATCGCGAGTACGTGGGGGGGGTGATTGCCCCGGGATTGGAAGTGATGACGGATTACCTCTACCAACGCACGGCATTGCTACCGAAGATTGATTTGTCGGAGCCGGTAAGCGTCATTGGCAAATCGACCAAGGAGGCCATGCTGGCTGGCGCGGTTTTTGGGTATCGCGGACTTGTGCGCGAGATTCTGGGGGAGATCCGGGAAAAACTTGGGGTGAAAAAGCTGCGCGCTGTAGCGACGGGCGGATACGCCGAGTTGATTTCGCGGAATCTGCCGGAGATCACGGCAGTGCATCCGCACCTCACGCTGGAGGGATTGCGGATTATTGCGGGATTGCAGGCCATTTGAGGGGGTTCCCCAAAAGTTTTAAAAAAACCGGGGGTGGGGAGCTTTGAGGATTGGGGGGTGATGGGACTTGAGTTGCTTTGTGCTTTCCGTATTTCGCAGGGCGGGTAATTCTCCGGCTCATGCGGATCGTTTTCACCCTTCTTGTCGCGCTGCTGTTTTCCTCCTGTGCCACACGACGGTTGCCGAAGTATGAGAAGCCGATCCGCAAGGAGACGTTTCAGACCGTGCGCACGACGGCTTACACGCATACGGAGTTGGATCATCGGAAGCACGGCAACCGCAACGCGATGGGGACGCAGTTGCAATATGGCGGGGTCACGAGCGCGGCGGCGGATTGGTCGCGCTGGCCTGCGGGCACGCTGTTTCGCATTTTACCGGATGGCGGATATTACCGCGTGGATGATTACGGCTGGGCGCTCGCGGGCCGCAACACGATTGATCTCTACATGCCGACGCGGGCTATGATGAATGCATGGGGTGTGAAACGCGTGAACATCGAGGTGCTGGAATGGGGTGATCGCAAGGAGAGTAAGCGCATTTTGAAGCCGAGAAAAAAATACAAGCACGTGCGCCGGATGCTGAAAGATTTGTAAAGGAAAAACATGGGAAAGAAACGTCGTCATCGTCCGCAGCCTGGGGCCGCCCCGGCCACGCTTGTCTCGCCGATTGGTGCGCGGGCGGGGCAACCGATCATCACGCTCATCGAGTTTGACGCCACGCATTTTGAGGAACGGGTGATTGAGAAGATCGAGGATCTCTGGCATTGCCGGGAGTCGCCACGGACGAGCTGGATCAACATCGACGGGTTGGGTGATGTGGAGACGCTCCGGAAGTTGGGCGTTTTTTTCGGGTTCCACCCGCTGGCGCTGGAGGACACGCTGAACGTCGGGCAGCGGCCTAAGGTCGAGGAGTTTGATGACCACTTTTTCATCGTCGGGCAGATGGTGTTTTGTCGTGAAGGATTCGAGATGGATTTCGAGCAGATCTCCATCTTCCTGAAGTCGAACGTCATCATCACGATCCAGGAGGAGGACGAGCACGACGCCTTTGAACCGCTTCGTGAGCGGCTTCGAGCGGGGCGGGGGTTTGCGCGCACGCGCAGTCACGATTATCTGGCCTACGCGCTGCTGGATGCGATTCAGGATCATTTTTTTCCTGTGCTCGAGCAGTTGGGCGAGGAGATGGAGCGGATGGAAGAGGCGTTGTTGGATAAGCCGAGGAAAGAGGCGGCGATGCAGCTCCACGCGTTGAAGCGGGTGTTGATCAAGCTGCGGAGGTTTGCGTGGCCGCAGCGCGAGGTGTTCGCGACGCTGCTGCGCGATGAGCGGCTGATCAAAGAGGAGACGAAGCTGTTTATGCGCGATGGGTATGATCATGCCATCCAGATCATGGACATGGTGGAAAGCTATCGTGATGTGGCGGCGGGGTTGATGGATTTTTATTTATCGAGCCTCGGGCACCGCACGAATGAGATCATGCGGGTGCTGACGGTTATCTCGGCGATCTTCATTCCGCTGACGTTCATTGCCGGAGTGTATGGGATGAATTTTGAAAACATGCCGGAGCTGAAGTGGCACTGGGGCTATTTCGGGGTGGTGGGCCTGATGCTGGCGACAGGTGGCGGGATGCTGATTTATTTTAAACGCAAGAACTGGTTCTGAAGCGTCGTCGTTGTCGCTGAGAGATCGCGGTATATTGGCATACGAACTGCTGAACCTCCACTTGTGAGCAGGTTAGACTTCCCTACTTTTTCGTCTTGCGCGATACCTCGTCGCGATTTCCTCAAAACCGCGGGAGCCTTTGCTTTATGGATTTCGTGGGTCGGTATGAGGCCCGCCCGGGCCATGCCCGGTATCGTGCCCTCTGCATTGCCGGAGTATCATTTTCTCAATCGCATAGCATGGAGTGTGACGGCGGAAAGCCTCGCCAAAGTTCAACGCATCGGCATCCCCGCTTATCTGGAACAACAACTCGCGCCGGAGACCTTGCCCGGTGCCGAAGTCGCGGTATCGCCCTTACTGGGTCAATCCCTCCGCACGCTTCGTAAAAACAAGCAGCCTTGGAACAAGCCTTACAAGGCGCTTCTGCGCGGCATGGTGAAACGTGCCGTCCACAGTGAGGCGCAACTTCTGGAGCGGATCGTGGAGTTTTGGAGCGATCATTTTAACATTGCGGCAGAGGAATTGGAGGCTGATGTCATAGAGTTCCAACGTGTTGTCATTCGGAGGCACGCGCTGGGTCGTTTTCGCGATCTCCTTTTTGCCACGGCGCGGCATCCAGGGATGCTTTACTACCTGGACAACTATCTCAACGTCGCGGAACACCCCAACGAAAACTACGCCCGCGAGCTGATGGAACTTCATACGCTCGGCGTGGACGGCGGCTACACGGAGGTCGATGTAAAGGAAGTGGCGCGT
>Ga0105048_10006002_pt1 | contig 19583 bp, 15 predicted proteins | sample MAT05_FD_78382 | JGI IMG/M metagenome (GOLD analysis project Ga0105048, IMG submission 78382) | Freshwater microbial communities from Lake Fryxell liftoff mats and glacier meltwater in Antarctica - MAT-05 | ecosystem: Environmental > Aquatic > Freshwater > Ice > Liftoff microbial mat | place... | reverse complement strand
GTTCAAACAGTTGCTGGGCTGCCGCCATCTGCTGAGCACAAAACAGAATGGTGTCGAAATCCAGACGTATCTGGCGATTATCGCGTGCCTGCTGATTCTGATTTACACCGGGCGTGCTCCGACGAAGCGGACGTTTGAAATGATCTGCCTGTACATGTCGGGCTGGGCGTCGCTGGAAGAGCTGGAACGGCACATCGAAAAATTAAGACCTGCTAAAGAGTAGGCTCCCGCACGTTCGATCGTGTCGGGCCGTTCGCTGCTGCGCGCTCCGAAAAACGACGCCTCGTCCCAGCGAAAACCTAACCTCACCGCACAGCCACGTTCCCGCGTCGAGTGACTCGCCAATCAACTCAGCGTCGCTCACAATCCTCATGCAGGCAACATCCGTTCCGAACAGTATTGGGCCTGACCCCTTTGATTGTGTCTGACCCCTTTTGATTGTGTCGGTTTTAAGGCAACAATCATTCAGTCGTCCTCATCGCTGGGCGGCGCGATGGTCAACACTTCTTGAATGCAGTACTGCTTGCCTGCTTTGCCATTCTCTTTTACCCAACGGACCGCCTTTCGGTGGTAATAGAAAGACCCACTCGTTGGGATCAGGACACGAAATCCCTGTTTGGTCATCCTCAATTCGTAAACCGTAAATGTTCTGGTATCGTCCGGATGCGGTTCAGCGTCGAGCGTTGCCCACACCTCTTGGTAATACTGCCTGTCAGGCTCACCGATGTACTCGAAATCCTGCAACACTGCCTCATACGCTAGTGCGACGGGAACATGTTCTCCAATCTCATCCGCGTTCACGCGTTCCCGCATAAATCTCACTGCATCCACTAAGTTCTTGACTGCATGATTCCACGACCCTTCCGCGTGGGTCCCGTCTTCAATTTCTAAATAATCAACATCCCGTGCCATTTCAGTTGCCTTCTCGTCTTCTGTTTGTTCGGATGCTCGCTAATTTGCAGGAGGCGTTCTACGTCGCTCGCCACCCGTGGTCAAGTACGTTATAACTTATAAGGATTTGACCTCGCGAGTGCGTACGGAGTGCGAGGATTTGCGATCGAGGATTTGCGGAGAGGGCTTGTGGCGGTGCGATTCATTCGAGCCCGAGCTCAAGGCACTTGTTCAAGAAGCCCGTTCGAGTTGCTGCCGCCAGTGCAACATGGGAAAAGAAATTTCACGACAATGTGCTTCGGCGATTTCTGTAGGTCCTTTCTGCCGGAAAGGATTTTCCAAATTGCCGCAAGGCGAATCGTCAGCCGGTCGACACAGGGCGAAACAAAAAGCGGTGCCGTGATCTCCGTCGATGTGATTTTCGTGTCGAAACACGTCCGGTCGCAGGTCGCAGCGACGCTGCGAAGTCCTTTCCGGCAGAAAGGACCTACCTCAGCGTGGTCCTTTCACCCGTACGACGCGAAGCGTGTTTTGAAAATTATGGTCATCGGAGTTGTCTGACGCGCGATTGTCATTGTCATCCACGGTCCAGATAGTTCGTCGCGCGATCGGCCTGCACGCGGCAGATGATGCGGCCTTCGGCGTTAGTCATCCAAATCACGCGCAGTTCACCGCCGCAGTCTTTGCAGCGAATGCGATTCTGATGTCAATCCGGCTGAGGAGCCACGCCACTGCCGAGCCAGTGTACTGGTGATGGCACTGCGCTTACCACCGGCTAATTTTTTGAACAGCTTCGCGGTAATGCACATATACTTCGCGCGGCCAGAACTGAGTCCGGCGAGCGGAGCGGCGTGGGCCCTCCGGTACCTCGTTTTTGTACCGGCAGGCTGACGCATGCCGCTCGCCAATTCTGTTAATCATGACCGCCTGGAGTATAAATCACAATGACGTCCACAACATAACCAATCTGGCCGTCGATAGCACTCGGGCACATGATTTGTCGTTAAACCAAATTGATTTTGCGGCCGTGAGTCGTCTTTTTTTCGTCAAAAATCATCCACGAGATACACGATCAGTGATCTCGCTCCATGAGCGCCGATCACGAGTGACTGTTCGATATCGGCGGTTTTTGAAGGACCGGAAATGAAGCCCGCGAAAGCGTGCTTGCCGACTGTCATCCGGGAATACGCTTCATGCATATTGTTGACCACTTGTGATGCCGGGACAACAATCGCGATGTGCTGCGGAATAAAATAGAGGACTCGATGCCGCACGGTGTCGTCGGTTACCCAGATCGCCGCGTTTTCTGCGACGGCGAAATGACCCTGCAGCACTGCAAAGTCCACGTTTTCAAGGTCATGCGGATCGTCGATCGCGTTCAGATCAATCGTGGACTCACCGACCCCGGCGACCACGCTGCATCGAACTTTTCCACCGTTCCAGTGATCCTGGATTCGAAGATGTGCGTCGGCCTCGGCGAGATTCCTGACGCGCACGGCCTGGCCGCCAACGAGTTTCAGAATCGCTGCGAATTGTTCAATCGGATCGGCAAACGTCTGCCAGTTCGTCACAGCCGCCAGATCCGGGAGCTGAGAAGACTGCGGCAGAGCCGATCGGATTTTGCTGAGGATTGTGTCGCGGGAAGATGGCATTGTTGAAAGCAGAAGGTTGCAGGTTGCAGGTTGGAGGGCACACATCAGGGGTTTCGTGTTGGGCGGGCGGCGAATTGTTGGCGGAATGATTTTTGGGGGGCGTCAGGCAGGTCGCGTTGTTTCCCCCATGCGTTGAACGGGTTATAGATCATGAAACGGGGCAGTACACGCAGCGACGTTCTGGCGCATTTGCCCACGAGATTGAAGAGCCACGTTCGCGACAACACAGCTGACACGATTTTCATCGACAGCTTTTTCGATCCGCCAATCAGTCGCTTGCGATCAAGGAAGCCGCGCATGGCATACAGCTGGTGATGTAGATCAATTTTCACCGGGCAGACGTCAGTACATGAACCGCACAGACTGCACGCAAACGGCAGCGTGCTGTGTTTCTCCGGCGTCTGAAGCGGAGTCAGAATTGAACCGATCGGGCCGGGTACTGTCGCTTCGTAGCTGTGACCTCCGCTTCGTCGATACACAGGACACGTATTCATGCAGGCGCCGCAGCGGATGCAATCCAGGCTGCGACGAAACTCCGGCATTCTCAGGATCTCCGTTCGACCATTATCGACCAGCACGATATGCATTTCACAACCGGGCCTGGGCCCGTGAAAATGCGATGAATACGTTGTGATCGGCTGGCCGGTCGCGGAACGCGCGAGCAGTCTCAGGAACACACCAAGATCGGCAGCGCGGGGAACCAGCTTTTCGATTCCCATGCAGGCAATGTGCAGCTTTGGCAGAGACACGCCAAGATCAGCATTTCCTTCATTTGTGCAGATCACAATGCCGCCTGTTTCCGCGATTGCGAAATTGACACCCGTCAACCCCGCGTCTGCTTTGCAGAATCGTTCGCGAAGGTGCTGCCGAGCGGCTTCAGTCAGGTACGCCGGATTGGATGCTCCTTTTTCTGTCCCCAGATGTTCATGAAAGCACTCACCCACCTCTTCCTTCCGGATGTGAATGGCCGGCAGCACAATATGGCTGGGTCGCTCATGGCGCAGCTGCACAATGCGTTCGCCCAGATCCGTGTCGACCACTTCGATGCCGTGCTTTTCAAGGAACGGATTGAGATGACATTCTTCCGTCAGCATCGACTTGCTCTTCACAAGCCGCTGCACCTTATGGCGCTGAAGAATGTCGAGCACAATCCGATTGTGTTCGGCGGCATCGGTCGCCCAATGCACGACGACGCCGAGCTTTTTTGCGTTCGCTTCAAACTGTTCCAGGTACTCCGCCAGTCGCGACTGAGTATGTGCCTTGATCGCTGATGCCATTTCCCGGAGCTGTTCCCATTCCGGCACTGCTGCCGCCATGCGATCCCGCTTTTCACGCACGAACCACAACGCTTTGTCGTGCCATTGAGCACGCTCACGATTGGCGGTGAATTGTCTGGCAAGTGCTGGATGGGGCATGGTCAGTAGTTTTCAATTTTCAAATTTCGGTTCAGCCTGCGATCGCTTCGGCCATGATTTCGGCAAAATGCATGACGCGCATCGGGATTTTCCGGCGGCGGATGATCCCTTCCAGATGCATAAGACATGACATATCGCCCGCCGTAAGCACCTCGGTGCCGGCATTGAGATGATCGTTGACTCTGTCATCGCCCATCATGCAGGACACAGCTTCCTCGGCGACGGCGAAAGTGCCGCCGAATCCGCAACATTCATCCGTGCGAGCCAATTGTGAAAAGCGAATGCCGTCGAATTGAGTGAGCAGACTCTGGACAAAATTCTCGCGAGGTTTCATGACCTCTGACGACGGCCCGAGTCGCAGTTCACGGAGACCGTGGCAACTTTGATGCAGACCAACCTGATGTTCAAATCGGCCTTTGATTTCGCCGACCTTTAATACGCCAATCAGGAACTCGCTCAGTTCCATCGTCCGACGACGTACCGTGGCTGCACGGTCATCGTGGTGGTCGCACAGGTGTTCGTAATGGTTGCGGACCATCGAAACGCAACTACCGGACGGAGCGACGATGTATTCGTACCCGTCAAACACGTCGATAAATTTCTTTGCGAGCGGCCTGGCTTGCTCCATGTAGCCACTGTTGGCCATTGGCTGTCCACAGCAAGTCTGTTCCGTCGGGAACACAACTTCAACGCCGAAATGTTCCAACACCGACACGGTCGCCATTCCGACGTGCGGATAGAACTGATCAACGTAGCACGGGATGAACAGGGCGACTTTCATGAGTTCACAGATGAAGAGCCAGGGCGGCAGAGTTAAAGATCAGACATGTGCCGTCAGTCCAGCACAGGATGGTTTTCCGGAATCAGCCAGATCCAGCTTTTGCCCAGTCGACCACCGTAGTTTCCGGCGGTGATGGTCACAATCCCTGCGACTGTCGAGGCAGCCTTGATGGAGGCCTGAGTCGCCGCACTCACGGTGGCCAGATCGCGGCCATTGATAATAATTTCCATGACAGATTGAACTCCGTCCGGGATCAAAGATGTGACACAGGCACGGCCCTTCAGAGTCGGGCAAAAGGCATCGTTGGTACTTGCAAACAGAAATTTGTACCGACTACCGGCTTTGGAACCGCTGGAGGCGATACCTCCCGGGAATGGAGTGATCACACCGGGAACGTGTTGACATGCCTCCACGGCGCGTTCGGCGGCTTCCAGAGATGCGTCTTCGGACGTCGCCATGAACCAGAGATTGCCGCCCATGATGCCGTCGTGATAGCTGAACCTTCGGTCAATGCAAAAGTCACCGCCCATTGTCGGCAACACCCACATCCGACGATTGAATCGGTCTTCTATCCGTTCAAATCCGTCGCCGAAGTATGCGACTTTACGACCGAGGCGGTAGAAGGGCTCTGAGTCGCTGAGCGAAAAACATCGCGCGGTCGCACAGGTCAGCACGTTCTGACTGACACGTGTCAGCAGAGTCTTTTCCAGTGCCTCAACGTGGTTTTTCCAGAATCTCGGCACATGAAGCTGGCAGATAGCCCCCGGTCGTCCATCCGGCGTCGGAAACGATTCATCTCCGCCGGGTCCGACGTACCGATCCAGGCCTGCTTCACAGTCGCAACGAATCGAAGACGATGCGCAACCGGTTGCCGCATTGATCGCATGATCCAGCCACTTCCGATCGCGGGCGGTAATCAGGAACTCAACGTACACGCTGCGGAACGCTTCGGCGTAAGTATCTTCTACGATGTTTGACATCAGCTGCGACCGAGACCATTATAAACGTGGTCTTCCGTGATAATCTTGTCCATAAAGATATCGTGATCGGCCATCGGAATCTCGTCAAATAGCTGACATTCGAACGCCAATGCAATCAGCGGCGTATTATGGCGAGCATGCTGCAGGAGCTTGTCATAGTAGCCTTTTCCATGCCCCATGCGGGCTCCGCGACGATCGAATCCGACGCCCGGGACCATGATCAGATCCAACGATTCGACGTTGACCTGTTTTTCTGGCAAGGCACGCAGTTCCATGCGTGGTTCGAGGATCTTGTACATGCCGATTTCGAGCTCATCCATAGAGTCCAACCGGAATAATTCCAGTTCGCCATCCGAATTGCACCAGGGTACGACGATTGTTTTTCCGGACTTCAGCGCGTGTTCCAGATCGTGCCGAGTTCGTACTTCACTTCGGACGTCGATGTAGAACATGACCGTTTCCGCGAGCGCATATTCCGGTAGGGCCATAAACGCACCTACAATGCGGCGACTGAGTTCGTCCTTGTTGTCCTGAGCGTTTCGATTGGCGTGCGCCTGTTTGCGGATGGCGTCTTTGCGTTCGCGGATGGCAGTTTCCAGGGTCATGCAGTTTGTCCGGTTGTAGCCAGGTTCGAAATGTTGTGGCGGAAAAATAAGCTTTTACCGTGCCAAAGCACTTCAATCAACCGGCAACCCGTAACGTTTGCCAGGGTTTCCAAACGTGGTGTCTGCTATGGATTCAGCGCTTGTTCACCAAGGAAGAGATAATTTCGAATCGCACGAGCCAGCCAGGGGCGTCGGAAGTAATTTGGCCAGTAATGGCCGGCTCCGATTTCTTCGGTCAAATCCAGATCATGGATCTTGTTGCCGCCAGGTCCCAACTTTTTCCTGTCTCTCCTTGTCATCCCTGTGAAACCGAGTGCACCGCAGGAAAAAGGATGTCGCAGTGGATAGATGAGCAATGCGGGATCGCATGAATTCTTCAGGTTCAGAACGCACTCGACAGGACGCAGCGCCTGACCGTAGCGTTGACCCGGATTGAGCCATTTGTGATCCATCGCCGAAGCTGCGAACACCGCACGCAGTCGATGCTGAGGAAACTGACCAGCTGTCAGCAGATAGCCATTCACGGAGCCACCGCCCATCAGATGGAACGACGATGCGATCACGCGCGTCCCGTGGCTGTGGCCGATCAGGCAGATCGGGCATTCGGATGGAATCTGCTGCACCAGACTGGCCATATAGAACCCATTCCGCTCCGCTCGACGACCAAGTCGATTGACATCAAGCTGGACAATCGGGGAGAAAACCGGTCGGTCACTCGGCCATGAAAAATAGATCATCTGAATTGGCTGATTCGGACTCGCATGGCCAAGCCACTTCCAGGTTTCCTGCGATTCCGCGAGTACATCCTCCCAGCTCACAAAACTGCCGTGCGATAAGATGCAGACCGGGACACCAGGCTGAAGCGACTCCGTCAACTCCTGCATGTTCGTTTGCCGAAAACCCTCACAACGTTCGAACCTTGTCACGCTGGGACAGAATACGGGGGCTGATTCGTCAAAGTCCTGCGGTGATGACTGTGAACCGACAATCCAGAATCCTGCAGTCATCAGGGCTGGTTGCGGTGACGACACGACATCAACAACTGTTTCGACGGGTGCAGGCAGGGGAAGCGGCGGCAAAGGCGGCGGTACGATTTCCTGTGAGTTCGCGGCCATGTCGGAACACAGCATCAGCATCGAGGACGCGAGAAGGCTCGCGCGTAAAGATCGACGGAGCGATTGAATCACGAAAGTGACCTGACTTCAGCGGAAATCGTTAAAAGTGGTCTCTTCCGTGAATCGCGGCTGACCAATCGTCAGAATTGCGCAACTTCGCAGCGCCGCCGCAGAGCCCGTCAGATCAATCAATCTGCATCCAGGTGATCAAAACGTGTCTCTCACCGGAGTTTCGGATGTTGATACCTCAGGCTCTGAGGCAATCTATCGCCTTTGTGAAAGTCATGCAGGTTGTTTGCTCAGCGGGGAAAAAACTCAGACTCTGCCGATTGTGCGGAGGCGTTCGGCGAGGTACTCCCGAGATCGATTGATCTCGCTTGTGACCTCTTCGGCGGTTTCAAGGATCGGTATCCCGCGCGGAACAGGGTGCATGAAGATCTCCGTCCAGCCCTGATACTGAATGTCGCGCAGCGCTTTCAACAGCGGAGCAAAATCGAGCGGACCGCGTCCGGGAAGTTGCAGCAGTTCTTCCTCCTTGGGCAACCTCGTCATACAGCCGTTGCCGTGCTGCCATGCATAAAACATTGCAATGCTGTCACCGAGGTCGCGAATCAAGGTGGCCAGTTGTTCGGCATCCTGCGGCAGATGGTACGGCGCCAGGCCGATTTTCAGATATTTTGACGGCGACAGGTCACGCAGGTACCTTAATGAATCTGCCGATTCGAACAGATTGTTCGCGTGGTTTTCGATCGCGACGGCGACATTGTTTTCTTCCGCCACGGCCAGATGAGGTTTCATGCGTTCCACAAATTCGCCAACGGCCGACTTCAATTCGGCGCCCGTCAAGCCCTTCGGCCCTTCGCCGCCGGTGACGATCAACTCACATCCAAAACGCCTGGCGAGCTGAAATTCTTCCGTCAGCCCGAATGGTCCGAGTGCATATTGCGTGATACACCCCAGTTTTACGTTGTGCTTCTTCAACAATTCCGCGAATCGTGCTTCACCGAGATCCGTCAATTGTTCACGCTGATTGCCGTGCTTCTTCGGCCAGAGATCCAGATTCGTCGCACCGCACTTCGCAACCTCGGGAAGTATTTCCCCGACGTACATGTAGCCATACATGCACGAGGCCAACATGTAGTTGATCGCAAATTCCTCTCCAGACGCCGCTTGCGATTGATCCAGCAGAAAGGCATGGGCAGCGCTCGTTGCCATCAAGGTTCCGCAACCGGCGGTCGTTGCTTTCAGAAGTTCACGCCGAGTCACGCGGTCTTTGTCGTTTGCGGGTTGCATCGATTAAGGCTCCTGAGTTCGAAAGTTCCGTCGCGCAAATTACGCTTACTTTTAAAAACATGTTGCAGTGGGGTCAAGTTTCACATTTCAGCCACCCCAGCCGGCTTTATGCCGGTGGAATTGAGGTTTGGAAACTAAGCGTGGCCATCCTGCCTACTCGTCCCAGCCGGCTTCATGCCGGCGGAATGCTGGTTTGACGACTATTAAACTTTCGCGGCAGGACGTCGCGACTGCGATTCGACACGATGTCGGACCGCGCAACAGCAATTTACAATCCATTGGTCTGAGGCGAACGGCGATGCCGTGAAGCCTCGGTAGACTACTCATCCGTCAAGCCGCTTCCCAGATACGCCGCGATCACACGTTCGTCGTTCTGCACTTCGCTGGGTGTTCCTCGACAGATGGTGATGCCGTGGTCGAGGACAAGAATGTTTTCGCAGATCTCCATCACCAGCGGCATATCATGTTCAATCAGCAGCACGGCCACTTGGAAGCGATCACGGATTTGCTGGATTGACTGAGCCAGCAGTTTCTTTTCCTGTGGGTTCAGTCCGGCAGCGGGTTCGTCAAGCAGAAGCACCTGCGGAGTTGTGGCAAGAGCGCGGACAATTTCGAGCTTTCGCTGATGGCCGTAACTGAGATTGCCCGCCAGTTCGTGGGCGCGGTCCTGAAGTTCAAAGATTTCCAGCAGATTATAGGCTTTGTCCTGCAGTAATCGTTCCTCACGAAGATACCCGCGTGTGCGGAGCAACGTAGAGAAAAGTCCGTGCCGATTATGCAACTGACCGGCCAGTCGCACATTGTCCAGAACGCTCAGGTCCGGAAACAGGCGGATGTTCTGAAAAGTGCGCGCAATCCCTGCAGCCGTGATCTCATGCGGCTGGCGATTGAGCAGCCTCCGCGAAGCAAGGTGAATCTCGCCGCTGTCGGGTTCGTACACCCCCGTCAACAGGTTGAAAATGGTTGTCTTCCCAGCCCCATTCGGACCGATCAGTCCGAACAATCCAGCCGCAGGAAGCTGCAACGAAAAATCCTGCACGGCCTTGAGGCCGCCAAATGAGATTCCGATCGCGTTGATATCCAGGAGCGCTTTAGTGCCGGTTGCCGTTTTCTTTTCTGCAGTCGCGATGGCAGAAGGCTTCGTCATCACTTTGTCTCCCGAGACGACGTCGATGACGATGCCGCAGTGGATGATGGCAGTGATGTCGATCGGCGTCGCGGCCACAGATCCCAGATTTCGTGAATCCCCAGCAGACCCTGAGGCCGCACGAGCATCATGATGATCAGCAGCAATGCGTAAACGATTAATCGGTACTGTTCAAATTCTCGCAGGAATTCCGGCAGTGCCGTCAGCAGACCAGCGGCCAGCAGCACGCCCGTGATAGAACCTCGACCACCCAGTACCGTCATGATCACGTAGTCAAACGAACGCTGAAAACCCGCATCCTTCGGACTCAGGATTACACCGCGTTCGTGAGCAAACAGTCCTCCCGCCACTCCCGCAAAGAATGCGGCAATCACAAACGCGAACACTTTCTGGCGTGCGATATTGACACCCATCGCCTGAGCGGCAATCTCATCTTCCCGGACCGAGATCATAGCACGGCCAAAACTGGATCGTTTCAGACGATACGCAACCACGAGAGTCACAGTCAGGATCGTGAAGACCCAGAACAGATTCGTGTACTTCGGCACGCCACCAAATCCAAGGGCACCTCCGACTGGCGGAGGGATCATTTGTGACAGTCCGCCAGCGTTCAAGGCTTCCGCACTATCGATCACTTTTCCGGTCTGTTGCAGGATGACGCGAATGATCTCCCCAAAGCCCAGCGTTACAATGGCCAGATAGTCCCCACGCAGTCGAAGTGACGGAAGTCCGACAACGTAACCGGCCCCTGCTGCCAGAAATCCTCCGACGATGCAGGACACGACAAACAGCCATTCGCCGATTCCCAGAAATCCGCCGTGTATCGCAGTGTTGCCCCAAAGGCACATCGATCCATAGTACGAGATAAACGCGGCCATGTAACCGCCAAGCGTCATGAAGCCCGCATGACCAATCGAGAACTGTCCTGTCATGCCATTCACGATGTTCAGTGACACGGCCATGATGATGGCGATCCCGATATCCGTCACAATGCGTGAGTAATAAAGGCCGACCATCCCTGGCAGAATGAAATGCAACAGCGAAGCAATGGCAATCCCGATGACGAATGGCAAAATTCCTGTCAACGTGTTGAACACAAATCCGCTCTCCTGACCGGAGAATTCGGCAGAACCTGCGGAGTTCGTATGCGATACCTTTCTCTGCAAGGACTTCGGTGATTTCGCCACGTTACACTTTCTCCCGCACAGGAGAACCGAGCAATCCGCTGGGCTTGACGAGCAGAATCACGATCAGCAACGCAAACACATACACATCGCGGTAGCTGGAGGAGATATAGAATGCGCCAAACTGTTCCACAAAGGCAATTACGAACCCCCCCAGGACGGCACCACGAACATTGCCAATTCCGCCGATGACTGCGGCGACAAAGGCCTTCAGTCCCAGCAATACCCAGACGGCATGTGCTGGCTGGTTCATACTGGGATATTTCGTCACGTACAGAAATCCCGCAGCAGCAGCGAGCACGGATCCGAGCACGAAAGTGAACGAGACGACTCGATCGACCGGAATTCCCATCAGGGCGGCATTGTCGGGATTAAATGAAACAGCTCGCATCGCCACACCCAGCTTCGTGTGAAAAACCAAGTACTGCATCATCAGCATTAACGTCGTGGCCAGGGAAAAAATGACAACATCGATCAGTCCTATCACGACGCGCCGCGCCGATTCGCCTTCTCCGAACGAGATTGAGGCCAATTCCCAGCTTGGCAGCAACGCAGGCATTTTCTGGGGACTCGCCCCGAACACGAAATTCAACTGGCCGACGTTCTGCAAAAACAGTGAAACGCCGATGGCGGTGATCAGGACATTCAGCCGCGGAGCGCGTCGGAGTCGCCGATAGGCCAGGCGTTCGATGCCAAACCCGACAACACCGCAGAACACCATTGCGGCCAGCATCACAACCGCCGCTACCCAGAACGGAGGCACCGTCGCCGGATTGTGCGGATCGAGAGTAAGCCACGGCAGAATGCGAATTGCGAGCGTGTAGCTGCTCCAGGCACCAAGCACGACAATGTCACTGTGGGCAAAATTGATGAACTTCAGGATGCCGTAGACCATCGTATAACCTAGCGCAATAAGCGCGTACAGGCTGCCGATGGCCAAAGCGGTGATGAGGGTTTGAACGAAGTCAGACATGAGCGGAAAGATCGGGACCTGAAAAAAGTGTCTGCTACATCTAAGCACCCATGCACAAGTTATCGGGCATGATTCGTTTAACGGCGAGCCGTAGGCGTAGGCGAATTACAAGTACACTGGCACCTTTTCGGCCCCGCTGGCCCTGTGCCAGTGGACCGCAGGTTTGGAAACGAAACAGGAGCGGCACGAACGCGACAGCTCTGTCCCCACTGGCTTTACGCAAGTGGAACAGAGGTTTGACAGCTGCGATGAACGACAACGCACAGCCTCTTTTTCATTCTCGGTATTTGAACTTCGCTTCTTATGTGGACAGGACGATTATGGTCAGGACGAATAGAAACACAATTTGCGATTCATCGTCCTGTCCTCAATCGTCCTGTCAACCGTTGATAAGGGGACCGTTTGAATCAATGATCAGCGCCCGCTTAAGCACCAACCTTTACCTCGCGAAAGCGCGGGGCGTTGCCCACGCGGTTAAATTATGAAACCTGTGAATGGGTGCTTACGCGCCCGGCTGAATCGTCGTGACATACTTTGGCATGCCGTCCTTCATTTCCAGAATCACGGCGGACTTAACGGCATTGCGGTCGGCATCAATGGAAATCTTCCCGGTGACACCGTCGAAGTCCTTTGTCTTCGCCAGTTCCGCTGCCAGCGCCTTGCCGTCTGTGGATTTCGCACGCTTTAGAGCTTCGAAAAGAATTCGAGCGGCATCATAGCCCAGCGCGGCCAGGCCATCCGGCGTCTGGTGGTGACGCTCGGAATACTTCCTGATGAACTCCTGGACGCGGGGATTCGGGTCTTCGTGAGAATAGTGATTGGAATAGAAGCAGCCGTCGATGGAACTGCCCGCAATCTCCCCCAGTTTTGAAGAATCCCAGCCGTCGCCACCCAGCATAGGAGTTGCCAGCCCCAGCTTTCGCGCCTGCAGGGCCACGTTGCCGACGTCGGTGTAATACCCAGGGACAAACACGATGTCCGGCTCACTGCTGCGAATCGCCGTCAACTGAGCAGAGAAGTCCTGATCTCCGCCCTGATAGGTCTGTTTGCTGACAACTTTGCCACCAAGTTTTTCGAAGGCCTTTTCAAATTCTTCCTGGAGTCCGACAGAATACGGCGATGCCTGATCAGTGAGAATCGCCGCTTTGCCGGCTTTCAGTCCTTCATGCTCCCTCGCAAACTTTGCACAGACCGAACCCTGGAACGGATCGATAAAGCAGACTCGAAAGATCATGTCGCCGATTTCGGTCACTTTAGGATTGGTCGAAGACGGACTCACCATGGGAATTCCTGATTCCTGACAAACCGGGGCACCAGCCAATGACAGTCCCGACGCCACTTCCCCAAGAACCGCGGCCACGCCGTCCCTGGTCGTCAATCGCGTCACAGCGGTCCCCGCTTCGCGAGCGTCACCCTTGTCGTCGTACGTGATCAGCCGAATCTTCTTGCCATCAATTCCGCCAGCCTCGTTGATTTCGTCAACAGCCAGCTTGATCCCGTTATCGGTCGATTGCCCAAACGTCGCTTCCGAACCTGTCATGGACGCAAAATGCCCGATCACAATTTCGTTTGAACTGTTCGCGCCAGGCTGACAACCGCTGACCAGCAACACCAGCCATATTGTAGAAATGAAATATGTCAGCCGTCGCATGATCTGAAAGCCTGAATTCGTCATGGAAATGGTCCTGTTCTCAGAACTCAATAAATAAAGAATCTGTTCATCACACTCCGATGGCCTGCCGAACTCCTCGACTGTATCGCCAAGCGGAATAGATTCACATTGTGTTGCCGGAAATTTCGTGCAATGCGGTCCATTTTCCAAAATGTCGCAGATAGCACGCACGTTTTGGGCCTGACCGTTACGGGAATCAAGTCCGTCATGCTGCGTCAAATGGACTGGACCTCGATCGGAACTTCCCGCAGGAATGGATTGGCGCTTTGGCTGTTTTCGGAGGTCATCAAATCGACGCTGGTGATGCGGGACAGGGTGGTGGATGATCTGGATTCCAATGGAATCAGGGGCTCAGACGTTTTCTCCGGAGCACGCAGTGGCAGTCGCACAACAAACAGACTGCCCTTGCCGAACTCACTTCTTAACATGACGTCACCGCCCAGCAGTCGCGAAAGTTCGCGGACGATCGACAGTCCAAGGCCCGTGCCTTCGTATTCGCGTTTCGTGTGGTCCCGGCCACCGGGATCAGACGTCCCCTGTCGGAACTTTTCGAAAATGTGTTCCTGCTCCTGCAGTGGAATCCCGATGCCGGTATCTTCAACGGAAAACTCAACGAAATTCCCGTCAATCAAACGTGACGAAACTCGAACACGACCGCCTTCCGGCGTAAACTTGATGGCATTCGACAACAGGTTCGTGATGAGTTGGCAAATCTTCCCTCGGTCCTGAAACATCATGGGCAGCGGCATCTGTGGTGTGTCCGACTTCAGATCGATGTTTTTACGATCCGCCAGCGGCATGATTTGTTGCACCTGAATCTCCAGTACGTCCGAAAGATTCATCGTCGTCAGATGAAGATCCATCTTGCCACTCTCGATCTTCGCGAGATCAAGCAGATCATTGATCTGAACCATCAGCGATTGTCCGGATGTCTGGATATTCTGCACGTACCTCCTCTGGCGTTCATCCAGATTGGCAGAAGTGTGCAGGATTTCACTGAAGCCCAGAATACTGTTCAACGGCGTTCGGAGTTCGTGGCTAATCGTGGCCAGAAAATCGTCTTTTAGCTTGTTGTTGTTGAACAGTTCCATATTGGCCTGCGCCAATTGATCGACTTTGCCGTCGAGGCTGTCGTTGAGTGACCGAAGTTCATCGTTTCCGGTCATCATATGTCTCAACATGCGATTGAAAGCGTGGCTGAGCTCTTCAAACTCGTCCCCCGTGCTGATCTCCGCACGCAGGTTCAGGTTGCCCCGCGCGATCTCATCGCTGACGTCCTTCAGGTGCAGCACGGGCTTGACAATGATGTACCGGACGATGACATATGCGACGAGCATTGCGAGAAATGCGGTCACAATGCCGGTTGCCAGTAGAATCGCACGGTTTCGGCTCAGTTGGGCATCCACAGATTCCAGTGACAGGTTAATTCGAAGAATACTCAATAGCGGCGGACGCGGCTTGTCCTCAACTTCACCGGCTGCGGTGGACGATTCGGAGTCGGCGAGCAGGCTGACGCGACCCTCCGCCGCGAAATCCGGGCCAGAAACGTCCGGCAACGATTCAGCCTGTCCATAATTCGCAGGATTGTACGATCCTGAGCTGGCGATGTTTTTGATATCGCCATTCAATTCGTGGCACGTGGTGCAGAAACCCTTCACTCGAATGGCAGCGTAGTACGAGAGCATCCGTGGTTTGCCTTCCTCGGTTCGGACGCTCCAGTCTTCTTCGTCATCCCGCTCTTCGTCGAGAAAGATGCGCCGCGCATCGAAGCCGGCGTCATTCTCAGGGAACCCGTTCGCGTCGTCGGTGAGCCTCCAGTTGGATCCCGCATAATAGTCGTCGGCATTGGCTGCCTGGTCGAACGCAGTCAACCGTTTGTCAGCTGTTGGCTCATCGTTGCTGCCGGCATTTCCATCGGATTCTGACTCCGACGTTGAATCGCCGGTGTCGTCCGGAATTCTGGTCTGTTCGCCGATTGCAGGCCGTTCAGGTGAGATGAACAATCGATAGTGATGCAACTGCAGGATTCTGGGAACCAACGAGTGGGCCGCGAGGACCTGCTGCGATTCAATCAGATGTTGGGTGCTGAAGTCGTATAACCAGAAGCTGCCAGTGATCAGAATCAACAACGCGAACCCGAAAAGAAAGCGGCACTTTCTTTCAAGGCTTGTCTCGCCGACAATCTTCTTGAGTGCTCGATATGAAATCACGCTGCAATCTCTCTGCCCAAAGCCAAGCCTCGGCCACGATCTTTAAATCATATCACGTTATCCGTGATGTTTCCCACTCTGAATCGAGAACTGCACTCTGAACATGGGTTTACTCACTTTCGCTGATGGGCAGGTCAATCGTGGCGGAATAACACGCAGCCTTATCAAAGCGTTTCGCCAGTGATCCCGCAATGTTTGCAATCGTACGTTTCACATTGTGTTGTGAGGTCGCCCCGGACGGCAATGTCACGCTCACGGATTTGTCGAGATCCAGCAAACTGTCGCTCAACAGGATCGTGATCGCCTTCGCATCACAATGTTCGACGGAGATTTCGTTCCCGTTCACGGATGCCACAAGGCGATCACCCGATGTCGCCGATTCTTTCGGAACCTGCAGCCAATAAAACCTCTCGTGCCGCACGTCATCCTGAACCCATGCAATTCGATCCGGCCAGACATTGCGTGTGAAGCCCGCCATCCACGGGATCGCGACGGCATCTTCCAGATTCATCCAATGGCCTCGATCTTTATGCAACGAGACTTCATGGGCGTAGCCGTTTCTGTCGCCAGCCTGAAGTGCATCAAGAAGTTTGCCCCACTCTTCTGCTTTGGCATTTCGATTGTACGCACCGTCATTGGCTCCCATATGAATTGTGAAACCGATATTCCGCAGTCCCTCCGGTCGCGATTCGTTCGGATGCCCGGCCATCATAGCTGCCGCTGCCAGGTGGTCAGCCATGCGCGGAGCCAGCTGATAGACGCCATCTCCGCCGGCAGAGTATCCCATAATGTAGACGCGATCCGGACTCACGTCTTCAAAGAGCATCATATCGGTGATCAGTCGCTCGAAGAAAGTATCGATGTGCGACTGATGCCATAAGTCCCATGTATTTGTCGCTGCACGCGGCACCAGATAGACGCCTTCTTCCGGTTGATACAACCGCTTCTGATTTTCGTACTGCTGGTCATTGACCGCTGCTGGTGCCCCTCCTCCGCCGTGCATAGAAATGAACAGGCTGCGTCCCTCCGTCGGCGCTTCGCCGAAAACTTTGTACCAGAACGGCATTTTCAATTCGCCGATGACAATCTCGCGGTTATCGAATTCCGCCTGCAATGTTTGCTTTAAAAACTTCGTCCGGGCGTTCCACAATTCCGTCGCCGCCTGTTTCGCTTCATCAGCCGTCAGTGCTGTCGCGGAAAATGCCTGTGAATTCAGCGCTGACACGTTTTCGTCGTTCAAGTCGTGATCCTTGATCCACGACTTGAGCAGCTCGATCGTCGGACCATTGGCGTTTTCTTCTGCCAGCGCGAGATTGCCGATAAAGTCCGGCACAAACAAGATTGCCGACGTTAAGAATGCGACAAGTGGCGTACAGCAATGCATTGAAGACCTCTCAGAAACTGCTGCTGAAGACAAAGGTTCTTACATCATACTCGCTGAATTCAACTTGTCACAGGGACTGCAAACCGCTGGTCCCACCGTCCACGCTTGACTATAGTGCCGCGGCACGAGGCACGCGGCAAAACGCGAGGCGGCGGCGGTGTCCGCGTTTTTTCCTGCATGATGAAGTTTTTTTCATGACTGTTCGAACCCGATTTGCTCCCAGTCCCACCGGCTACATGCACATTGGAGGCATGCGTACCGCGCTGTTTAACTGGCTCTGGGCGCGCCACAACAACGGCCAGTTCATTCTGCGAATCGACGACACCGATGAGCAGCGAAATATGGATGAAGCGCTGGGGCCGATCCTGGATGCGTTTCGCTGGCTGGGGCTTAACTGGGACGAAGGTCCGGAAGTCGGTGGCCCTCATGGTCCGTACTTTCAGTCGCAGCGGCGACCTCTGTATGATGCAGCACTTGTCCGACTGCTGGAGTCCGGGCACGCTTATCGCGACTTTGAGCTGCCGGCAGATACCCAGGCGCAGCGCGAAGCAGCGGAGAAGGAAAAACGCGTCTATGTCAGCAGCCGCGCGTCGCTCTCATTGACAGACGATCAGGTCGCAAGGCATCTCGCCGACGGTCGGCCATGCGTCGTGCGGCTGTTGATTCCTCGCACCGACAAAGTCGTGATCAATGACCACATTCGCGGCACCGTGCAATTCGATTGCAGCCTGATGCCGGACCCTGTCATCGCCCGAAATGACGGATCGCCGCTCTACAATTTCGCCACTGTTGTGGATGACGCTGAAATGGAAATCACGCACGTCGTTCGCGCTGAAGAACATCTTTCAAACACCCCGATCCAGATTCTGCTGCACCGCGCGCTGGGCAACATGACGCCTGAATGGGCGCACGTCCCTTATGTCGCATCTCCAGGCAGCAAGGAAAAAATGAGCAAGCGAAAGATTGACAAATACCGCACCAATCCGCAATTTCAAAAGCTCTTTGAATTGGGTGATCAGGTGTTGAGTCGCATCGGAATCGATCCGAAATCGAATGAACTGTCACCGGTCATGGTGGCCTACTATCGGCAGGTTGGATTTCTGCCTGCCGGTGTCCTGAATGCACTTGTACGACTCGGCTGGTCGCTCGACGATCAGACGGAGTTTCTGTCGCTGGCGGAGATGAAGCGGAAATTCACGCTGGATCGGGTCATTAAGAGCGCCGCTGGTCTGGATCCGGACAAATTGCTGAATTTCCAGTCGCATTGGATGAGCGAATTGCCGGCACACGAGAAGCTCATCGGCTGTCTGCGGATGTTGAAACTGGCCGGGCTGATTGACGATGAAGACGACAAGGAGTCGCAGGCAAAAGTCGCGCGTGTCATTGAACTGGCCGCTGACCGTCTGCGCGTGTTCGGCGACATCTTTCAGCTGGATGAATTCTTTGTGGCTGACGACGAACTCAGGATCGACGACAAGAATTTCCAGAAGCGGGTGGTAAAGCCTGAGACCGCCGTTGTCCTGCTGCAGGATCTGCGGCGGCGGCTGAGCGACACAGACAGTTTTACGGCTGAAGTACTGCACGAACTGCTGCAGTCATTTGCGGTCGAGAAACAAGTCAAAGTCGGCGACATCTTCCCGGCTCTTCGGTTGTGCGTCACTGGCAAGGCTCAGGGCGCAGACTTGTTCCGATCACTCGAACTGCTTGGAAAGGTCTGCGTTCTGCATCGACTTGATCGTGCCATCGGGCAGGCAGAATCGCAGCAGATGACGTAGTGCTTTGTCAGGCTTTTAAAAGTGGTCAGCGACGGTCTTAAACTGGATCAAGTAACAGATTCAAAATAGTGCAATTTTGAATTCATTTTTTGTGGAAGGCGTGATTGAACAATGTCGGATGTCTTGCCAGAATAATTGGGGGCCATCCCCCAACCCTCCGAGATTTTTTGAGGCATGGCGCCGGTGTTCAATCTTCACAGCAAAGAGAACAACAGGCACTTTGGACAGTATTCTGGACGCAACACCTGGCGAGTATTTTTTTCTGAATGAACCGGTGTTCGATGTTCCTCCAGAATCCTATGAATTGCACCTCGTAAATCGTTTTTTCCTGACATTTCGTGGACTTCGTGACAGCCCACCGTTTTTTGGTGGAGACCGTTTCCCTAGCGCGGGCTTCGCCCGCAACCCAAACTGACTTGCGCGGCCTTCAATGCAGACGAAGCTCAGCTCGGGCTCTGCAAAAGGGGCTCACCAGACATTTTGGTTTATTTCACAAACCAACTCGG
>Ga0105048_10006001_pt1 | contig 19584 bp, 13 predicted proteins | sample MAT05_FD_78382 | JGI IMG/M metagenome (GOLD analysis project Ga0105048, IMG submission 78382) | Freshwater microbial communities from Lake Fryxell liftoff mats and glacier meltwater in Antarctica - MAT-05 | ecosystem: Environmental > Aquatic > Freshwater > Ice > Liftoff microbial mat | place... | reverse complement strand
TAGGTATCCCGGTGCCAGCCGGGCGTTAACATGTTTGCGACGTAGAGTTCCAGCCATTCGTCCGCATCGTAGCCGCCGTTTTTAGAAACGAGCTGATGGAGCGCGGTGGCGAGCTGATAGTTCAGGGTGTTTTCCCCGGCTTTGAGAAACTGGTGGTAGTGAATTTCCCGCTGGCCCCAGTAAGCGGCTTGTTCACGGAGAATATCGCCCTTTTCATTGAGCGGGGTGTAGCTGGATCGCCACAAGATGCTTCCTGGATGAGGATTGCGGGGTGCCATGAAGTGGTCCACGGTGCCGTAGTCGCGGATGAGGGCTGCGCGGTCGTAATACCAATGCACCGGCATCGCGAGGGCATCTGCGGCGAGTGAGCCATCATAGGCGGCTTTCCATGAATTCATGATGTGGCATTAAGCGAGGAAACGCCGCGTGCAACTGCGGAAGTCCACCCGCGCTAAACTCGCGGATGCAAATGCTCTGCGGCGTGAAAAACATCTTCCCGGTAGATCCGGGAAAGCGAACCACAAGTCACTTCGGGAAGAATCCCGATGTTGCGAAGCCCTGCCAATACCCACGAGGCTTTCTCGACGGTGGGACAATTGACGGTTTCACCATGGAAGACGTGGAAATTTTCCGCAGGCTGCTGGCCGATACCTGTTAGGAATGATTCTCCCAAGCTATTTCGCAACACCTCAGGGGAAGCGCCGGTGTATTTCGGCATGGCCAGAATCGAGATCAACGTCTCGCGGAACTGCAAGTCTTGGCAAAGTTGGCAAGCCTCCAACAACGCGGCGACCAATTGGATGGCTTCCTCTTTCCGCTCGCGCAAAAATCTTCCCGCAAGCAGCAACACTTTTTCGGGATGACCGTGTGAGAGTTCGGCAGACGTGGCAGGGCACCAGCCCGTGCCAGCAAGGATGGATTCAGAATTCCAAGGCTCACCCACGCAATAGCCATCAATATGTCCGGCCCTGAGGTGCCGTGGCATCAAAGGCGGCGGGAGGAATACGATTTCCACCTCATCGGGCGAAATCACCCCGTGCCGCCGCAGCCATTGATGGAGAAGAATGTGATGGGAGGAGAAACGATGGGTGGCGGCCAGCGTGAAAGGCCGGTCCTTTTTCCATGAGTTTTGAAGGTAGGATTTCAGGCGCTCGCCCGTTCCGATGTGGGAGGGTTTAATCTCGTTTGTGAGAGTGATCGCATTCCCATGCAGATTGAGAATCATCGGCACGGCCACCTCACATTTCAAATCACCCAGCCCCATGCCCAGCGCGAAGGCGATGCCGGAGATGGATTGGGCACAATCCAAATCTCCGTAAAAGATCTTATCCCGCACGGTGGCCCAGCCGAGTTCGCGCGAGCCAATCACTTTGAGACCGTAGGTTTCAAAAATTCCTTGCTCGATCGCGACGGCGATAGGCGCACAATCATTCAAGGGAACGAACCCAAGACGAATTGGAGATCTCCTCCCTGAACTTTCGATTCCTCCCATCATCGGCCAAGAGAGCTTGTTTAGTGCCAAAAGCGAGCATTTGGCATGAGCGCTGCTCATTTTAAATCCACTATAACATGAATGGAATTCATAAAAATGGACTGGGTTCCTGATTTGAGACAGCTCAGGGCCTTCGTCGCCGTGGTGGAAGAGGGCAGTTTCACGTTGGCGGCCCGGCGTATTTTCGTGACCCAGTCTGCGGTGAGCCACTCGATGAGAATTCTCGAGGAGCAGCTCAATTGTCGGCTGCTCGAGCGCTCGGGAAAACGAATTTCCGCCACGGATGAGGGTGAATTGCTCCTCAAACGTTGCAAGCGGGTGCTCTTTGAATTGGAGCAGACCACCCGTGATCTGGATGGTCTGAGACGCTGGGGGCAGACCCGGATCCGGATTGGTGCGCCGCATAGTCTTTGCCATTTTCTCATCCCTTCGGTGCTCCGCGAGTTCCGCGATTGCTTTCCGAGGTGTGAACCGATGATTGAGGCGGGAGATACCGTGGTTTTGTTGGATCGCTTGGCGGGCGCGGATTTGGATCTGGTGGTGGGCCTCAAGCCGCGCGGTCGGGCGGAGGACGGCTACCGCCAGATGTTTGGCGATCGCCTCACTTTTGTGGTTTCTCCTTTCCATCCGTGGGCGATCAATCCCGCCTCCGTGCTGCCGACACTTCAAGATCACCAATTCATCATTTATGCCAAAGCCACGGAAACCCACCGCCTCATTGAGGAATGGCTGGAATCCAAGGTGGGACGGGGGAAAAATCCAATCGTCCTGGGTGACATGCAAGCGATCAAGGAGATGGCCAAGCTGGGCATCGGCGTAGGCATCGTGGCACCCTGGGTGGCGAGCCGCGAGATCGAGGACGGCAGCCTTGTGATGGTGGAAATCAGCGAGCCGAACATCACCCGCGAATGGGGAGTCTATCATGCGCCCAAGCGCGAGCCAAGCCTCGTCGAGGAAGCCTTCATCGGCCTTTGTGAAATGGCCTTCGCCGCGCTGCCTACCCATTTCAGTAAGGCGGTGTGAATTTGAGACAGGTTCTTGGAATGGCGGACAGCCGGATGCATCGCAGGTGCCCAAGATCTCACATATTATTGCCCTCCCCATGATGACATTCTTCGCTGGACACCGCACTTAGGGAGTAACGTATGCGCCACCGATCCAAAATTACGAATTTCAAGAAGTATGGGATGAACCCTGATACGGGCATCTTGAAGTTTTGAAAACCCCTCAGTTCAGGGATAGCGGGCCAAGGCGGTAATGGTGTTTGCTCCGCCTGACAAAAAATTAGGCTGGCCTTTTGAAAAACGAACCCATATTCCGAACGTAGGGTTCACCCCGGTTGGAAAACCTCCTCTCCTCCTAATCATGAAAAATAAGTTACGTAACCCGTTCCTCGCCCTCGTGGGTGTGGCGTTCCTCGCTGTTTCCAGCGCTCAAGCTCAACCTCATTTCGATTTTGATGCCTCCAACAATCCCAGGGCCGCCAGTGCTGCTCGCGACCTTGCTTCCGCGGCGGCATGGGCGGCAAATTCCAATCCCGGCGTTATCCCGGCATTTGGACCGACGCCAACACTGGGTTTTTCAACAAAAGCGGCACCAATCCCATCACGATCAGCGGAGCAGTCGGTGCAGGGGGTCTTTCCACCCATCGCCAGCACCATCACCCCTTCAGTTTAATATCGTCCATCTCCTAATCACACTATGCCTACCTCCACCCACGCCGCCCATGGGCATGAACTAGAAATCAATCCCGCCGATGTCGAATCCTGCCGGGAAATCTACACCGCCATCCAGCGTGAACTCGCAAAAGTCATCGTGGGCCAGAACAAGGTGGTGGAGGAAATCCTCATTTCCATCTTCACAAAAAGCCATGCCCTGCTCGTGGGTGTGCCTGGTTTGGCGAAGACTTTGCTGATCTCCACCCTCGCAGACACTCTGGATATGTCCTTCCGCCGCATCCAGTTCACACCCGATCTGATGCCCAGTGATATCACCGGCACGGAAGTGATTTTCCAAGATCCCGTCACCGGAGAAAAACAATTTAAATTCCTGCCAGGCCCCTTGTTTTCCAACATCGTCCTGGCAGATGAAATCAACCGGACACCCCCAAAAACCCAGGCTGCCATGCTTGAGGCCATGCAGGAACGCCGCGTGACGGTGGGCGGTGTGACGCGGGATTTACCATCTCCCTTCTTCGTGCTCGCCACCCAGAATCCTCTGGAGCAGGAAGGCACCTACCCACTGCCGGAGGCGCAGTTGGACCGTTTCATGTTCCTTATCTACGTGGGCTACCCGGATGAAGATGAGGAACTTCAGGTCATGAAGCGCGGCACCGGCGGGAAAAGCGAGAAGCCGGAGGCGGTGCTCGATGGTGAGACCATCATGAGGCTCCAGGAAATCGTCAAGTCACTCCCCGTGGCGGACCATGTTTTCAAATACGCGCGCAGCATCGCCCGCTGCACCCGGCCCAAGGAAGAAGGTGCGCTGCCCTATTGCAAACAATACCTCAGCTTCGGTGCGGGCCCGCGCGCCAGCCTCAGCCTGATCATGGCTGCCAAGGCCCACGCGCTGATCAATGGCCAGGTGTATGTGGGATGCGATACTGTGGCTGCCGTGGCCCCATCCATCCTGCGCCACCGGATTTCCCCGAATTTCACCGCGCAAAGTGAAGGCATCACTCCAGATGATATCATCGCCAGGATCTTGAGCGAAATTCCAAAACATGAGCGCTGAGCTTCTGGATGCAGATGCCGTTTCGCGAGGCGAGGCACTCGGCTTGCTGGCCCGCAGAATCGTGGAGGGCTATCGGGTAGGCGAGCATCGCTCGCCTTTCCATGGCTTTGCCATCGAGTTCGCCCAGCACCGGGAATATACCACAGGCGATGATATGCGCCACTTGGACTGGAAGGTCCTTGGCCGCTCGGACCGCTATTATATCAAACAGTATGAGCAGGATACGAATTTCGTGAGCCACCTCGTGGTGGATGGCAGCTCCTCCATGAACTATGGTTCGGGGAAAATCACCAAGCTCCATTACGCAAAAGCCCTCGCTGCCTGCCTTGCGAACTTGATCCTCCTCCAGCGCGATGCCGTCGCCCTCGCCCTTGTCGATACCGAGGTAAAGGAATATCTTCCGCGCACCGATAGCTTGCCAAAAATCAAGCACATCATGGAGCGGCTCGCCGCCTTCCGGGCCACCGGCGGCACCCGCCTCGGCACCGCTCTGGAACAAGTGGCCCTGCAAGCCCGCCGCCGTGGCATTGTCATTCTCATCAGTGACTTCTTCGATGATGAGGAGGGCCTCAACAAAGGTCTTGAGCGCCTCACCTTCAGCGGTAACGAAGTGATCGTATTCCACACGCTCGATCCCTACGAACTCACGTTCCCCTTCAAGGGCACTTGGAAATTCAAAGATCTGGAAGGCCCCACCCTGCTCAAAACCTCACCTGCGGATATCCGTAAAACCTACCTCAAGAACTTCGATGAATTTCGCGCCCGCGTGCGCAAGACCTGCGAGAAATTCCGAGCTCACTACGTCCTCGCGGATACCGCCAAACCACTCGCGGATACGCTCAGTGGCTACCTCGCCTTCCGCCATACCCTAGGCAGAAAGTAGATCCTGAACCATGAGCTTTCTTTACCCCGCAATGTTGGCAGGTGTGGCTGCGGTTTCCGTGCCCATCATCATCCACCTCCTTAATAAATTCCAGGTAAAGACCACCGAGTGGGGAGCCATGAAATTCCTCATGGACAGCGTGCGCGCCAACGAAAAGAAGGTGAAGATCGAGGATCTCATCCTTCTTATCCTGCGTTGCCTGCTCATCGCTCTGGCCGCCATCGCCTTCGCCCGTCCCGTGCTCAAGGCTCTTGCCGGTAGCTCTGCCAGCAGCGGCAATGCGGTGGCCGCGGTCCTTCTCCTTGATAATTCCGCCAGCATGAACCAGAGCGCTGGCGCAGGCACCCTTTTCGATGAGGCTAAAAAACAAGCCATCCAGTGGAGCGACGAGCAGCCACCCCAGTCCCTCGCCGCTCTGAGTCTCGTTTCCACCCAGACGGACGTCCTCATCGCCAAACCCGGCAGTGACCGCGGCCTTTTCCGCAAACTTCTTGCGGAAGCGCCTGTCAGCGATCGTGGCAGCGATCTCGCCCAAGGGGTGCGGCTTGCCATTGAGACGCTGAAACCCATTGAGGATCAACCGCGCGAAATCCGCATCTACACCGACGGCCAGGCGAAGGCATGGCTTAAAAGTGAGGAAATCATCAAACTGGCATCTGACAACCCCGGCATCCGCATCATCCCCATCATCGTTGGCGATAAAAAATCCCAGGACAATGCCGGCATCGTCGCCCTCCGCACGGATGGCGGCATCGCTGCGGCAGGCCAGCCACTGCGCTTTCATCTGGAGGTCGCGAACTACGGTGCCAGCCCTCTGAAGAACGTCAGCGTCAGCCTTTCAGTGGATGGTGGCCCGCCGGCAGGGAAACAGACCATCGCCCAGATCCCGCCCGGGACCACGCAGGCCACCAGCATCAGTGTGGCACCTTTGGATGCCGGCCCGCACACCCTCGTCGCCACTCTCGGTCCGGACGCATTTTCGGTTGATAACAAACGCTCCCTTGCCATCAACGTCATCCGCCAGATGAACGTCCTCATCGCAGAGGGGAATCACGACGGCCCGGCCATGGACCGTGACGGCTTCTTCCTCGCCAATGCGCTCGTCCCGGTCTCTGCGGATCAACTCTCCCGCTACTACCTCGCGGCCTTGCCACTGTCCCCTGCAGAGCTTCCCGGCGAGCTTGGCAATAAAAACAACAGCCTTACCCAAGCCGTTTTCCTCTGCAATCCCGGCCCCGTTTCCCCCGCCATCGCCCAAGCCCTGAAGTCCTATGTGGAAGGCGGCGGAAATCTCGTGATCTTTCCCGGCCCGCTCGTGGATGTGGCGGAATGGAAGGCAAACACCACCTTTTGGGAAATGTTACCCGCAGATATCTGGAGTCCCCTGGAAGACGCTGCGGGTGCTGCCCCGCTGAAATTCCAAGCAGGCAATTTCACCCACCCCGTCACCGCCCTTTGGAACGATCCCGCACAAGGGAGCCTTGCCGCCGTGGAGTTCAACCGCAGTTTCCCCCTCACGCTCAGGCAAGGCATCGCTTCCCGCACCATCCTCTCCCTGGACAACGGTGAGCCGGCTATCGTGGAGCGGAACTACGGCGAGGGTCATGTGGTCCTGTTCAACAGCACCGCCACTCCGGAGTGGAATAACCTGCCCCTCCATCCAAGCTTCCTGCCACTCATCCAGCGCCTTATGGGCAATCTCAACCGCAGCAACGAGGCCCGCCTCACCCTCGCTCCCGGAGAGGCCTTCCGCATGCCCGTCGATGAGACCCACAAGGGCAAGGATTTCGCCGTGCAAAGACCCGGCAGCGATGCCAGCCGCACTTCGGGCCAAGTCGTCCAGGATGGCACCCGGAATCTCATCCGCTACGCCGCCACCGATCTCGCAGGCACCTACAAGGTCAGTATCGATTCCGAAGTCATCGCCATCTTTGGCGTGCAGATGGATCCCGCGGAATCCGATCTACGCTTGGTGGACTCCGCCGTTCTCGCCGAACTCCAGGATATCAAAGCCACCGAAGTCACCTCCAATCAGACTCCGCGAATGGTGGTGACCAAGGAATTCTGGACGACTCTCATTTGGATCGTGCTCGCATTTTTCCTTTTGGAAGGCGTCATCGCCCATCGCCTCAGCCACGCCCGTTAGGATGCATTCATTCCCGCTATTTTCCACAAACTTTCTCGCCGCCGCCCAGCCCTCGCAGGATTGGCGCATCGGCTTCGAAGGCATTTCCCCTGGCTGGGCACTCCTGATCTTCCTGGCCATCGCCGCCGCCACCGCCTATGCGTATTGGAGGTTCGCCCCCGGGATCTCACTCCTGAATAAATGTTTGATGGCATTTTTCAGAATTGCAGCAGCCTTCGTGCTCATCGCCCTGCTCACCAAGCCGGTCATCAATCTCACTCTCAGCGAAATTATCCGCCAACCGCTGTTGGTGCTGTTGGATGATTCTGAAAGCCTGCAATTTAAGGACCGCAGGGTCGCCCCGGAGGATCTCAAACGCGCCGCCATCGCCATTGGCACTCTTGAGAGGATCGATCAAGCCCTCCCTGCCGATGCGGCCAAGGCTCCCGTCAATCTCTCCCGCAAGGACATTCTTGAGAAACTCGCCACCAATCCCAAACTCAATCTATGGCCGCGTCTCGCCGATCAAGCGGATCTGGTTTTCTATCAGTTTGGACGTAATGCCACCCGCATCCCTTTTACCCATGAAGGAAAAGTGCAGGCTGCGGAATTCGCAGAAGTGTTCAAGAATCTTCAGGCGAAGGAAACGACCACCGCCATCGGCGAGGCGTTGCGGCAAGTCTTGCAAGAACCCCGGCCACAGCCTCCCGGTGCCGTGCTGCTGGTGACGGATGGTGCCAACAACAGCGGCTCCTCACCCATTGAGGCGGCGCAAATCGCCAAGGAGCAAGGCGTCCCCCTCTTCATCTACGGGGTGGGCGTCACTTCACCGCGGGATGTTTCCATCCTTGAGGTAAACACCCGGAAACTCGCGTTTGTGAATGAGAAGCTTGATGTCCGCGCCCGCATCGTCTCCCAAGGCATCCCGGAGACGACCGTGGCGGCAAAGCTGATGAGCGGTGGCGAAATTCTCGCACAAAAGGAAATCACGCTCGGCGGAGACCGCGAACAGGAAGTCGTCTTTCAATTCGCGCCAAGCCGCGAGGGCGATCTGAAATTACAAATCTCCATCCCCATTCAGGACGATGAGGCGAGCAAGGCAAACAACCTGCGCTCCACCAGTGTCCGCGTCACGGATTCCAAGTTCCAGGTCCTCCTCATCGAGCAAGAACCGCGCTGGGATTTCCGTTATTTGTTAGACTACCTCCAGCGGGATCCACGGCTGGTCGTGAAGTGTGTGATGATCGATGGTGAGCCAGGTTTGGATCAATTTCCAGACTCTCCCTTCCTCCCCGGCCTGCCCGAGACGCGTGAAGAGTTTTTCAAATCCCAGGTCATCATTCTTGGTGATGTTTCACCTGAGGATCTGGGACTCGAAAGAATGCAGATCATTTCGGACTGGGTGGAGGCCGGTGGCGGCCTGATCTTCCTGAGCGGCCCGAAGTTCAATCCCGCCGCTTATTCCAACACACCGTTGGCGGGATTGCTTCCCATCGTCCCCGATACCGCAGCTTCTAGGGAAGCTGTCACGGAGCGTGCGCCAGAGCCCTTCCAACTTCAGCTCACTAGGCTTGGTGAATCCTCTCCCTACCTGCAAATGGATCCGGACCCGGAAGAAAACAAGCGCATCTGGGATGAGTTCCCAGGGGTCCGCTGGACGATGCCCATTTCACGGTTGAAGCCGGGAGCCGAGGTTCTTTTGGTAGATCCACGACCAGAGCGGGTTGGCCGCTACGGCGCACTGCCAGTCTTTGCGATGCAGGGCTTCGGTTCAGGGAAATGCGTCTATTTCGGCACCGATGAGACCTACCGCTGGCGCAGCCGCACGGGGGATAAATATTACTCCATCCTCTGGGGCCAGATCATGCAGACACTTTCCCTCCAATTGTTGGAGGGAGCCTCAGCGCTCACCCAGCTCAAGCCGGACCGCAAGCAATACGCCATCGGGGATACCGTGGTGATTTCTGGCAATGCCTACACCGAAGGCTATGAACCACTGATTGTTCCCACTCTCGAGGGCACCATGAAAATGGAAAACTCCAACAGAAGCGATGAGCAGCCCTTCGAACTTCATGCCATCGCAAAGAACAACTTCCGAGGTGAATTCACCGCCCGCCTCCCCGGGGCCTATCAGTTTGCCACCAACCGCGATCCTGAAGGGATCGTGAAATTTGAAATCATCGATGCCCGGCCCGAGCAGAACCAGACCGCCCTTGATGAGAAACTCCTGCAGGCCATGGCGGAAAGCTCGGGCGGCCAATACTTCCGCGAGGAAACACTCATGAACCTACCTGATAAAATCGCCGCCAAGTCCGCGACGGTTGAGAGCTTCAAAAAAATCGAACTATTCTACTCGGGGTGGCTGCTCACCGCAGTGATCGCCTTTCTCTCCTTGGAATGGCTCATGCGGCGGCTAACGCAATTGAAATAATGAGTAACGGACGCGAAAACATCGTATTACCCGCCCGCCTCGCCCGCACGCTCGACGAGGTGCGGCAGCGCTTGCTGATGATCAAAATCGCGGAGTTCCCCCTTCTCCTGCTTGCTTTTCTCGCTCTTGCCTGGCTGTTCCAGGCCACCGCAGACCGCTTGCTGAACCTATCATGGGGGGTGAGGGCCTTCTTTCTAACACTAGATCTCGCCGCAGCCCTGGCACTGTTGTGGTTTTTTGTGATCATCCCCGTGCGCAAACGGATGGATCGGAAAAAAGCCGCGCTCTTTGTCGAGCGGTCTTTGCCCCAGTTCCGCACTTCGCTGATCTCCGCGGTCGAACTCTCCGAGAAAAACGCAGAGTTTCCCGCCGGGTCTCATGCGCTGGTGGTGAAACTTCTCAATGATACCACCCGACAAGCGGCAAAGATCAATATCGTCAAAAAAGTCGTCCTCACAAAACACCTCGAACGGCTCGCAAAATACACAACCGTCGCTTGCGTTGTTTCCATCGGAATCGCGATCTATGCATGGAAGGTTTCCCCGGCGCTGCTGCAGCGGATTTTCCTTTCGCAGGTGCCAATTCCTGCGGCGACGCAGGTCATCAGCATGACCCGGGATATGTCCGTCGTCGCCGGCACGGATGCGGTCCTCACAGCGAAAGCAGAGGGTAAGCCAGCCACCAACGGACGCCTCGTGATCAAGCTTTCGGGGAGCAAGCCCCAGATCATCCCGGTATCCCCGCTCCGCACGGAAAACGGCGTTTTTCAATACACCGTGCGCAACATCCGCGAGCCATTCGGCTATCATTTCGAGTTCAACGATGGCGTCGGCCGGGAGCACCGTGTGCAAGTCAAGGTCCCACCCTCCATCGCAAGTATCAAATTCACCCAGATTTACCCAAAATACACTGGCCTGAAAGACGCGGAAATGCCAGCCTCCAACTTGCGCCTGCTTCAAGGTTCAAAGCTCAATATCGAAGCCACCGCATCAGAAGCAATCTTGAACGCAGCGCTAAAAATCGAAGATTTGGGAACCACCCTCCCGCTGCGCATCGGTGGCGCATCCGGCTCCGAGTTCAAAGCGGAGATCATGGTTCCGGAAAGCGGCTGGAAATCCCTGTCCATCCCCTTGGAAAACACCCGCGGGGCGACTTCCGTCAACGATCCCGTCTATCGCGTGGAACTCATCAGGGATCGTCCACCTCTCGCGCAAATTACTCAGCCTCGAAAAGAAGTCATCACTGTTGTTGCCGGAGCAAAACTACCGTTGATCTTCAAGGTTAGCGATGATTTCGGACTCAAGCGCGTGGCCCTCGTTTACCAAATCTTCAGGGCCAATGTTAGCGGCACACTCGAAATGGCCGAGAAAGGCGAAATACCCGTGAATTTCGAGGCCACCGAGAAGTCCGTCCTCCGCACCATCGAATGGGATCTGGCACGGCTCGTCCCTCCCGTTTCCATCGGCTGCCGCATCAGTTTTTGGATCGAGGCGGAGGACTTCGCCCCCAGACCCGGAGCCGGCCCCACGCGCAGCTCGGAGAAGGAAATCGGCATCATTTCCGAAGAACAAAAACGCATGGAGTTGCTTGAACAAATGGGCGAGCGCGCCAAGGATATTGAGCGTCTCTACGATTTACAGAAGGAAATGAACGAAAGAACCAACCAAAGCATCCGGTAATTTAAATCTGTCATTTGGAACCATGAAAAACTTACTCAAATTCCCAGCCCTCCTCACGCTCGCCGTGGGAGCTTCCCACCTCGGATTTGGCCAGGACGAGAACCAAGCCAAGACCGCCGCTTATCAAAACAGCGTCTCCCAGGAGAATCTACGTGCGATGACCAAGCGGCTCAAAGCGGAAATGGTCGGCCTCCTCGATGAGTTCAGCCAGTATCAAACCGCCGCCGATGATCTGAAGAAACTCAAACAAGCACTTGTCCAGCTCGATCACGTCACGGATCAAGACATGGTCACGGTCGTCAAAATCCTTCGCGAAGCCAGCAAGCTCGAGAACCCCGAGGATACCAAAAACAAAATCCTCCAGGCAAACGCCGGTCAGAAAGAAATCCAAACGCTCCTCCGCACCATCGCGGATCGCCTGGCCCTGCAGAAAGACGCAGCATCCCTGCAAAAACGTGTCAGCGAACTCACCCAGCGCCAGCTCGCAAATCTCCGCGATACCGAAAAACTTGCCGCAAGCGATGCCAAGCCCGACAAGCTCAAGCCTGATCTCAAGAAACTTCAGGAACTCGCCAAGGTCGAGCAGCTCGCTTTGGAAACTGAAGTGAAACTCGTCATGGAGTCCCTGAAGAACCTTGCTGAAAAGGCCGAGGCCCCCGCCAAGGAAGCTTTCGCCGAAGCCTACAATTCTGGAACCGCCGACCAGCTGGAAGAGCAGGCCAGAAAATCCGCAGAAATGCTCGATACGGATTTCGCAGAAGCCGCCAAAGATCAACAGAAGCTCGCCGATGACCTCCAAAAAATGCTCAACGGCCTGCAGGAACATAACACCAAGGAAGAACAGGCACGGCAGCTCGCAGAAGAGCTGAAAGCCCTTGCCGAGAAGCAGGAGCAACTCGCCAAAGCAAATTCCGTCGCCAAGCACCAGGATCGCGCAAAAATCGAGAAGGCTCAGAACGAAATTTCTGACCGCTTGGAAATGACGGAAGCACAACTCGCGAAAATCAACCCTGAGGCCGCAAAAACAAGTGAACAGGCAAAGCTGGAAGCTGACAACCTTGGACAAGCACTGAAAGACAAGGATGCCTTCAAAAAGGCGGACCAAATCGCGAAAAACACCGAGGCCCAACAAAGCATCGCTGAAAAACTCGCCACCACGGCCGAGCAGCTCGAAGAACAAGCCGATGCCATCGCCGCTGCCGAGAACCCACAATCCGAATCTGGCCAGGAAATGAGCGCTGCGGAGCAAGCCATCTCCGATGCTGCCGACGACGTGACCGCCGCCAAAACCGACATCGCCGTTGCCAACCGACAACTCGAACAAGGAGGCGATCCCACCGAAGCCCAAAAACGTCTCGATGCCGCAAACGAAAAGTTTGAAGCCGCCAGCGAACAAATCGCCCAAGCTGGCGGTGCCATCCCTGACAAGGTCCAAAAGGAACTTGATGCCGCGCAAACCAAGGTGGAAGCCGCAAAAGAAGGCATGGGCCCTTCAAAACCCGAGCAAAAGAAAGCAGGATCAGCCCTCGATGCCGCCCGCAAACATGCCGATAACGTCCTTGCGGGATTGCGCCAGGCGGCCAACCAGCTTGCCGCCAAGGAACAGGGCAAACCCCAGGACAGCCAAGGGGAGAACGCCGGCGATATGGCGGAAGCCGGCGGTTCCCAAGGCCCTGTCAAAAACGGCAGACAAGGGATGGCTGTCAGCGCACTCTCCGCCGCGCAAGCTGGCCAACGCGAAGCCCTCTCCCTGTTTGATCGGGAGAAAGTGCCTTCGGAATACGATGCGATGGTCCGCCAATACATCAAGAACCTTGCCGAAACATTGGATCAATGAGGTTCCCCGTATGCAAAGCGCCAAAGCGCCGGACCCGGCTCATGCAGGTTCCTTTGTATTGCATCCCTCTTCTCCATTGCGCCGGCGGCTTGGCAGCCCATGCCCAAACCACGGCTGATTCCAAGCTCCTCTTCGGCAGCAATGAAAATGGAACCGCCGGTCTGATTGCGATCATTTATGATCTCAAGCAAACCCAGGCAATGCAGCCTTCTCATGTGACACAGGATACCTACCAACCCATCATCAATCAATTCCTCAAACAGGGCTGGGACGAGTCTGTCCTGAACCGCTTTTTCCGCATCACACGGCCATTGTATTCCACCCAGATTTTCATCCCCCGCATTGATGCAGGCTCCGCGCCAAAAGCTTATGGAGTCGAAAAATTCGTAAAACCCTCGTCTTGGATCATTCACTACAAAGGCCAGGTTTCCCCTCCGGAAGATGGCACCTATCGCCTCGTCGCCTATGCGGATGACATACTCGCCGTGGCTGTGAACAATAAGACGGTTTGCATCGGATTGCACCCTTCAATGAACTTTTCCGGGATCTGGAAATCCACGGAAAAACCCGGTGCGGTCGCCTTCAACGGCAATCTCACTTATGGTGACTGGCTCGAGTTGAAAAAGGATCAACCCATCGATCTTGATATCCTCGTAGGCGAGCGCCCGGGTGGCGAATTCTGTGCGTTCCTGCTTTATCAGAAACAAGGTGAGACCTATCAGAACGACCCCGCTGGAAATCCGATCCTGCCCGTCTTCCAACTTTCAGACGTTGGGATCCCCGGCGGCAAGCTCGCGCCTTTGGCCACCAAAGGAAAACCCTGGAAACTCTTCCGTTGATCGTGAAACCACATCCTCCGCAGGTCCATTTTAGTGTCCGCCCACTCAACAAGAAAATGCGAACCCGATTTCATCGCCCCACCGCACTCATTTTTGCAATGACCCTCTCAGCCCGAGGGCAGACGGAGGACAAGAACAAGTTGCTCTTCGGCAGCAATGAAAACGGTGCCTCTGGTCTGATCGCCATCATCTATGATCTCAAGCAGACCCAGGCCATGCAGCCTTCGTTCGTCACTCCGGACAAATACGGTGCGGTGATCGGGCAGTTCCTCAAACAAGGCTGGGACGAAACCGTCCTCAATCGCTTCTTCCGCATCACCCGCCCGCTATACTCCACCCAGATTTTCATTCCCCTCATTGATGCGGGCTCCGCCCCAAAGGCTTACGGTGTCGAAAAAGTGATAAAGCCATCCTCATGGGTCATCCACTATAAAGGCCAGGTATCTCCTCCTGAGGACGGCACCTACCGCTTCGTCGGTTACGCGGACGATATCATGGCCGTCGCCGTGAACAATAAGACCGTTTGCATCGGTGCGCGCCAAGATATGAATTTGAATCTCTGGAAATCAACAGATCAGCCCGGGCCGCAAGCAAGCAATGGAGTATTGGCCTATGGCGATTGGCTTACCCTCAAAAAGGATGATGTGATCGATCTTGATGTTCTTGTGGGCGAGCGTCCGGGTGGACAATTCTGTGCCTTCCTTCTCTATCAGAAGCAGGGTGAGACCTATCAGAATGATCCCGCTGGCAAACCCATTCTGCCCGTTTTCCAATTGTCCGACGCGGCGATTCCCGCCGCAGGTGGCAAACAGGCGCCCTTTTTCACCAAAGGAAAACCTTGGAAGCAGCACCGCTGAAAGGGTCCTGATCGCGCCTGTTTGAAGGAAACCGGGCATCCTGCAATCCTCCCAGGTTTCCATGATAAAGCTTGATAATACCTTGCCCGGCTCATACTTATTCAATAGACCTTGTTCTCCCCATTATCCTTTGGGAGAAAAACCTTTATAAGTATTTCCAAATCGGATGGCTGACTTTCTGAAAACCCCGGGAGTATGGAGACGTGTCCTGTTGAATGGTCTTTTGATTCTACAGGGTATCATGACTGTCTCCGGGCAAACGGAGCCTTCGCCGCCTCCGCTTACCCGAATCGCCGAGATCCGTTCACTTACACGTGAAGAGGCGGCGGAGCAGCGTCCTGTGGTGGTGCGGGGCGTCGTTAATTATTCGGGCCGCGGGCGTTCGGATTTTATCATTGAGGATGGTTCGGACGGATGTTTTGTCTCGATGGAATCAAGCGAAGCACCGTTATCTGTGGATCAAATCAAGGTGGTTAATTCGCTCGAAGTGGGTATGCTCGTGGAGGTCCGTGGAGTGACCTTGCCCGGAGGTTTCGCCCCTACGATTCTTATGGCTAGCGTTGAAATTGTTGGCAACGTGCGGATTTCCGCACCACTCAAGGTTTCTCTGGCAGAATTACGGACGGGTAGCTACGACTGCCGGCGCGTGGAGCTTCGTGGGGTGGTGCAAAGGGTCTATCGCGAAAGTGGGGAGACCACAAAAGCACGTTTCGAAATCGCCGCACAAGATGGTGGTTTTGCCGTGCATATGGATGACACAAATGGCCTCGATATCGAAAATCTGGTGGATTCAGAAGTCCGGGTGTCAGGAATTTGTTGCATCTTTTTCAGCGTCCGTGGCGAAGTTCATGGAGTCTATTTGCGGGTTCCAACATCGCAGGAATTCACCATCATCAAGCCAGCCACGGCTGATCCATTTGCCGTGCCTGAGGCGGCTGGCCTCGCGCTGTTGCCGTTTCGGCGCGAGCCCCCGAGCCTCCATCGGCAGCGTTTTTCGGGCATTGTCTCTCTTTCCCACCAGAGCCGGTTTCTATACGTGCAGACGAAACGAAGAGGTTTTCGGGTGAATACGTCAAGTAGCGAGGTATTTTCCCCGGGCGATGTGGTGGATGTATCCGGATTTGTGGAGCGTTCCAACGGATTTGGAGTGATGAACGAAGCGCTGGTGCGTAAAGGCGGCAGGGCACCCATCCCCAAGCCGCTTGCCGTTACTCCGAGTCAAGTTCTGAACCCGGTCACAGTCTCACCATGGACTCTTCGCGGAGAAGATTACGAAGGTAGTTTGGTAATGATGCGTGGTCGTCTGGCCAAGTTTGAAAATGCCCCTGATTTGAAGTCCAAAAGATTTTATGTCGATTGCCAGGGAATGCTTATCGATGCTATTTTTCCTGAGCATGTTACCACGGACGAGCTTTCTCGTTTTCAACTTGGAAGCGAAGTGGAGCTGACAGGAATTTGTGCGTCGCAACTCGATGTCCTATGGCCTGAAAACTTCGTGGCGAGACCCATCGGATTCTCCATACTTCTTCAGGGAGCCGAGGGAATCAAGGTGCTGCGCGGTCCGCCATGGTGGACCTCCGAACGGCTTCGCATCATGGTGTTGTCGCTGATCAGCGTCGCTGCGGTCGCTCTGGGTTGGGTATCACTTCTCCGTCGCACGGTGAAGCGGCAGTCGCAACGGATCGAACAAGCTCTTACCACCCATCGCGATACGGAGTTGGAATATCAGGCGGCACTCCGTGAGCGCCAACACCTGGCAGCGGATTTGCATGATGGATTGCAGCAGATCATTGTCGGAGCCTCGTTCCGGCTGGAGGCGGCTGAGGCCTATGAGCTGGATGTGTCAGAAGACCTGAGACACCAGCTTGATGCCGCCCGTGCGGCGGTCCAGCGGGCCTTGCACGCTCTCCGCGACAGCCTGCACAGCTTGCGTGGAATCGAGGAGGGTCCCCGTGAATTTGCGGCACTCGTTGAGCACATGGTGGTCTGGATGGATCATTGGCCTGAGAATGCGGTGCGGGTGGAGGTCAAAGGGGAACCTTTTCCCTTGTCACGCCAAGTCATGGGTAGTTTGTTAATGCTCGTTCAGGAGGCTTCATCCAACGCGTTCCGCCACGGGAAGGCGCTTTCAATCACGGTAACCGTCCACTACGGACGCGATGCGCTGGAACTCAGCATCGCGGATGATGGATTGGGCTTTGATCCTCAAAAAGCACCTGGGATGAGTGAGGGTCATTTCGGTCTCGATTCCCTGAGGAATCGTATGAAGTGGCTGGATGGAACATTGCAGGTTCAGAGCCGTGTTGGGGCTGGAACCTGCATCATCGCGACTCTTTCGAGACGCAACGCCGAACCGGAATCCTCAGATTTCACCACTTCCTTTTCATGAACAAAAGAAGACCCAAAATACCTCAACTCAGGGATGGTCTCAAATCGCTCCCCCCACCAACATGTCAAAACATGCCACCGGAACACAAGCTCAACCTCTTGATCGTGGATGATCACGGTATTGTTCTTGCAGGACTCAAAGCTTTGCTCTGCACGGATGCGGGGATTGATCGTGTGGAAACGGCATCCTCCTCAAAGGAAGCCATGCGATTGTGCGGTGAGTTTCACCCTGATGTGGTGCTCATGGATTTGCGGATGCCCGGCGAGGACGGTTTTAGTGTCATGGCTTCCCTTTTGGAAATTTGGCCGCAGCTTCGAATCATCGTTCTGTCAGGTACTGCATCAAAAGCGGATACCTTGCTGGCCCGCCGCATCGGTGCGGTTGGATACTTGGACAAATCAGTCAAACGGAAAGTACTCGTTCAAACCATTCAGGCAGTCGCCTCAGGAGAAACGGCTTTTTCAGATCTCCCTGATCTTAAAGGGGGCGTCCCCACACTCACCGGTCGGGAATTGGAGGTTCTCCTCCATCTTGCGCGGGGACTCACCAATGACGACTTGGGACGTGTTCTCGGCATTGGCACAGAAACCATCAAGAGTCATCTACGGACAATTTTTGTTAAATTGGACGTGGCTTCCCGCACGGAAGCCGTCGCCAGAGCCTACGAGCTTGACTTGGTTTCATCATGAACCCGCTGGAGAGACCAAACCCCGAAATTCATCAAAATCCCTCACCTGAGGGATGGTAGGCATGAACCCGATACAATTATTCTTGAATTCAAGGTCATCAACTTGCGTATCAAATCCAAAACCCCGTCAATAGCCACTCGCTCCCCGGGGAATTTTCATTCCAACTTCTTCCTCCGTTACACTCTGCTTTTTCCAATCCATCGCGCCAAAATCTGCTTATTGAACTTCCAAATCCACCATCCCCATGAAATCCAGATACCCATCCAGCCGGTTTACAAAGATTCTCTTCAAAACCTTCATCGGTTGCCCCATCGTCGGCGTTCTAATCACGTCCGCCCACGCGGCCGATGCCACTTGGAATGTCAACGCCGCTGGAAACTGGGCCACTGATGCAAGCTGGACTCCAGCCGCAGCTCCCGGCGCAACGACCGGCACCACGAACCTGGACACCGCCACATTCGGACCGATCATTACTGCGGCCCGCATCGTGACCGTGGATGCCAATCGCAACATCTTTGGAATCAACTTTGCCGGTAACTCGTCTGGCTACACACTCAACACCGGCAATCTCCTCCTGACCAACGGCGGCCTCATCCAAACCAGCGGGGCTGGCAGCGCACACACGGACCTCATTAATGTGGCCGTTGCCATCCAAGGCGATGGTGGCGCGGCAACCTTTACCGCTGGCTCATCAACCGCCGGCCGCTTGCTTAGTATCGGCGCGGTCACTGGCGTTGCCACCGGGGTAAACAACACGACTCTGACTTTGAATGGTGCCAACACGGGCACTAACATCATCACTGGCATCATTGGAAATGGTGCGGGAGGCGGCACACTGGCCGTTGTCAAGTCGGATGCCGGCACGTGGCGGCTCTCCGGTGCGAATATCTTCACCGGCGGATTGACGCTCAACGCAGGGATTCTCAGTCTCGGCAACAACGCCGCACTCGGCGCAGGCGTCCTTACCATCAACGGCGGCAGCTTGAGTGTGGACGCCGCCCGCATGACCACGAACAACAACGCGCAGAATTGGAATGGTGATTTCTCCTACGTGGGCGGCTCTACCCTGAATCTTGGCACTGGCGCGGTGACCATGAATGCAAATCGTAACGTCTCAGTGTCGGGCGGCAGCACTCTCACCGTCGGAGGTGTGATCAGCGATGGCGGCAGCGGGTTTTCCCTCACCAAATCCGGCGCGAACTCCATGATACTTACGGGAGCAAACAGTTTTTCAGGAGCGACCGTTATCAATGGGGGAATCTTGAGGGCAACCACTTTTGCAAACATCAACACCAACAGCGGTATCGGCAAAGGGTCGGTCAGCGGCTCTGCGGCAGATCTGGTCTTCGGCGGCGGTACATTGCTATACAGTACGGCGGCGGTGGCTTCCACCGACCGGCTCTTTACCCTCGGAAACGCGACAGGTCTTACCGGCACGATTGATTCTTCGGAAACAAACGTCAGCAACACCCTGACTTTCACGAATACGGGAGCCATTGCCTTTGGCGGCTCGGGAGCACGGATACTGACTCTGGCTGGCACAAACGGCGGCAACAACACCTTGGCTCCGATTCTTGGGGACGGCACGGGAGGTGCCACCACCCTCGCCAAGACAGGGATTGGCACCTGG
>Ga0105048_10005997_pt1 | contig 19590 bp, 14 predicted proteins | sample MAT05_FD_78382 | JGI IMG/M metagenome (GOLD analysis project Ga0105048, IMG submission 78382) | Freshwater microbial communities from Lake Fryxell liftoff mats and glacier meltwater in Antarctica - MAT-05 | ecosystem: Environmental > Aquatic > Freshwater > Ice > Liftoff microbial mat | place... | reverse complement strand
TACGTTCGCCATCAGGACGCTCAGACTGGCTGCCGCTGTTGGCTTCGGAGTTGGTTTGACGGGTTTCGCCGGACTGCGAAGCCGGTGCCGATGGGGTATTGGCTTGTTGATTCAGGTTGTCGGATTGGCGTTCTTCCATAGACTTTTGTTAGTTTCGCCGAAGGTCCCCGGTGAGGGTACCTTTGTCCTGCAAGTTACGAAAAGCCCCCGGATGTCTTCCAATACGCCTTCCATTCTCATTGCCGACGAGATGCACCCGTCGCTCTTTACGATGCTGACCGATGCCGGTTTCGGCTACGACTACCAGCCCGGTATTACCCGCGCGGAGTTGCTCACGACCCTCGCACCCTACAACGGGCTGATTATCCGCAGTAAAACCACCGTCGATGCTGAGTTGCTGAGCCAAGCGCCCAACCTGACGTTCATTGGCCGTGCCGGGGCCGGGCTGGATTTGATTGACCTCGCCGAAACCGAAAAGCGCGGTATTCGGGTGTTTCACGCGGGCGAGGGCAACCGCGACGCCGTGGCCGAACAGGCCGTTGGGATGTTGCTGGTACTGCTGATCAGTATTGGGAAAGCCGACCGCGAAGTGCGGCAGGGTATCTGGGACCGCGAAGGTAACCGGGGTTATGAACTCGGCAGTATGACCGTTGGCATCATCGGCTACGGCAACAACGGACAAGCTACCGCCCGGCGACTCAGCGGCTTTGGGTGCCGGGTGTTGACCCACGATAAGTACCGTGCTAATTACGGTGACGCCTTTGCCGAAGAAGCCACAATGGCCCGGATCATGGCCGATGCCGACGTACTGAGCCTGCACGTGCCACTCACCGATGACACCCGGATGCTGATAGACGATGCGTTTGTGGCACGGATGCAGAAGCCCTTTTATTTGCTCAACGTGTCGCGGGGTGAGGTGGCGTCACTGTCGGCGGTGGTGCGGGGGCTGGAAAGCGGCAAAATTCGCGGGGCCGGTCTGGACGTGCTGGAAAACGAAAAACTCGCCAGACTCACCCCCGATCAGCAAACCGCGTTCAATTACCTCCGCCAGTCGGACCGGACCGTGCTGACGCCCCACGTAGCGGGCTGGACCCACGAAAGTTACGTCCGCATCAATGAGGTGCTGGTTCGGCAGATGGTATAGGGGCGCCCGTCTCTACTTCGCCGGTACAAAATTCGCGCTCGTACACACGGTACCGGCCCCATTGACGAGGCAAATCTGCCCCGTAATTGCGCCTGCCGGGACCGTGACGCGGATAGCGTTTTCGCTCGTGAAAAACGTTTTGGCGGACAGCGATCCGTCATTGAATCGAACATCCAGCACCGAAGCGAAATTGGTACCGGTCAGGACGATGTCATCGCCAGGTTTGGCTGACTTCGGCGTGAAATCAGTGATGGTTACCAGCCGGAGAACCGTGAATGCGTCGGAGAGGGTAGGTTCATTCGTGACGTTGGTAACGCGGAGCGGTCCGGTTTGTGCGTTGGCCGGTACCAGCACCCAGTATTCGGTATCTTCGTTTTTGCCGCCGTTCACTGCCGCCGTGGTCGTTCCGGCAAAAACTACCTGTGCATCCGCCAGGAAATTTCCCCGCAGCACAACCCGCTCGCCAGGCCGCGCGCGTTGCGGGATAATCCCGGTAATGACGGGCTTCTGAGTCACAATCAGTGGAGCCGGTGCGGTGGCGGTTCCGGCGCGATTTCTTACCGTTACGGGGCCGCTGGTGGCTGTGGGTGGGATGTTTACTTTCAGTACACTGCCCTGCGTCTGGTCAAAGATTTGAGCCAGGGTGCCGTTAATACGTACCTCGGTGATCCGGTGCATAAACTGGCCCGTAATGGTAATGGGACGGTCGCGGAGTTGGCGCGTTGGCGTAATGCTGGTGATAACCGGTGCGGTATAATAAAAGAACGGTTCCTGAATGGTATAACTGCCGCCGGGGCCGCTGAGCACGATGCTTACGTCGGCCGGAGCGGGCAGGGTAGGCACCGTAATCTCGATTAGTGTATTGCTCAGGACCCGAAACGAAGCCGTAAACCTATTGAACGTCACGCCCGTCACATCGCGCAGGTTAGCTCCGTTGAGCATCAGTTTATCCCCCGCAATGCCGTCGTAGGTAGTTAGACCCGCTACGGGGGGGCGAACAATTCGGATGCTGTCGGTGCTGATGGCCGTCAGGGTTTGGAATACGGTTACCGTTACGCGCCCGGTGGTGGCTTCGGGCGGGATAACCGTGCGTATTTCGGTGTCTCTAACTACGGTCCTGGCGTTGTCGGTGAAAGACCCGTTGATGCGTATGCTGCCATCGGTCAGGTTGATGCCCCGCACAACGAGTTCTGAGCCGGGTGTGGCGACCAATGGGCTAATTGACGTGATCTGGGGCGTTCCGGACACCAAAAAGCCAGTTGTCTGTGCGCCACCCCGCGTCTCGACGGTGATAATGGCTGGCCCGCGTCTGGCATTGGAAGGCACTGTAATCGTCATCGACTGCGTGGTGCTGTCTTTTGGCGTGACCTCAGCGTCGTTGAACCGTACCCGGAGGATCTGATTGAGGAATGAACCGCTGATAATAATGGGCGTACCGGGCAGCCCATTGGTCGGAGAAACAGCAGCAATACTGGGTTCGGGCTGGCGTATTTCGATTGGCAGCGGGTCTGACGTGCCCTGATCGTTCTGTACGCGTACCTGCGTAGTACCCGGCGATACAGGCGGTACCATAACGCGCAGGAGTGTTTCCGATGTGCTGGTTACGGTGGCCGACGTGATTGAACTGGCGGTACCAAATAAAACAACAGGCTCTTTACCAAACTGGTAGCCAGAAAGTGTGACCTCCTGCCCTACAAGGACACGGTTGGGCGCAAGCTGCGTCAATTCTGGTGGGGTTGACTGCACCCGGCAACCAACGAAGACAAAACCCAGAAATAGCGCGATAAAACAGGAATAGAGAAACTTCATATACCAGAAGTCAGCGACCCGGTTTGGTGGCTGGCCGACAAAATTACCCATTTTCAGCCACCAAAAACCATTTCATTCCAAAGCCTGTTAGCCCTATTAATGATGGGTGATGAGTGAAAAACGAAGAACGGGGTTGTTAATTTGGCAATCGGTCTTCCACCGCTCTTCGCTCTTCATTCTTCACGCTTCACCCGAAAAGAATGAACTACCGCAGCCTGAAATCATCTAATCTGCTAAAAATCAAGACCCTTGGCGAACTCAAGGCCGCTGGCTACGAATCCCGCTCCATCAAGCAGGAACTTCGCGACAACTTAATCGAAAAAATCACAGACAAAGAAGTCGTTTTTCCGGGTATCTGGGGCTACGAAGATACCGTGATTCCCGACGTAGAACGGGCCATTCTGTCCATGCACCACATCAACCTGCTGGGGTTACGCGGACAAGCCAAGACCCGGATTGCCCGGCAAATGATAAACCTGCTGGACGAGTACATTCCGGTGGTAGAAGGCTCCGAACTGAACGACGACCCCCTGCAGCCGCTGTCTCGGTTCGCGCTGGAGCAGATTGCCAAACACGGCGACGATACGCCCGTTGGCTGGATGCACCGCAGCGATCGCTACACCGAAAAACTGGCCACGCCCGACGTATCGGTAGCTGACCTGATTGGCGACGTGGACCCCATCAAAGCCGCGACGCTGAAACTGCCGTATTCCGACGAACGCACCATTCACTTCGGGCTGATTCCACGTTCGCACCGCTGCATTTTCGTGATTAACGAGCTACCCGATTTACAGGCCCGCATTCAGGTATCGCTGTTCAACATTTTGCAGGAAGGCGATATTCAGATTCGGGGTTTCAAACTGCGTCTGCCGCTCGATATTCAGTTTGTGTTCACGGCCAACCCGGAAGATTACACCAACCGGGGCAGCATTGTAACACCCCTCAAAGACCGGATCGACAGCCAGATTGTAACGCACTACCCGAAATCCATTGAAATCGGGAAGAAAATCACCATGCAGGAAGCCGTCGTGAAAACGGAGCAGAAAGGTATGGTCAAAACCAACGACATCATTGCCGACCTGATCGAGCAGATTGCGCTGGAAGCCCGCGAAAGTGAGTACGTCGATGCCAAAAGTGGCGTATCGGCCCGGATGACGATTTCGGCCTACGAAAACCTGCTGTCTGCCGCCGAACGACGGGCGTTAATCAACGGCGAGAAAGAAACCTACGTCCGTATTGCCGATCTGTACGGCGTGGTTCCGGCCATTTGCGGTAAGGTTGAGCTGGTCTATGAAGGCGAGGTAGAAGGCCCCGTCATTGTGGCGCAGAACCTGATTGGTAAGGCCATCCGCAACCAGTTTCTGAATTACTTTCCGAACCCCGAAAAGGCCAAGAAAGACAAGCGTGGCAACCCCTACCGCAAAACCACCGACTGGTTTGGCGAAGGCAACACGATGGATATCCTGAACGATCTGACCAACCGCGACTACGAAGCCCGGCTCCGCACCATCGACGGGCTGGACGACCTGGTCGATCAGTATCAGGAGAAGCTGAGCAAGCCCGAGAAGCTGTTTATGATGGAATTTGCCCTGCACGGTCTGGCCGAACACTCGCTGGTGGGCAAAACCCCAATGGACACCGGGCAACAGTTCAAAGACCTGCTTGGCTCCATGTTCAACCCCGGCCAGTTTGGTGAGGAAGAAGAAGATGAAGACGATACCGACCGGTACTAAGCTGGTTTAATTTTAGCCAGTAAAAGGCCCTTTCCAGATATAGGAAGGGGCTTTTTTGCTTATGAGTCGAACCACTCCGCTGGTAGAACAATGCCATCGTACACGTTGGTCATCGGAATGATAATATCAATCAGTGGCAGGTCAATCAGCGCGTCGGCTCCTTCTATGAGCCGGTACTTCCAGAAGTTGACGTTGCGCTCGAACACCTCGGCCCGGTAGGCCGTCTGGTGGATAAGCACGTAGTACAACAAAGATGGGAGTTTGGTGTAATGCGGTCGTTTGTCGTGGGTGTCGATACGCTCTGTCGATTGAGAAATAACCTCGATCAGCAGCGACGGCGATGCCACCGAAGCGGCCATGTCATTGTCAATGTCGGCGGGGTCGCAGGTGTAGATGACGTCGGGATACACGTAGCGTTCACCCCGGTTGAGTTTCTGCCGGACGTTCTCGGTAAAGACCTCGCATCCGTTTTGTTGACTAAAAGGATATAAAATTCGGGATAATGACTGAACGATTCTATTGTGCCGTTTGGTCGATCCGGCCATCGCAAAGACTTCGCCATCCCAGAACTCGTACCGGACGCCTTCGTTTTGCTCGAGTTGTACGTATTCGGCAAACGAGTACGTTTTGTTTTCGGGCTGAACAGTGGTCATAATAGTCGTTGGTTTACAATCAAATTTACTGGTTTCTACCTGAAAATCACCACCACTTTTCGTAACCGGCAGCGGGTTTCCAGGTCGATTTTGGCTCGAAGTGGTGCCAGAGAATGTCACCCACGCTTCGCAACAGCGCGAAACCTTCGTTGCTGCGTTCCCAGCTTTCGTCCTTTTGGTTCTTCGTCATGACGCAATAAACGTACTCGCCGTGGGGCGCGTGAACCAGCACCACCTCCGACCGCGACTGGTTGACCGCACCGTTTTTGCTGGCCGTTTTCACGTCGGGCGGCAGTTGCGCCAGGCCGTCGTTGTCCCAGTACTGACGGCCCAGGTTGCGGTACATCTCGTCGCTGGCGTCGGGGCTAATGGCGCGGCCTTCGCGGATATAAACCAGCAGACTGGCCAGTTCGCGGGGGGTGGTTTGTCCCCAGCCGTATTGTTTCTGCGCGGCCTGTCGGCCCGGCGTGCGGGAGTTGACGCGTGTTTGTGGAAACCCATTCTGGTCGAGCCAGGCGTTGATGGCCGCACGGCCCCCGGCCAGGGCCTGACACCACAAACTGGCGGTATTGTCGCTGACGGTTTCCATGAGCATAATCACTTCGCTGAGCGGGATTTTGGCACTGTCGCGCAATGACCCCGTAATGCCATCGTCGTAGTGCAGCGAATCGCGATAGATCAGTTCCTGCCCGTACTTGAGTTTACCCTTGTTAATCTTGTCGAACACCCCGCACTGAATCGGAATCTTGACGGTGCTGGCCGTTGGAAACAGCGTATCAGCGTTGATAGCCACAGTCTTGCCGGTCCGTAGGTTCCGAACGTACACACCTACATCGCCCCGGAAACCACTCAGCGCAGCTTGCAGTTTACGTTCGAGAGCCGGATCACCCGCCGTTTTTTGGCGGTCTGGCGGTCCGACGGTTCGGCGTTCCGGTTGGGCAATTGTTATTGACGTTGTAGCAAGCAGAAACAGACAGAGAACAAAGCGCATCAGTGCTGGCAGATTGGTTGGAGAAATGTGGGCGTATTGTCAAAACTGCTGTAGTACGTCGGATTCGTACACGTGCTTGCTCTCGTGGTCCTGCTGGGCGGTGGTGAGCATGGCCTGCGCTACTTTGCTGGCTTCTACACCTTTGTATTTCGCCGGAATCAGAGGAGAAAATAACCGCATGGCCCCTTCGGCCAGCCGTTCGCCCAGTCTGCTGTCGCCGGGGCGGTTACCGAGCAGGAGCGACGGACGGAAAATAAGCAGCGTAGGGTAGTTGAGGGCCGTCAGGTCGCGTTCCAGTTCACCTTTAACGCGGTTATAAAAAAACGTAGAGTCGGGGTCGGCTCCCATAGCCGTAACAATGGCAAACTGACTCGCGCCGTTGGCCAGCCCCTGCCGGGCAATATCCATTGGGTATTGGTAATCAACTTTCTGGAAGGCTTCGCGCGAACCTGCTTTTTTCAGCGTCGTGCCGAGGCAGCAGAAAATATCGTCGGCCTGAACGGGTAATCCGTTGGGACGGTCAAAGTCGTATTTTATTTCCTGCAAACGCGGGTGCTGCCAGGGTAACGACTTGCGAACCAGTACCTTAATTTTATCATACAATGATGATTCGAGTAACTGATGAGTCAGGATGTTGCCGATAAGGCCGGTAGCACCAACAACAAGCGCGGTTTTTGAGGAAGAGGCAGTCATAGTTGAAGAGGGGATTTGTGCTAATTTAGCAGTCATACTGACAAACGAAGGACCTTACCCCCAAATTCTATTGCATGTCTCCCCACAAATACCTTTCCAAATGGCTGCTTACCGGTTCGTCCTGTCTGCTTGTACTCTCTTTGTTCGTATCGTTTCGTTTTCCTGCCGACGATTTTCTGACCCGCCTGCTGGAATTATTTGAGAAATATAATCTGGAGCGGCCCGTTGAAAAGGCCTACCTCCATACCGACCGTGCCGTTTATCTGCCCGGCGAAACTATCTGGCTCAAAGGCTATCTTTTCGGCGGCAATACCCACACTGCCGATACTATCAGCAGAGTGCTGCACGTTGACCTAATTGACGTGGCGGCCCGCAAAGTCTGGCTGCAGATGCAGCTTCGGGCCACAGACAGTTACGCGCCCGGTCAGCTTGCCCTGCCCGATTCGCTTCCTGCCGGGCTGTATCAGTTGCGTGCCCACACCAACTTCATGCGCAACGAGTCCGAAGCGTATTATTTTACAAAAGCTATTACGCTGCTGCGGCCCGATAATCCGGTGGCGTCGGCGGCTTTATCAGTAACGAAAACAGACCAAACGCGGCCCGACATCCAGTTTTTGCCCGAAGGCGGACAGTTGGTGGCGGGTTTCGACGGGCGCGTGGCGTTCAAAGCCGTCGGGGCAAGTGGGCGCGGGCAGACCGTAGAAGGGTTTGTACTCAACAGTCAGAAAGATACCGTCATTGGTTTTGCCAGTACGCACCTCGGCATGGGTATGTTTGGCTTTAAACCCGAAGCCGGACAGACGTACACCGCCTTTGTGAAACAAACGGATGGTGGCTTTACGCCGTATCCATTACCCGCAGTAGTGCCACAGGGAGCCGTTCTCCAGACCGATAATCTGAGCAATAAAGATAATTTGAAGGTGTATGTGCAGCACAACAAAACCAGTACCGATCCCAATGCCGCCCTCACGCTGCTGGCCCAGACACGCGGGCAGGTGATTCAGGCCGCCAGGATTCCGCTCAGCCGAAAAACGGGCGTGGTACAACTGCCCAAAAAACAATTTCCCGAAGGCATTGCCCAGCTTACCCTCTTCGACGAAACCAATCAGCCCATTTGCGAACGGCTGGTGTTTATCGACCATAACGACCGCATCAACGTGACCGTCACACCCGGTAAGGCCACGTACCGTTCCCGCGAAAAAGTAGAACTGATCATCACAACTACAGACATAGATGGCAAGCCCGTACCGGCCAACCTCTCGCTGGCGGCTGTTGACGACCGGCTATCGCCCAACCTTGACTCCAACCGGGCTACCATTACCTCACACCTGCTGCTCTCGTCCGACCTGACCGGCACCATCGAACAGCCCGCTTATTACTTCGACCCGCTCAATACCGACCGGGCCTCCAAACTCGATCTGCTACTGATGACCCAGGGCTGGCGACGGTTTGTCTGGTCTAATGTGCTGGCTGGTACACCACCGCCTACCAAATTCCCCGTTGAGCGCGGGCTGTCGCTGACGGGGCAGGTACGTAAACCCAACCAGAAAGATATTGGCGGAGTCGTAAAACTTAATTTTATTCTGACTCAGGAAGATACCACAGGCTCAGCCCCCCGGCGGCAGTTTCTGGCGGGCGAAACCGATGAGCAGGGCAACTTTGGCGCGTTCGACCTTGACTTTACCGATACCACTACCGTGCTGATTCAGGGAACCAGGGGTAAGGCTAACCGCGATCTGGTTATCTCCCTCGATCAACTCCTGACGCCCCGCATTACGCTGGTACAGCCGCCCTATAATCCGGTAGAGTTCAACGCCGACGAATATGCCGAGTTCATGCGCCGGACGGATGAGTACATGGCCATTGAGCGGCAAATTAGAAACAACCGAGAGGTATTGCTCAAAGCAGTGACGGTAAAAGCCAAAAAATATGTAGAGCGTGACAGCCGAAAAATATATGGCACTCCTGACGCTACTGTGAAGTTCGATCCGCTGATTACCGCCGGTCGGCTCACTATTCTGGAGGTGATTCAGAGCCGGGTTGCAGGGGTACAGGTATCTGGTTCGGGCTTTAACGCAACGGTACAAATCAGAGGGGCGGCCAACTTTGGCGGAGCCATCGAGCCGCTGTTTGTGATTGACGGAATGCCCACCGATTTGCAGGGGGCCATGAACATCAACGTGCAGGATGTGGATCAGGTCGATATACTGAAGGGAGCATCGGCGGCCATTTACGGATCGCGGGCGGCTGGCGGGGTGATCTCGATTCTAACCAAACGCGGCTCCCCCAACTATGAAGCTACCAAAGAAGCCGCCCCCGGCACGCTGGTGGCCAAACTGCCTGGCTACCAGCCCGTGAAAGAGTTCTACGCCCCCCGTTATGATCAGAAACTGCCCGAAGGTACCGACAAGCCCGACTACCGCACCACCCTGTTCTGGACACCCACCCTCCAGACAGGGGCTGATGGCAAAGCCACCGTATCGTTCTTTACGTCCGACGCCAAAACCACCCTGCGCATTCAGGCCGAAGGAGCCAACGCCATCGGAATGCCCGGCGTAGGAAAGCAAACCGTGCGAATCTTGTAGAGACGCGACCCTTCGCGTCTCACCGGCGTCAGCAACAAAATAAGTAACACGCGGCAACGGTGCGGGGTAAGGTTGTGCCAATGCACGCTGGAAGTAGAAACTTTTGCGATATTGCTGACGCCGGTGAGACGCAAAGGGTTGCGTCTGTACGAAGTCGGTGCGCACAAACCCCCAAAACCATGAATCCAAAACCATTCATCCTGAGCCTGTTTCTTGCCACGTCGCTGTATCCCGCCACGGCGCAACCCGTTTACCCCTCCATTGGGCAAATTGTTAGAACCGACGAGCGTCTGGATAAACTTCTCCCGAACGATGCCAAAATTGAAGTCCTGGCCAGCGGCTTTGTCTGGTCAGAAGGGCCAGTCTGGGTGAAGCCGCAGGGCGATAAGCCGGGCTTCCTGTTGTTTTCCGATGTGCCGGAAAATACCGTGTTTCGCTGGACCGAGAAAGATGGGCTGGCTCCGTTCCTGAAACCGTCGGGCTACACCGGTCTCGGGCCGTATAGCAGCGAACCCGGCTCCAACGGCCTGGCTATCGACGCGCAGGGGCGGCTCATTTCCAGCGAACACGGCGACCGGCGCATCTCGGCCATGCCACTCGGCGGGGGTGGGGGCAAGGTGACGCTGGCCGATAACTACCGGGGCAAACGCCTGAACAGCCCCAACGACGTAGCGGTTCACCCCGACGGCAGCTATTTCTTTACCGACCCCCCCTACGGCTTGCCAAACCGCGAAAAAAGTCTCGGCCCCAACGATATCATGGGTGTCTATCGCATTGCACCCGACGGGACCGTAAGCCTGTTTGTGGGCGATCTAACCCGGCCCAATGGCGTAGCTTTCTCGCCCGACGGTAAGACGGTGTATGTAGCGCAGTCAGACGGGGCCAACCCGCTGGTGATGGCGTATCCGTTGCAACCAAACGGATCGGCGGGTAAAGGGCGCGTGGTGTTCGGAGCCGACGGTATGAAAAAAGCCGGACTGACCGGTGGCTTTGACGGCATGAAGGTTGACCGCGACGGAAACCTGTGGGTTACGGGTGGGCGGGGCGTGCTGGTACTGTCGGCAGTGGGCGAGTTGCTGGGCCACATCAAAACCGGCGTGGCTACGTCCAACTGCGCCTGGGGCGATGACGGCAGTACGCTCTACATCACCGCCGACATGTATATCTGCCGGGTCAGGACCACCGCGAAGGGCTTTTAGTAAGGAGTGCAGAGTGATGAACGAATCGTTCATCACTCTGCACTGAATAAAAACTTATCTTTGAGGTAGTAATTTGAATCGTAGCTTGTTAAGTAGTCTATTCTCATGATAGAGAATCGTAAGTGGGTTATTATTGGGGTGTTTATACTGGTTGGAATCACATATCTGGCCCGGCTGTTCTACTTGCAGGTGCTGGACGATACCTATTCGCTGGGGGCGTCGAAGAATTCAATCAAGCGGGTAATCGAGATTCCGTACCGGGGGCAGGTTTATGACCGCAACAGTCAGCTTATTGTTTATAACACACCGGTTTATGATCTGTACGTAACGCCCAAACAGGTTAGGATTCCCGATACTACGGCCTTTTGCCGGATGATGAACATCTCGCTGTCTGACTTCGACAGCATCATGGGCCTCGCCAAAAACTACTCGACCGTAAAGCCCTCGCTGTTTATCAAGCAGCTTTCCAAAGAAGACTTTGCCCGTATTCAGGACGCCTTAGTCGATTATCAGGGCTTTGAGCCAATGATTAGTTCTATGCGAACGTACCCGGCCCACACCCTGTCTAATGCGCTGGGCTACGTGAGTGAGATTACCAAACGCCAGCTGGAGAATCAGGATTTGCCCTATTACCGGCAGGGCGATTACGTAGGCCACAACGGACTTGAGGAGCAGTATGAGGCCCAACTGCGCGGCAGGCGGGGCGTTAAATTCATGATGCAGAACGTGCGGGGCGTAAATAAAGGCTCCTGGAAAAACGGCGAGTTTGATACGCTGGCCGTGGCGGGGCAGAACCTCATTACGGGTATTGACGTAGAAGTGCAGCAATACGCAGATAGTCTGATGCGCAACAAAGTGGGGTCCGTGCTGGCCATTGAACCCGCCACGGGCGAAATTTTGGTATCGGTGTCAGCACCCACCTACGACCCTAACCTGCTGTCGAGCCGCCACTTCTCGAAAAATTACCGTGCCCTGATTAAGAACCCGTACAAGCCGCTTATTAACCGGCCCATTATGGCCAGCTACCGGCCCGGCTCTACGTTTAAACTCGTTCAGGCCCTCATTGCACAGCAGCAGGGGTCGTTGTTTCCGAACACGGTCTATGGCCACGGCGGTTCGCCCATGCGCTGCCACTGCCGGGGAGGTAACAACCTGCGCGGGGCCGTACAAAACTCGTGCAACCCGTATTTTTATCATGTGTTTCGGAAATTCCTGTATTTCAACGGCGATCCGAACACGTTCAAGGCGTCGGCAATTGGGCTGCGAAACTGGCACGAAATGGCCGAAAAGTTCGGTATTGCCGACCGCCTGGGCGTTGACCTGCCGAGCGAACTGAAAGGCAACCTGCCCACGGTGAAGTACTACGATAAGATTTACGGGGGCGAAAAAACCTGGAAATTCTCGAACGTTTATTCGCTCAGTATCGGCGAGGGCGAACTGCTCATCAGCCCGCTCAAACTGGCCAACCTCGCGGCTACCATAGCCAATCGGGGCTGGTATATCACGCCCCACTACATCAAAGGCTTTGGCAAGGCGGGCGTGGGTGTACCCGCCGAGTACCGCGAACGGCACGATACCGGCATCGACTACAAATATTACCTGCCCGTTATCGACGGAATGCGCGGGGCCGTAGCACACGGTACCGTAACGCCCTTGGCCAACATCAGCGGTATCGAACTGTGTGGCAAAACCGGTACTTCGCAAAACGCCAAGTTTGGCCACAAATTCGACCACTCCATTTTCATTGGCTTCGCGCCGATGAACAACCCTAAAATTGCCGTGGCGGTATTTGTCGAGAATGCCGGCTGGGGCGGTAAGGCGGCTGCGTCGGTGGCGGCTCTGGTAGCTGAGCGGTATCTGAAGCGGAAAACCGAAGCCAAAAAACTGGAAGCCCAAATTATGTCGGCCAACTATATGCCTGCCCTGAGCCGGTTGCCCGGTGCTGCCAAACCAGTTAGCCCGAAATCAGAAGGGGTAAAACCAGTTGCTCCCAAAAAAGATACGGCTGTGGCAAAACCCCTTATGACCGCCACCAAACCCAAATCCCTGACCCTTGCGACTGCGGCAAGCGGAAATTGAGCAACGTTTCGGTACCAGTTTCTATTTGCACCCGGAGAAACTGATTACTGCTAACTGGTTACTGTTAATCGAGAAATGTCTTCTTCCAACGATCCATTCGCGCAAAAAATAGACTGGCTTACGCTGGTGCTTTACTTTGGCTGCATTACCATTGGCTGGCTCAACGTCTATGCCGCCGTTTATAGTCCCGAAGACCACACCAGTCTGTTCGATCTGAACACCAATGCCGGTAAGCAACTGATGTGGATCGGCACTACGGTAATACTGGTTATCTGTATTCTGGTGATTAACCACAAGTTCTTCGATTCGTTTGCGTACGTCTTCTACGCCGTGATGATCGTGGTACTGATTGCGGTACTCTTTCTGGGGTCGAACATCAACGGGTCGCGGTCGTGGTTCAAGTTTGGGGCGTTTTCTATCCAGCCCGCCGAGTTTGCCAAAGTAGCTACGGCCCTGGCCCTGGCCAAATACCTCGACGTGCCGGGCATCAACCTGAGCAAAGGCAAAGACTTGCTGTACATCGGCGGTATCATCGTTTTGCCCTGCATTCTGATTCTGGCTTCCAACGAAACGGGTTCTACGCTCGTCTTTGCCTCGTTCGTTATCATGCTCTATCGCGAAGGATTGCCCGGCTGGATTCCGGTGGTGGGAATTACAGGAGCCGCGCTGTTTATTCTCGCACTGGTGTTTCCAATGCTGTACATCTTTGCCGGTATCGTGGCGTTGTTTGGCGTCATTGTACTGCTCATGCCGCGCTATAACCGGACTACCCGCAACCTGATTGCGATGGGTGTAGTAGGCGCGGGGATGATGGTTTTGGTGACAGGTGTCGATTTCTTCGTGAATGGCGTACTGCAAAAACACCAGCGCAACCGCATCAAAGTCCTCGTCGATCCCACCATCGACCCGCTCGGTGTGGGCTGGAACGTAACGCAGGCCAAAATTGCCATCGGCTCCGGGCGGTTGCAGGGTAAGGGCTTTCTGGAAGGCACCCAAACCAAATTCGACTTCGTACCGGAGCAGAGTACCGACTTTATTTTCTGCACCATCGGCGAGGAACACGGCTTTGTGGGTAGTACAGTAGTTGTTCTGCTGTTTCTGGGTCTGCTGTCGCGGATTGTCATTCTGGCCGAGAAGCAGCGCAGTAAATTTGCGCGGGTTTATGGCTACTGCGTGGCGGGTATCCTGTTTTTCCACGTCATGGTCAACATCGGCATGACCATCGGGCTGATGCCGGTTATCGGTATTCCGCTGCCGTTTTTCAGCTATGGCGGTTCGTCGCTCTGGTCGTTTTCGATCCTGCTGTTCATCTTCCTCAAACTCGACTCCCGCCGAACCGCTTTCATGCGGAGATGAGCAATGGGTTGTTAGCAAGAAGTTTTTTCAAAATAGAGAAGTCCTGTCTCATTTTAGAACCAAGCTCGTCATAACTGCGTAACCTACAGTAGATGAATGAATAACCAAAAACTGATCAGAGTATCGAAAGCCCGAATTTCTTTTTACGAAAACCTGCTTCAAAACCATAGCAAAGACATGTATCAGGAAGACGTAGATCGGTTTCTAATCCTTTTGTCTAATGCTTATAAACAATTGAGGACGTTGGAGCAGGAATCGAATGACACTGATTCAAAGACACCTTAAGCACATATCGACATGGTAGCCCAATCAATAACACTCGACAAACTGCTGGATCAAATTGCCAGTATGAACACAATCGAAGACTCAAACATAGTGCGCCAGGCAATGCAAGCTGTCAAAGTAGACTCCGAAACTGACGACTATGAACGGGTACGGTTAGCCCTGAGCAGGCGTCTGAACCAGATTATTACACAGGGCGAGAAAGAACTGGCTGATACCGACGCCACGATACGGAGGTGAGTAGATGGGGCAGTGCTTACGACTCGCGTACCAGATTGACGCCTGTAAGCAGGAAAACCAGCCCTACTACGCCCGGTACGGCGGCTTCCCAGTGGGTAATGCTGAAGCCCATTACGGGTTTGCCGTCGGAGAGAAACGCAATAAGCGCAAACAGGATAACCACGACGCCCAGAATGGTGAGCGACGCGCCAAAGAAACGCCGGAAATTGGTATTGTTTTCCATGAGGGATTAATGATAAATTTAGTCTTCGGTATCAACAGTTTTTGGGTTGCTTAGTTCGGTGAGCGACCTTACTGCGGTAAGCCCGCGCTTTTGTCCTTCGGCCACCAGAAACGGATAAGCCAGTTCCAGCAAGTTCGGTACCAGCCCGTCCAGTACGGCTTCACGAACCAGTGTTTTCAACTCGCCCACGTCCTTGCCGGGTGGTAGGCCAAAGGCTTCCATAATCAGCTCGCCCGTGATGACCGGCTGGAAACTACGCAGCTTGTCGCGTTCTTCGAGGTCGTGCAGTTTGCGCTCCACCTTATCGAAGTTGCGCAGGTGTTTTTGCACTTTTTCGTAATTCTTGGAGGTGATGTCGGCGCGGCACAGGGCCATCAGCCCGTCGAGGTCATTGCCCGCGTCGAACAGCAACCGGCGCAGGGCCGAGTCGGTAATCTGTTCTTTGGTGAGGGCAATGGGGCGTAAATGCAGCCGAACCAGCGTCTGCACGAACTTCATATGCTCGTTGAGCGGTAGTTTAAGTTGCTTGAAAATACGCGGCACCCAGCGGGCACCGAGGTCTTCGTGGCCGTGAAATGTCCAGCCTACTTTCTGATCAAACCGTTTGGTGGCGGGCTTGGCAATGTCGTGCAGCAGGGCCGCCCAGCGCAACCAAAGTTCGTTTTCGGGCGATACGGCGGCTTTGTTGGTGCGGTTGGCTGCGTTGTCCAGCACTTGCAGGGTGTGGTAAAAATTGTCTTTGTGTCCCTTTCCCTCCACGGTTTCCACGCCTTTGAGCGCGATCAGTTCGGGAAAAATCCGCTCCAGTAACCCGGCATGATACAGCAGCTTGAAGCCATACGATGGCGTTTCTGACAGCACGATTTTGTTTAGCTCATCCGTAATCCGCTCCTGCGACACGATACTGATGCGCTCGTTCATACGCACGATGGCATCGAACGTATCCGGCTCAATGTCGAAGTTAAGCTGACTGGCAAAACGCACGGCCCGCATCATCCGTAGCGGATCGTCGGAGAACGTAACGTCGGGACCGAGTGGTGTACGGATAATCTTGCGCTTGAGATCGGTCAGCCCGTCGAACGGGTCGATGAGGTCGCCGAAATGGGCTTCGGACAGGCTGATGCTCATGGCATTGATCGTGAAATCGCGCCGGTTCTGATCGTCTTCGAGTGTGCCGTCTTCCACCACCGGCTTCCGCGAATTGCTGCGGTACGATTCTTTGCGGGCACCCACAAACTCGATACCGTAGCCGGTTGACGTAGCTGGCAAGGCCGCCGTGCCAAAGTTAGCATAGACTGATACGGGAACATTCATGGCCCGGCCCACGGCTTCAGCCAGCGCAATACCGCTGCCAATGCACACCACGTCGATGTCTTTGGAGGGTCGGCCCAGCACCAGATCGCGCACGAAGCCGCCAATAACGTAGGCCGGTACGTCCAGCGCGTCGGCCTGTTGGGCAATAATCCCGAAAATCGGGTTTTTATGAAGAGTCTCGCTAAAATTCATTTTCTGATGAAGGACACGTCGCCGTCCGTACCCAGCCGCATAATGCGCCCCCATTTGGGCATACCGGGCAGCGTACCGAACCGCTCCGTTACTAACACGTCAACGGCAGCGGGTAGTTTCAGCGACTCCAGCGGCAAGACCAGCAACGCCCGCCCAAAACTGCCAATGAGCCGCTGCACATCGTCGGCCAACGCCCGCCGAACGGCGAGGGTCGGGTCACCATCCAGCAGGGTTGCCACCACGTTTTTACCCTGATCATAGACCACGGTAAGTGGGTTTTCGGCAAACTCGACCAGATCATACGCTACGTCGGGCAATTTGGCGACGTACATAACCAGTTGATTGGCATCCTTAATCAGGACAGTAACCAGCTGATAGGGCGACAAAAACTCCCGTAGCGTGAGCAGCTGCGCTACGGCGGCTTCGTTGGTGGGGTCGGCGGCAACGGACCAGCCGGTTTCGTCGGCCAGTGCAATGAGTTTGCCCTGCCGAAGCTGATACGCTGTATCGCGAATGGATGCGGTCATACCGCAAAGATAGCGGGGAGTTTTTTAACACAGAGAAACGGAGGGTCTCACAAAAGAAACAGAGTTTCTTGGACGAAATAACTCACTCTGTTTCCTCTGTGAGACCCTCCCTTTCCTCTGTGTTAAAATGAACCTTAAGAATATAGCTTCTTAATCACCTCCTGCTGGGTTTTTACGAAGCGGGCGCGGTCGGCGGGCTGGCTCAGGAGGGTGTCGGGTGGGTAAATACTGGTTTGGGCGTAGGTTTGGGCGTATAGTTCGGTGCGCTGCCGGGCCAGCAGATTGACCAGTGCGGGCCGTTGCCGAAACTCGCGCAGGGCCGCCAGGTCAATATCGGCGGTGGCGGCTATACTCTCACCCTGTGCGGCTTCGGCCAGAATAATGCCTTTGGGGTCGATGATTTTGGAGCCACCGTCGTAGGTGCTGACCGGCACGGGGCTGCCCACCATACCAGCCGAGTTGGCCGACACTACGTAGGCCATGTTCTCGATGGCCCGCGCCTGTTTGGCAATACCTTTCTGCGGAACGGGGCTGTTTACTTCCGAGGTAGAATGCAGGAGAATTTCGGCCCCGCGCATGGCCAGACAGCGGGTTACTTCGGGAAACAGAATCTCTTCCGATGCCACACACGCCAGCGTGCCGATGTTGGTTTTGGCCACTGAAAACAGCGAATCGTAGCCGTAAGCATCAAGGTACAACTCCCAGACATCGTGGGGCGTGGGCGTGTACATGGCGTTAAGCCGCCGGTGCCGCAGCAAGACGTCGCCACTGGGACCGATGATAAAACTGGTCTGGAAATACAGTTCGGGAAAGAACGGATCCTGCTCGTAGGCGTTGCCGGAAAAGTAAATCTGCTGCCGCTGCACCATCGCGCTGATGGCTTCGTAAACAGGCCCGTCGATCTCAAGCGCGGCTTTTTCGCGCCATTGCTCGGTGGTTTCCGACAGGGGCGGGCCGGTCAGAAAATGTTCCGGCACTACGTACAGCAACGTGTCTTTGCCGAGGAGGGTAAGCGAGGCTTCAATCTGTTTTTCGATTCGGGCGATGCTGGCGAGCATCATGGTTTCGGCTTCGTCGCGGGTGGTGCAACTGTTTACGGACTGGCAGGTTAACTGAAGGGCAAGGGCTTTATAGGACATAAGGGTGTATGAATGTAAATCGGAACGCCGAAGCGTGGCAAAATACGGGGTTTAGACGATAAAGTCGTCGTCTGGTTGCCCAAACACGCCGAAACCCGCTGTGAGGGCGGGCTTCGGCGTGTTTGGGCAGTTCGTGAATTGATCGTACAGCTAACTCAGCGTTAGCGTTATGGCTTTGTCGCTGACCGATGTGGCTCCGGTGCCGGGTGCCACCGACTGTGCTTTCACTTTGCCATGCCCCTCGATGGAGACGCGGAAGCCCCGGTTTTCGAGCAGGAAGAGTGCGTCGCGCAGGGGCAGGCCGCGCACGTCGGGTACCTGATCGGGCCGGGTGGGGCGCGATTTCCAGCGGCCACTGCTCGTTTTCTCTACCCAGCCTTCGGTACTTGGTTCGCTCTGAACGTGCAGTGCCGTGCTGATTGTATGGATGTCGTCGGCGTAGCCAGCTATAAGGCCCGTTTTGGGATTTCCGGCGCTCTGCCCCGCCCGGATGGGGGCGTGCATTCGGATGTCATAGGCCACGATACGGTCGGCTACCTGCCGGAAAATAGGCGCGGCTACGGCCCCGGCATACAGCGAGTTGATGTTGTCGCCCTGCGGACTGTCAACCACCGTAATCATGCTGTATTTGGGGTTATTGGCCGGAAAATACCCGATAAATGACGTGTAGTACGTACCAACTTTATACTTGCCGTTCACCACTTTCTGGGCCGTGCCGGTCTTGCCCGCAATGGCGTAGTGTGGGTTATTGATATGTTTGGCCGTACCGCGCTGCACCACGCCCCGCAGCAGTTCCTGCGCCTGCCGGGCCGTTTCGGGCGAGCAGATGCGTTCGGGGGCTATGTACGGTACGTTGTCCTGCTTCACCTCGTCGGCCAGTTTAACCTGCCGCACAATGGTAGGCCGCACCCACTGCCCGTTGTTGGCCACGGCGTTATAAAAAGCCAGCATTTGCAGGGGTGTGATCTGCATCTCGTAGCCGTAAGACATGGACGTGAGCGATACCTTGCTCCAGCCTTTCATGTCGGGGTTACGCACGACCGGCACGGCTTCGCCCTTCATATGGATGCCGGTGGGTTGGGTCAGGTGAAACCGGCGCAGGTAATTGCAGTATAGATCGGGGCGTTTGTAAAAATAACTGCGCATGAGCAGGTGCGTACCTACGTTCGACGATTTCTCGAACACCTGCCGCGCCGTTAGCGTACCCATGCCTCCGTGGTGGGCGTCGTTAATGGCCAGCCCGTTGTAGCGCGTCGACCCGCCCCCCGTATGCACCGGCTGGTTGAGCGAAATGGCCTTCTCCTCCAGCAGCGCCATCATGGTAGCCAGCTTAAACGTAGAGCCTGGGTCGGTACGGTCTGCCAGTGCGTGATTGAGGGTTTCGGTATAACTGCCGTTTCGGATTCGGGTCAGGTTAGCCATCGCCCTGAT
>Ga0105048_10005996_pt1 | contig 19592 bp, 16 predicted proteins | sample MAT05_FD_78382 | JGI IMG/M metagenome (GOLD analysis project Ga0105048, IMG submission 78382) | Freshwater microbial communities from Lake Fryxell liftoff mats and glacier meltwater in Antarctica - MAT-05 | ecosystem: Environmental > Aquatic > Freshwater > Ice > Liftoff microbial mat | place... | reverse complement strand
GGTCCGATTGCCGAAGTCGGCGCTGGAACTCCTGATCGGGTGGCTCGACTGGCGGGTGGTGTGCGGGGCCGGCGGGGTGGCCGCGGCGGGCGTCCAGGTGTGGCTCTACCGGCGCGTGACACAACCGCCGGTGGCGCTGGAACTGCGGCGCGGGTGACGGGCGTAGGGTGTATTAGATTCGTGGCACGGGTCTCTGACCCGTGCAGGCCGCACGGGTCAGAGACCCGTGCCACAAGCAATAAGCAGTCCTGAGTTGCAGGCGTTCCCAGCCGGGCAAGAGGTACACTGATGCGGCGCGAAGACTGTCTCGACCTGTTCCAGCGGATCCCGGAGCACTACCACGCGCAGGTGAACCTCATCCTCCGCGGGCAGGGGATGATTACGGTGGACGTGGTCATCCGCTACGAGCCGGGCTACCTCGTCCTCCGCGGCCGCGAGCAAGGCTCGACCGACGAGGGGCGGGCGTTCTTCGTCCCCTACGAGGAGATCGCCTACCTCCGGGTCGAGCGGGTGATGAAGCTCGCCGAGCTGAAGAAGATGTACGGCGAGGTCGGGTACATCGACAGCGAGGACATGCTCGGGCAGCAGGTGGCGTCCGACAAGGCCGACGCCGAGACGAAGCTGGCCGCCAGCATGGACAAGACCCCGCCCCCGTCGGGGTCGTTGGGGGCGCAAGACCCGGCCTCGATCGCCAAGCAGAACCTCCTCGACCGCATCCGGGCGGCCCGGGCGAACGTCGCCGGGACGACCGGGCGGCTCACCGGGAGGTGACGTTCGGGCGCGGGAAGTTGGCCGTTGTCGCGCGGGCGGGGCGGGGTTAACTACCCATTTCTGCCGTCGAAGGCGATCAAATCCCGTAGGTGATCCACCTGATCTACCTGATCGCCTTCCTGGTTTTCCAGCACTTCGGCGTAGTTCGCGGAATCATTCCGACGTGAGAGTGATCGCCCTGTCTCCGTCGCCTTTCGCTCCGCGAAAGGTTCCCGACCTTTCGCGGAGCGAAAGGCGACGATAAGGCCTCGCCAGACGCTCAACGGCCGAAAACCTAACACCCCGAACCACTCGCCGACGAAATTTTTCCGGCTACCCATCCCGCGTCACATTCGACACTTCCGACTCGCCCCCATGCCGGCCCGAAAGAAAAGGGTTGCGGGGCGTTCGCCCGCGCGTTTCAATGCACGCTCAAGTTTTTTCCGGACCGTGATCGCCCTCGCCACATCCCCAGGGGCGGACCATGACGACGCTTCACCCGCATCCCGTGCTGAACCGCGACCGCGAAGAGATTCGCGTGTCCCACCCGCTGGGCGACGACCTGCTCGCCTACCTCGCCGGCCGCGGCCTGCGCGGCCGGGTCCGGACCGACGCCGCCGGCGACGTGATCGCCCTCGACGGCGAGCCGGACATGGACCGCGTCAAGATGCGCCTCGCCGACTGGGAGCGCCAGACCGGCCGCATGGCCGAGACGCGCTGACCCCCCCGCGGCCGGCTCACCCGCCGGCCGCGACTTCCACCAGGTTGTCGAAGAACGTGGCCCCGCCGCCCAGGTCGGTCAGGGCGGTGCTGGTCGTCGTGTTGCAGTTCACCCCGTCGGTCGTGTAGCGGTTCCACCAGACGCCGAGCGACACCACCACGCCCGGCTTGACCGTCTCGCCCACCACCGCCCGCGCCCGGAACCGCCCGCGGCCGTTGAACACCGTCACCCCCTGGCCGTCGGCGATGCCCCGCGCCGCGGCGTCGGTCGGGTGCATCTCGACCGTCACGTCGCCCGCCGTCCGCCGCAGCACGTCCACGTTCACGAACGACGAGTTGAGGAACGACCCCGAGGGCGGGGTGAGCATTTGCAGCGGGTAGTTGGCCGCGAGGTCGGGGCGGGTCTGCGGGTCTTCGTGCGGCGGGACGTAGTGCGGGAGCGGGTCGCGGCCGGCGGCGGCCTCGCGGGCGCTGAACAGCTCGCACTTCCCCGACGGCGTCCCGAACCCGCCGGCCGCGAACGGTGCCCAGTCCGCCGGCAGGTTCATCCGCACCGGCCCGGCCTTCACGGCGTCGAGCGTGATGCCGTCGAACGCCTCGCGCCGCGGGTAGCCGTGGCCGCCCACGCCGACCATCGCGCCGCGCGCCAACTCCTCGTCGCTCGCGTCGAACAGTTCCGGCTCGTAGCCCATCTCGCGGGCCAACAGGCGGAACACCTCGGTGTTCGGCTTCGCCTCGCCGAGCGGGGCGACGGACGGGTTGCTCGCCTGAACGTAGAGGTGGCCGTAGCTGCCGTGCAGGTCGAAGTGTTCGAGCTGGGTGGTCGCCGGGAGGAGGATGTCGGCGTGGTCGGCGGTGTCGGTCTGGAACTGCTCGTGGACGACCGTGAACAGGTCGTCGCGCTTCAGCCCGGCGAGTACCCGCGACTGGTCCGGGCAGATCGCCGCCGGGTTCGAGTTGTACACGAACAGCGCTCGCACCGGCGGGCCGGGGAGTTCGCCGTGCAGGGCTTCGGCGAGTTGCGTCATGTTGATCGTGCGCGTGCCCGGCGGGATCAGGTCGGGGCGTTCGAGGAAGGCGTGGTCGAACGGGTACGCCTTGCTCGTACTCAAGAGCGCCCCGCCGCCGGGGTGCCGCCAGTCGCCGGTGAGGGCCGGCAGGCAGGTGATGGCCCGCACCGCCGCACCGCCGCCGCCGTGCCGCTGGAGGCCGTAGTTCAGCCGGATCAGCGCCGGCCCGCCGAAGAGTTCCGCGCTGCGGGCGTACTCGCGGGCGAACGCCTCGATGTCGGCGACGCTCAAGCCGGTGATCGCGGCGACGCGCTCGGGCGGGTACTCGGTCGCCACCCGGTCGCGCAGTTCGGCCGCGCCGACGCAGTGGCGGTCGAGATAATCTTGGTCCTGCCACCCCTCGCGGAACACGACGTGCATTACCCCCAGGGCGAGGGCCGCGTCGGTGCCGGGGCGGATCGGCAGCCACCAGTCCGACTTGGCCGCCGTCGGCGACCTGTACGGGTCGATCGTGACGATCTTCGCCCCGCGCTTGCGGGCCTCGAACTGGACCTTCCAGAAGTGGATGTTCGTGACGGCCGTGTTCGACCCCCAGTTCACGATGAACCGGGCGTGGACCGCCGCCTCCGGGTCGATCATCGCCCGCGTGCCGAGGGTGATGTCGCACCCGGCGGCCCCGGCCGAGGCGCAGATGGTGCGGTCGAGCAAGCTCGCCCCGAGCCGGTGGAAGAACCGCCGGTCGAGGCTGGCGTACATCAGCTTGCCCATCGTCCCGGCGTAGCTGAACGGCAGGATCGCCTGCGGGCCGTCGGCCGACGCCGCGATGTCCCGAAATTGCGCCGCGATTTCGCGGACCGCCTCGGCCCAGGTGATCCGCTCGAAGCGGCCTTCTCCCTTGCGGCCGGCGCGCCGCATCGGGTACAGAAGGCGGTCCGGGTGGTAGACGCGGTCGAGGTAGTTGGCGACCTTCTGGCAGAGGAAGCCTCGGGTGAACGGGTGGTCGCGGTCGCCGCGGAGCTTCACCGCCCGGCCGGTGTCGCGGTCCACGGACACGACCAGCCCGCAGGCGTCGGGGCAGTCGTGGGGGCAGACGGCCCGGACGGTTTCGAGTTCGCGCGGCATACGACTACGGCCTCTCGGGGGGTTCGGCCGATATGATACCAGAACGCCCGCCGGGGTTCGGGGGTCGGTCGGAAACCGCGGGCCGGTCGGGTCGCCCCTACGACCCGAATTCTCGGTAAATCTTCCGCCCATCGCTTGCGGTCGCCCGGCCCCCCGGGCAGAGTATTCCTAAGACACCGGATGTTCGACCGCCCGGCGGCCCGCCGCCCCGGAACGGATTCCCGCCCGCCCGCCGGGAAGCGGCCCCACTCCCGGGGACGAGGAAACGCCAAATGCCGGCCCCCGCCACCGTCCCGGAATTCCTCGACCTCGTCCGGAAGAGCGGGCTGCTGCCGGAGTCGGCCCTCGACGACGTGATCGACCGCCACCGGGCCGCCGGCACCCTCCCCCACACCATCGACCAGTTCGCCGCCGCCCTCGTCCGCGACGGGTCGCTCACCTTCTTCCAGGCCAAGCAGCTCAAGCTCGGCCGGTACAAGCGGTTCACCATCGGGTCGAAGTACCGGCTCCTCGAACTCATCGGGGCCGGCGGGATGGGCGCGGTCTACCTGTGCGAGCACACGCTGATGAAGCGGCTGGTGGCGCTCAAGGTGCTGCCGGTCGAGAAGCTCGAAGACCCGTCGAACCTCGAGCGCTTCCACCGCGAGGCCCGGGCCGTCGCCGCCCTCGACCACCCGAACATCGTCCGCGCCTACGACATCGACGTACACGAGAAGCTGCACTTCCTGGTGATGGAGTACGTGGACGGGAACAGCCTCCAGGACATCGTCGCCCGGCACGGCCCGATGGACCCGGTGCGGGCGGCCCACTACGCGGCGCAGTCGGCCGTCGGGCTGCAGCACGCCCACGAACTCGGCATGGTCCACCGCGACGTGAAGCCCGGGAACCTGCTCCTCGACCGCACCGGGGTCATCAAGGTGCTGGACATGGGGCTGGCCCGGTTCTTCCACAAGCCGACCGACAACGTGACCGAGAAGTACGACGACAAGTGCATCCTCGGCACCGCCGACTACCTCGCCCCCGAACAGGCGGTGAGCAACACGGTGGACATCCGGGCCGACATCTACAGCCTGGGCGGGACGCTCTACTACATGCTCACCGGCCAGACCCCGTACCCCGACGGGACGATCGCCGCCAAGCTGGTCGCCCACCAGACCCGCGACCCGAAGCCGGTCGAGGCGTACCGGGCGGACGTGCCCCCGCGCGTCCTCGCGGTCCTCCGCAAGATGCTGTCGAAGGACGCCCGGGACCGCTACCAGGAGCCGATCGAGGTGGCCGACGCCCTGGCCGAGTGGGCCGACCTGCCGGCCGATCCGCCGCCGACGAAGGAGATGCCCGGCCTCTGCCCGCTCGTCCTGTCGCTGACCGGGCACAGCGTCGAGAAGGCCGGCACGGCCGGGTCGGCGGTGCCGCTCGGCCGGGCGCTGTTCGGGCCGGGCCGCGGGGCGATGCGGGCCGGCGGGAGTTCGACCCACAACGTCGTCGCGGGCGGGGCCGTCCGCGCCACCGGCCCGGGGTCGGCCCCGAAGGGGTTAAACGGGCGCGGCAGCCCGCTGTCCACCGCCCGCAACGCCGTCGCCAACACCGCCCCGATCCGCCCGCGGGTGCCCGCCCCAGCCCCCGCCCCCCTCGACCCAACCGGGACGATGGAGGTGCCCGCGGTTCCGGCGACCGCCCACGCCACGCCGCGGCACCGGACGGTCCTGTACGTTACGCTCGGCGTCGCCTTCGGCGTCCTCTGCGCCGCCGGCCTCGCCGTCGGCGCGTTCTTCCTCGGCAAGGCGAACCCCTCCGACCCGCCGCCGATGAACTCCCGGCCCTCCGACCCGCACGGCGGGCGGTAGTCACATTCGGGTCGCACTTTCGCGCCGCGCGAACATTCTCCCGCCCTTGCCACCCGGACCGAGAACGGAACGGCCGTTCGGGTTCGCCGGGCGTAGGCTTGCCCCGGCGCGGGAAAACGGTCAGACTCATGGAGTCGGATTTCCCCGGCGGGGGAGTGTGGCCTATACTTAGCCCAGCCTTTCCGCCCCCCGCATTCGCCGGCCCGCCCCCGCGCCGCCGAGGTGTACCCGATGCCCGCCCCCGCCTCCGTCGATGAACTGCTGGACCTCGTCCAGAAGAGCGGCGTCGCGGACGAGGCGAAGCTCAAGGCCTACGTCGCCAAGACGGCCGGGGCCGGCGGGTTCCCGCCCGAGCCGAACAAGGCCGCCGGCCTGCTCGTCCGCGACGGCATCCTCACCTACTTCCAGGCCGAGCAACTCCTCCAGGGGAAGTGGAAGCGGTTCAGCATCGGCAAGTACAAGGTGCTGGAGCGGCTCGGGGCCGGCGGGATGGGGCAGGTGTTCCTGTGCGAACACAAGCTCATGCGGCGGCGGGTGGCCGTCAAGGTGCTGCCGACCGCGAAGGCGGCCGACGAGGCCAGCCTCGGCCGGTTCTACCGCGAGGCCCGGGCCGTCGCCGCCGTCGACCACCCGAACATCGTCCGGGCCTACGACATCGATCAGGACGACAACCTCCACTTCCTCGTCATGGAGTACGTCGACGGGATCAACTTCCAGGATCTGATCAAGAAGCACGGCCAGCTCGACATCCTCCGGGCCTGCCACTACGTCTACGGGTCGGCCGTCGGCCTCCAGCACGCCCACGAGATCGGCCTCGTCCACCGCGACATCAAGCCCGGCAACATCCTCCTCGACCGCTCCGGGGTGGTCAAAATCCTCGACCTGGGCCTGGCCCGGTTCTTCCACGACGACGCCGACAACCTGACCAAGCAGTACGACGAGAACATCCTCGGCACGGCCGACTACCTCTCGCCGGAGCAGGCCGAGGACAGCCACGCGGTCGACATCCGGACCGACATCTACTCGCTCGGGGCGACCTTCTATTTCCTCCTGACCGGGTCGCCGCCGTTCCCCGAGGGGACGATCCCGCAGAAGCTGATCTGGCACAAGAGCCGGGAGCCGCAGCCGGTGACGGCGCTGCGGCCGGACGCCCCGCCCGACGTGGTGGCGGTCGTGAAGAAGATGATGGCGAAGAACCCGGCCGACCGCTACCAGACGCCGGCCGAGGTGATGGCCGCCCTCGCGCCGTGGGCCGCGATGCCGATCGCCCCGCCGCCCGAGAAGGAGATGCCGCAGCTGTCCCCGGCCGTGTTGGGCGGGGCGAGCGGGGGGCGCGGGCCGTCGGCGGCGGCGGTCGCGGCGGCCGCCCAGCGGTCGATGACGACCTCGTACCCGGTCGCCGGCGGGGGGCCGGGGTCGGGCAGCGGTAGCGGGGTGCGGGTGTCGTCGTCCCCGAGCATGGCGGCGTCCGGGAGCGGCGGCGGCGGGCGGACGCCCGCGCCGGGCACCCTCCCGCCGATCCCCACCGGGGCCGCGAACGGGGTGTGGGATTCGCTCGGCGACGCCCCGGCCGCGAGTGGGGAAGACACCGCCCGCCCGGCCCGGACGCCCGAGCCGGCGAAGCCCCGCCCGGCCAAGCCGCCGGCCCCCGCGAGGGCGCGACGCCCCGCCCGCCCGCTCGTCCTGGCCGCGGTCGGCCTGCTGCTTCTCGCCGGGGCGGGGGTCGGGGCGTACGCGCTGTTCTTCGCCAAGAGGGACACCGTCGATCCGGGCGGCGACCCCACGCACCCGGCGGGCAAGCGGCTCCTCGTGTCGAAGGCGACGGCGGGGGCGGAGAACACCTTTTCGTCCCTCCAGGCGGCGATCCGGGCGGCCGCGCCCGGCGACACGATCGCGATTCAAGAGCCGATGCTGTCCGAGCCGGCGTTCAAGCTCAGCCGGCAGGTGACCAAGGGCGACATCACCATCGAGTCCGGGCTGCCCGGCGGCAAGGCGGCGGTGATCGAGTTCAGCTCGGTCGTGTCCGGGGCGGGGGGGACCGACCCGGTGCCGATGGTCGAGGTCGGCGGCGTCGAGAACGTCCGCTTCCGGAACGTCGAGTTCGACGGCAAGGGGGTCGCCGACTTCGCCGTCAAGGTGAACGGCAACGCCCCCGGGGTGACGTTCGAGGGCGTGACCGTCCGGAACGTCAAGAAGGCGGCCTTCTACCTGTACAACACCGCCGCCCCGGCCGGCCGGCCGGTGACGCTCGACCGGGTGCGGGTGCTGATTTCGGCGGCCAACGACGCCGCGGTGAAGATCGAGGCCGGCGGCACGCTCCAGTCCCGCAACATCGTCGTCCGCAACAGCCGGTTCGAGGGGCCGGGCCAGAAGGTCGCGGTCCGGGTGGACGGGCCGGTCGTCGATCTAGAAATCGCGGGCAACCGGGTCTACCGGGTTGAGACGGCGTTCGCCTTCGGGAAGCCGCCGGAGGGCCAGCCGGTCCGCGCCCAGATCACCCAGAACACGGTCGTCGATACGCGGGCCGGGGTTGTGTTCAACGGGCCGGGTAAGTTCGAGGTGGCCGTCGCCCGGAACTACTTCGCCCGCACCGAGGCGGCGGTCCGGGCCGACGGCGGGGCGGTCGCGGGGGCGACCTACGCCGACAACGGGTGCGACCCGCAGACCCAGCCCGGCGTCGTCCCGCCCGCGAACCTGACCCGCTTCGACGCGCCGCAGTTGTCCAACCCGAACCCCGACGACGACGCCACGTTCCTTCACTTCCCCGGCGGCTCCGGCCCGGTGATCGGCGCGGTCCGGGTCGGCGCGAACTGACGAGCCGATTCACCGCGGAGATCGCCGAGCACGCGGAGGAAGAAGTCGGCCGGAACCGCTCGATCGTAACACGCTCCGTCACTCCATCTTTCTCGGCGAACTCCGCGTTCTCCGCGGTGAATCGTCTTTCGGGGTCTTGCGCTCACGGCTTCCACGTCCCGGCGACGGTCAGCCCGAACCCGAGCGTGGCCTTCGCCCCCCCCGCATCGACCGCCCGGCGGGTGGTCGCCACCCACACCCCACCGCCCTTCTCCACGATTTTCGGCGCGGCCTCCGGCCCGGCGTTCGGGAACAGTAGCAGCACCGCCGGGTGCTTCCCCTCGTTCACCGCGCTGCTCATCTCGATCAAAGCCTTCTTCTCGACTGCCGTGGCCGTCGCGTCCTTCGCGGCCGGCGACAGCAGGCAGAAGTCCGGATGCGGGGCGGTGCCGGTGTGGTCGCCGATGTCCGGCTGGACGGCGAACCGCAGGGTGTAGACGCCGGCCGGGATTTCCTGCCGCCGGAAGTCGGTGAACGGGTGCGGGAACTGGACGACGCCGACGAGCGCGCCCTCGGGAATCTCCCGGTAGGTGAGGCCGTTCTTGACCTGCTCCGCCGTCGCCCGGACCGGGATGGCGGCCCGGAACCAGACCGTCATCACGACCGCGTCCTTCTCCCCGCGGACGACGAGGGCGTCGGGGCCGAGCAGTTTGCGGATCGGTTCCGCGACCGCCGCCGGCGGGTCGAGCGACTCGTTCTTCGCGGTGAACGTCGGGTCGGCGGCGGCCGTCGCGATCAGGACGAGGCACAGGATTTCGAGCACGTGTCGCTCCAGGTTCCCGCATATTGGTCGTGTCTCACCCGACGACGGCTTCGCCGAACCGCGCGATCAACTCTTGCCAGACGCGGCCGCGGAAGCGGTTCCCGTCGTACAGGTCGAGGCGCGTCAGGTTGATGAGGTAGGGCGAGTGGGCGAGGGCGCGGGCGGCGTCGTTGTCGAGCCGGTTGTGGGTGAGGACCAGGGTGCGGACGCGCCGCGCCCCGCGGCACTGGGCGAGCACCTCCACCCCGGCCGTGTTGATGACCGGGCGCTCGCGCAGGTCGATCAGCCCGAACGTCCCGCCGTCGGCCGTCAGCGGACCGGCGGGGATTTCTTCCACCTGCCCGCCGAGGTTCCATTCCGTGACTTGCTGCGTGACCGGCAGCGCGAAGAGGGTCGGGACTTCTTCCGGGAACAGGGCGCGGTCGGGTTCGACCCGCAGGACGGTTTCCCCGAACCATTCCGGGTGGCGGGCGACGACTAGCGCGCGAAAGGCGTCCGGGTCGGCCAGTTGCGTCGGGGCGACGACGAGTTCGCTTTTCACTCCGAAGCCCCGCCGGTATTCCCGCCCCGGTTCCGCCCCCAGGCGTTCGAGCAGCACGGCGGCCCGGCCCTCCAACGCGGCACGGCGGTCGGCGTCGTCGCCGGCCGCGAGGCGGTCGAGTTCGCACTGGGCGCGGACGAACTCGGCCCGGTCGGGGTCGCCGGCCTCGTCGAGGAAGTCGGCGTAGACGAGGCGAGGGGTGTCGTCGGCGGGGGCGGCGAAGATCGCCCGCAGGAACGCCTCGTGGTCGGCCAGTCGGTCCATCACAGCAGCCCCGCCGCCTCGGGGAAGCCGAACATGCGGTTGAAGTTCTGCACCGCCACCCCGCTCGCCCCGCGGACCAAATTGTCTTCCGCCGCGAGGACGACGACCTTGCCGCCGCGCACGACTTTCACGGCGAGGTCGAGGAAGTTCGTCCCGGTCGTGTCCTTCGTCGCCGGGAACCCGGCCCGCACCCGCACGAACGGCTTGCCGGCGTAGTACGCGCGGTACAATTCCGTGAGTTCGGTTTCGGTCACGGGGCGCGTCGGCGTGGCGTAGATGGTGCTGAAGATGCCGCGGTCCATCGGCACGAGGTGCGGGGTGAAGATCACCGCCACCGGCCCGCCGGCGATGTCCGATAGCACCTGCTCGATCTCCGGCGTGTGGCGGTGGGTGCCGACGGCGTAGGCGGCGAAGTTCTCGTTGCACTCGGGGAAGTGGTACGGCAGCTTCGGCGTCCGCCCGGCCCCGGACACGCCGCTCTTGCTGTCGATGATGATGCCACTCAGTTCGATCAACCCGCTGGCGACGAGCGGGGCCAGCCCGAGGATCGCCGTCTGCGGGTAGCAGCCGGGGTTGGCGACGAGCCGGGCGGCGTCGATCTTGTCGCCGTAGACTTCGGGCAGGCCGTAGACGGCGTGGGCGAGGTTGGCGGTGTCGCGGTGCGTCTCCTTGTACCATTCCAGGTAGAGCCGCGGGTCGCGGAGGCGGTAGTCGGCGCTCAGATCGACGACGCGGACGCCGCACGCGAGCAGCGGCGGGATCGCTTCCATGCTCGTGCCGTGCGGCAGGCAGCCGAACGCGACGCGCACGCCCTTCGCCTTCAATGCGTCGGCATCGAACGGCTCGCAGCGTAGGTCGAGCCGCCCGAGCAAGCTGGGGTGCAGGTCGGCGACGTGCTCGCCCTGCCGCGACGTGACGGCCGCGATCTCCGCCCCCGGATGGCGGAGCAGAATCTTGACGAGTTCGACCGCGGTGTACCCCGACCCGCCGAGGACGGCGACCTTCACCTTGTCCATCGCTTCCCGCCCACGGTTCATACCGGACCCGCACCGCGTTAGTATAGCAGGGCGTTCTCGACCTCAATGGGCCGCGACCCGTGAACACCGGACCGTTGACCATCACCGCCGCCGCCGAGTCGATCCGCCGCGGCGAACTGACGCCGACGGCGCTGCTCGACCAGTGCCTCGCCCGCATCGACCGCTACGAGTCGCGGGTGCGGGCGTGGGTCGTCATCGACCGCGACGGGGCGCGCGCGCAGGCCGAGCGCTTGACGGCCGAGTTGCAGGCGGGGCAGAACCGCGGCCCGCTGCACGGCATCCCGGTCGGCGTGAAGGACATCATCGACGTGTTCGACCTGCCGACCGGGTGCGGGTCGAAGCTCTGGGCGAACAGCTACGCCCGCCGCGACGCGACGTGCGTGGCGCGGTTGCGGCAGGCGGGGGCGGTGATCCTCGGCAAGACGGTGACGACGGCCTACGCCAGCTTCGACCCGCCGGTGACGCGCAACCCGTGGAACCTGGAGCGCACCCCCGGCGGGAGTTCGAGCGGGTCGGCGGCGGCGGTGGCGTGCGGCATGTGCCTGGGGGCGCTGGCGACGCAGACCGGCGGATCGATCACCCGCCCCGCGAGCTACTGCGGCGTGTACAGCCTCAAGCCGACCTACGGCCGCGTGAGCGTGGACGGCGTGCTGCCGCTTGCGCCGAGTATGGATCACGTCGGGGTGATGGCCAACTGCGTGCGCGACTTGGCGATTATGTTCCAGGTGATCGCGGGACCGGACAAGCGCGATTCGGAGGCGGCGAAGTCGAACAATCCGGATGTTCTTTGGGAACTCGGCCGACGATTACACAGCACTCCATCGGCGGACGAGCCACCGTTCGTGTGCCGGCTGCGCGGATTGTTCCGCGAACGGGCCGAGCCGTTGATGTGGGATGTCCTCGACGATGCGTTTAACGATTTCGTCGGGAAGTATCGGGACCATGTGTCGCACGAAGTTTCCGTGCCCCCGGCCGCATTCGCCGATGTATTGCGCTGGCACCGGACGGTCATGGCGGTGGAAGCGGCGAGTTACCACCGTAACCGGATCGCCAGGCATCCCGACGACTACCCCCCGCACATCACCCGATTGATTGAGGAAGGGTTGAACAGTCCGGCGACGGACTACGCCGAAGCACGCGCCGAACAGGCACGCCTAGCGGAAGAAGTGAATGCCGGTTTCGGCCGGTCGCGCACGAGTGTCTATCTGACCCCGGCCGCGACCAGTCCGGCCCCTCTAGCGGATTCCACCGGCGACCCGGCGATGAACTCCCCCTGGAGTTTCCTCGGACTTCCCACCGTCTCTCTACCTGTGGGCTGGAGTGCGGCCGAGGAAGGCGCATTACCATTGGCGACGCAGGTCACGGGGCGGCGGCAGAGCGAGTCGTCACTGCTGGCATTCGCGGCGATGTTCGAGGCGACGGTCGGTGAGTTTCATCCCCGCCCGCTTCCGCTATGATGGCCGCATGTCCTTCGGCGACGCGCTCGACATCCTGTACGAGGACAACCACTGCCTCGCCCTGAACAAGCCGGCGGGGTGGCCGACCACCCACTTCGACGGGACCGAGGAGACCGTGGACCGGCTCGCCAAGGCGTACCTCAAGGAGAAGCACGGCAAGCCGGGAAACGTCTTCCTCGGCGTCGTCCACCGGCTCGACAAGCCGACCTCCGGGGTGCTGCTGTTCGCCCGCACGAGCAAGGCCGCGGCCCGGCTGAGCGAGCAGTTCCGCGAGGGGGCCGTCGAGAAGACGTACTGGGCCGTGGTGGAGGCGAAGGCACCCACGGACCGCAGTCCGTGGGCTTTGGCGGAGTCGGGGGCGCTCGAAGACCACCTGTTGAAGAACGACCCGGCGGCGCGGGTCGAGGTGGTGCCGGCGGGGACGCCGGGGGCACAACTCGCCCGGTTGCTGTTCCAGGTCCGCGGGCGGCACGCCGGGCTGACGTGGCTCGAACTCCACCCCCACACCGGCCGCAAGCACCAGCTCCGGGTGCAGCTGGCGAGTCGCGGGTGCCCGGTCTACGGCGACGCGAAGTACGGCAGCACGCGCTCGTTCGGCCCGGCCGTCGCCCTCCACGCCCGCAGCCTGACGTTCCTGCACCCGGTGAGCAAGGAGCCGATCACCCTCACGGCCGACCTCCCGACGCACTGGCGCGGCCGCTTCGCCCACCTGCTGAACCCACCCGCATGACGACCGACGAGAAACTGGCCGCGATCCTCGCCGCCGTCCAGACCGACCCCGGCGGCCGCGGCCTCGCCCGCGACCCGCACGACAACCTCTTCACCGCATGCCCCGGCGACTTCGCGGCGGCGTGTCTGAGTTTTCTCAGTGACCCGGAAGCCGCTCTCGACGTAACGACAGGGTTCTTCATCCCTGACGCAACACCGCCCGCATACGAAACGGATGGACCTTTAGGGGCGGCGTTTCTATTGAGGGCAATTGCCGCACTCGGATACCAAGTATCTGTGGGTTCACGGCAGCTTTGTGCGGAGGCGATTGCGAAGGCCATCGAGTCGAAGGGAGAACTGTCGGTTGACGTAATCGAATTGAAAGACGACTCGGCAGAACCCGAGTTCGTAATCCAAGCCGCGGGAACGTGGCCCGGCTATATGGGCACACATTACCTCGCAATCGAGTGCGTCGGGCGAGCGGGTGACGACAGATACTACACGATGAGAGGTCGAGACATCACCAAACACACGAAGCCCGTCGATACCGCTTTCATTCGCCACGCTGACGCGCACGATCTCGTAACCATCGGCATCGGCGACGGCGGGAACGAGATCGGGATGGGAAAGATTCCGCACGAAACCGTCGTCAAGAACATCCCGAACGGCGACCTGATCCACTGCCGCGTGCCGACCGACCACCTGATCGTCGCCGGCGTCAGCAATTGGGGCGCGTACGCGCTCGCCGCCGGCGTGTACGTGCTGCGCGGGGTGACGCCGCCGGCCGACCTGTTCGACCCGGACCGCGAGCGCGCGATTCTCGAAGTGATGGTCCGCGAAGGCCCGCTCGTCGATGGCGTGACCGGCGAGCAGACCGCCACCGTGGACGGGCTGACGTGGGACGAGTACGCCCGCCCGCTCGTCCGCATCCGCGAGATTCTGGGGTCTTAAAATACATCTCACGCAAAGTCGCAAAGCCGCGAAGAGAGACAAATCACAACACGGTATTTCTCTTCGCGGCTTTGCGACTTTGCGTGAGGTTTCTTCCAGGTCATGCGATGCACTATCTTTCCCACGCGACCGGGGCCGCCGTCCGCGCCGCGTGCCGCCGCGGCGACCTCGCCGGCCCGACGCCCGGCCTCGCCGCCGGGTTCGTGCAGGCGAATCTCGTCGTGCTGCCGCGCGACTGGGCGTTCGACTTCCTGCTGTTCTGCCAGCGGAACCCGAAGCCGTGCCCGCTCCTCGACGTGACCGAGGCCGGCGACCCGGAGCCGCGAACCGTCGCCCCCGGTGCCGACCTGCGCACCGACCTGCCGGCCTACCGCGTCTGGCGCAACGGCGTACTGGTCGAAGAACCGCGCGACGTAACGCGGCACTGGCGCGACGACCTCGTGTCGTTCCTGATCGGCTGCTCGTTCACCTTCGAGACCGCTCTGCTCGACGCGGGGCTGCCGGTCCGCCACGTCGCCGACGGCGGCAACGTGCCGATGTACCGCACGTCGCTGCCGTGCCGCCCCGCGGGACGCTTCTCCGGGCCGCTGGTCGTGTCGATGCGGCCGATGACGCCCGCCCAGGCGGTGCGGGCGACGCAGATTTGCAGCCGCCTGCCGCGGGCGCACGGCGTGCCGGTCCACGTCGGCGACCCGGCCGCCATCGGCGTCCGCGACCTCGCCCGCCCCGACTACGGAGACCCGGTGCGGATCGACCCCGGCGAGGTGCCGGTATTCTGGGCGTGCGGCGTCACCCCGCAGGCGGCGCTGGCCGAGGCGAAGCCGCCGTTCGCCATCACCCACTCCCCCGGCCACATGTTCCTGACGGATTGGAAGGACACTGACTTGATGGGCGAGTAACGCCACCACTCACGGTTCGGTAGGATCGGGCAGAAAGTGTTCGATCATCCGCCGGACCGCCGGGGCAGACCAATCCTTGGCCCCCTGACTGCGGGCGACCGCCTTGCCGTCGGGGCCGACCAGCCAAACGGTCGGCAGCACCCCCACCTCAAATCGCGCCAACCCGAGGCCGCTCAACTCCGCGAAGGTGCGCGCACCGGGGGTAGTCCGGGCCGCTAGCGCCTGGGCGTCTGTGATGTCATCGGCATCGGCACAGACGTGCAGGACGGTCAGCCCCTTCCCGGCGAGGTCGGTTTCGATCTGAGCCAAAGGGGGAAATTCCTTGATGCACTGTGGGCAGGCGGTGCCCCAGAAATGAATCAACACCAACCTGCCGGTGAGGTCGGCCAGGCGAACGTCTTTCCCGGCGGCGTCCGTGAGTATCAGCGGCGGAAGGTTCGCCCCGCGCTTGTCGAGGAAACCGGCCGCCCGGAGCAACCCGTCGGCTTCGGTCTGCTCGCGTCGGGCTTGCGGCCGGGCCGTGGCGAGCGCCAGGACGTGGTCCGCGATCTGATCCAACTCGGTCGCCGTGATCGCATGATTAAACGCCGGCATCCCGGTGTCGGGGATGCCCGCCGCCGTGACGTTCCGCACCGACTCGCGCGTCACCGGGAAGCGCCACGGGCGGGCGGCGAAGTCCCGTGGCGTCGGGTGGAGTGCGGCCGCACCCGGCCCGTCGCCCGCGCCGTCGGGTCCGTGGCAGGCGGCGCAATGGGCCTGGAAGAGCAACGCCCCGCGCGGCGTGCCCCCCGACGCCACGGCCGAGGTGTCAGGCGCGTGGGGCGTCGAACGGTTCTCGCGCAATGTTCCGACGGCCCACCCGCCTGCCACGGCGGCGGCCGTACCGACGATAGCCAAGGTCAGGAAGTTTCGCCCGCCGCGCGTCGGCTCAGTCACGCCCCGCCTCCCGCGGCAAACGGGTCACGACGACCGCCTTGCCGGCTTCGTCGAGTTCGTTCCACGCCACCACCACCCCGCCGCCGCCGGCGGCGATCGTCGGGCGGGTTTGGAAGGCTCCCGGCCGCGCGGCGACGGCCCGGGCCGGGCCGAACCTGGCCGCCCCCGGCGCGATCATCGCATACAGAATGGCCCGCCCCCCGCCGGCCCCGACCTGCGGGGGGGCCGGGTCGTGCCGGTGCCCGGCGTGCGTGTCGGCGGCCGGGGGTTCGGCCGTCAGGCTCGCCTCCCAAACCGCGTGCAACCTGCCGGCGGGGTCGGCGAGCAACTTCGCATTCCCCTGCGTGCCCGGCCCGGCCGGGTTCAGGTCGCGCGCCTCGAACCGCATGTCGGAACGGTTCGCCCGAGCGTGGTAGCACCGCTGCGCCCCGGTCCGCGCGTCCATCCAGACGACGTGCAGGTCGCCGCCGGCGACCGCCAGCGACGGGCCGTCGTGCGGGCACCCGTCGAACTTCCAGGTGTTCTCGACGACCGGGAACGGGCCGTCGAACGCCGCCGCCCCCGGCCGGAGCCGGCCGACGGCGATGTCGCGGTAGCCGTCGCGGATGTTGCGGAAGGCGACGTATAGGGTACCGTCCGGGGCGAAGCACGCGGCCGTCGGGCAGCACGGGCAGACGCCCTTGCCGCCCTGCCCCAGGTGGACCACACGCTCCGGCTCGAACCCGGCCGCGCCGGCCGGGCGGACGGCGGCGAACGGGAGTTGCGCTCGCTCGCGGTTGTCGAGCCACGAACACGCCAGGGTTCCGCCCGGCCCGACGGCCAGCGCGGTGAATGTCGGTCGGTACGGGCCGGGCCGAAGGGGCTGCGGCGTGCCGAGCGTCGTCCCCTCGTCGCGGGACTCCGCCCGCACCAAGCGGACGCCCGACGAATCGGGAAGCGCCTCGGTCCAAACGATTTGGAGGGGGCCGTCGCCCGCGACGACGTGGGGAACCGCACGCAATTCGCGGCTGACCGTCTTCCCCTTCATCTGCGAAACCGACTTGTAGATCGCGGTCCGGGCGACGGTCGTCGGCGAGAGGAACGACGCCCCGGCGTCGTCGGACCGGGCGACCCGAACGGTTCGCTCGGCCGGCCCGGTCTGCGACGCCCACACGAGATACACTCGACCAGTCGGATCGGCCGCTAACTCGGGCGCTTCGAGCGTGTCTTTCGCGTCCGCGGCGGACAGCGCGAAGCGGTGCGCGGCCTGAGGGTCCGCGCTGGGCCCCGCCGCGCTCGGGGGCGTCGCGCCGCCCTGCCATCCGCCGGAGAGGTATAACCCGCCGGCCCCGCCGCCGGCGATGAGGGCGGTGAGGAGTCCGGCCTTCATCCACCCGGTCCGGGTCGTCGGTCCGTTCATGTGCGTACTCCTGGTGTGGTTCGGTCGGTCAGTCAGAAGTCGCCGGACGTTTCCGCCCCCGCCCCTGCGCGGGTGCCGGCGGCCCGCCAGGCCGCGAGATCGACCGCGTCGCGCACGAACCGGACGCTCCCGTCGCCGAGGAGGACGTTCGCGCCGCCGGGGTGTTGGCTGGCGGCCTTGTAGAACCCGGCCCCACTCCGCCCGCAGTCGGTGACGACTTGGTTCGGCCGGTGGGTCGTGGTGAAGCAAACGTTGAACTCCCGCCCCCACAACCAGCTACTCCCGCGGTTCCCGGCCCAGCGGGTGGACCCCGTACAGAGCGCGTCGTCGACCGGGTTCACGTCCGTCCCGCCGAAGCTGGCGTACTGCCGGCGGGCATCGACCGGCGCGGATGCGGGGTTGGTCTCGACGTTGTTGCCGCGGACGGCCTCGGCCATGAGGAGGGTGTTGGATGTCCCGTCGCCGATGTCCAGCAGGCGGACCTTCGACAGGTACCACACCACGCCGTCGTTCGGGTTGGCGAGGGACTGCATCGGCTTGCTCAGGCCCGTCCCCATGTTGACCATGTAGTTGTTCGGCCCCCAGTCGGCCCCGTTCGACTGGTAGAGCATCGGGCCAGCGTCGGACGGGCATAGGAACAGCGGGATGGGGATCTTGGCGGCATTCACCTGCTGCGCGTTGATGGTCTGAGACCCACCGCTCCCGTCCATCAGCTGGACATCGAATTTCACGAGGCGTTGGAGGTTTTCCTGCTCGACGTAGGGCAGGAGCTGCGACTGAAACGAGAACGCCCACTGGCTCGAGCTCTGCGTCCCGATCCCGGGCATCCACCCGACCGCCGCGGCGTAGGAGTGAACGGAAAGTCCCAGCTGCTTCAAGTTGTTCTGGCACTTCGCCCGGGCGGCGGCCTCGCGGACCTTCTGGACCGCGGGCAACAACAGCCCGATCAGCACGGCGATGATGGCGATCACGACCAGCAATTCGATCAACGTAAAGGCGCGGCGGCGCGTCATGGTGGTTCCCATTCCCGGGTGAGGGCGCGGTGCGGTGGGGGACGGCCGGGCGCACGGGGCGCACGCCAGCCGCAAAAATTCGTTAACGGGCCGGCGGGCGCGCCGGCATGACCGAATGGGAAGCGTGGCGGGAAACCGTCACCCGGACCGGGGCGGCGGATCGAGAAGGGCCGTGACGTGCGACGAGGCGTGGGAGTCGGCAACGCGGACGACGCCGGACGGGAGCGGGGCGAAGCCGGCGTGCGACGGGACGGCCGGCGCGACGGCCGGGATTTCGGCGAGCAGCCCGAGCGGACTTTCGCCGCGACACTGGCGGGCCTTGAACGCGGCCACCCACTCGACCGCCGGCTCCGGGTCGCCGACGGCGGCGGACTTCGCGGCGTCGCGGAGGAGGCACTTCGGGCAGCGCGGGGCGGCGTCCGACGGAACGCTTTCCACCGGCACGGGCGGGGGCGGTGGCGCGAAGTCCACCTTGCAGCAGCACCCCTCGTTCACCCCGCAGCCGGCCACGCACCCGCAGGCGCTCGCCGGCCCGCCGCGCGGGCGGACGAGCGGGAACCCGAACGTCGCCGCCGCGTGCGCGAACACCAACACCACCGCCAGCGCCGGGCGGGCGAGTCGGCGAACGGAGGTGGCGGCGGCTGACGGCATGGCGGGGCGGGCGTGGGGGAAGGCTCGAATGGAGACTATAGGCTCGGGCCGCGCGACCCGCAAGAACCCGCCCGCCGATTCAACCGGAAATCCGCAACACGTCCGGGACGGGGCACGTCTTCAAGTCCGTGTCGGCGATGAAGAGATTGCCTGCCTCGGGGCATTTCTCGCGCTGGTCGGCCGGCATCCCTTCGGTCGCGGTCGTCAGGATCAATTTGACCCCGTCCGGCCGGGCGACGAGGAGCGGGCAGGTGACGCGCGGCGACCCCGGCGTCGTCCACTCCCCGACCGCTCGGCCGGTCGCCAGGTCGAACCGGATGGCCCGCCCCGCCGCGACCGGCTCGGGGTTGTAGAAGGCGACGATCACCGTCCCGTCGCCGCACCCGCACATCCCGTCCGGGAAGCCGGGGTACGCGGCCAGGTCGAGCGCCACGCCGTCGGGCCGGGCGGTCCGGCTGCCGACCTCGAAGCGGTAGCGGACGACCGTGCGGGTCGGGGTGTCGATGTCGAACAGGGCCGGGCCGCCGGCGTCGCGGGCGAACACCTTGCCGTTCGAGCACGTCTGCCGGGGGGCCACGACCGTCACCGCCCCGTCGGTCAGGGCGTAGTGGTACAGGTGGGCGAGGGGGTCGGCGAACCGCGTGTCCTTGGTGCCGAACACGACCTCCCGCCCG
>Ga0105048_10005994_pt1 | contig 19596 bp, 20 predicted proteins | sample MAT05_FD_78382 | JGI IMG/M metagenome (GOLD analysis project Ga0105048, IMG submission 78382) | Freshwater microbial communities from Lake Fryxell liftoff mats and glacier meltwater in Antarctica - MAT-05 | ecosystem: Environmental > Aquatic > Freshwater > Ice > Liftoff microbial mat | place... | reverse complement strand
TTGGTGAAGATTGAGTTCGTCGCAAGCGCGGCCATGGCGTTCGGATTTGTTTTGACAGAAGTACCCGGGGCGACGCCGAAGAAGCCGCGCTCCGGGTTGATGGCGCGAAGCTCGCCCTGGGCGTCGGGCTTAATCCAGGCGATGTCGTCGCCCACGGTCCAGATCTTCCAGCCCTTAAAGCTCTTGGGCGGCACCAGCATCGCGAAGTTGGTTTTGCCGCAAGCGCTGGGGAAGGCGGCGGCGACGTAGGTCTTTTCGCCCTTCGGATCTTCGACGCCCAGGATGAGCATGTGCTCGGCCATCCAGCCTTCGTCGCGCGCAATGTTCGAAGCGATGCGGAGGGCGAAGCACTTCTTGCCGAGCAGCGCGTTGCCGCCGTAGCCCGAGCCGTAGCTCCAGATCTCACGGGTCTCCGGAAAGTGCACAATGTACTTTTCGGAATTGCAGGGCCAAGTGACGTCCTTCACCCCGCGGGTGAGCGGCATGCCCACGGAGTGCATGCAGGGCACCACGCGCTTTTCGCCCTTGTCGATTTCTTCGAAGACGCGGGTACCGATGCGGGCCATAATGCGCATGTTGACGACAACATAGGGCGAGTCAGTCAGTTGGACGCCGATGCGCGACATGGGCGACTCCACCGGGCCCATGCTGAAGCCGAGCACATACATAGTGCGGCCTTGCATGGAGCCATGGAAAAGCTCCTTCAGACGGCGGCGCATCTTGAACGGGTCCTCCCAGTTGTTGGTGGGGCCGGCGTTGTCTTTGGAGAGCGAGCAGATGTAGGTACGGTCCTCAACGCGGGCGACATCGCCGGCATCGGAGCGCGCGTAATAGCAGCCGGGCCACAGGTCCTCATTCAGTTTGGTGAGCGTGCCGCCTTCCACCATCTGGTCGAGCAGGAGTTGGTTTTCTTCTTCGGAGCCGCTAACCCAGTGAATCCGGGCGGGTTTGGTTAACCGGGCCATCTTCTCCACCCAGCGCAGAAGGTGCTTATTGGTACTGAGGGGGGTGGAGGGCAGCGAGGAAGTTTTCGTTTTTGCCATTAACCTTGGAGGATACCCGGGAATTGCCGTTCAGAGCAACTCGCCCGACTCATCGGGACGGGAATATTCTGCGCAGCGGACGCGATATGGCAGTAAGATGTCAATACCCTGGCGTTACGCGATCCTTACCTGATGTCGACCGTGGCGCGCGAGTTGATTGTGCTCAGCAGCTACACCATCCACCACTTCGCCTTGATCGCGATCACCTTGAAGGAACCCGGCCTGACGGTCGATCCGGATTTTGGCGTGGCTAACTCCACACTTCGCAATTGCGAGGCGCAGCACTCCTCAAGCTCTGGTGGCAAGACGGATTGCGGCTAAAACGGAGTGGGACTTCTGGGCTGGAACCAAATAGCCCACCGTCCTACTGGACCTCCGCGAGTTCCCGCCCGACACTAAAGTGAGACGTCTCTCAAAAGGAATATCCATGCGTTTTTACCGAGTAATCGTGATCGCGGCCATCGCCGCCGCCGCCTCTTTCGCCGCCGATATCGATGGCAAATGGGCGGGGAAGATCATCACGCCCCGCGGCGATGTCCCTATGTCTTTCGACCTGAAAGCCGAAGGCGAAAAAGTGACCGGCACAGCGGTAGGCCCCCAGGGAGAGGTGCCGGTGAGCGCCGGGCTATTCACGGACGGCAAGCTCGCTTTCCAGCTGAGATACCAAGTGGCCGGACAGACCATGATCTTCCACTACCAGGGAGTGCCGGCTCAGGATGAAATGAAGATGACGTTGGCGTTTGGCATCAACGAGCCGGTTTATTTTTCGGTGAAGCGGCAGAAGCCCCCAGCCACTGGTGCCAAGAACTGACCCGTCGCTCCAAGGCGCGGCGGCAAAAGATTCCGCCGCCGCGGCACAATTGGTGAGGCTAAGGGCGCTCCTTCTTCAGGCGGGCTATGTTTTTATCGATTTCTGGCGTGGAGGTATGGGGGCCAGAACTGACTGATTGATTCGTCCCGAAGTTGACCCCGGGAGTCAAAGCTACGCCAGTACCAAAGTTGTTTCCGGGATTTAGCGGGCTCTGGCCGGTTTCCGGCTCGATCGCGACTGGCTCTTTTGGTTTTTTGGGGATGATCATGGCTGTTTCACTTTCCTTTAGGCTTTGCAGCCAAGGTGGCTACACCCGAAGTTTGAGCAATTCGAAGGCCAATGGGGACTGCCGGGAAACGGGCCATTCGGGGGGTGGTTCTTCAGGCAGAGACGGGGCCGGCGCTGGCCGATAGAGCGGCGATGATTTTTTCGCGGTCGCGTTCGGCGCGGGTGGCGGCGAATTCGAGCACCGCCCGGTAGACGGCGTAACCGACGCCGATTCCCACCAGGAGGACGGCATAGAAGGCGAAAGGGGCCAGGGCTGGTTGCTTCGCACTCAGCACATACCGGGCGCCATAGGCGACCAGGATGGGGACGGAGGCTAGCGGGTAGAAGAGCAGGAGGAGGGTGTGGAAGCGTCCGGCGGAGCTGGAGCGCCAGCTTTGGCTCGGATCAACCGGGCGGGGATAGAGCGTGGAGCCGGCATTGCCGACAGAGACCAGGAAAAGTCCCAGCACGAAGGTGACGGCCATGGCTTCGAGGAATTGATGGGGGACAAGGGGGAGCCTAAGGCCGAGCATTACCAGGAAGATGGCGAACAACTCGAGCAGCAGGAAGGCGAAGCCGGCGAGGTTCTTGGCCAGGATGACGGTGCGGTAGGAGATAGGGGCGAGGAAGTAGAGCTGGGCGGCGGCGCGGTCGAAGCCGAGGTGGTTCCAAAAGGCGACTTCGGCGAGCAAAGTGAGCGCGTAGATGCAGACGACGGTGAGGAAGTTGTTGGCGAGGAAACTGGAGCGCGAGGTAGGGCCCAGATTGCCCAGGGCGATGGGGAGCCAGATCATGAGGCCGAAGGAGAAGCCCATGAGGAAGACCAGGCGGAAGCGCGGGGCGCGGCTGAGAAAACGGAGCTCTTTTTCGAGCAGGGCGGCGAGGGGATCGGGAAAGAAGCGGCGGGGGAGGCAGTAGAGGTGTTCCATCAGGCCAGCGCGGGTGCTGGAATCTTCGGCGGCCTTTACCTCTTCGCGATCGAAGCGGAGGCTGCGGGCAAATTGCCAGCGGGAGAACACATAGGCTACCCCGAGCCAAGTGAGGAGGATCAGGAGCGCGGGCCAGACGGCGCGTGAGGCGAGGAGGAGGTCAGCGGTAGCGGCCCAGGGAAGCCAGACGGCCGGGGCCATATTGAGGAGGCTCTTGACCCAGGCGGGCATGCCGAAGGCGCTGAAGTACTGGGGCAGAGTGGCGAGGGAGACGAAGAGAAGGACGACCAGTTCGCGCCAGCCGCGTTGAGCCAGGAGGCGGGTGAGGAGGTCCTTGACGGCGACCCCGATGAGGAGATTCAGCAGAATGTAGGCAGGCAAAGCAACTAAGGCCCACGGTGAGGCGCCCGGGTGACCGGCAAGGCCGATAGCGAGCCCAGCGAGGACGATCAGCATCTCGAGACTAGTGGTGATCCGGAGGAGCGACTCCATCCAAAAGAGCTGGGCGTCGGAGATGGGATAGACGCTGAGGCGGCGAAGGTCGAGCGACATGCCGCTTGAGACCAAGATGAGGGGAACGAGTTGCCAGTAGGCGAAGATGAGCAGCAGGCCGTTCGACAGGAGATTCGGGAGGTTGAGCGAGGGGACGGAGCGGAGTTGTTCAGGGTGGCGGAGGACGCTGGCGATGAAGACGGCGAGGCCGGCCCAGAGGCCGTACCAGAAGAGGGTGAGAAGCGCCGCGAAGAGAACGGCGATGGGGCCGGTGCGCGGGTAGAAATTGCGCAGGATGCGGAACTGGGCCCAGAGGACCGCCCGGAGGGGGGAAGTCATGGCTAGGCCAGCCATTCAAGCTTTTCGGTGGTGGGAGCGCCGCCCACGGTACGGACGAAGAGCTCTTCGAGCGTCTCACGTCCAGATCGCAGATCGTCCATGGAGCCTTCGACGACAAGGTGCCCTTCATGAATGATGGCAACGCGGTCGCAGAGACGTTCGACGACGTCCAGCACATGGCTGGTAAGAAAGATGGTGGCGCCCCGGCGGACTTGCTCAATGAGGATGTTTTTCATGAGGCGGGCACCGACGGCATCGACGCCTTCGAAGGGCTCGTCCATGAGGAAGAGCTGGGGCCGATGGATGAGGGCGGCGGCCATGGCGCACCGTTTGCGCATGCCTTTCGAATACTCGGCGATCAGCTTGCGGACGTTGCCGTCGAGCTCAAAGAGGGCGAGGAGCTCAAGGCTGCGTTCGTGGGCGTCCCGGAGGGGAAGGCCGTAGAGGCGGCCGACGAATTCGATGAATTCGCCGCCCGTGAGGTGGTCGAAGAGCAGGGTATCGTCCGGGACGAGGCCCAGGAGGCGGCGAATGTCGAGCGATTGGCGGGACATTTGGAAGCCGAGGATTTCGATTTCGCCGGAGGTGGGCGGGATGAGGCCCATCAGCATGCGGATGGTGGTGGTTTTGCCGGCGCCGTTCGGTCCGAGGAAGCCGTAAAAGCAGCCGCGGGGGACGACCAGGTTGAGTCCGTTGACGGCATGCTTTTGGCCGTACGTTTTGAACAGATTGCGCACGGCGATGGCAGGCGGGGCGTGGGTCAGCGGCAGGTCTGAAGGCAAAACGGGCATTCGCTCCTTTCTATTATCGGGGTTTTGCCGGCCGATATGCAGAGTTACCATGAGTTTGCTGACGAGCCCAACCGCCGCACCCGCTCCGCTGCCCCCGAATCAGGTGGCGATCCTGGCCCGGCTGAACGATTTGCCGCCCTTTTCGCCGGTACTCAATAAGCTGTTGGCTTCGCTGAGCGACGATTCGTTTTCCTATCGGCAGATGGGCGCTTTGATTGAGCAGGATACGGTGCTGACGGGCAATGTGCTGCGGATGGTGAACTCAGCCGCGTATGGACGGCGCACGGAAGTGCTGGCCATCTCGAACGCGGTGGCGATCCTGGGGATCAACAAACTGCGGAACCTGGTGTTGACGCTGTCGGTGGCCAACATGTGGCGGAGCGTGAAGACGGCGAACCATTGGTCGCTCGAGCGGTTTAATACGCATGAGTTGGCGACGGCGATCCTGTGCGACACGCTGGCGCAGCGGATGAAGGTGGAGTTTCCAGAGGGAGCGTTTCTGGCGGGCCTCTTGCATGACCTGGGTAAGCTGCTGATTGTGATGGCGTCTCCGGCCGATCACCTGGATATTGAGGCTTACGCGGCCAAGACGGGTTGCACGATGCTGGAGGCGGAGCGGTTTGTGTTGGATACAGACCATGCGGCGCTCTCGGCCGAGGCGTTGCGGATCTGGAAGCTGCCGGTTGCGTTGCAGGATGCGGTTCGAAGTCACCACGCGCCAGTGGTGGGCGAATTGAGCATGGCCGTGTCGGTGGCCGATGAGTGCGCCAATCGGCTGGGACTAGGGACCATCGCGTTGACCGAACCACTTGAGGGGACAGATGCAGAAGTTTGCCTCATTGTGCTTGAGCGAATCGGCTTGGAGCAGGAAGCAGAGACGCTGATGGCGGAGTTTCGGATGGAATTCGACGCCGCAAAAGCGTTGTGTTAATCGACAGTATTTCTTGAGAATGCTTTCTCATAATGCGAACATCTCTTTTGTAATGTGAGATTTGCCGTCTGCTCCGAGCATTTTTATGGTATCGGAAAAAAAGTGGAGTGCGAAAAATATATGAGAACAATCGCTCGCGAAACCCACTTATTAGCGGGTGCATTCTCTTGAAAACCTGGCTGGTTGGGCCTTTCTCCTTCTCGGACTCTGGATCGCGATTAGTGGTCTCGATGATCTGATCCTCGACCTGGCGGTGTTGCATCGCTGGATGACGCGGCGCGCGCGGCGTTCCGCCCGGTCAGCTTTGCTGCTGCAGAATCCCCTGCCCCGGGTGGCGATTCTGGTGCCTTGTTGGCATGAGAGCGATGTGATCGCGCAGATGCTCGAACACAATCTATCGGTGCTCGACTATGCGCACTATGACTTCTTCGTGGGGGCCTATCCGAACGATCCGGCGACGATGTTCGCGGTGCAGTCGGTGCAGGTGCGGAGGTCTCGGGTGCATCTGGCGGTTTGTCCGAACGATGGACCGACCAACAAGGCCGATTGCCTGAACTGGACTATGCAGCATCTGATGCTCCACGAGGAGCAGTGCGGCAAGCGGTTCGATATCGTGCTGATGCATGACGCCGAGGACATGATCCACCCCAGCGAACTGCGCTGGCTGGCGGCGGAGATGCAGGACGCAGAAATGGTGCAGGTACCGGTGATTGCGCTTCCGACGCCGTTCACTGAGTTGACCCACGGGGTCTATTGCGATGAGTTCGCCGAATCGCAGGCCAAGGACCTGCAGGCGCGGACGTACCTGGGCGGCTTTCTGCCGTCTTGCGGCGTGGGGACGGGGCTGACGCGGGCGATGATCGAACGGATTGCAGAGACGGGGAATAACCAGATCTTCCAGCCGGGATCGTTGACGGAGGACTACGAACTCGGTCGGCGGGTGCAGGAGTTGGGTGGCCGGCAGCGGATGTTGCCGCTGGTGTGGCAACGCGGGCAATTGATGGCTACGCGCGAATACTTTCCGCGGGAGTTCTGGGCGGCGGTGAAACAGAGGACGCGGTGGATGGTGGGCATTACCCTGCAGAGTTGGGAAATGAACGGCTGGCGGGGCAACTGGATTCGGCGCTATTGGTGGTGGCGGGACCGCAAGGGGCTAATTGGCAATCCGATGACGGCGGTGTGCAATTTATTATTTGCGGCCGGGATGTTGGGCTGGCACGCGCCGGTTGAACAGATGCCGTTTTCGAGCCACCGGCTGCTCGACGTGGCCTTTGGGTTCCAGATCTACCGGATGATCGTGCGGATGGGGTATTCCGCACGAATCTATGGCCCATGGTTCGCTCTGGGTGCACCGGTGCGCGTGCTGTGGGGCAATGTGATCAATTCAATCTCGACGGCGCGGGCGTTGCATCAGTTTGCGCGGGCGAAGTGGCGGGGTGAGCCTTTGCGCTGGGTGAAGACGGCCCATGCCTATCCAACGCGGGCGGCGTTGATGACCCAGAAGCGGCCGTTGGGCGAAATTCTGGCGGACTTAGGATACGTGACTCGGGATCAGGTGCGCCGGGCGTTGCAGGTGAAGCCAGAGGGCGTTCCGTTGGGCGAGTATCTGGTGCGGCAGGGCCGGTTGACCGATGAGCAACGTTGGGACGCGCTTAGTCAGCAGCAAGGCAGCAACGCGCGGCCGGCGCAACTTACGGTTTCAGCGCCCGAATAAAGAAATTGGTCGTTGTTTCGAGTAAGTGGCGGCGGGCGGGGCCGGAGACGCCGTGGGCCTTTTGGGGATAGAGCATCGTTTCAAAGGGCTTGCCGGCTAACTGCAGAGCGTTCATCATCATCATGCCGTTTTGGAAAAGGACGTTGTCGTCGCCGATGTTATGGACTAACAGTAACTTGCCCTTCAAGTTCGCCGCGGCGTGAACGGGGGAGCTGGCTTTGTAACCTAATTCGTTCTGCTGGGGCAAGCCCATGTAGCGTTCGGTGTAAATGGTGTCGTAGAGGCGCCAGTCGGTAACCGGGGCGCCGGAGACGCCGGCGGCGAAACGGTCGGGGGCATTGAAGAGGCTATAGAGCGTCATGTAGCCGCCGAAGGACCAGCCGTAGATGCCGACGCGCATGGGATCGACAAAACCTTGTTTGGCGAGATAGTCGAGGCCGGTAAGCTGGTCGGCCAATTCTTGCTTGCCAAATTGGCGGAAGACTTTGCTCTCCCAAAGATGCCCGCGGCCAGCGGAGCCGCGGTTGTCGAGTTGCCAGATGACAAAGCCCTGAGCGGCCAGCGCCTGATCCCAGGTGAGGCCGGCCCATTGGTTGCGAACGGTTTGAACATGGGGACCGCCGTAGACCATCACGATGGCGGGGTATTTCTTGGCCGGGTTGAAGCCGACGGGCTTGATGAGGCGGGCGTGGAAGAGCGTGCCGTCGGGTCCGGTGACCTGATGTAACTCGGTGGGCAGGATTTCGTAGTCTTCGAGGACTTTGGTATTAGCGGGGCGGACGACTTCGACTTGGGTGCCGTCGGCGCGGTGGAAAGTGCGCTGGGGCGGTGAGGTGAGGCTGGAGTAGTTATCGAAGTAAACGGCGCAACCAGGGGCCATGGAGACGGCGTGGGTACCGGCGGCCTGGCTAATCCGCCGCCGTGGGCCACCTTCGAAACTGACAGCATAAAATTGGCGTTCGAGGGGCGAGGCTTCGGTAGAGGTGTAGTAAATCTGCCGGGCTTTTTCGTCGACGCAGGCGACGTCAGTTACTTCCCAATCGCCGGCAGTAAGTTGCTTGGCCGGGGCGCCGGTGAGGCTGCGTAAGTATAGGTGCCGGAAGCCCGGGCTTTCGCTGGACCAGAGAAACGTCTTACCGTCGGCGAGTAAGTGGAATTTTTCGGAAAGGTTGATCCAGTAGGGGTCTTCTTCAGTGAGTACGGTTCGGACCTTGCCGTTTTTGGGTTCAACGCTGAGTAAGTCGAGGCGGTTTTGGATACGGGTGAGACGAGTGACCAGGACGTGGGTGGGGGTCCAATTGACGCGGCCGAATAAGTAGTCATCGGAGCTGCCGAGTTCGATCCAGCGGGTCTTACCGCCGCCGGCGGGGACGATGCCGAAACGGACGGTGGAGTTCTTGCTGCCAGCTTTGGGATAACGCTCGGGCTCACTTTGGCCTTCGACCTTCGAATAGTCGACGTGGGAATAGACATTGACGGCGCTGACCTCGAATTGCAGGTAGGCGAGCCATTTGCCGTCGGGGCTCCACCAATGGGCCGTGCCGATTTCGAGCTCTTCGGGATAGACCCAATCGAGCTTGGCGTTCATGCGCGTGGGCGAACCGTCGGAGGTGAGGCGGGTGATTTTGCCGGAGGCGAGTTGGAGGGTGTAAAGGTCATGATCCTGGCGGTAGGAGACGTGCTTCGAGTCCGGGGAGAGTTTGGCGTCGCGCTCGGCGAAGTTCGTCGCGGTGACTTGGCGGACCTTCTTCTGGGCGATGTCGACCAGGAAGAGATCACCGCCGGTGATCAGGAGGAGCGAGCGTCCATCGGCGGACCACTGGATGGGCTGTTCGGTGACGCGGCGATTCTGCCAGTCGAAGGGGCCGTGGCTGGGCACGGTTTTGGCTTGGCCGGCGAGCTGCTTCAGGTCGGCCAGTTCGGTCTCACTTTTGGGTTCCAGGCGATTTAGTAGGACTTTGTCTCGGGTCCGGGTGACGTAGGAAGCGCCGTCCGGGGCCCAGAGAACGCGGGGGGCGGGGCTGGGAGAGGAGGAGGAGACGGCTTCGAGCGTGACCGGCTTTTTCGCAGCGAAGGCCAGAAGCGGCAAGAGAAGAACGAATTTGAGCGGCACGCTCCATGGTAGCTTTCGAGCGCGGGGGTGGTCCACTGAGGGTGCGGCCCAATCTGGCTATAATCAAGAGATCTAACGGGCTGGCAAAGCTCCCACGGAGGCCGGTGCGCTTCGGGCTAAAGGGCCGAGAGCATCGATAAGACCAAAATTGGCGACAAAAAATAACAAGACAACTGAGAGTCCCGCCGCAGTGCAAGCGGAGACCTTTAACGAAGCGATGGCATTATTTCATCAGCGCGACTTTTCGCGGGCGATACCGCGATTCGAGCAGGCGGCGCAAGGGCCGGTGCGCGAAATGGCGTACTCGGCGCGCACGCATCTGCGAATGTGCGAAAGCCGGCTGGCCCGGACGGAGCCCGAAACGCGGAGCGCGGAGGAGAACTATGCGTACGCGGTGGCGCGGATGAACCTGCGGGCCTATGCCGAGGCGGCCGCGCTGCTGGAGTTCGCGTTAAAGCAGCAGGAGACCGACCATAGCCACTATGCGGCGGCGGTAGCGCTGGGGCATCTGGGCGAAGTCGATCGGGCGGTGGGGCACCTAAAACGGGCCATTCAGATGCAACCGCGGAACCGGGCCACGGCGATGGGCGATCCGGATTTTGTCGAGCTGGCGAAGTTCCAGCCGATTCGCGAAATACTGATGGGCGGTTAGCGGGCCCAAATGCCAAATCGGCGCCTGAATCGCGGGACAGACGCGCTGCGCGTAGTCGCCATTGGGGGCGGCACGGGGCTGTCGTCCTTGTTGCGGGGGCTGAAGCGCTATGTGGCTCCGATTGACGGCTTACCACCGGTGGAAATTGCGGCGGTGGTAACCGTGACGGACGATGGCGGCTCCTCGGGCCGCTTGCGGCGGGAACTCGATGTGTTACCGCCAGGGGACATTCGCAATTGCCTGGTGGCGCTTTCGGACGATGGGGACCTGCTCACCAAGCTCTTCCAATACCGCTTCACGGCGGGCAAGGGGCTCACCGGCCATAGCTTCGGTAATCTATTCCTGACGGCGCTGACGCACCTGACGGGGGACTTTGCCCAAGCGGTGAAGCTGTCATCGGAAATTCTTTCAACCGGCGGGCGCATTTTCCCCTCTACCGATTGCAACGTCACCTTGGAAGCGGAACTGGTGAATGGCAAGCGGGTGTTGGGCGAAACGAAGATCAGCCGGGCGCGGATTGCGATCAAGACGATTCAGTTGGTGCCGCGCGTGTGTCCGCCGTTGCCGGAGACGCTGCGGGCGATCGAAGAGGCTGACTTGATCACGATGGGCCCAGGGTCGTTGTATACGAGCGTGATTCCGAACCTGCTGGTGGAAGGGATTCCGCAGGCGATCCGGAAGTCGCGGGCGCGGAAGGCTTACTTCGTGAACCTGATGTGGCAGCCGTGGGAGACGATGAATTACAGCGCCTTTGACCACGTGGACGCGATTCATCGGCACGCGGGCGGCAAGCTACTGGATTTTGTAATTTTGAACAAGAGGCCCATCGCCGGAGCCCTGCGGCGCACGTATGCGGCCCAGAAGGTGTTCGCGGTGACGAACGACACGTTCCGCCTCGTGGAGCAAGGCATGGAAGTGATTGAACGGGATTTATTGCAAACCAAGGGTGAGAAGGTCCGGCATGACCCGGTGCAGACCGCGGCGGTAGTGCTGGAGTTGGCGCTGCGGGCGCGGCAACAGAACCTGGCGCGGCAGAAGGATTAAGCAATGCAGCATGATTTGACAGTGGTGATTCTGGCGGCCGGGATGGGGACTCGGATGAAGAGCGCGTTGCCCAAGGTGCTGCATGAGGCGGGGGGCATGCCGATCGTGGAGCACGTGGTGCAGTCGGCGGGCGAGAAGGCGCCGTTCGAAAAGGTGGTGGTGGTGACGGGGCACGGGGCGGCCCAAGTGGAAGAACATCTGGCGCATTATCCGGTGCGGTTTGTCCGGCAGACGGAGCAGAATGGCACGGGCCACGCACTGATGGTGGCGGGCGAGCAGGTTCCGGGAAAGGAAGGGCTTCTGGTGGTGCTCTACGGCGATTGTCCTTTGCTATCGGCGGAGACGATCGGCCGGTTGCTGGAGCAACATGCGGCGAGCGGGGCGGCCGCGACGGTGATTACCGCCGTGCTCGACGATCCGACGGGTTACGGGCGCATGATCCTCGACGAAGATGGCAATTGCCTGGCGATTGTCGAGCAAAAGGCCGCATCGCCGGAACAATTGGCGATCCGCGAAATCAATTCGGGCATTTACTGTTTCGATGCGGCGCTCTTGTGGCGGCATCTGGCGGAGATTCAGCCGAACGCGGCCTCGGGCGAACTCTACCTTACCGATATGGTGGAGATCCTGCGGGGACATGGCCATCCCGTGAAGACGCTGCGCGTGCCGGACGCGGCCGAGATTCTGGGCATCAACACGCGGGTGGAACTGGCGCAGGCCGACCGCTACCTGCGCGACCGCAAGGCGAAACAACTGATGCTGGACGGAGTGACGATTGAGCGGCCAGAGACCGTGACGATCGACAAGTTCGTCGAGATCGGGCAGGATACGGTGGTGGAAGCGTTCGTCCAGCTAAGGGGCAAGACGCGAATCGGGAGCAATTGCCGCATCGGTACCGGTTCGGTGCTCAATGGGGCCAAGGTCGCCGATGACGTGATGATCCATCCCTATTGCATCGTTGCGGACTCAGTGCTTGAGAACGGTGCCCACTTAGGGCCCTTCGCGCGGCTGCGGATGCAGGCCACGGTCAGCGAGAACGCGCACGTTGGGAACTTCGTCGAGCTCAAGAAGACACATCTCGGTGCCGGCGCCAAGGCGATGCATTTGGCTTATCTGGGAGATTCGCAGATTGGCGAGAAGGTGAATATCGGGGCCGGGACAATTACTTGTAACTACGACGGCGTGAACAAACATGCCACGGTGATCGGCCCGGGCGCCTTTGTGGGGAGTAACTCCACGTTGGTGGCACCGGTGGAGATCGGGGCGGGCGCCTATGTGGGAGCGGGGTCAGTAATTACGGATGGCGTACCACCGGAGACTTTGGCCTTGGGCCGGGCCAGGCAGGTGGTGAAGACAGATTGGCAACGGCGGCCGAAAAAACTTAGTTAGTTAGTCAGGATTTTCACGGACGATGATGCGCCAGGCATGATCCTGGCCGTCGTGGGTACGATAGCCCACCGTTACGCGGGCCTGCTTTTTCAAGTGTCCTTCGACGATGGTGTCGTTGTTGCGCTGAAACACGCGGGTTTCGGGGGTTTTACCAGCTAAGGAGCGAGCTACGGAAACCCAGGTTTCGGAAAGATCCTGGATGGAGCCGGAGAAGAACTCATTTGGCAAGCCATCGGCTTCCTGGCCCTCGGCTTCCTGGCTGAGAACCGCAGCGCGTTCTGGAGTGTGGGTTAACCCAAACAACACCCAGCCGACAAAGAGGAGCTTGACCAAAGGAAGCATATGGAGCCGTTATCTGGAAGAGTACCGCGCTTAGATGAAAGCACCACGAGTATTAGATTAAAGTTGATTCACATGCAAACTAAAGGACAACGATGGGGTGATAGACGCAAGGCATCAATGCTTCGCCGATCGCAATTAATTCCCCGTCCGCGGCGACCGCTTTTACTCGCCTAGCGGAACGGCTTTCGCGGAACGGGGACATGCGGAAGATACGGCCTTGGCGGATGTGGGCGATAGTGTCGAGGTCGACGTGGACGGCGGGGAATTGGGGCAGCAGAGTGGCAGCGGGCAGAAGAGCTAGGGCCAAGTTACCGGCGGCGGCTAAGTGGATGAGTTGGTCCATGGTGTGGGATTGGCCAACGGTGAAGCCGCAGGACTCGGCGCGGCGGAGTTCGCTAAGGTGGGCGCCGCAGCCGGCGACGCGACCTAGCTCATGGGCGATGGCGCGGACGTAGGTACCGGAGGAGCAGACGACGCGCAGGCGGGCATGGTCGCCGTCGCAGGCGAGGATGTCGAGGGTCTCGATGGTGACCTCGACGGGCTTCAGGTCGACGGGCAGGTTCCTGCGGGCGAGCTTGTAGGCGGGCACGCCGTTGATCTTCTTGGCGGAGATGGGCGGCGGCATCTGGGGGCGGGTGCCGACTTGGAGGTCGAGCCAATAGCGGAGTTGGGCGGGATCGAGCGTGAAAGGGATGGCGTCGTCGGTGGGCTCGCCCTCGCGGTCGTAAGTGTCAGTGGCGAAGCCGAAGCGAACGACGGTCTCGTAGACTTTGCGGCCAACGGCGACGAACTGGGCGAGGCGGGTGGCTTTGCCAACGACCATGGGCAGGACACCGGTGGCCATGGGGTCCAGGGTGCCGAGATGGCCGACTTTACTGGAGCCGGAGAGGCGACGGACTTTGTTCACCGCGTCGTGCGATGTCCAGCCGGAAGGCTTATCCAATACGATGACACCATTGAGTTCCACTCATTCTAATTTAATACTGCCCAGACCGGTCTGGGGATTATCCCTTTCGCCGATCCCCACCCCTGCGGGGACTTGAGGCATGTTTGGGGGGATTTTCGCTAATTTGGGGGCACGAAGAAGTATTGCGCGTAACCTAATTATTTTCTATAGTTTAGGAGGAAACCCAGGGATGCGCGTGGATGCCCCCGATTTGGTGCAAGTGTATTATTTTATATAACTTATGAATACAGAGTGAGATTTTGAACGAGATTGGGCTCGAGATTGGGCTCGAGATTGGGCACGAAGCGGCTCGGCCGCTTCCCGTGCTTCCAGCGCTGGGCTCGGCATCAGGCCTAGGCAGGCGCTAAAATGGTGGGGCTGCGCATGACGATTCCCCCCGCCTGTATCATTTATCCGCACGACGAGCTCCAATGGGTGGACGACCGCCCGGCGGTGTTTGCCTTGTGGGCGGCCGAAGGAGAGCCGTATCTGGCAAAGACGAACTTCCTGCGCCGCCGTTTAAGGCGACTGCTGGGTGATTCACGTTGGGCGAGCCTGCGCGGGGTGGCGCAGCGAGTGGAATACTGGCCGACGGGATCGCGGCTGAGTGCGAATTTGCTGCATTACACGCTGGCTCGGGAGTACTTTCCGGATAGCTACGTCCAGCGGATCAAGCTGCGGTATCCAGCGTACGTGCGCCTCGTAAACAGCAATCGATTTCCACGCACCACCGTGACCACGCGCTTCACCGGTGCTGACTCGCTTTTCTACGGCCCCTTCCGGTCCCGCGCCGCAGCCGAGGAACTCGAGGGCCAGTTTCTCGACCTGTTCCAGATCCGGCGCTGCCAGGAAGAGCTGGCACCTTCGCCCGACCATCCGGGATGTATCTACGGCGAGATGAACATGTGCCTGCGGCCATGCCAGGAGCTGGTAGGCGAGGCCGAGTACGCGGGCGAGGTGACGCGGGTGCGCGAGTTCCTGACCAGCGACGGCCAGAGCCTGACCGGGACGGTGGAGCGGGCGCGCGACCGCGCCAGCGAGGACATGGACTTTGAGGAGGCCGCGCGGCAGCACAAGCGGCTCGAAAAGGTGCAGCAAGTGCTCCGATTGCGGGACGAAATGGTGCGCGATGCGTCCCAGTTGTGCGGCGTGGCGGTGACGAAGAGCACGCAGCCAGGGGCGGTAGAGTTGCGCTTCCTGCTGGACGGCCAATGGCTGCCGGGCCGGAACTTTCGGCTGGACGGCGCGGGTATGTCGATGGATGGACGGCTGAGAGCGCTAGCCGGGTCGCTCGATCCGGAGAGCCGGATGACATTGGCGCGGCGGCAGGATCATCTGGCGCTTTTGGCGCGCTGGTACTACTCGAGTTGGCGCGATGGCGAGTGGCTGGGCTTTGCCCACCGGAATGAACTGCCCTACCGGAAACTGGTGCGGGCCATCTCTCGGGTGGCGGGCCAGGAGCAGACGGCGTTTAACTTTTGAGGTGACCCAATGGGACAGGATTTGGCCTCCGCATGGCGGACGTCGCTCCGTAACCCGGCCTTCGCGCTGACGGTGATCGTGACGCCGGCGCTGGGCATTGGGGCGAATACGGCGATCTTTACCATGGTCCGCGCGGTGCTGCTGAAGCCATTGCCGTTCCGGGAGCCGGAACAACTGGTGCGGATTACAGGCGGGGCGACGGATGCGCGGTTTCAGGCGATTCGCGTGGCGAAATGGTTCATGGGGGCGGCGGCGTTCACCGTGTTTGGCGACAATGTGTCGCTGGCGACGCGGGAGGGTCCCGAACCGCTGAAGGGCGCGCGGGTGTCGGCAAATTTTCTGGCCGTGTTGGGGGCGGCGCCGGCAGAAGGGCGCAGCTTTCTCGCGAGCGAAGAACAACTGGGGCCCAAGGTGGCGCTGATCAGCGACGGGCTCTTCCGGCGGCGCTTCGGGGGCGACGATTCTGTGGCTGCTATCGGCCGCGTAGGCAGACGCCGGAGATGCCTGCCATTGCCGCCGTGCGGAGCATGGAGGCGGTGGTGGAGGCCTCAGAAGGTTAGCGCGGAAGCATCCTGCTCTGCCTGGAACTATTCGCCGGCGCGGGCTGGGTGCTGGTGATCGTGGGAATTTACGGTTTGATGGCTTACTCGGTGTCGCGCCGCGGGCGGGAGTTGAGCATTCGCCGCGCGCTGGGCGCGCAGAACGGGGGACATTGTGCGGCTGGTGGTGGGTGAAGGGCTGCGCCTGCCCTTAGCGGGTGTCGCGCTGGGTCTGGCGGCGGCATTCGGGTTGACGCGGCTGCTACGCAGCGTGCTATTCGAAGTGAGCCCGACCGATCCGCGGATATTTACGGCGGTAGCAATCGCGATGACGGTGGCGGCCATGGCGGCGAGCTATCTTCCGGCGCGGCGCGCACGGCAAATTTCGTCCAAAACGGGCCTTTAGTTAGGCCGAGCTTGTGTTTTGGCCGAATCGCGATATTCTATCCTTGTCTTCGCCGGAAGTGTGGGAACCGCTTGATTCCTAGCAACGATTCCGGCCACACTTGAAACCGTTCCCTGGGAGTTTTTCCTCCATGCCTATCGATGATGAGCTAGACGACTTCGACTACGAAGAAGAACATCTGGATCTGGAGAGCGAAATCAGCTCTTACGATGACGATGATAAGGAGGATGAAGACGTGCCACCGGCGCGTTCGCTGCCTCCGCCGGTCGCGCTGCAAGCGTGGAACCCGCCAACTTCGCCGACGCCGCCGGCAATCATGATCGCGCCGCCGATACCGCCCAAAGGCCCGTCAACATTGACTGCGACGCCGTCGGGCGCAAGGAAATCGATCGCCGCGACGCCCGCGCGAAAAGCCCATTCCATTAAGACTAGTACTAAGAGTGGAAATTTGACCTCAAGCCAAGCTAAAGTAATAGCATCGGTGACGAAGACCTCGTCTACCAAAACGGTTGTGGCTCCGAAGGCTAAAACGAAATCGGCAGGAAATGTTCCGGCGAAAGTAGTAGCGGCCAAGAAGGCCGCCGCCGAACCAAATCTAGGGAGATCGATTTCTAAAATGAAATTTGCAACGAAAAAGGCTGCGAAGAAGGCCCCGGCTAAGAAGGCCGCCGCCCCCGTGAAGAAGGCTGCTGCTCCGGCGAAGAAAGCTGCTGCTCCGGCTCCGGCCAAGAAGGCTGCTGCTCCGGCCAAAAAGGCTGCCAAGAAGGCCGCGAAGAAGTAACTGCTTCTTTTCGCTCTTCCGTATTTACCAACAAAAAAGGCGGCGCTTCGGCGCCGCCTTTTGCTTTTGGGAACTCAAGCCGGATTTAGCTATTCACCACATCCCGGCAACGTTTGAACAGCTCCAACAGCGCTTCGGCATGTTCTTCCGAGGAACGGAGCGTGCTCTTTCCGGCGAAGCCCGTCGCGGCCACACCCTTTCCGTATCCGGTATTCACCGCGATAAACTTCATCATCTCCAGGGCGACCTGATTCTTACCCGCCGCCTCGGCGGCTTGCTTTTCTTCGTTCGTCTTTGTTTCTTCGCTCATGTTTTTCGTTTTTCTCCTCGAATATCCTGACTCTAGAGGCTCGCTTCTGCCATAATCCCATCAGTATCGCATGCCGATTCGTGCCATCGAATTCGTTCGCAAACTCCGGGGTGGCGCGCAAGCCCATTTGATGAAAGCCGAAGACGGCAATTTCTATGCCGTCAAGTTCCAGAACAATCCCCAGGGGCGGCGCGTGTTGGTGAACGAATGGATGGCGCAGGCGATCTTTGAGCAGTTGCGCATCGCTTCGGCCAAGGTGGCGGCGATTGAAGTAACGGCGGGTTTTCTCGCCGCCCATCCCGAAGTAAACCTGCAGCGCGGCTCAGAGTTTGCGGCGCCCCAACCGGGCTGGCACTTTGGCTCGCGCCTCGCCGATGACCCCAACCGGGTCGGATTCTACGACTTCGTCCCCGATCAGTTACTCCGCGACGTGGTGAACCTACCGGACTTCCTGGGTGCCTTAGTGGTGGATCGCTGGTTGGCGAACGCCGATGCGCGGCAAGCAGTGTTCTTTCGCGCCAAGATCAAGCAATGGGCGCCATCGGTGCCGGTACACGGGGCCAAGGTAGGCTTTGTGGGCATGATGATCGACCACGGCTATAGCTTCGGCGGGCCGCACTGGCAATTCGCCGATGCGTCCGGCTATGGGCTCTACCATCGCAAAGCGGTGTATGGGTCAGTGACGGGTATTGCCTCGTTTGAGCCTTGGCTGGAGCAGGTGCTGCACTTCCCGGAGAGCGTGCTGGAGGCGGCGCGCCATTCGCTGCCGCCGCAGTGGGTGGAGGGCGAAGAGGACCAATTGGATGAAATGCTGCATACGCTGTTGTTGCGGCGACGGAAGCTACCGGCCTTGCTTGAGCTTAGCCGTACCGGCATCGCGCAGCCTTTCCCGCTCTGGACAGCGTAGCCATCCTGCTAAGCTGTCATTGAATGAAGATAACCGAGGAGAAAGTGCGCGCGGTGGCAGAGCTCGCCAACCTGCGTCTCACCGACGAGGAGATCGGGGCCATGCGGCACGATTTGGACGAGATTCTGGTCTACATGGAAAAGCTGAGCGAGGTGGATACGACCGGCGTGGAGCCGATGGCGCAGGTGCTCTTTGCGGCCGACGATACGGCCACCCTGCGCGACGACGTTCAGCGGCCGGAACGCCAGTTTACTTCGGCCGTCGCCACGGCCCAGGCATCGCAAGCCGGGCAAGGATATTTCAAGGTCCCCAAGGTGATTGAACGCGCTTAGCATGAATATTTCGACGCTGACCATTTCGCAAATTCAAGCCGACTTAGCGGCTAAGAAATACACCGCCGCGGAGTTGGCGCAAGCGGCTTTAGACTTCGCGGCGGCCGAGAACCCGAAGACCAACGCCTATCTTCATTTTTCGCCGGAGCGCGCACTGGCGGCGGCGCGTGCCGTCGATGAGAAGCTCGGGCGCGGCGAAGTGGCTGGCTTGTTAGCTGGCGTGCCGATCGCCGTGAAGGACGTCATCGTCACTAAGGGCTTGCGCACCACTTGCGGATCCCGCATGCTCGAAAACTATGTGCCGCCGTATGACGCGACGGCGATTACGCGCCTCGAAAACGAAGGCGCGGTGATCATCGGTAAGGCCAACTGCGATGAGTTCGCCATGGGCTCTTCGAATGAGAACTCGGCCTTTGGGCCGGTGCGCAATCCGGTGGCGCTCGACCGCGTTCCCGGAGGCTCCAGTGGCGGTTCGGCGGCGGTAGTGGCGCAGGGGACGGCGGTGGTATCGCTGGGCTCCGACACGGGCGGGTCGATTCGGCAGCCGGCGAGCTTCTGCGGCATTGTCGGCGTGACGCCCACTTACGGTCGCGTGTCTCGCTACGGCTTGGTGGCCTTCGCCAGCTCGCTTGACCACATTGGCCCGTTTGCGCGCAATGTGGAGGATGCGGCCACGGTGCTGAAGGCGATGGCCGGTCATGACGAGTTCGACGCGACCAGTGCGGCGGCGCCCGTGCCGGACTATGGCGCGCTGCTCGATGGGCAGGTGAAGGGTTTGCGCATTGGCTTGCCGAAGGAGTATTTCGCGGGGCTCGAGAGCGAGTCCGGCGCGCTGATTACGCAAGCCGTCGCGCAACTCACGAAACTCGGCTGCGAAGTGGTGGATATCAGCCTGCCGACCACGGAGCAGGCCATCGCGTGTTATTACATCGTCTGCACGGCGGAAGCCAGTAGTAACTTGGCCCGCTACGATGGCGTACGTTACACGATGCGTTCGCCTAATTCCGGCACCCTCACCGATATGTACAAAAACACG
>Ga0105048_10005991_pt1 | contig 19598 bp, 20 predicted proteins | sample MAT05_FD_78382 | JGI IMG/M metagenome (GOLD analysis project Ga0105048, IMG submission 78382) | Freshwater microbial communities from Lake Fryxell liftoff mats and glacier meltwater in Antarctica - MAT-05 | ecosystem: Environmental > Aquatic > Freshwater > Ice > Liftoff microbial mat | place... | reverse complement strand
GACTTGCCGGTTTCCAGGTTCAAGTTCAGCGTGTTGGAGGCAGCGTCGTAGCTAGCTGTGGTGGCGGTTCCGCTGGCGACAGTACTGACATTGATTTTGACATTATTGCCCGTTAGACCATCGACCACCGATCCGTCACGAGCTGCGATCGTCAGCGAAGCACCGCTGTCCAGTCGCAGTGTACCGGACGCTTCGTTCGCGGCAGCGGCTGCAACAAACTCGATTGCCGCGCTCGACTCCGTGGTCTTAACCTTGGAGTTAGCAAAAGTGACTTTGCCAGCAGCTTCAGCACCGATAGTGGTGTCATTGAAAGTGAAGGTGGCTGAGGCCTTGGCTGCCGCTGCGGGTGTTGGAATGTCGGCGGTTACTAATGCCTTGGTAGCCGCAGCGGAGATTTGCACGTTGACCGAGATCGAACCTGCGGAACCCAAGTTAGCGGAGTCGATTTGCAAGTCCTTGACTGAGCCAAAGCCGGTTCCCTGTTGAACTTGGAAGTCGAGCGAGCCATCGAGCAGTCGTCGGCCTTGGAACGTGGTGGTTTGAGCGATTCGATTGATTGCTTCGAGCGAGGAATCGATTTGAAGTTGATTTGCAGCGATTTCGTCTTCGCTCAATCCGCCTTTGTTCGCAGCTTCTGTAACGAGACCTCGAATATCGTTGAGGAGCGAGCTTACTTGACCGAGCGCGGAGTCCGCGGTACCAATGATTTGATTGGCGCGCTGTGTGTTGGTCAAAGCCTTGTTAATGCTAGTGATGTCGCTCCGAAGCGATTCGCTAGCGATCAAACCTGCAGGATCATCTTTACCACTGTTGATTCGAAGACCGGTGCTGAGGCGGGTCAACGAGGTCTGTAGATCTCCGTTGGTGCGTTGCAGACGGTTTTGAGCGGTAAGCGAGCTGACGTTGGTGTTGATTCTTGTCATGTTACTAAAATTCCCCCGAATGGATTGGTTAAATTCACCCTAAATGATGATCAGGATGTGGCGTATGGAGACGCCTGTGTAAGTCCTAAGTTGAAACACGTCGCATTTCATCCGAAAACCCACACGCTACCCTGCTGAACATCAATAGGGATTGCTAGTGGCTGTGTCGGGAGTCTGATCAGGCCCTCTCAAACACACGGACTCGCAAGACTAGCATCGGATTCCCTGCGCAAAGGATTTATAGCTCTTCACATTCCATGGATTTATTGGCGATATTTAGGCGACCTGTTGGGCGCTACAGGCACAATCGGTACAATGCGAACAGTTTTCCTGTCCAGCAATGTTTTCCACATCATAGCACTCATGTTTCGATGATCCGTAAAATTGTGCTTTCCAACTTTATGGCTCATGTACAAACGGAGCTAGAGTTGGCTGATGGGTTGAACGTGATCGTGGGCCCCAACAATATCGGCAAGAGCAGCATTGCCGTCGCCCTCAAGATCCTGGCGCGCAATTCGAACTCCAATTTCGTGATGCAGCACGATCAAAAAGAGTGTTCCGTCACTGTCGAAACCGGCGACGGGCACACGGTTCAATGGCTTAAGCGAAAGAGTCCAAGCTATCGCATCAACGGTCAAGCGAAAGATCGGCTCGGTCGTGGCGGCACCCCACCCGAGTTGGATGAGACCTTGAGGTTGGCTTCCATCGAATTCGAGGACAAGGATTTTGAACCCCACTTCGGCGACCAGAAGTCGCCCATCTTTTTAATCAACCGCCCTCCAAGCCAGATTGCTCAGTTTTTTTCGACTACTTCCGATGCCGAAAAACTGGTTGCAATGCAGAGGCTCCATCAGCGTCAACGAAGCGATGCCCAAACCCAGTCAAAGCTCGTTTCCGACCGCAATCAAACGGTCCTCCGATCGATCGACGCCTTAGCCACAATTCCTGAACTGGAGTACGAACTGGGCTCTTTGGAGCAGGAGGCGATGTTCATTTCTGATCGAACTCGGGAAATCGCCGACTTGGAATCGCTGATTGGAGCTTTTGCTGGCCTGCTTTGGGATCAACACTTGGAAGACTTGAGCCTGGATTGCCTTCGGCGGTTGCCGGCAGTCCCGCCGATGCACGCAACGGAAGTATTGGAAAACCTCGTGGATCAGTGGTCTGGTTCTCACGAAAACGAGATTCGCTACCGGGCAGCCTGTGGTGTGCTTTTCCCATTGACCATGCCCCCTAGCCTGAAAGACGAGCAAAGGCTGACTGAAACGAATATCTCAATCGCAACAACCATGAGCAAGCACGGTTATTGGAAAGGACAACTAGCTGCACTCGAGCAGCTCACTCCACCCGTGCAAAGCCACAACATTGATGGATTGCGGAGTGTTGTGCTTTCGTTCGAGCAATCGCAACGTGATGCTGCTCGCTCTCAGGCTTTGCTGGCGATCGTCAAGTTCCTTGTAGCCCCCTTGCCCGTGTCGAACGAAGCACCGCTCGTGGAAACCATAGCCGGTATCGCCGACGCGTGGGTCATTATCGTTAAGAACGAAGCCGAGCTAAAACTCGCCAAAGAATCGCTCGTGGATTTGAGCCGAGAGACAGAGTTGTGGCTGAAGACGGAGCCGCAATGTGGAACCTGCGGCGCCCAACTGTCCGCGGACTCGATTCGCTTCCGAGCACATCCGCATGAAGGCTAATCGATGACCGAGTTATTGTCGCTTTCCCATTTCGTCGAGGGACCGACGCAAGTCTTCGTCGAGCCCAAACCGAAGTCTGGATTATTGTTTATTGGCGATCCTCATATCGCGGGGAGAACGCCCGGCTTTCGTCGGGACAATTATTCAGAGACGATCCTGAGCAAGCTGCAGTGGTGCCTCGATTATTGCGACCAGCAAAACTTGCAGCCCATTCTGCTTGGCGACATCTTCGATAAGCCACGGGACAACCCGAACTGGCTGATCGCCAGACTGCTTGACCTGTTCGATTCCCGAGCGATACCAACCATTTTCGGTAACCACGACTGCGCGAATCCTCACTTGGATGAAAACGATAGCTTGACCCTATTGGCCAAGGCGGGAGCGGTGCGTATGTTGGACGAACGGCATCTTTGGGCTTGTGTCGTAGAGGGCAGGACGGTTGTCGTTGGTGGCTCGCCCTATCGCTACCCGATTCCGGATGTCTTTGCAGTCGACGCGGACTGGCCTCCGTCGCTTGCCCCGCCCCACCTAACGGTATGGCTGACGCATCACGACCTGACCTTTCCCAACGCCCACGAAGCGGTCGTGACACATTTTAAGGAGTTGGTTGGAATCGATTACGTTATCAATGGCCATATTCATCGCAGAGCTTCCGCCAATGTCGTTCGCGGTCAAACGACTTGGGTCAACCCAGGTAACATCGCGAGGCGTTCGCGAAGCGATTCGATACGCGGTCATGAACCGGCGGTCCTTCGTATGGATATCGCCGTGGACGGCCAATGGCTGCACACCATCAAGGTTCCGCATCAGGATGCCTCAGATGTCTTTTACGATCTCGAAATGATCCAAGATTTGGAATCGGAACAATCCCGTTTCGTCACTGGGCTGGCAATGCTCGAATCGCGAAAAACCCAATCGGGGGCTGGCCTGATGCAGTTTCTGCGCGACAATGTGGCTCAGTTTGATACCGAGATTGCCAACGAGATTCTCAAGCTGGCGGATATTGTCCTAACCGAAGCCAGCCCACCGGTTGATACCCAATAGGCCTTGCCCGAACATGACCACTAAGAAATCAGCCGATTTGCCCGCCGGCCAACTTTCGCCCGCCGGCCAACTTTCAATAGAGGAGTTGCAGACCAAGCATGAAGAACTAAATCGCCGCAAAATCCAAGCTGAGACTCGCCATCGCGATGCCGCGGACCAGCTTCTAAAGCTGCGAGGTCAAGCGTTGGCGACTTGGGGGACCGACGATTTGGACGCCTTGAAACTAAAATTAGTGCAACTTCAGGAAGAGAATGAATCTCGGAGGTCGAAGTATCAATCGGACTTGCAGGGCATCGAAGCAAAGCTGAAAGAAGTCGACGAAAAATACCAATCGGTACGCGACTTAGGTCGCGAGAAGGAATAATGCAACTACAACCCATCATCACCAGCCAGCACAACCCGTTGTTCAAAGAGATGTTGCGATTGCATTTAGCGTCGGAACGCCACAGTCAACGGAGGTTTCTGATCGAAGGGCCTCATCTGGTTGAGGAAGCAATCGCTGTGATGTGGCCGTTAGAATTTCTCTTCTTCGAAGAAACTTGGGGTGACGAGAATCAAGCTTGGTTGCAGCGCATTGCGATGGCCCCTCTTCCATCCCCATCGATCCTGCAGCCCGTTTCCCGGGATATCATGCGTCGGCTATCGACTACCGCTTCGAGTTGCCCCATTATCGGCATCGCCAAAGAGCGAAGCCAGCAGTCTGATGATTCAAGTTCGTTATCGTTGGCTATTGCCGTCGAGTCGCTGCAGGACCCTGGCAACCTTGGCGCTTTGATTCGCGTTACAGCGGCGGCCGACATAGGTTCGGTCTACATGGGCGCCCACAGTGTGGCTGCCACCAACCCAAAAGTCCTGCGATCGGCCGCTGGCCAATGGTTCCGGAGCCCTCCTGTTACGGTGGATCTTCCGAGTTTTCTCGAATATCAATCTTCCTTATCCGTCCAGATTTTAGCTGCCAGCGCGGAGGGGCGGTCCTACTGGGATATCGATCTGACTCGCCCTACGATTTTTCTGCTCGGCAATGAAGGAAACGGATTGAGTCCTGGTGTGCGAGCCTTGGCATCGGGTACGATTTCGATACCGATGGCCGATCGCGTTGAGTCGCTGAACGTAGCTGTCGCAGGTGCTCTTCTGGTCTACGAGGCGCAGCGACAACGGCGAACATGATCATAGTAATTCGGTTTTGAGAGGTTTCCAATAATGCGATTGAGTCCAAGATGTTCTACGTAGAGAAAGAGTTCGAACAGACGTCGGAGCTACTGCAGCTTGCTCAACAGAGACTGGAGAGTGCCAAGCAAGGCGAACGTGGGTTAGCGTTGCTTGGATCCATCTCCGAGGTGACCGAAGGTAAGCCAAGACTATGGGTAGGAGGCTTTCGATCGCAGCTCGATGACGGTCCATGGAGTCCTCTCAGATGCCAGGCCGCATTGTGGCGGCTGGCTTCTTCAACGAAAAGCGGGAGTGGCCTGTCGAATCGAGCCGTTGAGATTTCCCGCATGCCCGGGTGGCGTTAGCCAAACGGCACTCACTTACCTCTAAACACGACGCCAGCATATCCTACGACGCGATCGGAGTTGCCGCTGCTGCTAGCGCTCGTGTCGTAGCTGATCTCTTCGACCACGAACTCCTCTCCCAGTTCGATGAGCGTTTGCATGACGATCGCGGCTGAAACCAAACCGCACATACTGATCGAGTTCTCCGCGCACACTTCGATTAGCTTCAGCGGATTGCCTGTCAACATGGCATCGATAGCCAGCCGATCTCGGCGACGGTTCTCAGCCTCGTTCGCGAAGTGATTCATATCGCTCGAAATGACCAGCAAGGGTCGTTCGGGCAGTTCGCGAAGCACATCGGCAAGCTGTTCGGCCGATCGGATTATCTCTTCCAGCGAGGCGCTCTTGACGGCCACGGCTACGATCTTGGGCCTCGCGTCTGCCGAAGTCAGTGCCTCCAGGATAGGCAATTGCAACTCGACGCTATGCTCTCTGGCGTGCGCTGCGAGGTCAAGCTCCATCCCCTCAACTCCAGAAGCGATCTTGTGCATCAAGACCATATCCGTTTGCCAACGTTCTCCGCCGGGAAGCTCCCAGGCTTGCGAAGGAGAGACGGCCCAGTCGCAACCGTACTGCGTATGTTTGGGACCGATGATCAGCACCGACGACGGCAACTGGACCTGGCTCCACACGTCCATCGCAACTTGACCGCTGAATCGGAGCCCTGCGTGGGGCGTCATGATTGCCAAAGCGGGTTTCGCACGAACCTCGCTTGGGACTTTTGCCTTGAATTCAGCCACACATTTGCGACGTGCTTCGGGCTCTGCTGGATAGAAGGCTTGAGCGACAGCCGGTGGTCTCACCTCATCGTCCGCCAAAGGAAGGGTCGCATTGCTCGCCAATAGCGAAGTCGCTGTCGACATACAACCCATCGAGAAAACGCCGATCGGATTCCGCCTAGTCTTGATTTCCGAGGCGGCTTCGCTGAGAAGAACTTCGACACTTTTTTCAGCATCGAACGCGACCGCAGCCCGGTCGCCACAGGAAGCGACGAGGGCGCGAAAAGCGGGATCCAGACCGGCCGTTTCGCAATGCCCCAATTCCGATTGGAGTTGATCTCCTTCCCAATCGTCGAACTGAATCGTCCCATGATGGGCGGGGTCATACAAGATAGTAATAGCCAATTCGATGTCGGTCGCCTTTTGAAATCTCGCTTTCGAAAGAACACCTGCCGCCGCTTGACAGAGTTCAAACAAACTCGCTTGCAACGGAATCGTATTTCGAACCGAGGTCTGAATCCAATGCGCTAAGGCTCGCTTGGATGTCGTATCGACCAACGTCAGCACGATGCCATTGACACTCCCCTCCATCGCATCGAGGGCGTAGTACGTAGGGGTTGCGTTCTGCGAGAGCGCGATCAAGTTCTGTGTGGCGACTTCTTTGAGTCGCAGCAGACTGTGGATGTCACCAGGCGCTTTCCGATTGGGTAATTCGGCCGGCAAACCGGACGCTTCGATGCGGCCTTCGATCAACAATCCATCGAAGGTCTCCAGCAATGTGTCGCTATCCATCCAAGCAGTCTCGGGCAGCCCAGCTTTGCGACAAACGCCTTGTAAAAATTCTACGCTGTCCCATTTTTGTTCGAGTGGCACGCTCGGCAGCAAGACGCCTAGCTGCTGGCCTCGTGAAATCCTCAGCCCGTGCTTGCCGACTTGGACCTGCTCGGGTCGCGATTCCGGTTGGACCGTGACCACGATCGGCGACGCGAGCAGCGATACATCCAAACTTAGATAGGGGAGTTCCGAGGTGGATACGCATGGCATCCGAACATCCTCTTTGGCAGTTCGAATCGCTGACATCAGGATGGCTTCGCTGAGTGGCATTGGACGCCCTACAAAGCCGCAGCATCCACGAAGCTGCTCACCTCGCTTGAGGGTCGTAAACATCCCCATGACGTTTTGATTCGCCATCGAACCCAATAGGGTTAGCCAGGTGTCGGTCAGTTTTCGATTGCAAACCGCAGCGATTACCACCAATTGCGTTGCATGCTGAATGGCATCCTTTTGCTCGCCGCTGAGTTCATCCAGTTTGAGCATATCCAATTTTGTAGGTGCGGAGATGGGGATAGTAGCCATAGCTTCCTCGACAGGTGGATTGGACAATCGTTGATTCGGCGCCGTCAGGCGCACTATCGGCAATGATACCCGATCGTCTTTCCTAGGAAGATTCGATTGACGGAAAGAATCCAAGTTCACCGGCTGGCGCTTCCGCCCCCAATCGCCCGGAGCGTCCGCGAATCGGCCGGATAGGGTCGCACCGCAAACTTTGCACAAACTACCCACAAGCCCGTAACGGCCGAGCTGGTACCAGTCCCGCTCAACAAGTTGTGACGAGCAGGCATGGCAGTAGGTCGAACCATGTGCCACATCGTGAACATTGCCGACGTAAGGGTAGTGCAGTCCCGCTCGCTTGGCTATACCGTACGCTCGAAGCAACGTGTCCGGTGGCGTGCGAGGCCTATCGGTCATGCGAAAATCGGGATGGAAGGCCGAAAAGTGGATGGGCACATCCGGGCCGAGAGCATCGAGGATCCAATCGCACATCCGAGTTAACTCATCGTCCGAATCGTTGGCGTCCGGTATGACGAGGTTGGTGATCTCAAACCAGACGTCGGTCTCGTGTTTCAAATAGCGGAGCGTGTCTAGAACGGGTTCCAAATGCGAATACGTGATCTTGCGATAGAAGTCTTCCGTGAACGCTTTGAGATCGACGTTGGCTGCGTCCATATGCACGTAAAAATCACGCCGGGCTTCGGGTGAAATATAGCCAGCTGTTACCGCCACGCTTTGGAGTCCGACGGCTCGGCAAGCCTTGGCCGTGTCGATGGCGTACTCAGCCCAAATGACGGGATCGTTGTAGGTAAACGCAACGCTTTTGCATCCCAGTTCTTTTGCGGCATGAGCGATGAGATCGGGCTCAGCGACAGCGCTGAGTTTGGCCACTTCACGCGATTTAGAAATGTCCCAGTTTTGGCAAAACTGGCATCCGAGATTGCAACCGGCTGTCCCGAAGGACAGAACGCTAGTACCCGGATAAAAATGATGGAGCGGTTTCTTCTCGATGGGATCGATGCAGAAACCCGTGCTCCGGCCGTAGGTGTCCAGCACCAGCTGGTTGCCTTCGATTTTGCGGACAAAGCAAAAGCCTCTGTCCCCCTCTTTCATCGTGCACTGTCGAGGGCATAGATCGCAAACGATCCGCTGGCTGTTCGGATCGCGATGCCACCATTTGCCTACGTGCGAGGCGCTCATGATGGCAAAACTTCACCAAAGAATCGCAACCAATTGCCGTGAAAAAACGCCTGGATATCCGCCGACGCGAAACCGCGACGCTGCATGATGCCCTCTAGATTTTGCAAATCGCGATACCGATTCAAGTCAGCAGGTGTCTGTTCGCAACCGTAACCGCCGTCCAGATCCGAGCCGAGGCCCACATGGCGGATGGAACCGGAAAGCTGACAGATCGTATCGATCTGGTCGACAGCTCGTTCGAGGGTTGCGGTCGGTTTCGTTATACCTCGAACGAAACCATCCTGAAGCATGATCACGTCGAATGCCACTCCGAGCACGCCGTCGCGCTCGATCACGAACCGAATCTGCTCCTCGCTGAACTGCCGTTGCCAATCGCAAATGGCTCGCGCGTTCTGATGGCTGGCATGCACTCGTCCTGGAAAATGCTTCGCCACTTGCCAAAACGCCACATCGGATAGATGGGTCATGTCGATGGTCATACCCAGTTCATAGCAATGCCGGAGCAATTCCATGGCATCCAGGCTTAGTCCCACCTCGCTGCGCGTACCACCTCCGTATCGATTGGTACCGTAGTGGGTTAGTCCGAGGGCCCGCAGTCCCGCCTCATGAAACTCAAGAAGAGTCTTGGGTTGCAGAATCGGATCCGCACCCTCCATCGTCAGAATGAACCCAAGCGGAGTGTCTTGAGGGGAAGCCCGGTACGCTTCGAAATGCGACTGAAGTTCATTCGATGTCTTTAGCATTTTCACATAGCCATCGCGCTCGAGGGCTCGGTAGTATGCAAGATGGGCGTTGGCCATCGCGTAGCAAGCATGCGGGCTGGTCCAACCAAACGAGTGATTGATGGGTTGTTCCTGGCGAGCCAGAAGAGTCGCGAGGCAGATGGCAACTTGACTAACACGCAATTCAGGCAAACTCAGGGTGTTCGTCTGACGTCCCAGCTCCGTCATTCCCAGCGTCATTTCTTGGGCTCGAATATCGGGGACCGACTGTCGCAGGTCGCGATTCCAATCCACCCCGTTCAAAGCCAGATCGAGATGTGCATCGAAAATCAACATTTAGAGTACTCCTGACAAACTCATTAATCGCTAGCTAAGATCTCGGTTCGCAATTGTATTAGCAACTCGGTCGCATGCAAAATTTCTGCTCGTTGGCGGTCGCGATCTTGCGGGATCTCGCGTTCGATGGTGAGGGGTCCAAAGTAGCCAATCTCCTTGAGCGCGATGAGATAGGCTCGCATGTCGACTTGCCCTTTGCCCAGCGGTACTTCTGCTCCCCAGGTGACTCCGGGTTGGTCGCTCCAAGTGGCATCTTTGCAATGGATACTGCGGACACGAGAACCCACTTTCCGAAGAGCTGGAATAGGTTCACCCATACCATAAAGGATCATGTTGGCCGGGTCGAAGTTGATATATAGGTTATCGCGTTTCGTATCGCCGATGAATTGCAGCAGAGCGTCAGCGGACTCCTGACCCGTTTCCAAGTTAAGTGTCTGCTCGTTGTGCATGGCATGATCGCATAGCTGCCGTGTGACCTCAACGATATCCGCGTACTCTCGCGACTGCGTATTGTGAGGCACGACACCGATGTGCAATCCGATCGCACCGCAGCCCAGTAAACGGGCAAAGTCGGATATCTCCTTCATCTCTACGAGTCGGGCAGAGCGAGTCGCCAGCGGTACCAAACCAATGGTTTTCTCGACGGTCGGGATATCTGCATAACTCTCCCCATCGAAGCCACCGAAGACACAGGTTAGTTCGATATCGTAGGTCTCAAGCTTTCGGAGAAAGCTCTCAGCTGCTTCGGGAGTCCGACCGGTGGCGTGTGGAGTATGCAGCTGTATCGAAGGGATCTTCAAGTCGCGCGCTACCTCCAGATGGACACCGAGTCCGGCGTCGATACTGGTGAACACACCTAGGGACCAGGGAGGAAGGCTCATGGCAATACGACCTTAATCAATTGGGAGGGAGCAGGAGGGGAGAAGTTAAGATGCTGAGTCAGGTGGCTAGCACTAGACGGCAGATTCAGGTGGCTAGCACTAGACGGCAGAGTCAGGTGGCTAGCACTAGGCGGCAGAGTCAGGTGGCTAGCACTAGCCGCCGATCATGCGAGATCGGGCCATCGCATCTTCGGCCATTTGAATAAATTTGTGTTCGTTGGTGCCGGCCCAAGCCCGTTGGTAGGTAACGCTTAGGACAGTGTAGTTGGTCGAGTCATTTGGCTCCAGTTCGCAGGCTCTTTCGGCGTGCTTGACCGCTTCGAGATGTCGATCCATGCGGGTGTAGATACGAGCCAGAGTCATATGCGACAGGACGTTATCGGCGTCGTCGGCTAGGATACCATTGAGGAGGACGGCAGCTTCTTCGAGTTTGCCCTGGTCTTTGAGTTTTTCGGCTTCGTTAAGCCGCTGGGTGACGGTTGACATTGCAGTGGAGTGGTTCGAATGCGGGAAATACGAGGAAATGACTGCCCAGGATTGTAATCGATGAAAGGCGAATGCGGTACTTGCCGACCACTTCTTCGCCGACCGGTTTCAGAGACCGAGAAAGGTCCGACGGGGAGGTCGGACGTTGGAGACTCTCCCCAAGATCTCTCGCAAGATGCGTTGTTCCAATTCGGTATCGTTCTCTTGGCGAATCCAGCCAATCGTGATTGGATTGCCTAGCAGTCCGGGATCAACGCGCACGATACCACCGTCTTGCCTGGCCACGGCCGCGCCCTCCGACGAGTATTGGGACCGATCCACGTCCTCAATCTCCTTGATGACTTCTACCCCCACGGAGAATCCTACGTCGGTGGGTAAGACTCGAATACTGGCAGTCCGCCGCATGGTTTGCAAAGTGCTTTGAAGGCGCTGGTAGCCCTCCAGGGCATCTTTCCGCCACGGCTCAAAATAGGTGGCTCCCACCTCAGGAAAGGTCTCCAGGCGGCCTTCGAACCATTGCAAGTTGTCGCGAGTCGGACGCTGTTCGCTTTTGGTTCGGGGGAAATAGTCGTCCACCGTATCGACGATTTGATTCCACAGGAACTCGGAATCTTGGGTGTTGACGTCGATTGGGTTGGCCAAACGGGTCTGCGGCCTCAGCGGAATCGAGGGGATAGAAAGCGTTGTCGACGGTAATTTCTGGAACTGCCCGCAACCCGAGATCAGGACCACGATGCCGGCGGTGGTCAATCCGATGGGCGCGAGTCGCCACGATTGCTTCTTGCGAAGCCGCCGAAGCAACAGCCAGCAGGTCAGTAAGGTAAGCATAGACGGAGTCTACGACGCGGGCTTTGGTTCAATATCGCGCAATGATCGGCCCAGTCGCTTGCGACCCGTGGTGCTTGGCAGTTTACGGGGCGCCGGATCGTCGTCGCGGGTCGCCGTGGCTAGGTTTGCCAACGGTTGCTTGGCGAACGCAAGGAGGACTGGATTCAATTCTCGCTTCTCCTCGGGGGCTCCAAGCGTATCGATGGCATCGCTCACGCCCATCAAAACGGATTGCTTCACACCATCTCGAATCCAGTTGAAAAGCCCCAAGCCGTTGCTCACGATTATGCACTCCATTGCAAGTCGACAAATATTCCTAAAGTGAAATGCGAGGGTAGCATCGCTTAGTTGCCAGAACCAGAGCAATTCCAACGGGTAGATTCAAAGCTAGTCCAAAGCTAGCATGTGACCAAGATCCTCGCTATCGAATCGGTATCAGTTCCAAACAAACCACTTTGTTCGTCCCTCGAACATAGAGCAGACCATGCGACAGAACTGGGGGTGCCCAGCAGGGAGTTTGAACTAGAGGTTTTCTATCGCGTTTATCTTGGATATCGGCTAGCGGCATCTGCGCGATGATGTTGAGCTTGTCCGACCGCAGTTCGAGGAGCTGAAGCACGCCGGATTCGCCGAGCATGAGCAAGTGGTCGTCGACAATCAAACCGGTCATTCGATCATGATTGCGTTTTGCCCAATGAACTTTCGGAACCCAGGATTCTCTTTCGCTGGCAGGGCTCGATAGTTCGACGCACCGCAGATCGGTGTCAGGTTCGTTTCTACCGCTACTGGCAAAAATCTGATTTCCGTGCAACAGTGGAGTCGACCAGTGTGCGCGGAGCAGTTGCTCTTTGCGGCTGGTGCTATCGATCCACAATGGCTTGAGCTGGACTGGATCTAATTGCAACAGAGCGCTACCAATTTCGTATGTTTCCGAGATAAAGATCTTGTCTTGCCAAACGACCGGCGATGCGGCGTTGACACTTTCGAAAGTGCTTGCTCGCCACGGAAAAAAACGTTCTTTCGAACCGTCTGTGGGGTCAAAGGCCAGCAGTCCCTCCCGAACCAATGCTAAACAGACGTCTCGACCATGAATCTTGTGAACGATCGGAGCCGAATAGCTTGCCCCGTAGTTTCCAACGCGATAGAGCTCCTGGCCGGTTTTCTTATCAAGAGCGACCATGGCCGAACCCTTTGGTCGGTCCACACCCGAGCCTAAAGTACGGCCTCCGATCATGACAAGAATCTTGTCTTCATAAATCAACGGCGATGCCCCTACACCGAAAAAATTGGGACGGACGTTGAATTCATCGAGGGTGTTGATTTTCCAAAGTTCTAATCCATCGGCAGCAGAGATACATGCCAGGGTTCCGCTAACACCATAAACGTAGACACGTTCTTCGTCGGCGACGGGGCTGCAGCGTGGGCCATCGTTGTAGCCGTATTCATCTTGGTAGACGACTGGCGACTCCCACTTCCATTGGCTCTCGCCGGTCGACGCATCGAGGCAACTCAAGCGTTCGACATGACCAAAGCGATCGAATTGGTACCATCGACCGTTTGCGGTGACGCCGTTTCCGTACCCGACTCCCGTATCAGCTGTCCAAAGAACCTTTAAACCCGATGCTGGCCAATGCGTTAGAATACCCACCTCGGGGCTGTGCGAATCGAATTTGGGACCGAGCATTCGCGGCCAGTCGGCCCCGTTTTGCGGACGAACCAAACGGGTACTCGGATTGTCTGCTCCACAACCTGACGCCAGCCCGATCACAAAACTGCATGAAAGTACCGCGACTGCGAGAAAACGCATGATGGATAACCTAACACTATGGAAGACTTGATTGTAACTGACCATCTGGTCGTACCTGCCAACGAGCTGGAGACCCTTTTCGCGCGTAGCAGCGGCCCTGGAGGTCAGAACGTGAACAAGGTCAATACCAAGGCTACACTATGCTGGGATCTTGCGAAGAGCAAAGTATTGTACCCTTCCGCCATGGCCCGCTTGAGAGCCTTGGCTGGGAGCCGACTGACGGACGCGGGCGTTCTTCAAATCACTAGCCAAGTGCACCGAGAGCAAGGTCGCAATCTACAAGCCTGTCGAGATCGCTTGCGACAGTTGATCTTGCAAGCCATGACCCCACCGACGGTACGGCGTCCGACTCAACCTACCCGGGGATCCCAGCGACGACGCATCGCTGACAAAAAGAGTGTCGGCGAGAAGAAGCAGAATCGCGCTACTAACTGGGATTGAGCTTGTTCGGATTGCAAAGGTTTGGTGAATTTTGACCTAAACAGGTACCAGCCGACTAAGTGGCGACAACAATGGTCGCAGTTGCCGTTCTTTTTTGTCCGTTCTATTTTGGACAGAGCGATTGTTGCTATGCCCACGGACGATGGAAAACACTTAGGGAGATGTCGCGGATGAGCTGGTTCCTTTCTTTCCTCGTGGTTTTTATAGAAAATCCGTCCACACCACCGGTTGTCATCGCGCATCGCGGGGCTAGCGGATATGCCGTAGAGCATACCGAAGCCGCCAAGGCCATGGCTCATGCTCAAGGAGCAGATTTTCTCGAACAAGACGTGGTGCTCAGCAAAGATGGAATCTTCGTTGTCAGCCATGACATCACCATGGAGGAGACAACCGATGTCGAAAGCGTCTTTCCAAAACGTGCGAGGTCGGATGGCAAATACTACTTTGCGGATTTCGAATGGTCAGAGATCCAGCGATTGCAGATGCACGACCGAACCCGACGCAAATCAGAAGCGATCACTTCCTCGAGCGAAACTGCGCGGTTAGCCGGCCAGCGTGTGGTGTCCCTCGCAGATGAATCGAAGCTGATATCGGGATGGAACGAAAAGACGGGGAGATCGGCTGGTCTGTACATCGAACTCAAATCCCCGAGCTTTCACAAAAGGGAGTTTGGTTATGCCATGGGGGAAGCACTTCTAAAGCTGCTGGATACGAACCGAATTTCTTCGGTTTCCGCCAATTGCTTCATACAGTGCTTTGAACCAGAGGAACTGGTGGATCTGCACGACCGGCTTCATTGCAAAATTCCGTTGATCCAGCTTTTGGGAAAACGCCCGTCGGACCAGGAATTGGCAGAGATGGCACGTTATGCCAAAGGGATTGGCCCGTCGTTGGAGCTGTTAGCGGTTCGGGATTCAAGCGATAAAATTGTTTCTACTGGGATCGTCGAATCTGCCAAGCGGCTTGGAATGCTGGTCCATCCCTACACGGTTCGCAAGAATCAGCAGCCCAAATGGTCCAACTCCTTGGGCGAAACACACCAGACACTCATTCAATTGCTAAAAGTAGACGGATTTTTTTCGGACTATCCAGACCTGAGCCGAGCAGCGGCATGGCAGGATAATCGCTCGAACTGAGCGATCGTTCTTTGGGTTTTGGCACTGGAATGGCGCCCCACGTTTGACACCTGGACGGTGGCCAATAGAATGGAGGAAGTCGGAAATCGAGATTTTGAGCGATCCCATCCTCACCCCCACTGCAATTGGAACCCTCCTATGTTCGGCATTGGCCAAACTGAACTCCTGATCTTCTTGGTCGTCGCCATGCTTCTTTTCGGCAGTGCACGACTTCCATCCTTAATGCGAAATCTCGGCCGTAGTGCGACTGAGTTTAAGAAGGGGATGCGGGACGAAGACGCAGATCCGTCGACCGATCCCGTCTCCAAGAACTAGTCCGCCCACGAGTGATCCGCCGGTTAGCGATCCTGCGGTTGGCTCTGATCTCTTGACCCTGGTGCAACGGTATGTTTGGTGGTATAGGCACGTTTGAGATGGTGATGTTCGGCATCATCGCGCTGATGCTGTTCGGTTCCAAGCTTCCAGAGGTCGCACGCAACCTGGGAGGGACCTATCGGGGTTTGAAGAAAAATGTAGACGAGTTCAAACGAGAATTTCAAGCGGTCGAGACGTACGAGCCGAAATCGCTCCGGATCGAGTCCAAGGAAGAGTCCGAGACGTCGGAAACGACCGCGCCGAAATTCACCCCACCTACCGAAGAAAATCGACCTGAATAAAATCGCCGCAGCCCCATGGAAAGGGTCATTGCGAGCCGATTCTCTCCCATCGGAAACTGCGGGGTTTAGGCAATCTTGAGCGAATTTTCTCAGAATGCTCGGAATAAAACTTTTCGTAGCATTCGAATGTAGGCATTCGGGGTTGCAACAAATTCGTGGCCGCCTCAGAATCTGGAGGAGGTCTGAAAACGGCACCGCGACGTGACGGAGGACTTCAAGCCCATTCGGATGGAGATAACGCTTAATGGTTATGAACGAACCCCTTTCTTTTGAGCAACTCAAGGTTGGCGACAGCTGGACGAGTTCCGAGCGTGTGGTCGTAGAAACGGATCTGCAATGTTTCGCTGAATTGACGGGCGATCATGATCCTTTGCATACCGATGCCGATTTTGCTGCCAGTGGCCCTTTTGGGAAGCCAGTGGCGCACGGTCTGTTGGGGCTATCGATTTTGGCTGGCCTCAGCTCGAGCGCGCCCGCAGTTCTCACCGCCGCGCTGATCGATATCCGAAGTTGGAGTTTCTCCAAACCCGTTTTCGTCGGCGATGCCGTGCATGCAGTCACCGAAGTGATCGATATGAAACCGCGTGGACGTCGGCATGGTGAAGTGCATTGGTATCGACGTTTGTTCAATCAAAATGGGGAAAAAGTGCAGGATGGTATTTTGGTGACGCTAGTGAGCCGACGTGTGCCATTACCTAATCGAAAATTGGTCGATAGTGCGGATGAGGCCGCAGTCGCTGTCCCGCAGTCTGCCATACAGACGGTAGCAAGTTTCTAGGTTGGTTCGGTCACCCATTGGTCTTTCTTAGACTATGATGCAGTGAAGTTCTGAACGCCTCAAAGACTGCTCGACAATGCAACATTTGGATCACCTGAAAAACCTCGTCATTATGGCTGCGGCAGATGGCAGCCTTTCCGAGCGCGAAATCGCTTTGCTGGTCGATCGCTGCAGCGAGATGGGATTGGACGAAGCCGATCTTGGCAAGGCCGTTGCATACGCACTCAGCGACCAAGCATCCCTAAAACTACCGACCGAAAAGAAAGAACAGATCGCAATGCTTTCCGATCTAGTGCGGATCATGGCGGCAGACGGTAGTTTAAGCGAAGTCGAAAAGAGGCTTTTTGCTTTGGCGGCAGCAAAAATGGGGATTGAACGCAATGAGCTGGACGGTTTGATCGATAAACTGGTCAGAAAAAGTAGCAAGTAATCGATCGATGAGCGCATGCCCATTATGCACCAGCGCTGCGGCAAACTGGACGAAGCTGGGTCCATTCACCATCGATCAGTGCAGCCGTTGTTTGCATCGCTTTGTGGCCGAGGTTCCGGTCAGAAGTCATATCGCGGACGTTTATGATGACGCTTACTTCAACGGCGGCGGCGCCGGATATACCAACTATCTTGCCCAGCGAGAGCTCCTTTGCAGCCGCGGGAAATGGTACGGCGAATTGGTCAAGCGACTCACCGGCGGATCGGTGGGCCGGGTCCTCGACGTCGGCGCTGCTGCCGGCTTTTTGCTTTCCGGCTGGAAGCAGGCAGGGTGGCAGTCGGTAGGCATCGAACCCAACCGTTCGATGACCCTGGAAGCGGCAAAACTCGGTTTGGATGTTCGATGCGGGGCCTTTGAATCGGAAACGTTTTTTGAGGAAGCCTCCTTTGATTGCGTTGCCATGATTCAAGTCATTTCGCACTTGGTGGATCCGCGTTTGGCGATCGCTAAAGCTTATCATCTACTCCGTCCCGGGGGAGTTTTACTGGTAGAGACTTGGGATCGCGGTAGCGTCATCGCTCGTCTTTTGGGTAAAGGTTGGCACGAATACTCCCCACCGAGCGTGCTGCATTGGTTTACCAGGGCTGGACTTCAGCAGGTCATGGTACAAAGGGGATTCGAGCCAATCGGCTCGCGCCGGGCTCTTCGCTGGATCCATGTTGGCCACGCTAAATCGATTCTACAACACTCGGCCAAAAAATCGCTCGTGTACACAGGTGTATCTTCAATCATGAAGATCTTGCCAAGCGGATGGAGTCTACCCTATCCAGGTGACGATCTTTTCTGGGCTCTCTATCGCAAACCGGTCAGACCATGACGGCACCCAGCGAGAATCCTTCAAAACGGTGGGCCGTAGTCGGTGGAGGAATGCTCGGACTGGCCACCGCACGTCGTCTGAGGCAACGGGGCCAGTCGGTTACGGTCTTTGAGTCCGGCGACTCGCTGGGAGGATTGACGTCGGCCTGGCAGATCGGGGACGTCGCCTGGGATCGCTTCTACCATGTGACCCTGCTGAGCGACCTTTATCTTCGAGAATTGCTAAAAGAGTTGGACCTCGAAAGAGAGATGGAGTGGGTTCAAACGCGGACTGGATTCTATTCGAAGGGCAAGCTGCATTCGCTATCCAGTTCCATCGATTTTCTTCGATTTCCAGTCCTCAATCTGTATCAAAAATTTCGGTTGGGAAGCACGATATTCTTTGGATCAAAATTACGAGATTGGCGATCGTTAGAAAAGATGCCTGTGGAAAAATGGCTTCGTCGGTGGAGCGGGAACTCGACCTTTGAAAAGATTTGGTTACCATTGTTAAAATGCAAGTTGGGTGCCTCCTACGAGCGAACCAATGCGGCTTTCATCTGGGCTTACATGCAACGCATGTACGCGGCCAGACGAAGCGGAATGAAACGCGAAATGTTCGGCTACGTGGCGGGAGGCTATGGCCGCATGCTCTCTGCCTTAGCAAAAAGGTTGAAAGAACAGAATGTTCAGCTCCGAACCAATACGAAGGTACATAGGATCACTCAGGTGCCAGATTCTGGGCAATGGAGTTTGCAGTTCGAATCCGAAGGGGAAGCCTCAAGTGATCGATTTGACCGTGTAATTGTAACCGTACAGTCCCCCGCCATCTTGGGAACCGTGGACGGTTTGAGCGAGCACGAGATCGATCGCTTGCAAAGAACCGATTACTTGGGCGTTGTTTGCACGTCGTTATTGCTGGACAAGCCATTGGGTGGCTTTTACGTCACGAACATTACCGACCCCGGAATTCCGCTGACTGGCGTGATTGAAATGGGGACGATCCTGAAGCCGGAAAACCTAGGTGGGCATTATTTGGTTTACTTGCCACAATACATGCTGGCTGAGGATCCCGCCATGAACGAATCTGACGACCAAGTGCACGAACGATGCTTGGCAACGCTCGAGAAAATGTACACTGAGTTCAGACGCAGCGGCGTTCGGGCTATTCAAACCGCCCGAGCGCGTTTTGTGATGGCGATCCCGACTATCGAGTATTCACAGTCGCGTTGCCCAGTCGTCGCAGCGCAGCCTGGTCTCTACTTGTTAAACTCAGCTAGAATCGTCGACGGCACTTTGAACGTCAACGAAATCATAAGATTGGTAGATAGCGAACTGCCTACTTCGATTTGGCCGGCACATGAGAAATTGCTGGCTCAATCCACCTTGTAGAGTTACCAATGAGTCATTTTCCTCGAATATCGAGTCACCCCCAATCTCTTTCAAGAGTTCGTTGAGTACCATTAGGCTATCGAATGCGTTTGAACGTCCAGACGCGTGAGTGTGTTGCTCCTTTTCCCTCTCGTCCTCAAACCTCCCATTTACGGAGACGTCATGCGATCCAGCTTTCAAAGTGCGCGGTCCCTGCTTGCTTACTTATTGCCCGCGATGGCTTTGCTTCTTGTTACGTTCGTCCTGCATGGGGACCTGTTCGCTCAAGAGGCCGTCGTTGCCAAGTCGGAAAACCTGCTGGTGAAGACTTGGAAGGCACTGGGGTCGATGTACGCAATCATCTTCTTGCTGATGAGCGTCGTCTTAGTGGCACTCGTGGTGCGTG
>Ga0105048_10005990_pt1 | contig 19600 bp, 19 predicted proteins | sample MAT05_FD_78382 | JGI IMG/M metagenome (GOLD analysis project Ga0105048, IMG submission 78382) | Freshwater microbial communities from Lake Fryxell liftoff mats and glacier meltwater in Antarctica - MAT-05 | ecosystem: Environmental > Aquatic > Freshwater > Ice > Liftoff microbial mat | place... | reverse complement strand
CCGTCGCGCACCATTTCACCCAGCAGCACGCCGACGCCAAATTCTCCGTTGTCTTGTATTTGGGCGGAAATCCGCTGCCACGATCCGTCCGGCCGCTCCAGCCACAATTGGACCCCTCGCGTCGGCTGAGTTCCCTTGCGCGCCCGCTTCCGTCGTTCCGGTATTTTTGCTGCTTCCACTCACCATCAATCGGCGCATTGGAGCCGAAACTTTAATAGGCCGGTTCGAGCAGTAAATGTTCAGGCTGCCGGGGTCCCCATACCTTCATTTTCTCGGCCTCTTCGACCCCCCGCAATCGTGATCGAGTACCGCCCGTTGTCCGTCCGAACGACCCACCCCCGTTCCTTCAGGAACCACATTGTGAAATCCGGATGTTCCCTCGGCGTTTCCAGCAGTGTCTCCATCTCGGCCATATTCATCCCCGGATTTTCCCGCTCCCGCATTCGCTTCAAATGTCCCTCATGCCAACCACTAGCGGCGCGCGGGCGGGAGGCTGATCCTATCTGTTTTAAAGCCGTATTTCCAACTGGTCTGGCGGCGGTTACCTCATTGCAAATCGGCTTTCCACGCATCTCCAAGCTCGAACGTGTCCCTCGTTCTCTCCGCGGAGCACGGGCGCATGGCGTTATGCTTAACTCACCGGTGCAACGAGCGGGGTAGAATGCAGGAAGATGCTCAAATGGTCCGACATCTTGAAACTCGCCAGCGATGGTAATCCTGCTCCTGCCCAGAGGGTAGTCAGGACGGACGCGGAATGGCGGCAGCAGTTGACGGATGAAGAGCATCGCGTCACCCGCCAGTCGGGCACCGAACGCGCTTTCAGCTCAGAAATGTGCAGCCTGTTTGAGCCGGGGCTCTATTCCTGCGTTTGCTGCGATACCCTGCTGTTCGATTCCAACGAAAAGTTTGAGTCGCGTACCGGGTGGCCATCATTCACGCAGCCGATTGAGGCGAACGCCATTGCCTACCGGTTCGATGGACCAGCCTTTCTTAAACGAGTCGAGACCATATGCAATGCGTGCGAGGCGCATTTGGGTCATGTGTTTCCGGACGGCCCGGCACCGAGTGGGCTACGCTACTGTATGAACGCGGTTGCGCTCAAGAAGGCCACGAAACCCTGAACGGGGTTCTCCGCCGCCCATGACCAGGCCGGCTTGTGTGATGCGTCGCCTTTTTGAAAATGAAGCAAGGAGAAATGACAATGAAATTAACGAAAGCGGCTCTGCTTCTCACGTTAGCGGCGGCGGCATGGGCCCAAACCAACGTGGGCGCACAGAAACCCGAAGCCACCCTGCCCTTTAAAATGACCACGACGGCGACCTTTGAACTGCCGTGGCGGATTGCTTTCCTGCCAGACGGACATATGCTGGTGACCGAAAAGATCGGTCCCGTTTGGCTGGTGTCGCCGCAGGGAGAAAAGATCGCGCATTTGGGCGGGTCGCCCCCCGTTTATTGGCAGGGCCAGAACGGCATGCTGGGGGTCTTCGTCTCGCCGGATTATGCGACCGGCCAGAACATCTATCTCACCTATATCGAACCGGGCGACTACGGCGGGGGACAGGTTTTGGCGCGCGGCAAGCTGGTCACCGGACGTGTGCCCAGACTGGAAAATCTGACGGTGCTGTGGCGCCAAATGCCCAGAGGCAAGGGCGGCCAGGCGGGCGGCCAGGTGGTTTTTGCGCCGGATGGCCAGTCCCTGTACATGTCGGTTGGCGACCGCCAGCGGATGGTCCCGGCCCAGGATCCGAACCAACCGGTGGGCAAGGTCCTGCGTCTGACGCTGGACGGCAAGCCATTCAACGGCAATCCCAACTTCGGCAAAACCGGCGCCGCCACCATTCCGCTTATTGATCCGCCCCGCGACACGGAAGTCGCCAAGACCGCGACGCCGGTGAGCACTTATACCTTTCCCGGCCCCAACCTGACGCCTGCGGAAACCTGGGCCAGCGGCTTCCGCGCGCCCTATGGCATGGCACTTTCGCCGGCCGGTGAGTTATGGGAGGTGGAACATGGCCCGCGCGGCGGGGACGAGTTGAATCTGATCGAGAAGGGCAAGAATTACGGCTGGCCGGTCGTCTCCTTTGGCAAGAACTATAACGAAGTGCCGATTCCCAGCCACGACTCCAAGCCCGAATACACGAAGCCGGTACTCTATTGGGTGCCTGTGATCGCGCCGGGCAATCTGATGTTCTACAAGGGCAAAAAGACCTTTCCGCAATGGGATGGCAGCGGCTTTATCAGTGGCCTGGCGAGCATGTCGATCAATCGCATCATCTTCGACGGGAAAGGCGGCGCCAAGACCGCTGAGCGCTGGGAGGTCGGCAAACGGATCCGCGATGTGGAACAGGGCCCCGATGGTTCCCTATGGATGCTGGAAGATGCCAATCCCGGCGCTTTGATTCACGTGACGCCGAAGTGATGCCGTCGCGTTAGGCGAACAACAAGCACAAGGGCCGGGGCAATCCGGCCCTTGTGTATTTGTGAATCCGTTGCTTCCTGGCCGGCTGGTATCCGCCCGATGCAACCGGCCGAATTGAATAGGGATCGGATGCGAATGTTCGGGTACGGCTGCGTTGGGGCATTTGAAGGGGCCGGGCGCCCGCCTGCTGCCGCGGTAGTTGGAGTATCCATGCCACGGCCTTCAATTGGTTTCGACGCTGTGCGAAAACTGGTACATGAACCCGCCGGTGCGGAAATATCGACAATTTCTCGTTCGCCGTCCCTAACTGTTCGCCGAAAACGGTTGGCGTGTATTTCCGGTCACAAGTCCGCCGAAAAACTATCCGACGGTCCTGGTACGGCTGTCTTGCATTGAACCCGAAAAGATCGCCCCGCCCGCCGCGCGGAATGAGAAGATTGCGAGCCGTAAAACGCCTCTGCTATTGATGGGACAATCGCGAACATGACGGCGGTAACTGTGATGGGTGTGGCCGCGATAGTTCTTGCGGGTGCGCTATTGCTGGGATGTTTCCGGCGGGACCGCGTCTGGCAGGAGGTCTCGCTCGGCGAGGTGGGGCGAATCCGCGTGCCGGTGGATTTAAAGCTGCAGACGGACGAGGAGAAGGCGACGCAGGATTATGCCGCGTTTACGCTCCGGCGGGTCCATGACACCCATTTGAACGGGCAGACTTCGTACGCGGAGGACTTGCAGATTACTGTGTTTGCCGAAGATTTTGAGGTGGAACGGATTGAGCGGGGGACCGAATCCTTTGGGTTCGGCACGATTCTGCGGCGGCCGAAAGACGATGTGGCGGAGGAAGGCCGGGATGGCCGGCTGCAATGGAAGATTACGCGGAAAACGTATGAGCGGCATCCGGTGACCGAGCCTTCGTGGCGGGTGTTGATGCTGGACCGGGAACGGCGTGTGCTGTTGGATTGGCGCGGGTTTCGGAAGCAATACGATTTGGCGGCGGCGAAGGGGAATGCGCGGTCGATGGTGGAGTCGGCCGCTGTGAGTGATGGGCGGAAGGCGTACTTTGCGGGGCGGCGGGACTGGCCGGCGGAGGGCTGGGAAAAGAATTATGCCGAGAATAACGCGGCATTGCGGGCGATGTTCGGGGAGATGCCCGAGGGAGAGTGGAAGGCGGACGGGCCTTGGAAAGTGATGATCGACAAGGAACGGCCGCGGCAGTTCGTGATGATGCGGCGGCTGGGGGTGACGGAGAATCCGGATGGTCCCATGGATTTTCGCGGGCCGGTGACGCGGTACCGTTTTGTTAAGGATTATCTATGGCAGGATAGCTAGGGAAGCGGGGGCGGAATGCTGGATCGCGCTGTCCTGGAGGCCATGCGTGGGGAGTTTGCGGATCCCGCTGCCTTTTATTACTACAGCGTCCAGACGTTGAACCTGTGGAAGCGGCACGAATCGATGGACGCCGAGGTGAAAGAGATGCGGCGGAAGTCCGATGAACTATTGAAGAAGTACGAGGACGGCCGGTTGGTGGGGCCGTCACCGCGCCGGTAGCCGCTGCCGATCAGTCCGAGCGCGCGCGGATGCCGATATCCCCGAGTACGCCGATGTAAAGGTTAACTGCTGAACCGGTAAAGCTGCGCGGGCTTGCGGCCGGTGCGCTGCCACTCGCCCGTCGGTTCGACGATTCCTTTTTGGCCGGTCTTACGGCGAAAATTTCGCTTGTCGAGCGGCCCGCCGAGGATCGCTTCATGAACGAGTTGGAGCTCGGTCAGTGTGAACTTTTCCGGCAGGAGCTCGAAGCCGACGTTGGTGTAGTCGAGTTTGTTGCGAATGCGGTGGTGGGCGTATTCGACGATCTGTCGATGGTCGAAGCCGAGGGCAGGGAGTTTGTCGACCGGGAACCAGGCGGCGTCAGCGGCGTCGGTGCCGGAGTGTAAGGTGTGCGTGGGCGGAACGAGGGCGTAATAGGCGACGGTGACGACGCGGCCGCGGGGGTCACGATCGGGCTCGCCGAAGGTATAAAGCTGCTCCAGGTAGACCTTTTCGATTCCTGTCTCCTCGCGCAGTTCGCGGGCCGCGGCCTCGTCGAGCGATTCCGACTTCAGCACGAAGCCACCCGGCAAGGCAAAGCAATTTTCGAAGGGCTTGGCGAGGCGGCGGATCAGCAACACGTGGAGATTGCGTTCGCGGATTGTGAACAGGACGATATCGACCGTTACCAGGTGCTTCTTCATGTTTTGTCAGGCCACCACCAGGTTCGCCTTTTCAGGGGCTACTCCTATATTCGCAATCGCGCCGGAGTTGAAGTCGAGGTGATCGGCTTCAACGCCGTCGGAGAAGATCACCCCGCCGCTGGGCATTTGCGATTCCAGCGTGAGCGTAGCGTCCCCGGCGACCGGTCCGGCAACGATGGAAGCCTGTGAATAGAGGCTCGCAAAAGGTTCGCGGACGACAAAGATCAAGCGGTCAGCTTCCCAATTGAGCCGGACCGGTGCGATCGGCTGGCCCCCTAGAAACGCGACAATTCCGGCGGTTTCGTTGAAGATGGAAGATAGCCAGCCAGTGGTGCCGGCGCCAGTGGAGATGATGACGCCGCTGGATGAATGGCTCTCGTGCAATTGGCCGTAGTGGATGCGGTAGCGGGCGGAGATGTGCGTGCCGGCGCCAACGAACAGGTCGTTGAAGGCGAGTAGCCGCTGGCCGTCGGCGAGTTTGGCTTCGGCCAAAGTGACAGCTCGTACGCGTGCTTTTCCAGCCATCGTTCGTTCCAGATTGGGCCGGAGCGACGCGGGCTGGAACGGCAGGAGGATGCCGTCGAACCGTTCCGCGTCCGGATTCACTCCGAGGACGGGTTGGCCGCCAACGTACTTCGCGGTGTTGGCGACCAGGCCGTCCTGGCCCAGCGTGACAACTATGTCAGTCTTCGAGAAGACATAGGTTGGGACGAGGGCGCGATCCATGATCTGGATCTTGAGGCCGGCTTCAATGGCCCGGCGAGTGGTTTCGAGCGATCGCTGATAGGCGTCGTGTTCAAGCACGTAGGCGGTGAAATCGCGGCCGGCGTGCTCGAGGTAGAACTTCGCCTGGGCTCGTGTGTTGAAGCGCTCGATTAACTCGTCCAGGCGCGTTTTGCGCGTAACGAGCACGATTTTCTCAAACATGCGATTACCCTCGGGCCTGGGCGCTCTTCGTCAGGCTGTTCAGCAGATCCGGCGAGATGTTCAGTTCGCCGATCTTTTGCGCGTTCATCGCGAGTTCCTGGAAGGCCATGGCGATGGTGTTCCGCGCGTCGCCGCCCTGCGGGTTGAGCATCATCAGCATGCGCCAGTCCAAGCTCTGAACGGGAGTGATGACCGCTTGCAGTGCATACGCCCGGCTGTCGGCTTCCTTGCGTTCGTTTTCGGTCTTCTGATCGGTCAATGCGGCGCGTTGCCGTTCCAGGGAGATTTCTGCTTCCAGTGCGCGTTCGTGGAGTTCCCGCTGTTTGGTCTGGACCAGGAGTTCGGTTTGGAGTTCGTTTTCCTTGATGCCGCGTTCCTGTTCGATGGCGGCGTTACGGCGGGTGTAAACGGCGTCATCGGCGTTGCGGTTCAGCGCTTCGCGAGCTTCCGCCTCCAGGGCCTTGGCCATTTCCGGGGTTGGTTTCAGCGAGAGTACTGCGAGGTTCAGGAGTTCGACGCCGAGTTGAATGACATCCGGGCTGGCCTTGAGTTGGTGGAGTACCCGCGTCGTGAGTTCATCGCCATGGACCAGGGCCTGCCGCAGCGGAAGGCCCTGGATCTCGGCGCGGAGCAGTGTTTGCAGACTATAGACAAGGCGCTCCGGAAGCTGCTGGTACTGGTCGCTGATGTAGCGGCCCTTCGCGTCCACGGTGTAGTCCAGCATGGTGGCGGCCCGCTTCGGGTCGGCGATGCGATAGGTGATTTGGCCCTGGACGGTGAGCGCCTGGAAGTCGGCGGTGGGTTCGTTGAAGACGAACGGTATGTTCTCGCTGGCCAGGGGGACCGAAACGAGTGTGGACGAGGGGCGAAAGTAGAAAAACGATAGCCCGGCTCCTTCGCGGACCACCTTCCCTTGGGAGAAGTGGAGGATGTAGTCGGTGGGGTTGGCTTTGCGGTAGCTGATGCCAAACATAAATCTGATCTCCTTAAGTGTATAACTGACACCATCATAGTGTCGTATGTACACTTATGTCAATAGGAGAGTTTTCCCGCGGCCGTTTTAAGTCGGCCGCTATGGACGGCGGAGGGAGGGGGCGGGCCGTCGTAATCGCTGAACACGATCCCGGATCGCCACGCTGTCGGGGAAATTCGGGGCGAGCGTGAGATAGGTCTCGAAGGCTTGGGCGGCATTGGCAGCGTCGCCGTTCGATTCATGAAAGGCGCCGAGTTCCGCGTAAATCGGCGCGTAGTTGGGATTGATGGCGATGGCGGCCTGCGCTGCCGCGAGGAACGCTTCGGGCCGTTTGAGGACGCGATTGATACGGGCGAGCGACCATTGCAGGCCGGCCGATTTCGGGAAGAGCCGGGTGGCTTCCTCGAGAAAGGGCCGGGCTTTGCCGGGCTCGTTGGCGGCGATCAACATGTTGGCGATTTGCAGTGGCGGCAGGGCCCAGTTCGGCGTCAGTTTGCGGGCTTCATCGAAGGCGCCGCGGGCTTCCGGGAGCCGGGCCTGGCGTTGCAGCGCGACGCCAAGCGCATTGTACGCGCAGGCGAAATTGGGGTCGAGTTTAAGTGACTGGCGGAGAGACGCTTCGGCTTCCGGAAAGCGGCTGGCGGCGATTTCGGCCCGGGCATGGCAGAAGAGGGCCCGGGCGTCGAGCGAGAGATCGGCCGGGCGCAGTGTTTTCAAAAGCTGAAATGACTCAGCCGCGCGTTGGAACATGGCGGCTTTCAGGGCAATGGTGTTCGATTGCACGTAGTCGGAGACGCAGGCCTGGCCGCTGTCTTCGAGGGCCTGGGCGATGCGGGCGGCGGCTTGCGGGCGCTGTTGTTCTGTCCAGGGTTGCGTCTGGAAGTGCTGCCAGGCGGCGGTGAGGTTAGTGGCGATTAAACGCTCCAGCCGGGCGAGAGCGAATTCGGGGGCGTTGGCGAGGTTGAGCGTGGTGATGCCGGCGGGCAGGGAAAGTTCCTGCTCATAAGGCTGGGCCCCGGGCTCTTCCAGAGAAAGTTGATGAACGCCGGGGCGGACAAAATCGATGACGATAAGTCCGTTAGGCCGAATGGTTCCCCGGAATTGGGCGTCCAGGTAGACAACCGTTCCGGGTACACCTGTCAGGCGCAGCGAAGCTGGTTCGAAAGGTTGAGGCTTGCGACGCGTGGCGAGCACAGCCAAGGGAAGCGCGGCGTCAAAACTGCCCGCGACGCGGGGGTTCTGGCGAGCCGATGTTTGCTCCGGAACGATGCGGGAGACGTATTCGAGGAGTTCGCCGGCGCGGATGACACCATCAGGCGTGCGTTCGGCGGCGCCGATGAGGCCGTTGAGCAGGGCAAACGTAAAAACGCCGTGGCCGCCACCCCACCGCGCGTCTTCAAACGACTGTTCGCGGGAGCGTGATGCCAGGAGTTTCAGAACACTGCGGTCGGGGGAACCGAGGGCTTCCAGCGCGCCCTGCATCGAGGACGGCGCGGCGGGATTGTCGGCCCAGCCGATTCCGCCCGCATGGCAGGCGTCAGCGATCAGAATAACTGTGTTCGCGCGGAGGCGCGGGCCGATGGCGGCGTTGATCTCGGCGAAGGAGACGGCGGTGGCATGGAGGTTCTGCGGGTCGGAGTCGTGGGCGACGAAGTAGCCCTCGGCGTGGTCGCCGCGGACCGCATGGCCGGCGAGAAAAAGGTAGACGATATCGTTAGCCGCGGCGGACTGCGGGAGCCAATTCGCCAGGGCGGAGCGAATGCCGCCGGCGGTGGCGGCGCCATTGGTGAGAAGGCGGATTTGGTTAGCGGGAAGGGAGCCGCCTGGCGGGGAACGGAGGAACTGGGCGAAGTCCTCGGCGTCGCGGTGGGCGTATTTGAGCTGCGCGGAAGGAGGCGCGTATTTGTAGGACGAAACGCCGATGACCACGGCCCAGCGCTTGCCCGTGCCGGGTAGGGGCGCGGCGTCAAACTCGATACCCAGATCGCGCGTGACCTGGGCGGGGAGAAGCCCAACAAATAAGCTAATTGCGAACGCTAGACGCATAACCACTCCTTCCACTATAGGCGCGGAAACAGGCGGGTGATGCCGTTCGAGTTAACAGATTGTCGACGGCCGGCGCGTCCAACGGCCATCCGCGAATTCTGCCTCCGCGTCCTTCCACGGTCCAAACTTGCAGCACATCTGGCCGCCGTCGACGAGCAAGGTTGCTCCGGTTATGTAGCTGGCCCAGTCGCTGGCGAGGAATACGGCAGCTTTGGCTACTTCGGGGGGCTCGCCGCCGCGGCCCATGGGGATGGCGCGAAAGTAGTCTTTAATGACGGCGGGGGTATCAAACGCGGACTGCGTGAGGCGAGTGCGGATGAGGCCGGGGTTGACAGCGTTGACGCGGATGCCGTAGGGTCCCAGTTCATTTGCAGCCGTGTGAAGGATTCCCAGAACGCCGGCCTTGGTGGCGTTGTAGGCGATCAGGCTTTCCTCGCCATCGTAGGAGTTGGTGGATGCGGTGAGGACGATGGATCCCGGTTTGTTGGCGGCTTTCATGCGGGCGGCGCCGATTTGAAGCGTCTCAAAGGCGGCAGTGAGATTCAGGGAAATCGTTTTATCCCAGACTTCGCGCGTTGTTTCTTCCAGCGGTTTGACGATACCGGTACCGGCGTTGATGAGCAGAACATCGGGCGCACCGGAGACATCGAAGGCGGCGCTGAGGCTGTCGCGAGACGTGACGTCGCAGTTCACGAACTGCGCGGGGAAGGGGAGCGCGGACTGGTCGATATCGAATATGTAGACGGCTGCGCCGCAGGCTTGCAGACATTCTGCCATGGCGCGGCCGATGCCGTGGGCGCCGCCGGTGACGACGGCTGTTTTTCCGTTGAGAGAGATCTCCATCGAGTCTTTAGGATATACACTGTTGGCCTATGGAAATTACGCGGCGGGCATTTTCCGGCGGCGGGATGGCACTGGGCGTGCAAACTCCGGCGCCCGTACCGCCGAATATCGTTTTCCTGATCTCCGACGACCACACGGCGGCCGATCTGGGCTGCTACGGCAATACGCATGTCCGGACGCCGAACCTGGACCGGTTGGCGCGGGAAGGCGTGCGCTTTGCCAACTGCTTTGTGGCATCGCCGCAATGCAGTCCGAACCGGTCGGCGATTTTTACGGGCTGCGCGCCGCACACGACGTCGACCTCGCGGCTGCATACGCCCATGCCGCCGTGGGAGCCGTCGTTTCTGGAGCAACTGCAGGCTCGGGGATACTTCACGGGAGCGTTTCGGAAGGTACATCAGGGGAACGAGTTCAATTCGCGGTTCGACTTTTACGCCGCGGATAAGAAGGCGAAGTTTGAGACATTCTTCGACAAACTGCCGGCCGGCAAGCCGTTCTTTCTGCATGTCGGGTTTACAGATCCGCACCGCCCCTACACCAAAGGCGCCGTGACGCCGCCCCATGACCCGGCAAAAGTGCGTCTACCGCGATTCCTGCCGGATTCGCCGGAGGTGCGCAACGACCTCGTCTTGCACCACGACTTCATTTCGAGGATGGACGCCGAGTGTGGGGAAGTTCTGGCGCTACTGGAGGCGCGAGGATTGACGGGAAATACCGTCGTCTTCTTCACCGGCGACAACGGGATGCCGTTTCCAGGCGCGAAGGGGACTTGCTACGACCCGGGCATCCATGTGCCGCTGCTGGCGAAGTGGCCGGGCGTGGTGAAAGCGGGGACAGTGGAGCAGAGGTTGATCTCGCATGTCGATCTGCCCGCGACTTGGGTGGAGATTGCCGGATCGGCGGTTTCGAAGAAGATGCAAGGCATTTCGATGCTGCCGTTGCTGCGTGGCGGAAGCTATGCGGCGAGGGAGGCGGTTTTTGCAGAGCGGAACTGGCACGACAACTTTGATCCGATTCGGGCGGTGCGGACGGAGCGGTATAAGTTGATCTTCAATGCCGCGCCGCACTTTCCGTACCGGCCGGCATGGGATTTAGAGGGCAGTCCGTCGTGGGCGTCCTATTTGGAATTGGGGAAGCGAGGGGCGCTAGCGCCGCACCATTTGCGACTGTTGCAACCGGCGCGGCCGATGGTGGAGATGTACGATTTACGCGGCGACCCTGACGAATTCAACAATGTGGCCGAAAATCCGGCGCATGCGGCGGTGAAATTGGATTTATTGAAACGTTTGAGCGCGTGGATGCACCAAACGTATGACTATTTGCCCCCGGCGTTTGCCGGACCGGGAGAACCGAAAGGGCGCGGATGGCCGGTCTCGTTGTGACGGCCTTCTTTCGCCATCCCTTCGCCTGGACCGGATTTTGCCTTGACATAGGCGCAAAAATGCTGTTATTGTGGTCATTCCGCCACACTGATGAGGTGGAAAGTACCACCGAACCGACCTCCCCCTGTCTGATCGGATTCAGATAATGCGGTTCACGGAAGCTGCCCGGTCGTTTCGATCCCCCCGCTTGATAGTGAGAAATTCTAAAACTAGGCAAGCCTGAGAGAGCCGATGAATCAGCCTTATTTCGTACTCGTATTAGCCCATTCCGTGCACGGGCGCCTGCGCCGGATGCACGTTTCGCACACGATTCTGTATACCGTGTTGGCGTTAGCGCTGGTTGGCGGAGTGACCGTCGCCGGGTTCCTGACTAGTTACGCGAGAATGGCCTGGAAAGTGGCCAAATTAAATAATCTTAGGGACGAAGTTTCCACGCTGCAGCAGAAATACCAGGCGCTTTCACGAACGAACGAGCAGACGAAAGAGCAGTTGGCGACGTTGCAAATGCTGGCGTCGGAAGTGACATCGGCCTACGGAATCAAAGAACGGCTGGAAGGTCCGGCCTCTATTTCCAGCGAGAGCCGTCTGGTGCCCACGTACCAGCAGTCCTTGGAGCGCTTCGATGTTTTGCGCACCGCGCGCCTGTATTCCTCGGGCACTCGCCGCATCACCCGCACGTGGCAGACCAATATCGTGCCCAGCGTTTGGCCCGTTCCGGGGCGGCTATTGTCGAGCTTTGGATCGCGCTCCGATCCGTTTACCGGGGGCAGTTCCTTCCACGCCGGTGTGGACATCTCGGCCACGACGGGAACTTCGATTCGCGTGACCGCGGATGGAATCGTGAAATCGGCCGAGTGGTCGGGCGCCTATGGGAAGCTTGTCATTATCGATCACGGTGGCGGCGTGGAAACGTATTATGCGCATTTGAGCGCGTTTGACGTGATCCCAGGCCAGGATGTTCGGCGATCCCAGGTGATTGGACGCTCCGGCGGCACGGGCCGCGCGACATCTCCCCACCTTCATTACGAGGTGCGCCAAGGCGGAGCGCCCGTAAATCCGTACAAATATTTGGCGCGATCGCTGGTTTTGGGCGATACCCCCGTGCAAAAAGACCTTCCGTTCTAATACAATGCTTGGGACCACAGGTCCCTCCGTTTTGGGGCCACGGTTCAATTTAGGAACACGTCATGTCACCAGTACGCATTCGTTTTTTCGCCGCCGCCGCCGGCGCTCTGCTCCTCCTCGCCGCCGGACACCGCTCGCACACGCCAGTGGTCATGTCCAACGCCGCCGACGCGCTTTTGAATACGCTGAGCCCGGAGCAGAAAGCGAAAGCCGTCTTTACGTTCAACGACGAAGAACGCCTCAACTGGCACTTCATTCCTCGGGAACGGAAGGGTCTCAGCTATAAGTTGATGACCCACGAACAGCGGCCGCTGGCCTTGGCGCTGTTGAATTCCAGCCTGAGCCAGCAGGGTTTTATCAAGACCACCAGCATCATGAGTCTGGAAGAAATTCTCAAGATACAGGAGAAGAATACGCCGCCCGGACGCCGCGATCCTGAAAACTACTTCTTCTCGATCTTCGGGACGCCATCGGAGACGGGCACTTGGGGCTTCCGTTTTGAAGGGCACCATGTCGCCTTGAACTTCACGATTGTCGATAACAAAGTGGCGTCGAGCCCGATGTTCTTTGGCACGAATCCGGCCGAAGTGAAGGACGGACCGCGCAAGGGTCTGCGTGTTTTGGGACACGAGGAAGATTTCGGGCGCGAGCTGATAAAGTCGTTGACGCCCGAGCAACGCAAAGTCGCGATTGTGGCGGAAGTGGCGTTGAAGGACATCATCACCATGGCTTCGCGGAAGGCCGCCCTGGATGGTCAGCCGTCTGGCCTTTCGGCCGCGAAAATGAACGCCAAACAACGCGTGTTGTTGCAAAATCTGTTGGAAGAGTACAGCAACAATATTCCCGAACAAGGCGCGGCGGCGCGGCGGGAGCAGATCAAGAAAGCCGGGACGAATATGAACTTCGCCTGGACCGGCGGTATGGAACGGGGCGAAGGGCACTACTACCGCGTTCAATCGCCGGCATTCCTGGTCGAGTACGACAACACCCAGAACAACAACAATCACGTTCACGCGGTCTGGCGCGATTTCAACGGCGATTTCGGCTTCGACCTGCTGGGGAACCACTACCAGACCGGGCACAAGTAAGTAACATTTCGTACGCTGAAGCGCGCGGCGAGGCCATGCTAGAGTGTGGATATGAGCGTGGCCCCGTCCCCCGAACGCCGTTGGACGAGGCGGGCCATTCTGGGTACTGGTCTGTCGCCGGGACTTTGGGCGGCAAAAGGCCAGGATCGTCCCGGCGAAGCCAAAAAATACCTGGACGGTGCGACCGAATTTGAGATTTTGCGCGTAACGGACCTGGCGCATAACTCTTGGCTTCCATTGGCTTCCAACCGCGCTTTCGCTCGGAAAGGAGAGGCGGTTGTATTTGCCTCCGATGCCAGAGGAACCGCCCAACTTTACCGGCACGACTTTAAGGCCAACAAAGTAAGACAGTTGACCGAGGCCGCGGCGTTGAACACCAATACTTTCACATTGACCGCTGGTGATCGCGGGGTGCTCTATATCGATGGCGCGAAGGTTTTGCAAACAGGCGCAACCAGAGACCGTCTTGTGCACGAACTACCCGAAAATTGGGCCCAAAGTCCGCGTCTTGCGATGAGCGACGACGGCTTGACCGTGGTCGTTTCGTCGTTCAACGGCTCTAAAACCCGAATAGTGGTCACCGGCCGGACACCGATAACCGTTGAAGAGCGCGACGGCGACATCGGCACCCTTTACATCCGGCCCCGGCAACCGGGAGTTTCCTACATTTCCGGCGGTAAATTATGGTACCTCCCTCTGAACACCCGAAAACCGTCGCCACTGAAAACCGCGCCGGGAGAGGTGCTCTCATCGCTTTGGTCGGCTGACGGCGGAGCCCTGCTTTATCTATTAAAACCCGCGGAGACCGGGAAGTTGAACGAGATCCGGGAGATTGCTCCGGAGGGCAACAGGGACTCGGCTGTGGCTAAGACATCTCAGTATGTGCATTTTCAACGGAATGCCGATGCGACGGTGTTTCTGGGCGCGAGCGGCAGCCAGGGATCGCCGCATTTGCTGCTGCTGGTGCGGTCCGTCAAGCGGGAGTTGACGATCTGTGAACACCGGTGCTCGGACGCTCGACTGTCGCGCGCGGTTCTATCCCCGAACTCGGCACGGGTGGCATTTCAAACGGACCGGCATGGAAAACTGGTCATTTATTCGATGGCGGTAGACAGATTGATTGAACAGTCGGAAGACAATACTTGATTCGACCTGCCGAGAATTTAAAGTTGACCGGAAAAATGGCGATAAGAGATTACGTAGCTACTGATGGTACTGAAGCTACTGGAGTCGATTTTGCTACAATTAGGCCGTTGCGTGGCATTGTCCGGTCGAGATGCCCGCGCGATCCGAGTTGAGAGGAGCGAGTATGAAGTTTTCCAGTGAACTGGCAAAACTCGATTGCGCGGTCGCGCTGGAAAGGCTCGGCGGAGATGAGGAACTGTTACGGGAAGTGGCGGGGTTGTTCCTGGATGAATACCCAATGCTGATGGAAGAGATCCGGACAGCGGCAGGATTACGGGACGCTGACGCGTTGCAACGCGCGGCGCATAGCATGAAGGGCTCGGTATCGAATTTTGGCGCGGACGGCGTTTATCAGGCGGCCTTTGTACTCGAGAAAAAGGGGCGCGCAGGCGATTTGGACTCACTCGAACCGTGTATCGACCAGTTGGCTGGCGCGTTGGAGCATATCCATCCCGCACTCGTAATGTTGGCGCAAGTTTAGCCGATTTCCGGCGGTCCTTTGCTATAGTGGGAGGACCCTCAGTATGGATCTTAAGGAAATCGTTTGCGCGCATAGTCCTGACTCCGACGATGCCTATATGTTCTACGGCCTCGCCACGCGGAAAATCCGCTCGAAACTGCTTAACTTTAAGCACAAGTTGGAGGATATTCAGTCGCTCAATCGCCGGGCGATGAACGGTGAGTATGAGTTGACGGCGATTTCCTACCACGCCTATCCGTATGTGGCGGACAAGTACTATGTGATGGCCTCGGGCTCCAGCGTTGGCGATGGTTATGGACCGATGCTGGTGGCCCTCCACCCGATGAGTGTCGACGACCTGAAGGGGAAGCGCATTGCGATTCCCGGCCGCCTGACGACGGCATTTCTGACGCTGAACATAATCCAGCCTGACTTCATTCCCGTGGAAGTTCCGTTCGACAAAATTTTGGATGCGGTTAAGGACGGTCAGGCTGATGTGGGTCTCGTGATCCACGAAGCGCAGTTGACGTACTCGAAGACTGGCTTTCATCACATTTTGGATCTCGGAAAGTGGTGGAAGAAGAAGTTCGATCTACCGCTCCCGCTCGGGTGCAATGTGTTGCGTCGCGATCTCATACCGGAACACCGGGCCGAAGCCTGCCGGATGATGCGGGACAGCATCCAGTACTCGCTGGACAATCACTCCGAGGCTTTGGAATACGCCATGCAGTTCGCCCGGGACATGGAACCGGAGCTGGCAAACAAATTCGTCGGTATGTACGTAAACCACTATACGGTGGACTGTGGCGACATCATTCCGAAAGCCGCGCAGAAGCTGCTGGATATGGGCCACGAAATCGGTCTCATCCCGAATCGCGTGGAACTGGAAATCGTCCGCTAAGTCCGCGACAACTTTTTCAGGCTTGGGCGCGTCCTTACTTTTATGCAAGTGGCGTTCCTGTCCGTGTTGATGGCGACGGCGTTGTTGGCGGCGCAGGATCCGGCGAGCGCTGACGTGAAGCAGCGGATGAAGGCGGCGCGGGCGTTAGCCAAAGAGGGCAGTGCTGGTGTCGAGCGCTTGCGTCCTTTGCTCAGCGATGCGGATGTCGAGGTGCGGCGGGCGGCGGTCGAATCCCTAGTGGTAATCGGCGGTCAACAGACGCTGGAGCCATTGACCTACTCCCTCAGCGACGGCGACGGGGAAGTGCAACGATTGGCTGCGAATGGGCTCGTCAACTTCTACCTCCCGGGATACTATAAGAGCGGCTGGCGGGGCCGGCTGAAACGCGGCGCGGATACTGTACTCGACCGGTTTCGGGGACCCGATGAACCGGTGGCGCCGGCCTATGTAACGGCCCGGCCCGAGATCGTCGCGGCGTTAGGGAAAGTCACGGCGGAATCGGCGTCGATGGACGCGCGCGCGGCCACGGCCCGGGCCTTGGGTGTTTTGCGGGGCGGGGAAGCGAGTGAACAGTTGCTGGCCGCGCTGCAGACCAAGAATACAGGCGTTTTGTACGAAGTTTTAACCGCATTTGAAAAAATCCGCAACCCCGAAGTCGCGCCGCGGCTGTTCTACATGCTACGCGATCCGGACGAGAAGGTGCAGTTGGCGGCGATACAGACGGTGTCGCTGCTCGGCAATAAAGAAGCCAACGCGCCTTTGCGGGAGGCATGGGAGCGGACGAAGAGCGATAAGGTACGACGGGCGTTGCTGGAGGCGATGGCGATGCTGCCGGACGAGAGCAACCGGCCGCTGTTTGAGAAGTACCTCCTGGACTCCGACGAAATGATGCGCGCCGGCGCCGCGGAAGGCTTGGGGCGGCTGGGGAAAGCCGAAGACCGCGCGCGGATTGACACGTTGTGGGAAGGGGAGCGGAAAATGCGCCCGCGCCTTTCGCTGGCCTACGCATCGGTGGCGCTGGGGCAGCGCGAGATCAGCGAGTTGAGCCCGTTGCAGTACTTGATCAATACCCTAAACCACAACGCGTGGAGTGGCGTGGCCCAGGGTTTTTTAAAGGATCTTGCCCCGGAGTCGATCGTGCGGTACTCGCTTCACAACGCGTTATTGCAGGCCAATCGGAACGAGAAACTGGCGCTGGCTGACATCCTGGGCGAGGGCGGCGGCAAGGACTCCGTGGAGCCGCTGGAGACGCTGGCGCGCGATAGCGACGCCGAAGTGGCCAGCGAGTCCCTGCGCGCGCTGCGAACCCTTCGAATGCGGTTGCAATAGGGATTATTCAGATCGGGCCGCGAAGGCGCGGGCGTCGTCCATTTCGTCAATGAACTCCGGCAGTTCTCCGAGCCCCGCGTACTCCCGGGGCACCACAAACATATTCACCGGGGTTAGGAAGAGCAGGGAATGGGATATGAGTTCCACCTCGGTCCGTTCCTCCAGCGGCACCCGGCGCAGACCGACGCGAGTGATGTGGCATACGGAGTAGCCGAGTTCGTAGAGGTTCGGCGCGTCCATCTCACTTAGGGTGCCGCGGTAGCGGGCCCGCGTTCGCTCCTCCGCGGTCAGGGAGTGGGCGATTGGGAACCGGCCGCTTTCCAAGGCCGATTGCAGCCCGGTGCGGGATGGCCGGCGCTGCTCCATTGCTAACGAGAGCATATACATGGCGGGCGAATCGTCCGTGGGGATAAGAATACGGCCGCCGGAGTGCCTGATTTCGCGGCCTCGGCCGCATCGGGGCATGCGAACAAGAAGAGGCAAGCTGCGATCTGCGACCCATTCCTGGAGGAGGCCATGCCAGGACAGTGCATCATGGCCGGAGATGTTCGGGCGCGTGGGCGATTCACGCCAATTGGAAGCGAGGCGGCGAAGCGCGACCCGGCTGTATTCGTCCAGTCCGTTGAATCGAGTCAATGGCAAATTGTCGGCCCTCTCAATTAGAGTGGCGGGCGCGGCTCATTTTTCTCACGGATGGGTTTAGTTGACCGCCATGCCGATCGGAAAGCGGGGGGGGCATATTTCCAATGGGGAGAGTTTTGGCCGTGGCCTTTCTGCTCAAAGTCACGGCCGCCAACACCGGCTCGGAACCTTGCCCCATCGGTATCGGTTGGCATCCGTACTTCAACATTCCGAGCGGCGACCGGAAGCAGGCCAAACTGAAAATTCCGGCCAATACTCCGGCCCTCGTCGATAACCAGGACGATATCTTCCCCAGCGGAGTCACCCCGCCGACCGCCAACTCGAAGGATGACTTCCGTCAGCCCCGCGCCATGGGCGACCAATTTCTCGACGACTGCTTTATCGATTTCATCGGCGATGGCGACGGATCGGTGGCGGCTGAGATCCACGATCCCGCATCGCACCTCGCGGTTAAAGTTATCAGCGTCTCGTCCGCGGTGAAAGCCTGCCAGTGCTACGCGCCGCCCGATAAATCATTTCTTGTGCTTGAGCCTCAGTTCAACACGGGGACCCTTTCAACAAGGCGGTTTGGAAGGCTCGCGACACCAGTATCGTCCTTCTAGCCGCCGGTAAAGATGTCGTCTGGCGCGGATGGCGGTGGGCATTGAGCCGCCCTAGCCGATGCTGGGTTGGACGCGGGAGGTGGCGCCGGATTCGCGCTTCGTTGCCGGGCGGGCGAAAGAGATCCCAGTCGCGGATGGCGCGGCGGATTTGACGACGGCGGCGGGGGCGCTGAATTACGCGGACTTGGGCAGGTTCTTTCGGGAGGGGCTGCGGGTGCTGGGGGCCGGCGGCAAGCTGGTCGTCTATGACTTTTCGCAGGGGAAGCGGATGGTTGGTTCGGATGGGCTAGCGGAATGGGTTGCGGTGTTTGCGGCCAAGTATCCGGCGCCGCCGTTTTCAGGGCGGCCGTTGACGCCGGATTTGCCGGCGCCGTTAGCACAGGGGTTCCGGCCGAGCGGGTCGGAATGGTACGAAGAGACGCTCACGCTGGACCACTCGTTTTATGCGGACTACGCGATGACGGAGACGAACGTCGCAGCGGCGGTGCGGGCCGGTGTTGACGAGGCTTCGATTCGCGAATGGGGCCGCGGCACGCCCGTCGGCACTCGCGAGAAATTACCCTGGTATGCTCACGGAGGACCGGCCCAACGGGGCCGGGGATGATAATGCCCTTGCCCATCCGCGGCTTACGGGCCAAGGTGCGGTGCCGGGGGTGGGCGACTCTATCGGAGCACAAGTGGTCAAGTTTTGGTGAGCGCCGAGGCACGCTGGAGTCTGTGTTTGACGGGGCTCCGCGGCAGGTTGTGTTTACGGGGTATATCGCGTATTTTTCAGAGCTGTGGGCGGATGCGGGCTCCCTGGCGGACTCCCGGGATTGCTAGGACAGATCAACCTATATGGCCCGTCGAGCGGGGCCACCCGAGTGAATGAAGAGACGGTTTCCCGACGCTCTGGCTATCTCCGCCCGGAGTACCGGAACGTCAGGGACACTTCGAGTAGTCAACGGGGCTTGCCTGGTGAGATTCCATTGTCAACCCGATTGTCCGCCCAGCAGCGGACACCCCGGTGGATGAAAATGTGATCCCGCCGTCGCCCGATGCCGGACGGCTTCGCCCGCCTACCCGATTTTGCAGACACTTCGGGCAGGCAACGACGGCAGTGCGTCTGATTGGTATTCAATTGTCAAAGAACAGGTCCGAATGGCCGACGATGGGGTGTCCCAAGATTAGTATTCGGGTTGCCGCGAAGTCTATTTTCGAGGCGCAGATCGATTCCAGATTGCCGGCGATAGTTTCCCAAGACCGGAATCGGGGGTAGCGGGAAATTCGAGTTTTGCGGTTCGCAATGTCCCAGGCAGCTCGCGTTTCCCGGTGTTTTGGGGTGGCGGTTGTCGCGCTGCCGCTACTTGGACCGGAGTTCGTGTGACTGCGGGACCTGCCACTGGTCGATGGTGGAGTCGATCATGCCGTCGATGGTGGCGGCGTCGATCAACCTATCGGCGGGTTGGAT
>Ga0105048_10005988_pt1 | contig 19607 bp, 19 predicted proteins | sample MAT05_FD_78382 | JGI IMG/M metagenome (GOLD analysis project Ga0105048, IMG submission 78382) | Freshwater microbial communities from Lake Fryxell liftoff mats and glacier meltwater in Antarctica - MAT-05 | ecosystem: Environmental > Aquatic > Freshwater > Ice > Liftoff microbial mat | place... | reverse complement strand
CATCCGTTTTGATGTCATTTTCCACCTGCACATTGAGACGGGTGGCGGCATTCTTGAGGCCGACGGCCTTGGCCAGTGCAAGATCCAGCGAACGCTTGATTCGAGGATTTCGGCCGACGAGATGGTCGTCGACTATCGAGCTGGTCGAACGTGCCGCTAAGTCTGGCTGCCTGAGCTTTCAGGTGTTCCAGCGCAATCTGGGTCCTGAGCAGCGGATTGCGCTGGATGGCGTCGCGATAGGTATTGACGCCGATGTTCCCCGTTTCCCGCCGGACGGTCCGCGAGGTCCGACCGTTCGAGAAAAGGATTTCGGACTCCTGCGCGGAAACGCTCGCGTCCTCCGCACATCGGACGCATAGCGCATTCACCAGAAACTGGGACCAGACGCACTGGACCGTGTCGGCGAATCCGGAATACGTCACGCCCATGTCCCGGAGCACGTAACTGGTGTCGAGCCCGGCCAATACGGTGTCCAATGCACCGAACACGGTTCGGCTGCGGGCCGCTTCCATGGCGGCGACGGAATTTTCGCGGTTGAGGGGTGCAACTACGAGCAGATCGTGGTTTGCTGCCGCCGACTGTAACGCTTGTTGCCACGCGTGCGGGTTGCCGCGCACACAGACCTCGATCCAACTCGCAGGAAGGGGACGAAACGGTTCGAAATGGTCTGGTTGATCGGTCAGTATTGCCACCGAGCGGCCTTACGACGCCATGGCCGCAGTCAACGCCGTGAGCAAGGTGACCTTGCCGCTGATCGATTGTCCGCTGGCCAGCACCATGCCGGAGGTAAGGCGCATGACACGTTCCCCGGCGTCCCCGCTACTTTCAACGATGGCGGTCGAGGCAATTGAGATAGAGCTGCGCATCCGGCGGCGTGCGGGTGCGCTGCGCCTGCCAGATCACCTCACCCAGACACTCGATCACTGCATGCAGCGCCTCGTGCTCGTCCCCGCGTGCGTCGCGGATGCGCTCGAACTGCGCGCGGATACCGGGCGGCTGGTCGATTGCTAGTTGCTCGGCCACGGCGAGGTGCAGCGACAGGTGCAGGAACGGATTGATGTCGCCGGCTTCGGGCGAGTAGTCGCGGTCGACGAAGCGCTCCGGCTCCGCGAACGTGGCGTGATATTCCGGATGCTTCGCGATCAGCGCCGCTGCAATTTTCTCAAGGTCGGACAGCGGTGCGCCTGCACCGAACTTCTGCCAGGCCTCGAGCAGGAAACGGCGTGCTTCATCGCGGGACGGATTGAACATGGCGGTCAGTTCGTGAAGGGCGCCACGGGGGTGTCGCCTTTCGTCTTGTGCTTGAACTCGCACAGGTCGCGGATCAGGCACTGCGGACACTTGGGCGAGCGCGCCACGCAGGTGTAGCGGCCGTGCAGGATCAACCAGTGGTGCGCATTCAGCTTGAACTCGTCGGGCGTGAATTTCTCGAGCTTGCGTTCCACTTCGACGACGTCCTTGCCGGGGGCCAAGCGGGTCACGTTGGACACGCGAAAGATGTGCGTGTCGACCGCGATGGTCGGTTCGCCGAACGCCGTGTTCAGCATCACGTTGGCGGTCTTGCGGCCCACGCCCGGCAAGGCCTCGAGTGCTTCACGCGTCCGCGGGACTTCGCCGCGGTGTTGCGCGATCAGAATTTCCGATAGGGCAACGATGTTTTTCGCCTTGTTGCGAAAGAGACCCAGCGATGCGATGCAGGGCATGACACCTTCCACACCCAGTTTCACCAACGCGGCCGGGGTGCGTGCCACCGGAAACAACCGCGCGGTGGCCTTGTTGACGCCGACATCGGTGGACTGCGCGGATAGCACCACGGCGATCAACAACTCGAAGGGCGATTGGTAGGCCAGCTCGGTCCGCGGGTCGGGATTGGCCGCGCGGAACCGCTCGAAGATGACGCGGCGCTTGGCGGGATTCATGCGCGGGAGCGGCGTGCACGCGCGCGGACCAGAGCCGCGGCGGCGAGCTCATGCCGCTGCTCGCGTGTGGTGACGACCACATCGCTATGCGCGGTGCGTTGGCTGATGCGTTCGCGCCGGGCCAGCCGGGTAATGCGTTGTTCAGTACGGAACGCCGCGGCGGCCAGTGCGGCGGCATCCCACGGCAGTGCGGCTGGCACGATGGCGATGCAGTCCACGGGGCACGGCGGTACGCACAACTCGCAGCCGGTACACCACGAAGGCAGGACCGTGTGCATCCGCTTCGCGGCACCGATGATGGCGTCGACGGGACACGCGTCGATGCACAGCGTGCAGCCGATGCACGAAGCTTCGTCGATCACGGCCGTGAGACGCGGGCCGCTGCCGGGAGTGGGGCTTGATGCCATGGCGCGTAGTTTAGCGCGGGGCGATGTAGACTCGCGGCGCGTCCAACCGGTCACGCGGCTATCGCCTGCGGGCCTTTGTTTCGCCGTGACCGAATCGCCTCCACCAACCTCCGCCCCGATCCTTGACGCGCCGCTGGTCGACACCTGGTGCGGGCGGCTGGGTGGGCGATTGCTGACGCTGGCCGGCTGGCGCGCCGCGTTGCTGCAACCGGTACCGCTGCATTGCATCGTGATCGTGTATCCGCACCCGTCCAACTGCGACTTTCCGATCGGACTTGCGTTCAAGTGGATGACCGGCATCAACTTCCGCTTTGTCGCCAAGGACTCGCTGTTCAAGGGGCCGTTCGACCGACTCTTCCGCCATTGGGGCGGCATTCCCGTCAAACGTCGCGAGCCGGCGGAAATGATCGGCGTGGCAGTAAAGTGTTTGCCGAGGAACGTGATTTGCGGGATGTCGCCGCCGACATGGCGCATATGCCGGCGAGGCGACCCCTTGCCTGCAACACTGGCGTGATTCGTTACACTTCGCTGCCATGGCCGAAACGTCCCCACACGAATCGCACGACCACGCGGGCCATGACCACAGCCACCGGCTGGCGGCCGATGCGGGCGCGGGGCCGCGCCGCGCGCTCAAGATTGCGCTGGCAATCACCGCCGGATTCGCCGTTGTCGAGGCCATCGGCGGGGTCCTGTCCGGGTCCCTTGCGCTGCTCGCGGATGCCGGGCACATGCTCACCGATGCAGGCGCGCTGGCGCTGGCGTTGTTCGCCTCCGCCTTCGCGCGGCGGCCGCCGTCGACGCGCGCCACCTATGGGTACGGCCGGGCTGAGGTGCTGGCGGCATTCGTCAATGCGCTGTCCATGCTGGCCATCGTCGCGCTGATTTCGATCGAGGCCGTGAAGCGGCTCCTCGAGCCTGCGCCCGTTGCCGGCGGCATGGTCGTGGCGGTGGCGTTGGCCGGGCTGGTGGCCAATCTCATGTCGGCGTGGTTCCTGTCGCGATCCAGCGGCTCGATCAACACGCGCGGCGCGTTGTTGCATGTGATGAGCGACCTGCTGGGGTCATTGGCGGCGGTGATCGCGGGCGGCGTGATCATGGCTACCGGCTGGACGCCGATCGACCCCATCCTGTCGATCGTCGTCGGCCTGCTGATCCTGCGCTCGACGTGGCAATTGCTGAAGCAATCCACCGGTGTGCTGCTGGATGGCGTGCCCACGCACCTCGACTATGACGCGATCGGGCGCCGCCTGGCGGCGTTGCCCGGCGTGCAGGATGTGCACGACCTGCATATCTGGACGATGTCGGCGGAAGGTGTGGCGCTGTCGGCGCATCTCGGCATCGCCAATGCAGACGCATGGCCGACCACGCTGGCGCGGGCGCGGCGATTGCTGGCCGAAGAGTTCCGCATCCAGCACGCGACATTGCAGCCGACGTGGCCACTGGAGACGCCGGTGGCTTCAGGTGCGCGGGTGATTCCGGTGTTGCCGTCGGCCACGCAGCCCGGTCATCCGCATTGAGATATTGAGGCCTGCACCTGCGAGGCTGAAGCCTCGCCTACAGGGGCCCGCAGAGTCTGCCAGCGACGCGCTGGGGGTCCGGCGTCACGCCTTAGTCAAAGCCATTTCACCTTGCGGAAGTGATGGTAGAGATAGACGTCGATCACGAACATCGCGCCTACCGCCAGCGGATAGCCGAAGGTCCACTTCAATTCCGGCATGTGCTCGAAGTTCATGCCGTAGATGCCGGCCAGCATCGTGGGCACCGCGATGATGGCGGCCCAGGCCGCGAGCTTCTTCGTCACTTCGCTGTCACCGAGCGAGATCATGCCGAGGTTGACCTGGATGGCGGTGGTCAGCATTTCGCGGATGGCTTCGATCGACGCATGGATCCGGTGCAAGTGGTCGTAAACGTCGCGAAAATATTCGCTCATGCCCGCGCAGACCTGTGGCACGCGGCCACCGTACAGGCGCCCGGTGGCTTCCATCAGCGGATCGACCGCATGCTTCAGCATCATCAGCTTCTGCTTCAACGCATACAGCGCCTCGATGTTCGGGCGCGCGGCGTTTTGGGCGAAGATCTGTTCCTCGATGGATTCAAGTTCCGTCTCGAGCGCTTCGATCACGGGAAAATAGCGGTCGACCACGTTGTCCATCAGCGCGTAGAACACATAGCCCGAACCGTGGCGCAGCAGGTCGGGCTCGCGTTCCGCGCGCGCGCGCACGGCGGCAAAGCCCGCCTGCGTGCGATGGCGTACCGACAGGACGTAATTCGGCCCGACGAAGATGTCGACTTCCCCAGTGACGACGGACTCTTCGCCAGTGGCGTCCTTGACCTGTTCCACCGTATGCAGCACGGCGAAGAGCGAATCGCCGTATTCCTCGATCTTGGGTCGCTGGTGGCCATGGCGGGCGTCGTCGACCGCCAGCTCATGCAGGCCGAATTCCTCGGCCATTTCGTCCAGGTCCTCCTGCGCGGGTTCGAACAACGCGACCCAGACGAAGCAATCGGGGCGGCCCACGTATTCACTGATGTCCTCCTTGGGGAGGTCGGCGATTTTGCGGCCGTTCTGGTAGGCGACACAGCTGATGAGCATGAAGGAGACGCCTGCGGGGCGTTGGAGGTGCGGGCATCATAATCCACGCGCCGTGCAACCCTCGTGTCGAGGCCCCTTCTGACGACCCTCTGCGGATCGTGGTACCCTAACTGACCGATAGTCATTTATAGTTTGCCACCCGTGGTCACCCCCGCACTGACCGAAAACGACCCGACCGCCGCCCCTGCGGCGCCGGCGCCGCCCCGCGAAATCCTGCTGCTGCTGACGCTGGCGGCGATGCAGTTCGTGAACATCCTCGACTTCATGATCATCATGCCGTTGGGGCCGCACCTGATGCACATCTTTGCGCTCGACCCGCAGCACTTCGGTTTTCTCGTGTCGTCGTATACGTTCGCCGCCGCTGCGAGCGGCTTTGTCGCCGTGTTCTGGGTCGATCATGTATCGCGCAAGCACGCATTGCTGTGGATGTTCGGAGGCCTGGTCGTGGCCACGACGCTGTGCGGGCTGGCCACGTCGTATCCGTTGCTGCTGGCCGCACGCATCGTCGCCGGCGTATTCGGCGGTGTGATCGGCGCGCTGGTGCTGACGATCGTGGCCGATGTGCTGCCGTATGCGCGCCGCGCGCGCGGGACCGCGATCGTCGCCGCCGCATTTTCGCTGTCCGCCGTGATGGGGGTGCCGCTGGGCCTGTGGCTGGCGGCGCATTTCTCGTGGCGCGCACCGTTCATTGGTCTGGCGACGTTTGCGCTGGTGCTGGCGGTGGTTGCATGGCGCATCCTGCCACCGCTCGATGCCAATTTGCGCGACCAGCAAACACGCAATCCCATCACCCAGCTGCGCGCACTGCTGGGCGTACCCAATCACCTGCGCGCCTTTGCCTTCATGCTGGTACTGATGATGAGCGTGTTCCTGGTCGTGCCGTTCATCGCCGCCTATGCGGTCACCAATGTCGGCATCCTCGAGACCGAACTGCCGTGGCTCTACTTCGCTGGCGGCCTCACCACGCTCTTTACCGCACAGTGGATCGGCCGGCTGGCCGATCGGCATGGCAAGAAGAAGGTGTTCACGATCCTGGGCTTCCTCTCGATTGCGCCGCTCCTCGTCATGACGAACCTGGTCCCCGTACCGTTGTCGGTGATGGTGCTGGTCTTCATGTTGTTCTTCGTATTCGTGCCCGGGCGGTTCGGTCCCGCCCTGGCGCTGGTCAGCGGCAGCGTGGAACCACGGCTGCGCGGCAGCTTCATGAGTTTCTCCGGTTCCGTGCAGCAACTGGGCTCCGGGATGGCGTCGTTGCTGGCGGGACTCATCATCGGCCGTGCCGTTGATGGTTCGCTCACGCGCTATCACTGGGTGGGTTGGTGCGCCGTCGTGTGCACGCTGCTGGCAATCGTACTGGCGCGATCGATCCGCATCGTCTCCGATGGCACCACGACGCCCGATTAGCCGGCGTCGCTTGGACGGCGCGTGTCGTCGCGGGTAACATCGGCCTCCGCCCCCAATTGCGCCCACGCGCATTTAGCCGATGATCATTCCGTCACTGCTCGACACCGATCTCTACAAGTTCACGATGATGCAGGTGGTGCAGCATCACTTCGCCGAGGCGCAGGTCGAGTACCGCTTCAAGTGCCGCAATCCGGGCGTGGATCTCTCGCCGTATGTCGAGGAGATCGAAGAGGAGATTCGCGCCCTGTGCGACCTGCGCTTCACGCAGGACGAGCTCGCTTACCTGCGCCGCTGGCGCTTCTTCAAGAGCGACTTCGTCGACCTGCTGGGACTCTTTCACCTCGATGCCCGCTTCATCAAGGTGACGCGCATCCCGGGGTCGGCGCGTGAGATCGACATCACGATCAAGGGGCCGTGGCTGCACACGATCCTGTTCGAGGTGCCGGTGCTGGCGATCGTGTCGGAGGTGTACTACCGGCACCAGGCACCGCAGCCCGATCTGGCGGAAGGGCGGCGCCGGTTGTCAGTCAAGATCGCGCTGGCCAACGGTGTTGCGAGCCCGGACTTCCGCATTGCGGACTACGGCACGCGCCGCCGCTTCTCGCGCGCATGGCAGGACGAGGTGGTGCGCACGCTGCAGGCGGGACTCGGCGCGCACTTCGTTGGTACCAGCAACGTAAAGTTCGCGCAGGAGCACCGGCTCACCCCGCTCGGCACGATGGCACACGAATACCTGCAGGCCTGCCAGGCCGTCGGCCCGCGGTTGCGCGATTCGCAGACCTTTGCCTTCAACATGTGGGCGCGCGAGTACCGGGGCGACCTGGGGATCGCCCTTTCCGATGTGTGCGGCATGGATGCATTCCTGCGCGACTTCGATCTCTTTTTCTGCAAGCTCTTCGATGGCGTGCGCCACGATTCCGGCGACCCGTTCGATTGGGGCGAGAAGCTGATCGCCCATTACCAGCGGATGCGCATCGACCCGCGCACCAAGACGATGGTGTTTTCCGACAGCCTCGACGTGCCGCTCGCCATACGCCTCTACGAGTATTTCAAGGGCCGCACGCAGACCTCGTTCGGCATCGGCACCAACCTCACCAACGATCTCGGCTACGACCCGCTGCAGATCGTGATCAAGATGACCCGCTGCAACGGCCAGCCGGTGGCCAAGATCAGCGACGAGCCCTCGAAGTCGATGGACTACGACCCATCGTATGTGAAGTACCTGCGCGAGGTGTTCCAGGTGCCGGAATTGCCGGAGGCGGTGTAGAGTAAGCGCATGGCAACTCCGCTGCCCGGCAACAAGTTACCCAGCACTGGCGTCTCCGCGCCGGTCCCATCCGCGCCTTCGCCCAAGCAGCCTGATCGCCGGCTGCGGCTCGAAGACATCCTGAAGCTGATGGTGGCGGACGGCCTGGTACCCGCTGCGGACACCGAAGCCATGCTGCGCGTGCGCACCAAGCAGTTCGATCACCCGCTTGAAACCATCGCGTCGATGCGCTGGAAATCTTCCAAGCCACCGCACAAGGTGATGACGCTCGACTGGATCGTCGAGTGGCTGGCGGGCAAGCTCAAGGTCCCCTACCTGCATATCGATCCGCTCAAGGTGGACCTCGGCGCGGTGACGGCCGTCGTGTCCAACGCGTATGCAGAGCGTTTCCGCATCCTGCCGGTGGCGGTGGACCGCATGACCTTGACCGTCGCCACGGCTGAACCGTTCGTGCGCGCGTGGGCCGACGAGCTCGAGCACATGCTGAAGCTCGACGTGAAGTTCGTCTTCGCAAGTCCGGTCGACATCAAGCGTTACCTGGGCGAGTTCTACAATCTTGCGCGCTCGATGAAGCGCGCGTCCGAGTCGTCGAAGGGCGAGCTCACGCTCCGCAATTTCGAGCAGCTGGTCGAGCTTGGCAAGGCTGGCAACCTCGATGCCAATGACCAGCATGTCGTGCACATCGTCGACTGGCTCTGGCAATACGCATTCGAGCAGCGCGCGTCCGACATTCACGTCGAGCCTCGCCGCGACGTCGGCCTCGTGCGCTTCCGCATCGACGGCGTGCTGCACCAGGTCTACGCCATCCCGCAGCCGGTATTGATCGCCATGACCTCGCGGATCAAGCTGCTCGCGCGTATGGAGATCGTCGAGAAGCGCCGCCCGCAGGATGGCCGCATCAAGACGCTGGCACCGGATGGCAGCGAGGTGGAGTTGCGCATCTCGACGATGCCCACCGCCTTCGGCGAGAAACTCGTCATGCGCATCTTCACGCCCGAAGTGCTCGTGCGCGACTGGGCCGATCTCGGCTTCGCGCCAGACGATCGTTCGCGCTGGGAGCGGATGATTAAGGAGCCGCACGGGATCATCATGGTCACCGGGCCCACCGGCTCGGGCAAGACCACCACGCTCTATTCGTCGCTGAAGTCGTTGGCCGTGCCGGAGGTGAATGTCTGCACGATCGAGGACCCGATCGAGATGATCGAGCCCCTGTTCAACCAGATGCAGGTGCACGCCAACATCGGCGTGGACTTCGCGAGTGGTGTCCGCACGTTGCTGCGTCAGGACCCGGATATCATCATGGTGGGCGAGGTCCGCGACCGCGATACCGCCGACATGGCGGTGCAGGCCGCACTGACCGGACACCTGGTGCTGTCGTCATTGCACACCAACGATGCGCCTACCGCCGTGACGCGGTTGCTCGACCTTGGTGTGCCGCCTTACCTGTTGTCGTCGACACTGCTGGGCGTGATGGCGCAGCGCCTGGTGCGCACGCTGTGCCCGCATTGCAAGAAGCCCGGCGAGCCGCCGGACGACGAGACCTGGCGTGCCATCACGTCTCCGTGGCGCGGCGAGAAGCCCGCCAGCGTGATGCAACCCGTAGGCTGCCTCGAGTGCCGGATGACAGGCTTCCAGGGCCGCATCGGTCTCTACGAAATCATGGTGATGACGCCCGCGCTGCGACGTCTGGTCACGCGTGACGCCGACGACCGCGCGATCCGCGAGCTGGCGTACAAGGAGGGCATGAAACCCTTGCGCGTGTCGGGCGCGATGAAGGTGGCGGCGGGCGTCACCACTGCGGATGAAGTCGTGAAGGTGGCGCCGCTGGCTTGAAGCTTCGGCTATGGGGTGGTGTGAAGCACCAGTTCCCGTTTCACCGGATCAAAGCGCAGCGATACATCCTTGCGAATGCGGATGAGGTCGATGCTGCCGATCTGGTCATCCGGAATGTCCGAGAGATCGATGGCGACCGGGCGTGTGTTGGTGGCCCGCAATGAGACGCTGTCGAACACCAATCCTCGTTCGAAACCCGTGCCGGGTTGCGCCGTGACCCAGTACGCGATGCTGTTGGCGTTCATCGGCTGCCCGGGATTGGCGCCACCGTCGGCGCGATTCTTCATCACTGCATTGTTCGCAATCTTGGGATACAGGTTCGACGGTTCTTCATTGATCACCGCCGATTCGAGCCCGACCAGAACCGAGCGCGATCCGGGCAGCGCCCATGCTTCAGCGGCCACGCCGAAGGCCCACTGATGCACGCCGGGGCCGTTTTTGGCCACGAGTTGGGCCGCCACCGTGAAGTCCTGCAGGATGGCGGCCGATCCCGCGGTGCGCGTGGCCTCGGTGAAGAAGGACGCCGCATAACCCGGTGCGGTGGGCGACCATACCGTGATGAACGAATGCGGGTTGGCGGCCGGGTCGGGGGGCACCGCCTGAATGGCCGGCGCCGACGCCAGCACCAATAGCGCAACCGCGACGACGCGTTGCGAATGCTTCATGGTGACTTCCTTGTGGCGATGAACATGGCGGCGACCGCCGCCGGCAATCAGGCCGCGACGAATTTGATCGCGACCCCGTTGTTGCAGTAACGCTGCCCGGTGGGTTGCGGGCCGTCGGGAAACACGTGGCCCTGGTGTCCGCCGCAACGACGGCAGTGGTACTCCGTACGCGGCGCGATCAGCTTGTAGTCGACCTTGGTGCCCACGTTGCCGGGGATGGCCGCATAGAAGCTGGGCCAGCCGGTGCCGCTGTCGTACTTCGTCTCGGACTTGAAGAGCGGCAGATCGCAGCCGGCGCACACGTAGGTGCCCTTGCGCTTTTCGTTGTTGAGCGGGCTGGTGAAGGCGCGCTCGGTACCTTCCTCGCGGAGCACGTAGAACTGCTCCTTGTTGAGGAGCTTGCGCCACTCGGCCTCCGTCTTGACGACCTTGTCAACGCCATCCTGGGCCTGAGCGAGGCTGATGGCGGGCAGGGTGGAGGTACCGGCCAGCGCGGCGGCCCCTTGCAGCAAAAAATGTCGGCGGTTCATGGTCACTTCGAGTCGGCGAAAGGAGGGAGGTTCCATTGGGTCGGTCCCGCGCCGGCGAACTTACCGGCATCGCGCGGAAGCCGCAAGTCCGGGGGCAGCCAGCCCGGGGACCGCCGATCCAGCGGAGAATGCCGACTGTCGCCCGCGCATCGCACAATCCGCCGGTCGGATATGCATTCGGCATAATAAGTCCTTCGCCCCCGCCGCAGCCGTTGCCGTGGCGCACTGTTTGCTTCAGCCGCTCTACCTGGCGCTGCCCTGGCACCGCTTGCACCTCTATTGAAAGTGAACCGAACATGCGCCCGATCTCGACCAAGGCCTCAAGTGCCGCGCCGCTCCAGTGGCTGCGCATCGCATTCCTCGCGCTGTTTGCGCTCCAGGGCGCGACGGCCACCGCCGATCAGCCAGGCAACGGGGGCAATCCGAACGAGCCCTCGGCGCGGGCCAAGGCCGTGGTGCTGGAGGGCCGGATCGGCCAGATCATCGTGGACAACCGGATTTCTGGTGAAACCCGCGTCTACAAGGTGCTGGAGGCGGGCGATGGCCGGCGCTTCCTGCTTCGCTCGACGATAGCCGGCGCGCTGGCCGTGGGTGCCGCGGTGGCTGTCGATGGTCGCGCCGATGGCAAGGTCCTCTTCGCCGACGCCATTCGGCCGTTGACCGCCGCCGAGCGGCAGGTTGGCTCGCTCAAATCGGCGGCTCCGACGACACCAGGTGAACTGACGGGAACATTGCGCCAGTTGCACATCGATCTTGCGGACGGTACCAGCGAGTTCATGTTCTCGCTGGTCCCGGACCAGGGACGCCGAACGCTGGTCAGCCTGGGCAGCCAGCTCGGCGTGCTGCAGAACGGCATGCGCGTCACCGTGTTCGGTCCCGTCAACGCGGACGGCTACATGCAGGTGGAGCGCATCATCATCCTGGCCCCGCCGGAGACGAAGCCCACCAGCAGCCTCAGCAGCCAGGACGCGCCGCTTGCGGCGGTGACGACGAACTACATGGTGCTGCCGCTCAAGTTTCCGACCAGCATTGCGCCGCTGACCTATCCGGCGGACCCGACCAACATTGCGGCGATCCAGAACATCGTCTTCGGCGCATCGCCCGCGCTCAGCGTCGCGGAGTATTTCAAGGATGTTTCGTATGGCGGCCAGCTTCTGGCAGGCACGGTGGCGGAGGCGGCAGGGTCGGTCTGGTTGAAGGCTACCGTCGTGTCGCCTGGCGCATGTGGCACGGACGCAGGCCTGAATGCCATCCTGGAGGCCATCGAAACTCAAGGCGAAACCCAGGCTGCTGCCGCGGGCTTTCCCGGTGTGAACTGGAGCTCGTATTCCGGGGGCATCCTGTACGTGGTCAACAGCCTCCCGTGCGGGTGGCTGGGTCTGGGCTACATCGGCTTGAAGCGTGCGTACACCAACAACAGCAGCACGTTGACGACGATCGGTCATGAATTGGGACACAACTTCGGGCTGCTGCACGCCGGCAGCCTCGATTGTGGCGTCAACGTCATCGCGACCACAGGATGCTCGTCGGCGGAATATGGCGACCCGTTCGTCATCATGGGCAATTCGCGCGCGATGCATTTCACGGCGTCACAGAAGCTGAAGCTGGGCTACATCGGCGCGGGTACGGTCAGCACCCATTCCAGCGGTACCACGACCTACACACTGAATCCGATCGAGTTGGGCGGCCAGGCGAGTTACGCGATCAAGGTGCCGACCAGCAAGCCCAATCGTACCTACTGGATCGAGTTCAGGCAGCCGCTCGGCCCCTTCGATGGCGCGGTGTCCTTTCCCAACAACGGGGCGCAGTTTCGCGTGGCGTGGCCGTTCGAGGTGGTGTGCGGTGGCTGCAGCAACGCCGGACCGTATCCGTCCAATGACACCGAACTTCTCGACATGACGCCGGCCACGGGGACGTTCAACGATGCCGCGCTGCTCGTCGGGCAATCGTTCACGGATCCGGCCGACAACATCGTCTTCACGGTGATTTCGTACACCCCGACCGCACTGCAGGTTGAAGTGAGCAAGTCGGGACTTTCGTCCACCACGACGACCGTTGGCAGTTCGCAGAACCCGTCGAACCAGGGCGCCAATGTCAATTTCCTGGCGACGGTGACCGGCAGCGCAGTGACCGGTTCCGTGACCTTCCGCGATGCCGGTACGCCCATCACCGGATGTTCGGCATTGCCGTTCGCATCGGTCGCCGGCAATGTACGCACGGTGACCTGCGCGACAACGGCGCTGGCGGTGGGCAGCCACAGCATCACTGCCGCGTATTCGGGTGACGTGGGCAACGGCGCGTCGACCAGCAGCGCGCTGGTGCAGTCCGTGACCGCGCCCATCAATGCGACGACCACCACCTTGGCCAGTTCACTCAATCCATCGACGGTGGGCGTGGCCGTCACCTTCACGGCAACCGTCAACGGCACCGCGCCGACCGGCAGCGTGGCGTTTACCAACGGTGGCGCGAGCATCGCCGGCTGTGGTGCGGCCAGCCTCACCGGTTCGGGCAATGCGCGGACCGCGACTTGCGTGACGTCCGCGCTGGCCCAGGGCTCACGCACCATCGTCGCCAACTACGGCGGGAACGCGTCCAATGGCGTGTCGTCGAGTTCGCCGCTGGCGCAGTCGGTCAACGGCATCGTAGTCACGGCGACGACCACCGCGTTGTCCAGCGCCATCAACCCGGCCGCGGTGGGCGCGACCGTATCCATCGTGGCTTCAGTGACGGGCGTGGTGCCCGGGGGCACGGTCACCTTCACTGAAATCGGCGTTCCCGTGCCTGGCTGCACTGCGCTGCCGCTGAGTGGTGGCGGCAATACGCGCACGGCCACTTGCAGCACGTCGAGTCTTCCGGCCGGAAGCCATGGCCTCAAGGGCAACTACAGCGGCGATGGTTCCAATGCTTCGTCGATCAGCACGGTGTTCTGGCAGACGATCGGGTTGCCGGGACAGGCCGCGCTGCCGCTGTACCGCTTCAACACCGGCAAGTTCTTCTTCTATACCGTTTCGGAAGCCGAGAAGAATCTGGTGCTGCAGAACTACCCGACCTGGGTTCTGGAAGGCATTGCCTACTACGTGTTCCCCAATCCGGTCATCAACACCAGCCCGGTCCATCGGTTCAATACCGGCACCTATCACTTCTACACGATCTCGGTGGCGGAGAAAGCCTACGTGCAGGCCACGTTCCCGCAGTGGGTCTACGAAGGCGTCGCGTTCTATACCTACCCGGGCATCACCGTCGGCACCAGCCCGGTGTATCGCTTCCAAACCGGCGCGCAACATTTCTATACCATCTCCGAACCCGAGAAGGCCTACGTGCTGCAGACATTTCCGACGTGGGTGCTGGAAGGTACCGGGTACTACGCGCGCATGGGGCCGTGAGGGACCGCCCCGCTTTAGGGCTATGAAAACCGCTAGATGACACCGGGCGACTTCCGCTTTGCGCCCTCATTGTCCCCATTCGCCGGCACTGCCACGGTCCCCGAAAAGCCGCCATTCGGGGAGCACGCCGACTGACGTGGCGATCCGCATGGTGCTGCCCCCGCGCCCGGAGGTCATCCAGCGCCCGAAGATGGCGGAGGCGGTGAGATTCGAACTCACGGAAGGGTTACCCCTTCGCGGGTTTTCAAGACCCGTGCCTTAAACCGCTCGGCCACGCCTCCCTCAAGGCTGCTGCGTGGCGCGCAAGGGCTTGATTCCACGCCAGACGGTGGCATATTAGCAGTTGGGTACTTCCATGGCTGGATAAGGGTTGTCAGGATTGAAACCTTCAGCCATTCTGCTAGTCTTAGTAATTGATGGCCCGTCAGGGCTTACTCGGAGGCACCATGGAACGCAAATTTGAACCAGTGATGTCGGGTGGCCAGCAGCGCCCCGCCACGGGTTTCCCCGACCGCGTCATTGACGTCGGCCCGGACCGTTCATCCACCAACAGCGCCACCGTCCTGCGCAACACGTATTGGCTGCTAGCGTTGACGATGCTGCCGACCATTGTCGGCGCCTTCGTCGGCATGCAGTTCAATTTCATCGGCCTCTTCAAGGCGGCGCCGATCATGACGCCGCTGCTGATGTTCGGCGCGATGCTGGGGTCGCTCTTCGTCGTCAGCAAGCTGCGCAACAGCGGCTGGGGTGTCGTCGCGCTCTTCGGTTTCACGTTCATCGCGGGGCTGATGCTGACGCCGCTGCTGACGGTGGCGGGCGGCTTGCGCAACGGCGGGCAACTGGTCGGGCTGGCCGGTGGCATGACGGCCGCGATCTTCTTTGCGCTGGCGACGGTGGCCACGGTGACCAAGAAGGATTTCTCCTTCATGGGCAAGTTCCTGTTCATCGGGGTGATCCTGCTGATCGTCGCGTCGATCGCCAACCTGTTCTTCCAGGTGCCGGCATTGTCGGTGGCGTTGTCGGGTATCGCGGTGCTGATCTTCTCGGCGTACATCCTGTATGACGTCAGCCGGATCGTGCAGGGCGGCGAGACGAACTACATCATGGCCACGATGGGGCTCTATCTCAGCATCTACAACATCTTCGCCAGCCTGCTCAACATCCTGATGGTCTTCTCGGGGCAGCGCGAGTAATCGAGTACTTACTGGTCGTGAAAAAGGGCGCCTGCAAGGGCGCCCTTTTTTGCCCGCGCGATGCTTTGTCTACTCGAATACGGCGATCGACTCGACATGCGCGGTGTGCGGGAACATGTTGACCACGCCGGCGGCAGTGAGGCGATAACCGCGCTCGTGCACTAGCACGGATGCGTCGCGAGCCAGCGTGCCCGGCGCGCATGACACGTAGATGATTCGCGACAGTCCGCCGGCGTCCTCGCGGGCTGGCAACGACTTGACCAGTTCGATCGCACCATCGCGTGGCGGGTCGATCAGCACGCGGTCGAGCGGGCCCAGCGCAGACACCGTTTCCGGCGTGGCCGCGAAGAGATTGGCGGCGATGAACTGCGTGCGTTCGACGAGGCCATTGCGGGCCGCGGCCTCGCCCGCGCGCTTGACGAGCGAGGCGGCGCCCTCGACGCCGATCGCGAAGGCGCCACTGCGTGCGATCGGCAACGTGAAGTTGCCCAAGCCGCAGAAGAAGTCCGCAACGCGTTCACCGGCCTGTGGTGCCAGCAACATCAACGCGCGCCGCACCAGCACGCGGTTGACGCCTGCGTTGACCTGGGTGAAGTCGCCGGGGCCGAAGGGCATTTCGATGCCGAACTCCGGCAGCGTGTAGGCAAGGGAGGATTGGGGCGGGTGGAACGGGAACACCGTGGCCGGGCCGCCGGTTTGCGTCCACAACTCCACGTGGTGCGTATCGGCAAAATCCTTGAGGACGGCTTCATCGTCGGCGGTCAATGGCGCCAGAATCCGCAGCAACAGTGCATGGACGGCGGCGCCGTCGCGTTCGGCGACGATCACTTCGATTTGCGGCAGGCGGTCGCGGATCGACAGCGCACCAACCACTTGCCGCAACACGGGCAACAAGTCGGAGATCTTGCGCGGCAACACTTCGCATTGCGACATGTCGGCGACGAAGCTCGATTTTCGCTCGTGGAAGCCGACCAGTACGCCGCCTTTCTTCGCCACATGCCGCACCGACAGGCGGGCGCGATAGCGGTAGCCCCACGCCGGACCCTCGATGGGTGGCAGCATCCGCTCCGCGCGCACGCGGCCGATGCGCGACAGCGCGTCCTCGAGAGCGCGCTGTTTGGCCGCGATCTGCAGCGATGGATGCGCGTGCTGCAGTGTGCAGCCGCCGCACACGCCAAAGTGCGGGCAGCGTGGTGCAACGCGGCCCGCGTTGGCCGTCAGGATCTGCGCGACCCGGGCGATCGCGTAGTTGCCCTTGTCGCTGATCGTGACGGCGGTGACGTGCTCGCCCGGCAGGGCGCCTTCGACGAAGATGGCCTTGCCGTCGACCCGCGCGATACCGCGGCCCTCCTGGTCGAGCGATTCGATGTCGAGGTCGAGCGGAGGCGAGGAGTGGGAGGCGGACGAGGCGCGCATGCGGACGCTGCGCATGGATTGCGCGCGAATCGGATGAAGCGACGATTGTACCGGCGCGACGGACGCAGACCCGGCGCTCCGGTAAAATTGTAGGGATGAAACTGCTGGCCTTCGATACGTCCACGCGCTGGATCACCGTTGGTTGCGGCGACGGCACGTCGTTCGTGGCGCGCGCGGAGGATGTCGGAAACCGGCACTCCGAGCGCTTGCTGCCGCTGATTCACGCGCTGCTCGCCGAGGCCGGATTCACGTTGCGTACGCTGGACGGTATTGCGTTTGGCGCCGGTCCCGGCGCGTTCACTGGAGTGCGCATCGCCTGCGGCGTGGCGCAGGGCCTGGCACTCGGTTCCGGTCGGCCGCTGTTGCCGGTATGCACGCTCGAGGCCATGGCGCAGACGGCCTGGCACAACCATGGCGCGACGGCGGTGGTGCCGTGCCTCGATGCACGGATGCGTGAGGTCTATGCGGCGGCCTACCGGCGCGGTGAGGGTGCCTGGCGCGAAGTTCTGCCGCCTTCAGTGCAACCTCCGCTGGCACTGGTGGCGGCGGATACAGGCAGCGACTGGTTTGGTGCGGGTGACGGCTTTGCCGCGTACCCCGCGTTGACAACGCAACTGCAACTGGCAGCGCACGATGCGGCCACGCGCCCCGAAGCCCGCGCGATCGCCGAGCTGGCCACGCCGCGCTTCGCGGCGGGCGAAGGGGTGGATGCCGGCGCCGCTCGGCCACTCTATGTTCGTCATCGCGTTGCGCTGACCACCGCCGAGCGCGCGGCGGGCGCGGTCCTCTAGCGATGGCCAGTGTCCGGATCCCATCGCGCAGTCCCGTGGTGTGGCGGCCGCTGGTGGAAGCCGACGTCGCGTACGTGGCGGCACTCGAGGCGCATATCCATCTGGCGGCGTGGACGGCCGGCAATTTCCGTGATGCGCTGGCGGCAGGCTACAGCATGCGCGTGGGCGAACGCGAAGGCCGGATCGTGGCTTACGGCGTGCTGATGCTGGCACCCGGCGAGGCCCAGTTGCTCAACCTGTCCGTCGTGCACGACGCGCGTCGTGAAGGCATGGGCGCTGCGTTGCTCGATCTCTTCATCGTTGATGCGCGGCGGCTGGGGGCCGAGCAGATATTCCTCGAGGTGCGGGTCAGCAACGTGTCGGCGATCACGTTGTACGAGCGCGCCGGATTTGCAAGGGTGGGCCGGCGCAACGGCTATTACCCGGGCGCTCCGGTGCCGGAGGATGCGCTCGTGATGCGGCGCGCAATCGGACTCCCGGAGATTCGTGGAGTATGAGTGCCCGACGCCACGAAATCCTGGCCGAGATGGGCCTGACGCCGCAGTGGGTGCGGCGTCAGGTGCCGGTCGCCCCGACGGTCATGGCCGCGGTTGTGCCGCCAGCGGAAGCTGGCAGCACCGCGCCACCGGCAACCCTGGCGCGCGTAGTTCCGGCGCCAGCGGCACGGGAGGGCGATCGCGCTGAGCGCATTGCGGTCCTGAGCTGGAAGGAATTCGCGGCCGATGTGGATGCCTGCAACGCCTGTGGCCTGTGCCGCACGCGCAATCGGTCGGTGCCCGGCGTGGGCGATTCCGAGGCCGAATGGATGTTCGTCGGGGAAGCACCCGGCGCCGAAGAGGACGCGCGCGGCGAGCCGTTCGTGGGCCAGGCGGGGCGCCTCCTCGACAACATGCTGGCAGCGCTGCAGATGACGCGCCAGCGCAACGTCTACATCGCCAACGTGCTGAAATGCCGCCCGCCGAACAACCGGACGCCGGAACCCGCGGAGGCGGCGGCGTGCCAACCCTATCTCGCGCGGCAGATCGCGTTGCTGCGGCCGCGGGTGATCGTGGCGCTCGGCAAGAGTGCCGCGTCGTTGCTGCTTCGTACCGACGCCACGATCGGCAGCCTGCGCGGGCGCGTCCACGACTACGGCGGCGTCCCGCTGATTGTCACTTATCATCCTGCCTATCTGCTGCGCACGCCGGCCGACAAGGCGAAGGCGTGGGAAGACCTGCTGCTGGCGCGGCGCACCGTGTCCGGCGCCGCAGGCAGCGATCGGGACGGGGCGTCGTCCGTCGCGTGAATGCTTGCACGGGGAGGCAGCACGCCTCATATTGTTGGTTGAAACGCGGCCAATCTCGCCGCCTGTCGCTCAGGAGTCTCCATGTTGAAGCGAATCGCCGTTGCCGTTGCCACCCTTGCCACCTTGATGCTGGCCGGCTGTGGCTACAACGACCTGCAGCGCCAGGACGAAGGCGTCAAGGCCGCCTGGTCCGAGGTCGTCAACCAATACCAGCGCCGTGCCGACCTAGTGCCCAACCTCGTCAACACGGTGAAGGGCTATGCGGCGCAGGAAGCCGACGTGCTCACCGCCGTCACCAATGCCCGCGCCAATGTCGGCGCGATCAAGGCCACGCCTGAGCTTGTCAACGATCCCGCGGCGTTCGCGCGCTTCCAGAAGGCGCAGGGCGAGCTCACCGGCGCGCTGTCGCGCCTGCTGGTGGTGGCGGAAAACTATCCGAACTTGAAGTCGGATGCATTGTTCCGCGACCTGCAATCACAGCTGGAAGGAACGGAGAACCGCATCACCGTCGCGCGGAAACGCTACATCGACTCGGTGCAGACGTTCAACAGCACGGTGCGCTCGTTCCCGACCAACCTCACGGCCATGTTGTTCAACACCACAGTGAAGCCCAACTTCACCGTCGAGAACGAAGCCGTGATCAGCGCGCCGCCCAAAGTGGACTTCGGCAAGAATCCCGCAGCCCCGCCGGCGCCGGTGGTGCCTGCACCCGCCAAGACTTCGGGCGCGCCCGACGGACAAAAAGCCGAAGCCCCGGCGGATCCGTCCGCCGACCTGCTGAAGAAAGGCTATTGACCCACGCCGTGCGTGCGCCACGCCGCGTTTGCGGTGTGGCGTACGCCTGACAGCGGGTTGACCATGGTCACCACGCACACGCCTGCCGGTAAGCGGCCAGCGTGGCTGCGGCTTGCCGCCGCGCTG
>Ga0105048_10005982_pt1 | contig 19611 bp, 17 predicted proteins | sample MAT05_FD_78382 | JGI IMG/M metagenome (GOLD analysis project Ga0105048, IMG submission 78382) | Freshwater microbial communities from Lake Fryxell liftoff mats and glacier meltwater in Antarctica - MAT-05 | ecosystem: Environmental > Aquatic > Freshwater > Ice > Liftoff microbial mat | place... | reverse complement strand
TTGCAGCAATCATCCGCATCGAAAGGAAGCACCGGGGGAACGCTCGGCTACATGGCCCCCGAACAACTCGACCCCGCCTTCGGCCCCGTCGGCCCATGGACGGACGTGTTCGCCCTGGGATTGGTGCTGCTGAGGTTGCTGAGCGGTGTCACCGTCTTCGAAGGCCGGCGGGCGCTCCGTGCAATGACCTGCCAGCACGATGACGTTCAACTCTGGTGGATGGGGGCCGAAAGAGTTGACGATCATCTCGAATCAATGCTGCGCGATTGCCTCGCCCTTAATCGGGAAGCACGGACACAATCGGCGGACGGATTGGCGGACAACCTGGACAGGTGGGTGGCGAGGGAAGGCTGAGGGACAGTCAGCGACGCAATCTCGCTTGCAGGCCATACGATGCTGCCGGTTGACTCTCACCAGTTGGCCGATAACCATGTCCGACGGTGAGAATCATGTCGTTCGGGTGAGAATGATGCTCCGCAAGCGGTGAGCGTTGCTATTCCGGACCTGCGTCGGAGATTGCCGGCCCATTTGAAGGTCAACCGCAGTTCCTGTTGACGTCATTACAAGCAGCCAATTTGCTTTGCTGGCAAAGCATATCGGCTGCTTGTAATGAAAACTTTGACAGAAGTGCCGCGCACAGTAGGGCGGTAATCGAATCATATTGACTCCGGTGCCTTGGCGTCCTGGAATCGCCCAGGCGATTCCAGGACGCCAAGGCACCGATTGCACAATGACAAACAGGAAAAGCACCTCTCGAAACAAAGAAACAGCTTACCGGGAGGCCTTTCTCGCCGCGCTGGGCCAGCGGCTCGCTGCGCCCACTGCCGAATGGCCAACGGCGCATTGCTGGACTGCAACCAATCTGAAGAAACTCTTCAACTCCATTCGCGGTGAACTTGATCGGCGAGGACTGAAGAGTCCCCCTCGCCCATTCAAACCTTATTGACTGGCTGTGCCATCTGGGCCTTGAACAGGCGATCGCTGCCGAGGGCGAAACGTTCTTCATTCTGGAACTCGGCGGGGACGCTGTGGCGCAGGTCGATCCTTACGAGATGCTGATGGCGGCGAAGCCCGGCGGAGTAATCAGCTACTTCAGCGCGGTCGTGTTTCATTCGCTGACCACTCAGCCCGTCACTCACCATCACATTGCCGAACTGCGAGCGGCTGTGCCGTCGGCCGGCAGACAGAGCGGACAGCGGAAGGATGAACAGGATCTTCATCCAATGCCGACACCAAGGCCGTCGAGCGCGCCAAACCTCGGGACCTTGCTCTTTCGCCACCAGGGAACTGCATTTTATTGCACACGCCGATCCGACCGACTGGTTCCGGGCATCCAGTTGCGAGGATACGGGCCGCGGTCACAACTCCGCATCACGACGATGGAACAAACGCTGCTCGACATACTCTTCAAGCCATTTTACGGCGGCGGCCCTGAAGTGGTCTTCGAGGCCTGGCGGGAGGGAGTCGGTTCCGGAAACATCGACGAGGAACGGCTGGCGGATTATCTGACACGGATGAGCTACCCGGCCACCACACGCCGCGTCGGCGCAATGCTGGCGATCCTGAGTTATGTCCCTGGCCGGGAACTCAAACGAACACTTGACGCCGGGCACAGCGGGTTCGATCATCATGCTCCGCATGCACGGATCTCGTTGCTACCCGGTGTCAACTACGCAAACATTGATGAAAACTGGCTGGTGGGCGTGCCATGAATCAGGCCGACGCCGAGCGTTGGAAGTCGGAAGTACTCGATGAGATCTTCGCGGCCTTGGCCGAGCGGAAAGAACTGGACGAGGCCCTGATCTTCAAGGGAGCACGGGTCCTCAACCTTCGCCTGAACGGAAGACGGCAATCGCTCGACATCGACTCGAACCTTACCGCCGAATTCGTTACACGGTATCCGGATCGGGAGGATCAACGGCAGTTCCTCGAACACGAGATGAAGGCAACGATCCGCCTACATTTTGAACGGCAGGTGCCAGTACGCTTCGAGTTGGCGAATCTGCAGGTCAGAACTCATCCGCCGAAAGCCCATCCAATGGGCTGGGATGCATTTGAAGTCCGGATCAACTTGAACGATGTGACACGACGCGTCAGAGGCCTTCCGGCGTTGACGATCGATGTGGCGTGTCCGGGAGAAATCCTCGAATCGTCCGTCTCCAGAATCGAAGTCGGCGGCCACATGGTTCATGCTTATACGCTGGAACGCGTTGCCGGCGAGAAGCTTCGGGCATTTCTGAGTTCTCTGCCGACGTATCGCACCAGGGCGAATAAGCCCCGGCGAGTCGGTGCGCGCGAAAAATCTGTACGACATTGCCCTTATTCACCGGCATCGAAATCTGTCCGACGAGGCCTTCTGGCAACTGGCAGGGCGTGAATTTCGCCTGGCGTGCCAGTCCCGATGCATCGACTGCGCGGGGCTGGCCACGTTTCAAGACGCAAGGCACGTAACTCGAACAACCTACGCCGCCGCGACGATTCCCACGGACATCACATTCGAGGAAACCGAGAAGACACTCGTGGAAGTGGTGCGACGATTCGAATCGCTGGGGATCATCCCGTTCACATTTCCGATCAGAGCGAAGCAAACGGTCCACGGCGAGTAACTGTTCCAAGTTGACAGCGACAAGCTCGCGGGAACAGCCCAACGGTGGTAAAATGCCGCCGACGAACCTCGCCCGATCAACAATTCACTACCAAACCAACTTGACAACTTCGTCTCACTTCTTCTTCACCCCCAGCGGCTTGCTGATCAGCATCTGCACCGCCGATTTGCCGCCCACGAGCTTCTTCGCTTCGATGTCCGCCTCGGTGAACTTTGCAAGCAGGATTTCGCCGTCGGTGGCGCGGTTGCGGTCGTACGAGATGTAAATGGTTCCGTCGGGGGCTTGGAAGCCATCGGGGTAGGAGACGCCTTTGCGGTCGTCGAGGATCAGGCCACCCTTCCAGGTTTTGCCATCGTCGTCGGACAACCATGCACTCAATTTCACCCGGCCTTCGTGGGCATCGATGCGGTCGCCATGCTTGATCAGCAGCAGTTTTCCGGATGCCAGCCGACGGATAAAGAACCGGGCGTTCGGTTGGCCGACGCCGGTGGTGTCGGCCCCTTCGGTCCAAGTGCGGCCGCCATCGGCCGAGCTGCTCTCGACGATCCCCTTGACCGTTCTTCCCAGCATCCAAAGCGACTTGTCCTTCCGTTCAACGATCATGTGCTCGTGCCAGTCGGGATTCGGAAACTTCGCAGCACCCAGGCGGTCAAAGGTCTTTCCCTGATCGGTGGACTTGAAGACGTTGGCCCCGCGCAGCGGGTCGAGTTCATCGAAGATCCCTTTGAACGGCGCGAAGCCGCCGCGTTGATCGAGCGAGATCGGCAGCAGCCAGTCGCCGTTGGCGAGGACCGTCGGCTTATTCAGCATGACACCGTTCGCAATGCGGCGAGGTGCCGACCAGACCGGCTTGTCCGCATCGGGATTCTCGCACACGGTGGCCCAGACACCGCCGCGGCCATCGAACATGCCCATCGATTGATCAAAGAACAGCCACAGCCGACCCTGCGGATCAGTCCAGAGGTTGCCGACCAGCACGCTGCGATCCATCGGCAATGTCGGCGAATGCGAATCAACGACGAGGCGCGGCTTCGACCAGGTCTTGCCGTCGTCGTCGCTGGTAGCCAGGACGAAAAAGGCCTTGGGACTGTCACCTCCCGCGACCCAACAGGCCCACAGTCGGCCTTTGGGAGTGCGATCAATGCCGATCGTCATGCCGTAGTCGAGCTTGTCGTAGTCGTACTTCGGCAACGGCGACGTGTTCAACGTCGGCGGGATCAGCGCCAGATCGGCGACGCGCCGGAGCAGATCACGCTCGTAGGCACGGATCTCCCCGGGAGTCATCGCGGCAAACTTCGCTTCCAGCTTCAAGTCGCTCGACTGAGCGTGTGTGGAAGGTGCCGAAACGATGCAAAAAGACAAGAGTATCGCGGAAAGAGAAGATTTCATTTGAAGAACCCGGTGTGAATCAATTTGCGTTAGGCCGGATGGCATCTAAGCGATCCTGATCGGCCGCACCATTCTTACGTTTGTGTTGCGGGAATACAAGCAGTATCGATCACCTCATCCGTACCACATAAATCATCGCCCCCTGTTGATCGTTGACGCGTGCCAGAAGTACAACCCGATCTTGCATCGTCTGCCATTCCTGTTCGATCAGGGCAAGGTAGGTACCTGCAATCGCGGTTTCCGTCTGCATCAATCGCCGCGCCGGTCGGCCGTAGTAGAACATTACCCCTTCGTCCTTCAGTCGGCCGATGTAGAGCGTTTCGCCGTCGCGGACCACCGCGCGCATCTCGGCGGCGGATTCGCGCGCATGACGCTTCGCGGTACGCGGCTGAACAATCGCTTCGACATGGATGATCCTGATCATGGCCCAGGCCAGCAGGAACACAGCGACGACTTGATGCTGTCGGACCGGCCGGCAGCTCTGAAGCCAGTCGAACAGCGCGATGATCCCCAGCGCACTGATGGCCGGGGCGATCGGCAGGCTGTAGCGCACGTGGTGCTGAGCGGGAAGCGCCCAGAAGAACAGGTTTGGCCAGGCCCAGCAGTGCAGGAAGGTGGTGAAATGCCTAACGCCGTCTGATTGCCGCTCACGCCATGTGCGGCGCAGCGTGGTCAACGCCAGCAGCGACCACGGCAGGTTCGCGCCGAGGACTTCAAACGGATGCGCCAGTGACGCAGCCCAGGGGTATGCACGGCCTGCATGGTTTGGTTCAAAGCGCTGGCGGGCTTCCTGCAGAAACGTCTCGCGCAGCAGCGACCAGCCGACCTGATCGATCACCAGCGCTGCCCAGATGGCGATAACGGCTACGCTCACCGTCAGCGCTGTGAGGTGCCGCCAACCGAACAGCAGCAACAGTTGTCCGCGGACGAGCAGCAGCGGAACCAGTGTGAGATAGACGAAAGCCGGGGCGGTCCATTTCGTCAGGAATCCGGCCGCGGTACAAACGAGCGCAAGCAGCCACCAGTGGAAACGATTATTCTCCACCGCGAGGAAGATCGCAAGATTCGCGCCGGCGACCCACATCACCAGCAGCATGTCGATTTCCGCGCTCGGCACTTTCTCCAGCCAGAGGAACGAGACGGGAACCAACGCGGCCGACTGCAGCGCCCGCTTGCGATCGAACAGTCGCAGGAATACCGCATGAAACAGCAGAACCGTGATCGTCGCCGCGACGACCGATGGGATCCGCGCGCTGACTGTACTCACCTCGCCGAACGGCAGGCTCGCCAGGGCGATGGCGACGTACTGCCCCGGCGGCTTCGTCAGAAAGGGATCGCCGTACAGCGTCGGCACCAGCCAGTCGCCTTCGAGGGCCGACCGGCCCGTGATCGCGCGCAGCGCTTCGGTCCGGTATAACGTGCCGACGCTGATGCCATACCCGAACACGAACAGGCACCAGCCGAACAGGATCAGCCGATCGCGCATCACAGGGCGACATACTCGAGTCCGAACGTGTCCGCGACGGCTTTGTTCATTACCTTGCCCTGTTTGACGTTCACACCCATCGCCAGAATTCCATTCTCCTTGCAGGCACGATCGATGCCCTTGTTGGCAATCTGGATCACGTACGGCAGCGTCACGTTCGTGAGCGCATAGGTACTGGTGCGCCCCACGGCCCCGGGCATGTTGGTCACGCAGTAATGCACGACATCATCCACGATATAAGTCGGGCTGGCGTGGGTCGTCGGCCGGCTGGTTTCGATGCAGCCGCCCTGGTCGATCGCGACATCGATGATCACCGCGCGCGGCGGCATCCGGCTCAGGTCTTCCCGGCGGACGAGCATCGGCGCACGGGCTCCGGGTATCAGAACCGCACCGATGACGAGGTCCGATCGGGAGATGCATTCCAGTACCGTGTGCCGATCGCTGAACAGCGTCGTCACGTTGCGAGGCATCACATCATCGAGGTAGCGAAGTCGATCGAGATTCACGTCCAGCAGTGCGACGTGCGCCCCAAGCCCGGCGGCAACTTTGGCGGCATTCGCGCCGACGATACCCCCACCCAGCACCGTGACGTTCGCGGGGGCCACGCCCGGTACGCCGCCCAGCAGGATGCCGCGCCCCTGGAACGGGCGTTCGAGGAACTTCGCCCCTTCCTGGATGCTCATGCGCCCGGCCACTTCACTCATCGGCGTCAGCAGCGGCAGCGTGCCTTTGGCATCGCGCATCGTTTCGTAGGCGATGGCCGTGATGCCGGATGTCATTACCGCGTGTGTCAGCCGTTCATCGGCCGCGAAGTGAAAGAAGGTGAAGACGATCTGCCCCGCGCGCATCTGCGACCATTCATCGGGCATCGGCTCCTTCACCTTGATGATCAGGTCCGAACGTTCCCACAGGTTCGCCGACTCGGCCACGATCTCGGCCCCGGACCGCTCATAGGCGTCGTCGCCGATGCCGCTGCCCTGCCCTGCCCCGGCCTGCACAAGCACCGTGTGCCCTGCCCTTGTCAGTTCTTCGACCCCGACCGGGATCATCGCCACGCGGTATTCATCCGACTTGATTTCCCGGGGCACACCCACAATCATGTTCGTTCCTTTAAGTTCATTGACCGTTTCCGCTGTCGCGGAGTATTGTTGGAATATTCGTGGCGAGGTTTCAAGGCCAACCCGTTGCCATCGGACACTTGGGTTGCCTATGATCGAGACATCCTTTCCGGCCGGTGCATGTCTTTTCCTCCGACGGAGTGCGTGATGCCTCCACGCGTCGTGATCGCAGTGATCGCTCTGTTCTGGCTTGCCAGTGTCGGCTGGTTCGCGTTGCGCGAATGGTGGCCGTGGCTGCGGGCCGACACGCCGCCGCCGTTTACTGTTGAACTGGCCGACGAAGCCGCTCCCACAATGGCTCATTGGGCCATCCTGCGCAACAATCAGAAGATCGGCTCGGCTGTTACGCGCATGACGATGCAGAAGAATGACATCGTCGAGCTGTCCAGCAGTGTCGAGAATCTGGAACTGCCCGCCGGCCTACTCACGATTCGCGTTCCGAAACTAACGACCATTCAGCGCGTAACGCGAGACGGGCAGCTGCTGTCCCTGTTCTCACGGATCCAGTTGGAAGTGGGCGGCCTGGGCGATAAGTTCACGTTCACGGGGACCATTCAGGGTGACGTCCGCAATGGCCAACTGTACGCCACCAGCAAACTGGAAGGGCCATTGGCCCCGCCCGGCGAGCAACAACTCGACCCGATCGCCCTGCCATCCGGCAGCATGCTCAACCCGCTGCAACCGGTCGCACGGCTGCGTGTGTTCCCGGGACAACGCTGGAAGATCACCCATATCGACCCGCTGGGCGAAGCAACGCGAGCCGCGGGCCGCAAGATGCTTGGCACATTGCCGGGGGCACCGACCATCAACCTCGGTGGCGGCACCCCGGTCGTGGTATTGGCGGAAGTCGCTTCGGAAACACGCCTGCTTGACCACGCCGGCCGGCAGGTGGAATGCCATCTCGTCGAATATCGCTCGGATACGTTCACCGGCCGCACGTGGGCCAAGGCCGACGACGGCACCGTCCTGCGGCAGGAAATCAGCGGCATGGGCGAGAAACTGGTGCTGGTGCGGGAGGATTGAACTTGGCATTGAACGTTGCAACGGAACGACCCCGTGAAGCCGCGACGCGCAGCGGAGCGATCGGGCCAGCGCTCCGCTGCGCGTCGCGGCTTCACGGGGTCGAGCGACGAATCAGGCCATCACGGAACACGATATGATCGAACTTAACCACGTCAGTAAGCGTTACGGCACGAAGACGGCCGTTTCGGGCTTGGATCTGCACATCAAGGCGGGCGAACTGTTTGCGTTCCTGGGGCCGAACGGGGCGGGGAAGACGACGACGATCAAGATGATCTGCGGGTTGCTGTTCCCGACAACGGGCAGCGTGCGCGTCGGTGGCTTCGATGTGGTGACCGATGGCGATCGCGCACGCGAACTGCTGAGCTATGTGCCCGATCAGCCCTACTTGTACGAGAAGCTGACCGGGCGGGAGTTTCTGCAGTTCATCACGGAACTTTATGGTCTTTCCAAAGTCGATGCGGATCGCCGCATCGGTGAGATGATCGAGTTGTTCAGTCTGCACGACTTCGTCGATGATCTGACGGAACGCTACTCGCATGGCATGCGGCAACGCACCGTGTTCGCGGCGGCGTTGTCGCATCGGCCGAAGGTGTTGATTGTCGATGAACCAACGGTGGGGCTCGACCCGCGCAGCATCCGTCTGCTGAAAGACCTGCTGCGCGATGAGACGAAGCGCGGCACGACCGTTTTCCTTTCCACGCATTCGCTCGATATTGCTCAGGAACTGGCCGACCGGATCGGCATCGTCGATCACGGACGGTTGATCACCGTTGGCACGCTGGATACGCTTCGCAAGCAGGCGTCGCTGGATGGTTCGCTGGAAGATGTCTTCCTGAAGCTGACCGAAGAATCGGGCGACATTCAGCCGGTGGAGGCGGTCGCATGAATCAGGGCTGGCTGTTCCAGAAACTGCGTTGGCGCATCCTGCGAAATGCCGGGTCGCTGCTGTTGGGCAATTCGCGCATGCGCATGGCGACCATGCTGGCGTGCAGCCTGCTGCTGTGGGCCGGCCTGTATGCGGCCGCGTGGGAAGGCTTCGGCCTGATGCGTGAAAGCAAGCTCCCGTTCGCGGGCGGCATCGTCGGGCTGCTTTTCGATGCGATGTTCTTCACGCTCGGCTGCATGCTGGCCTTCTCGACCGGCTTGATCATTTACGCCAGCCTGTTCACGGGGGCGGAAGCGAAGTTCCTGTTGACCACACCCGCCCGGGCCGACCAGATCTTCGGCAGCAAGTACCAGGGGGCGATCGTCTACAGTTCATGGGCGTTTGTCGTCCTCGGCGGGCCGATCCTGATCGCGTATGGCTATGTCTTCGATGTGCCGTGGCTTTTCTATTTGTCGCTGCCCGTGTTCCTGATCGGCTACGTGATTCTCGCCGGCGCGGTCGGTTCGATCGCGGCGATCCTGTTCGTCAACTTCTTCCCGCAGCGGCGCAAGCAGGCGTTCATCGGGCTGGGCCTGCTGGCCCTGGCGGGCGTCATCTACTGGGCCGTGCGCATGCTGGGGCTGACACGCGCGGCCGCCGGCAATCGTGGTGCGCTCGAAGAACTGTTCGGGATGTTCACGCTGGCGAACAGCCCCATGTCGCCCAGTCGCTGGATGTCGGGCGGGCTGCTGCATTTCGCGCGTGGCGAACCAGCCGAAGCGCTGTTGCCGCTGGCACTGATCTGGAGTCATGCCGGCATGTGCTACATCCTGGCGGCCTGGCTGGCGAAACGCTGGTATCGCCGGGGGTACAACCGCCTCTCGGCTGGCGCGGGCGGCCGGCAGGTACACGGCTCGCACTGGCTCGACCGCGTGATGTCATTCTGCGTCGGCTATCTCGACCCGAAGACGCGCCTGCTGGTGATCAAGGACTTCCGCACCTTCCGCCGCGAACCGGCCCAGGTTGGGCAACTCGGCCTGTTCGCGGGGCTGATGCTCATGTGCGTCATCAACATCCGCCAGTTCTTCGGGGCCGATCTGCCGGTCATCAACCAGTCGGTCGTCAGCATGTTGAACCTGTCGGCCACGGGGTTGCTCATGTGCGCGTACCTGGGTCGATTCGTCTATCCCCTGATCAGTCTGGAGGGCCGCAAGTTCTGGGTGCTGGGGCTGCTGCCGCTCAAGCGAGAACAGTTGCTGTGGGGCAAGTTTGCCTTCGCGGTGACCATGACGGCGCTCTTGGCCGGGGGCATCATTCTGATCAGCGATATCGTGCTCAATATGCCGTTGGCGGCGATCCTGTTGCATCAGCTTAACGTGGCCGTGCTGGCGTTTGGCCTCAGCGGTTTGTGCGTCGGCATGAGCGCCTGGATGCCGAACTTCCGCGAGACCGATCCATCGAAGATCGTCGTCGGCTTCGGCGGCACGATGTTCACCGTGGCCAGCCTCGGGTATCTCGTGCTGGCGATCGCGGTGGTCAGCATCCCGTATCATGTGGTGCTGGCACGCGATGTCGTTTTCCGCGGCGAGACCGGACTGCCATTGTGGGTATTCGCCGGTGCGCCGATCGGAGTTGCTGCCGCGGCCCTGGCGATCTGGCTGCCGATGCGCATCGGGGCACGGACGCTGAGGGGGATGGAGTTTTGAGTTGGGTCGAGGTGCTTTTTACATGTGGCCGGGTTAGAATGATGGCATCCCCATTCAAAGGATGAATCATGAAGCATATCAGCTTGAATTCCCAGGATGATTCGATCAGCCGATTTCTGCTGAGGCTCGCGGTGGATACAGAAGGTTCCGTATTCGAGTGGGACGGCAAAGCCATCGGCCGATTCATGCCGGTTCGGCGCAGCGAATCGTTGGCAAGCAAGTCGGACGAATGGAACAACGAACTCAACAATCGCCGCTGCCTTCTGATCGATCGGAAGTACGGCGGGTCACTGACCGAGGAAGAGTCCATCGAGTTGGAGGAGTTACAGGAGCGGATGGAACGATTTCGAGAAAAGGTTGCGCCATTGCCGATTGAAGAAGCACGGCAGTTATACCAACATCTGTTGATGCAAGCCGCCGCGGCACGAGCCAAAGCACCATGACCAACCCGTTCAGCTACCCGTCAGAACCTCATCGGCATCGTCATGGCCCGTGCGGCTACGCCAACTATGAAAGTTATCGCCCATGGCTGCGAGACGAGTTTGACTTTCGTTGTGTCTACTGCTTGGCCCGCGAGCAGTGGACATCATTCAAGGGGGCGTTTGCACTGGATCACTTCAATCCTGTCGCCATCAGCCCCGACGCTCGATCCGTCTACGAGAATCTCATCTACTGCTGTAACGCGTGCAATCTGACGAAGGGAGATCGAGCGGTTTCAGATCCTTTGGAACTGCTTGTCTCATCGGTTGTCTCGGTAGATGGCGACGGCGAGATTCGGACGACGTCGAACGAAGCAGCTTCGCTGATCGAACAACTCGGGCTGGACGACGAACGATTGGTTGAGTTTCGCAAATTGTGGATCGGTATCACCGACCTTGCAGCAGAGTTCAATCACGACCTGTTCCGAACACTGATGCAGTTTCCCGCTGACCTGCCCGACTTGAGCACGCTACGACCGCCGGAGGGCAATTCGAGGCCCGATGGCGTTGAAACCTGCTATTTCAACATGCGTTTACATGGCGAACTTCCGGCGACGTACTGAACGATTTGTCGTTTGCGCAAACACGTCTTTCCTGCCGTCCCCTCTTCCCTGTAAGATCCCCTGCATGCTGAACGTTGCCGAAGCGCTGGCGGTCGTACTGGACAAATCACGACCGCTGGCTGATGACGTGGTTGAACTCGATACGCTGCCGATCGGGCGCGTGCTGGCGGAGCCCGTCGCCAGCGACATCGATTCGCCGCCGTACACGAAGGCGATGATGGATGGCTATGCCGTCATTGCCGGCGACCTGATGCCCGAACGTGAGATCATTGAAGAGATTCCGGCGGGCAAGGTGCCGACGCGGAATGTTCAGTCGGGCCAGGCTTCGCGCATCATGACCGGGGCACCGATGCCCGCGGGTGCCGATGCCGTGGTGATGATCGAGCGCACACAGTTGCTGCCGGGCGACTGCGTCGACATTACCGGACCGGTAAAACCGGGGCAGCATGTTCTCGTGCAGGGTAGTGAGATGGGTGCCGGCGACATGATCCTGTCGCCGGGGACGATGATCAACCCGCAGGAACTGGGACTGCTCGCGGCCGTGGGGCGAACCCAGGTGCGTGTCCGCCGTTTGCCCGTTGTTGCCGTGCTGCCGACCGGGGATGAGATTGTCGAACCGCCGACCATGCCGGGCCCCGGGCAGATTCGCAACTCGAACGGCCCGATGCTGCTGGGCCAGGTGAAACGAGCCGGAGCAGTGCCGATTTACATGGGCATCGCGGGAGACACGCCTGAATCGCTGCGTTCGCTGATTACTCGGGGCCTCGAGCAAGCGGATGTACTGCTGCTCTCCGGCGGCGTCTCGGCGGGCAAATTCGATCTGGTGCCCAATGTGCTTCAGGAACTGGGAATCGTAGCCCACTTCCACAAGGTAATGCTGAAGCCGGGTAAGCCGCTGCTGTTTGGCACGCGCGACCGCAAACTGGTCTTCGGCCTGCCGGGTAATCCGGTCTCGTCGTTCGTCTGCTTCGAACTGTTCATTCGCCCCGCACTGCGTCGCCTTTCAGGTGAACATGATCCCGCGCCGAAGTTTGCCGACCTGCCATTGGCGGGGCCACTGGTGACCGACAACGATCGGCCCACCTACTGGCCCGCGCGTGTACGGCACAGCACGGTGACCGCCCTGCCCTGGACCGGTTCGGCTGATCTGCGTGCCCTGCACACGGCCAACGCGCTGCTGGCGCTGCCGGCAGGCGAGATCAAGTACCGGGCGGGCGATGTCGTTGAAGCAATCCTACTGGATGTCTGACCCGTTCGCGAGAGAGGACGCTCGATGCCTTTTGTTTCATCCGCCCGATCGTTGTTCCTGCTGGCTGCCGCATCCGGCATTCTGCTGTACGCTAGTTTTTTCCCGGTGAACCTCGGCTTTCTCGGGTGGATCGCCCTGGTGCTGATGTTGCATCTGGTGCATTCCACCGTCCGGTCGCGCGTCGTCTACCTGGCGGCGTTCACCGGCGGGATGGTGTTCTATGTGCCGGCATTGCAGTGGATGCGCGTCGCTCACCCGGCCATGTACGGCACGTGGGCATTCCTCGCGCTGATGAGTTCAGCGTACATGGCGTTCAGCATCTTTCTTGTCCGGTTGCTCGACCGCCGGAGGATGCCACTCTATCTGTCCGCCCCGGCCGTCTTCGTGGGGCTCGACTACTTCCGCGCCAGCTTTCCCACCGGCTTCACCTGGCTGGAACCGCTGGGCATCCAGCATCGCATCGGCTTTAACTGGTACTTCCTGGGCTACACGCAGCATGACAATTCACTCGTCCTGCAGATGGCCAGCCTGGGCGGAGTCTACCTGGTGTCGTTTCTTGTCGTGATGGTAAATGCGACCTTATACCTGTGGTTCCGAAGATTGCAGACAGGTGTCGGCCGACGACCGTGGCCTGCCGTTGGCGTGACCGCATCGTTGTTGATCGCGGGGCTTCTCATCGGCAGGGGCGATCAGGGCAGTTCCAACGAACCCGCGGGCCCGCGCGTCGCGCTGTTGCAAAGCAATCTGCCGCAGGCGGTGAAGATGGCTGAATCGCAGGCGGTTGATCAGCAGATGGGCAACCTGCTGAGACAGGCGATCGATGTGCCGGCCGACCAATTTCCCGATCTCATCGTCTGGCCCGAAACCACGTGCAGCGGCGACTGGTCCGAAGCGTCGGCCGATGTCAATCCGTCGTTACTGAATGATGAATGGCGGGCGAGGCTGATGTTTTCTTCGAGGCTGTCGAAAGGCATCGGCGCGTGGAAGGCAAACCAGTTGCTCGGCCTCAACGCCATGATCATGGAAAGTGACGGCAGACAGTGGAAGTACAACTCCGCCAAGTTGATCAACAAAGACGGCACACCCGGCCCGCGGTACGACAAGATGCACCTGGTTCCCTTCGGCGAGTATGTACCGCTCGAATCGGTCTTCCCGTGGATGAGCGCGTTCACCCCCTATACGCACGATTACAGTTGCAAACCCGGCGAGAACTTCACCCGGTTTCCGTTGAAAGTCAACGGGGTGGATTACACCTTCGGCTGCATCATCTGTTACGAAAGCTCTGACTCAAGTCTGGCCCGGCGATATGCCGTTCGCGATGAAGAAGGCGGTCCGGTCGACTTCATCGTCAACATCTCGAACGACGGCTGGTTCAACGGTACGGAGGAACACGAACAGCACCTGGCCATCTGCCGCTTCCGCGCGGTCGAGTGCCGGCGCTCGATCGTGCGCGCGGTCAACATGGGCATTTCCTGCATCATCGGTCCCGATGGAGAAATCCTGCAACTGCCCGGCGAGACGTGGGCCGATTCAGTCAAAGTCACCGCGGTGGTCAACGGCGTGGTACCGATCCATAAAGGCGAATCGCTCTACCCGAAACTCGGCGACTGGGTGCCGCTGGTCTGTCTGTTGATTGTCGTCATTGGCCTGTTATCGCCGCTCGTCTTCCGCTGCTGCCGTACGGAGCCCTCATGACCGAACCCGCACCTGCCGTCCGGAAGTCGACGTGGGGGAACTGGCTGTTCCGCTGGGCTAGAAACCTGCTTGTCCTCTATGTGGTGATCGTCATCGTGATGCTCTTTCTGGAACGCTCGCTGGTCTATCAGTCGCAGACGGCCGCGGAACAATGGGAGGAACCGCCCGACCCGGCCATCGAAGAAGTGACGTTCCCATCCGGCGATGATCAGATTCACGCATGGTACCTGCCGCGTGCCGGTTCGAATGAAGTCCTGCTGATCTGCCACGGCAGCGGCGGCAACCTGAGCTATCGCGGCAAAAGCCTGTTGCGCTTCCGCGAGGCACTCGGCTGTTCGGTCATGATTTTCGACTATCCCGGCTACGGCAAATCGACGGGCAAGCCCAGCGAAGAAGGTTGCTACGCTTCGGCCGAGGCGGCTTTGAAGTTCCTGGCCGAGGTCAAGAAGGTGCCGGTCGAACGCGTCATCATCTACGGCGAATCGCTCGGCGGCGGTATTGCCACCGAGATCGCCCAACGACACCTTATGCGGGCGCTGGTGCTGTTGAAGACGTTCACCGCCCTGCCCGATGTCGGCCAACGCCAGTACCGCTGGCTGCCCGTGAAGTGGATCATGCGCAACCGCTTCGACAGCATTACCAAAATCGGCAGCGTAAAAAGCCCGGTGTTCGTCTCCGGTGCGATCCAAGATGAACTCGTCCCGTTCGAAATGAGCAAGCAGCTTTACGACGCGGCCCCGTCACCCAAAGAGTTCTTCGCCATCAGCGAAGGCGGCCACAATGAACGCGTCGACGACGAGTTCATGGCCCGTTTGAAAGCGTTTCTGGACGCTAATGTTCTGAAAGACAAATGAACCACGAATAAGCCGATGAAGACGAATCAGAGCAGAATTCAGCAAACTGCATTCCTTTGTTCATTCGTGCGATTCGGCCTATTCGTGGTTCACTTCTGAATTCAAAACTGGGCTGGATCGCCCCGCCCTGCCATGCTATTCCCCCGACATTGACGGAAGTCTGTCGAGGGAGAGCCAGGCCATGAATCGTATTCTGTCGATCGCCATTGTTGCATCGTTCGTGCTGGTTGCGCATGCCCGGGCCGAGCAACCGGCCCGATTCAAGTTCAGCAAGGGGCAGGAGTTGACCTACAACGTCGTGCAGACGACGAAGGCCAGCGAAACCCTGATCGACGAGAAGACCAACAAGCCGGTCGAAACCGAGAACCTGACCAAGCATACTGTTGTGCGTCGCTGGAAGGCGGTTGATGTCGATCAGGCGGGCGTCGCCACGCTGCAGATGACGATCCTGTCGTTGAAGTGGGAACGCAAACTGCCCGACGGCAAGATGGACGTGTTCGACTCGACCAAGCCCGACAAGCTGAACGAAGAAGAGATGGCCAAGCTGATCGGTCCCGTTCTGGCCGAGATCCGAGTCGACGGCACTGGCAAAGTCGTTGAAGTGAAGCAGGTTCGCCAGGGGGCGCCCAACCGCTTCGGCATCGAACTGCCGTTCAAGATCATGCTGCCCGAATCCGGCCCGAAGGAGGGCCAGACGTGGGAGCGCCCCTTCACGATCAAGCTCGACCCGCCGCACGGCACCGGCGAAAGTTACGAGGCCGTGCAGAAGTACACCGCCAAGGCCCCGGTCAACAGCTTTGCCACCATCGGCATCAGCACATCGATCAAGGAAATGCCCGCCCAGGCATCCGACCAGATCCCGCTGCTGCCGATGCTCCTCGAAGGCGATGTCTACTTTCAGGAGTCAACGGGCAAGTACTACGCTGCCCGGTTGAAGATGAAGAAGGAACTCGTCAATCACGCCGGCGACGGCAGCAAGTACGTGTTCGAGACGGTGTATCTGGAAGATCTGAAGACGGAATGATCATGTTAGCCGCGTCGCGCCGGGTTTCCGGAGCGGAGCGCGTCGAGTGCGGGCTCCGCTCCGGAAACCCGGCGCGACGCGGCTAACGTTGCACTTCTTCCCCATCGACGAACTGCCGGCATGGCGGCAGTGCTTCGAGGAACGACTTCCCGTAACCCTTCGACAGCACGCGCGGGTCGAACAACACGACCATCCCTTTGTCGGTCTTCGTACGGATCAATCTTCCGAAGCCCTGCTTCCATTTGATCACCGCCAGCGGCATCGAGTAATCGAAGAACGGCTTCCCGCCTTCCTTCTCAATCGCTTCACTGCGGGCTTCCACCAACGGCCGATCAGGGACCACGAACGGCAGTTTGGTGATCATCACATTCCGCAGTGTATCCCCCTTGATGTCGACCCCCTGCCAGAACGTATCGACGCCGAACAACACCGCTCGCGGCGTGGAGCGGAACTGTTCGAGCAGCTTCGCAGTCGGCAGCCCATCCCCCTGCACCAGCAGCGGATAGTCGTTGTCGCGGAACCAGTCGCGCAATTGGGCCGCCACACTCTTCATCATGGTTTTGCTGGTAAACAGAACGAACGCCTGCCCCTGCGATCGGGCGACGTAGAGCGGGATCTTCTCGATGACCGCCTTCTCGTAGTTCTCCGGCCGGGCCGATGGATCGGGCATCGTGCGGAACAGGTGCAGTTCCGCCTGCTTCTGATAGTCGAACGGGCTGCCCAGTTGCAGCGACTCGCCGGTCGTCAGTCCCAGCCGATTGCGATAGAAGTTGAACCCGCCGCGGCCGCCGGAGGACAGCGTCGCACTCGTCATGACGACACTCGGCACCTTCTCGTACAGTTCTTCGCGAAGAATCGGACCGACATCGATCGGCGCACTGATGAGCGCCAGCTTATTCCGCTGGCCTCGCGGTTCGACCCAGTAGACTTGCCCAGCCAGTCCCTGTTCCAGCCACTGGGTCAGTGAGTCGGCCTGCCCGGCGCAGCGGGCAGCCGCGCTTTCCAGTTCCATCTTCTGCTCTTCGGACTTGATCGCTTTCGCGTCCTCAAACATGCCGGACGCCAGTTTGTGCAGTTGCTCGGACAGTTCATTGGCGACGATGTTCGCCTCGCGTACTCTGCCGTTGCGGCCGCCCTTCGTCCGGCTCCAGTCGCGCACGTCGCTGAAGAACTCGGCCGCTTTCTGCCGCACGCCGTCAACCTGCTCGAGTGTCTCCGAACTGCCGAACAGTGCCAGCAGGCCTTTCTTGCGGTCGCTGGTCAATAGTTTGCTCATCTGGTAGTCGAGCGAGCCTTCGCTGACTTCCAGCCCAAGATGGTCGGCCGCGACATCTTCAAGAGTGTGCGCTTCGTCGAAAACGACCGCCTGATAATCGGGAAGCAGTTTAATTCCCTGTCGACGCAGGGCGAGATCGCTAAAGAACAAGGCATGATTGACGATGATGACATGCGCCGCCTGAAGCTGTGCACGTGCCTTGTAGTAGAAGCATTCCGCATAGCTGGGGCATTTCTTGCGAAGGCAGTTGCCGGTGTCGCTTTCGACAGCGTCCCATACCGCGATCGATGGCTGCATCGGCAGGTCGGAGCGCGTGCCGTCCTTCGTGGCGCGTGACCATTTGCCGATTTCGACCAACTGGTCCTGCGCCCGGTGGTCGACGAACAGCTTCTGCGCCCGCTGGTGCGCCACACGCAACCGGCGCAGGCTGATGTAGTTGCTGCGCCCCTTTGCGAGAGCCACGCGGAACCCGTCGCCCAGATGTTGCCTCAGAAACGGGATATCCTTGTTGAGCAATTGCTCCTGCAGCGAGATCGTGTGCGTCGAGATGATGACGCGGAACTTCTCATCGGCGAGTGCCGCCTGAATTGCCGGCACCAGATACGCGAACGACTTACCGACGCCGGTACCAGCCTCGACCATCAGGTGCGATTTGCCTGCGAACGCACTGGCGACCGCGTTGCCCATGCGCAGTTGCTCGGTCCGGCTTTCAAAGTCGGGCCAGCGCTGAGCAATCGAGCCGTGCGGCCCGAGGATGGATTCAATCGACATTCGCTCATTGTACGGCCTTCCTATACTCATTTCATGCCGTCGCGCATTCTCCGAACCATCGACGTCAACGGCCGGCCGCGCACGTTTCTTATCGAACGGCCGGATGCACACGGACCGCTGCCGACCGTCATCATGCTGCACGGCACCGGCGGTACTGCCGTCTGGGCCGCGGACGAAACTGCCTGGGGCGCTACTGCAAGGCGGCACGGCTTCGCCGTCGTCTATCCCGAAGGATTGCCGCCCGACCCGGCCAAGCCGCCGAAGTTTCTGACGAATCCGCCCATCTGGCACGATGGCTCGTTCGGCCCGGGCGATGAGGAACATCAATCGGCCGATGCCGCCTTCATTTCAACAATGCTGAATGAGTTGATCGTGGAACGGGAAGTTGATCCGGCACGCGTTTACGTGACGGGTTTCTCGAACGGCGCGGGGATGACGTTTGCCCTGGCCGCCGCGATGCCCGACCGTCTTCGCGCGATCGCACCGGTGGCCGGGCATTGCTGGATCGACCCGCCGCGCCGGGCGATGCCGACGCTTTACATCGTGGGCGACAGCGACCCGTTGATTCCGCTGGAAGGCGGCTGGGTGAAGACCCCCTGGGGCCGGCAACGGTACAAGCCTGCCGTGCGCGATACGCTGGAAAAGTGGACTGGTACAGTACCGGGCAGCAGGCGGCAGGAAGGCCAACTGACCATCGACGCATGGCAGGGTGGGATGCAGATGCATTCGATCATCGTTGCCGGCCTAGGGCACCATTGGCCCGGCGGACAGGGGAAACTGAATCACCGCATCGCCGGGCCGGCATGTGATGCGCTCGATGCGAACGAGACAATCTGGAAGTTCTTCAGAGATTAAAGTTAGGAGGCGCGCCAGAATAAATTGCCGGGTTTAGAGACGACGATCACGAAAGCACGAAAGAATGAAAGTACGAAAAAGCATGATGGTAATGCCGCATTTCTCGTGTTTCCGTCGTTTCGTGCTTTCATGATTCTCTTCATCGGCGCCGATACGATCCGGTAACTTATTCTGGCGCGAATCCTTAGCGTGCGTACCGGACGAATGCACGCTAACCGCGATTACCCTTCCGCATCCGCCAGTCCGACGATTGCCTGCGCCCAGCGCACGTACTTCAGATTGGCGAGGTCTACTTCAACTGCCGCAGTCCTTCGTCAATCGAGATGATCGGCACGTAGCCGAAATCGCGTCGGGCTGCCGAGATATCGAACCAGTGGGCCGTGGCCAGTTGCCGGGCGACGAAGCGCGTCATCGGTGGTTCGTCTTTGAGGCGAAGCATGCCGTAGACGCCTTCCAGCATCGCTCCGGCCAGCCAGGCGACGGTGTACGGCACACTCTTCGTCACCGGCGGCAGCCCGGCCCGGGCGAGCACGCGGTTGATGAAATCCCACAGATCGACCGGTTCGCCATTCGTGATGAAGTAGACATTGCCGCCGATGCGCTCGATCGCATCCCCGGCGAGTATATGGGCATGGGCCGCGTTCTCGACGTG
>Ga0105048_10005980_pt1 | contig 19619 bp, 17 predicted proteins | sample MAT05_FD_78382 | JGI IMG/M metagenome (GOLD analysis project Ga0105048, IMG submission 78382) | Freshwater microbial communities from Lake Fryxell liftoff mats and glacier meltwater in Antarctica - MAT-05 | ecosystem: Environmental > Aquatic > Freshwater > Ice > Liftoff microbial mat | place... | reverse complement strand
GAGCCGAACTTTTCTCCAAACTCCTCCCCCTGAGTTCGCGATCGGGGAAATTCGCTGATTGGGTTTTATGAGCAGTTTCGTCTCTGAGCGAAAAGGCCCAATCTGACCTGCGGACATGCCGGCGCTAATTCCGGGCAAACCTACGGATTCGGGTGCTGTGTGGGCCGTTCGCTGAGGAAATCACTATGCGCGCAAGCTCAATCCCGGTGATCGTTGCCGTCCTGGTTTTGGCCGCCTGCGAGCGCAGCGCGGGCCCGCCTCCAGGGGATCCCGCGACCGCTCCGACAACCGTCCCTGCCGCCTCCAAAGCGGGCTGGCGCCTGGAGGACTCGGCCGCGAGCGGCGTTGTCCTGATGAATATGGATGAGAGCGGTGAAACGCTGCTGCGCCTCGCCTGCCGACGCACTCCCCCCGGCAGCCTCTACGCCGAATTGCCCGGCTTCGCTCGCATAGACAGCGAAGACCGCCTCACAATAGGCGCCGGCGGCGAACTGGCTGTTCTGGTCGTCTCAATGGAAGGATCGGCAGTGGGCCTGCGAGCCGAGGGCCAGCCGCAGCCCAAGTTCGTCGCAGCCGTCGCCGAAGGCCGGCCCCTCGCGGTTTCCTATGGCAGCCGGCAGATCAGTCTTGGAGCGCCGGCGCAGCAAGACCGCTCGACGTTCGCTGCAGCCTGTGGTGAACAGACGGCGAGTTGAGCAGCAGCCCCCCTATCCACCTACCGCCGCTTGCCAACCAGACCGAACGTCGCCCCTTGGGGGTCGGCGGCGTTGAGGGAGAAGTCGCCGCCGGGAATCTCGTCGGGGCCCTGGAACACCGTGCCGCCGCCCGCCTCGATCGCCGCCTTGCCGGCGTCGATGTCCGCGACGCGGAAATACTGTTTCCAGCACGGCCGGCCCTTGGTGGCCTGGCTGGGCATCATCGCCCCGAGCATGCCCCCATGGCCGATGAATTGGTATTGGCCCATCGGCCCCATATCCATGTCGCCGTCGTGGCTCCAGCCGAACAGGGGGCCGTAGAAGTCCCACGCCGCCGCTTGGTCCGGCGTGCGCAGTTCGTTCCAGGCGCAATGACCTTCCCTAGGCGTAACGTATGAGAAAGCCGTGCTGACGCCCTCGCCGTTGGGCTTCATGACATAGAAGGGCGCGCCCTGGGGATCGGCGACCATGGCGATGCGGCCGGCCATCTCGACGTCGGCTGGCGGCATGTGCACCGCCCCGCCCAGGCTTTGGACCTGCGCCACCGCTCCATCGACGTCTTCGACCGCGACGTAGCCCAGCCACGTCGGCCGCGCCCCGCCGGCGGCCATGGTGCTGCCCTCGCTGTCGTTGCACGCCCTGCCCGACGTATTTGCCGGCCAATCGGTTGCAACTTCAAGACGGCCCAGACAGCCCGGCGCCGATACGGGCTGGCAAAAAAACGTTGGAATTGGGAACCGAAGGTCGGCTGCTGGGCCGACAACAAAGCGGCGGCGGGCGCCTCGGCCCGCCGCCTTACTCTGAAGCCAAGCCCTATTTGGACGGCGACGTATCAGGAGTGTTGTGCGTGGTCGCTCCGCCGTCGGCGTTGCCAGCCTGCTGCTCCATCGCATCGGCCTTCGCGTTCAGCTCGGTTTCCTTGGCCTCGTTGGGGGTGGCGGCGGCCTGCGCCTCCATGGCGTCGGCCTGCTTTTCGGCAGACTTGTCGGCCTTGCTTTCACAAGCGGTCAATCCGCCCAAAGCGATGATGGCGGTGGCTGCAAGCACGATCTTGTTCATATCAATTCCTCCCATTTGGAATTCGAACAAACACAGCTTCACCACAAAAGTTCCTCGAAGCTTTGCAATTTGTCCTGCGGCCGCCGCTTGGCGCTGTCAGGAGACGCGGGTCGCGAAGGCGGCTCCGCACTCGTCAAGGCGGGACTTCCGCGCTATGCGTCGCGGATGTCTGACCGACCCGCCCTTCGCCGCCTCCTAGACCTGCCCGGCGTCTCCGATCTGGAGTTCAGGGCGGTAATGAAACGGGAGTTTGCCGAGCCGGAGGCCCGGGCGCAGTTCCCCGAACTGGACGATTGCTCGCGGGCGATGTTCGGCATCACGGCCGCGCAGGCCGAAGCGGCGCCCCGTCCGGCGGGATGGGATTGGATCGAGACCGAGCCCGTCCCCAAACAGGTGTTCGCCTTCGAGGACGCCGGCTGGGACGTGACCGACGACAAGCGCCGGCCACTAAGGATTCTGGGCCACTTCAATCAGCAGCTCTGGCTCGCCCTGCGAGGCGTGGCGGGTGAACTGCCCTTCCAACCTGAAGACAATGCGCCCGAGCGCTGGGTGACCAACCTGACGGCCGAGGCGGCGCGTTTCAGGAAACGCTAAGTCGTGGCGCCCTAGGCCGCGGGCCGTTCGAGCACGACGGACGTCGGCTTCGGCCCATCGGTCTCCTCCACGAGCGCAATTTGAGTGTGCTCGATGCAGACCTTGGTTCCCGGACCCGCCGAAGCCACCTCGACGGTCGCCTCAAGCTGTTTGGCCAAGGCTTGAACGATGCTGGTGCCAAGGCCGCTGCGAATAAGCGACGGATCGGTCGGCATCCCGACGCCGTCGTCGCTGACCGAGAGCGTCCAGTTCGGCCCGCGGTCCTCAAAGGCGATCACGATCTTTCCCGGCCTGTGGCCCGGGAACGCATGTTTGAGCGCGTTGATAACCAGCTCGGTGACGATAAGGCCCAGGTTGATCGACACCCGAGAGGCGACGACGCCGCCGCCCGTCACCAGGAGTGAAATATGATCGCCCTCGCCGATCATGGATGACCCGATGCTGTCGCAAAGCCTGGTGAAATAGGCTCCGAGTTCGACGTCTTGATCGCCGTCCTCCGCGACCGAAAGCTGGCGCAAGACCTAGCCCAGCAATCCGGCCTGCTCCTGAGGCGTGTTGGCGCCTCTGAGGCGCGCCAGCGAGCCGGCGTTCGGTTCAAGCTGGGCCAGCCCCGACCGCTCTGCGAATCGGCGCACCGGCCAGTCGGCCGCGGCATCGGCGGGCGCCGCGTGGGGGTCTAGGACCATGGGCAGGGGCAGGCCTGCAAACACCGCGCCCGGGGACGGGGCGGACAGAAGCGGCGCGATGTCGGCCAGCCGCAGGGTCGGCGCGTCCACGGCGAGCACCAGGACCTTGGCGCAGCGCCCGCCGAGCCAAGCAAGGCCAGATAGAATGCCCCCCACGGGACCCCCATGAGGCGCCGCGTCGAGCGCCCTGGGCAGGCCCAGGCGGCCTGGACCAGCCGAGATGACCAGAGCGGCGCCCGCCGAGGCGGCCAGGCCTGCGACTAAATCGACCGCCCGCTCCTGGCCCCACAGCTGCGTCGCCTTGTCGGCGCCCATCCGCCGGGAGGCGCCGCCGGTCAGTATGATTGCGCCAAGGGGGTGCTCGGTCACCGGGCCGATCCTGTGCTTCGGGTCATGAACATCAGGCCCTGTATAGCAATTTGATGTCCGGCCGCCCCGCCCGCTCCTCGAACCGCCGGGGGACGGCGCCGCCCTTCTCTAGGCCGCCTCCAGCCCCGGGATTATCGAAATCTGTGGCGCCCCATAACCCTGATGAATGCCACCGCGCACGGATCACCTCTGGCTATATAGCTGGCCTGACCCCCAATTCACCGCGTTCTACGGGGGTAATGAAGCCTCCTTCGCCCGGACCTGCGTCCGGCGGAGGGGGCTTTTTTTATGTCTCCGTCTCGATTGCAGCGCCCGGAGACATGGAATGTTGATAGTTACAGGCCCTAACGGCAACGTGGGCTCCGAGTTGACCGAGGCCCTGGCAGCGCAGTCGGACATCCCTTACCGGATCGCCGCCCACACTCCGGAAAAGGTCACGCGCCGGTTTGGCGCCAATGTCCCGGTCGTGAAGTTCGACTTTGGCGACCGATCGACCTGGCCCGCCGTGCTGGAAGGCGGAAAAATCCTGTTCCTTCTGTTCCCCCTGCCGCACGGGAAGACGGCGAAAAGCCGGATGATGCCGTTCGTTGAAGCGGCCGCCAAAGCGGGCATAGAGCATATTATCTACGTGTCGGTCCCGGGCGCGCACAAGATCAAGATTGTTCCGCATTACTGGGTCGAACACGCGATCCGTAATTCCGGTGTGGCCTATACTATTCTGCAAGCATCGTATTTTGCACAGAATTTTACCCGGGCGATCTCATCGCACATCGTCGATATCGCGATGAACAACGAGATATTTATTCCCGCCAAGCGCGGAACGACGACCTTTTTAGATAGCCGCGACCTGGCTCAGGCCGCGCTGAATATTGTGCGCGATCCCGCGCCGCACAAAAACCAAACCTATGTTCTGTCCGGCCCCGAAGCCCTTGATCACTATCAAGCCGCGACGATCTTCAGCGAAGAATTGGGCCGTCCCATTCGCTACTCTGACCCGTCAATGCCTCACTTCTTGTGGCGTATGATGCGGCGCGGCGTGCCCAGCGACGTCCTCTTCTTTATGTTCGTCGTCTATAACCTTACGCGCGTCGGCAAGAACGCCGTCATGACAGAGACCTTGGGCAAGCTCCTCGGTCACAGCCCGCGCACCTTGAGAGATTTCGTCCGCGATAATCGTCATCAGTGGACGCCCGAGTTTGTCGCCAAGCTCGAGAAAGTCGTCACGCCCGGGTTCCAGGGAAAAAATCTGGAAGCCAAAGGCATCTGACTCCGGAATGTCCGGAAAAATCCAAAAACGTGGGGAGAAGACCTTGAACCTGAAAACAGCACGATACGGCGCGGCCGTAATCGCTTTGACCGCCGGCGCATGGACTGGCATGGCCCACGCTCAGGGGGCTGGACCCGCCTCGGGCGCCGCAACCCTCGATGAGATCGTCGTCACCGCCCAGCGGCGCGCCGAGAGCGTCCAGGATGTGCCGATCGCTGTGACCGTCGTCACGGCCCAGCAACTGGAGATGCGCTCGGTGAGCCAGGTCGCGGACGTGCTGACCAGCGCACCGAACGTCACCCGAACAGCCGGGGCGGCGGGCGGTGATGACGCCAATTTCTTCGTCCGCGGTATCGGACAGCTCGACAACTCCGTCGCCGTGGACCCTGGGGTCGGCATCTATATCGACGAGGTCTATCTGGGGCGTCTGCAGGGCGCCAGCTTCGACCTGCTCGATATCCAACGTCTGGAAGTCCTGCGCGGCCCGCAAGGCACCCTCTGGGGCAAGAACACCATCGGCGGCGCCATCAACGTCGTCTCAGCCGATCCGACGTCAGACGCCTTCAAGGCCAACGTCAGCGCGACGGTCGGCTCGCGGGAGCGCCGCGAGGCGACGGCCAAACTCAACGTTCCCCTGGGCGACAAGGCGGCCTTGTCCGTCTCCGGGATCGTCAAGCGCCAGGAGGGTTTCGCCCGCAGCGTCTCCACGGGACAGACCTTTGGGGACACTAACGTCCAGGGCGCCCGCGTTAAGCTGGTCGCCGACCTGACCCCGAATCTGACGGTCAAGCTGGCCGCCGACGTGCTCAAGCGCGACGGCACCCCGGCGCCCCAGCTTCTGCGGGCGGTGAACCCGCTGGTGCTTGGCCCGTCCTTCACCGGTCCTCCCGGCGCGCCGCCCCTGGCGCCGGGCCTGTCGCCGCTTGGCGTGCCCATCCCCACCGATCTCGGCCGGGAAATCTCGACCGACCCCACGCGCGTCTATTCGGGCATTCCCGCGATCGACAAGACCGACAGCAGCGGGCTTTCCGCTGTCCTCGAGTGGGATCTCGGCAATGTCAGCCTGAAGTCGATCACTGCTTACCGGACCCTAGAGAAAAAGGTCTACAACGAGTTCGACGGGACGGCCTATCGGCTGTATGACAGCTACAATACGCTTGACCAACATCAGTTCAGCCAAGAGCTACAGGCTCAAGGCGAGGGATTCGGCGGCAAACTGAACTGGCTTGGCGGACTGTATTACTTTGATGAGTCGGCCGACAATCTGGTCGATATCTGCGCGGGGACCAACGGCCCCCGACTGACCGGCAAATGCTTCTTGAGCCGCAACTTTGTAGATATCGACATCAAGTCGTACGCGGGCTTCGCCAACTTGGATTACGCGATAACCGACAAGCTCTCGGTGACTGCCGGCCTGCGTTACACCAAAGAAGAACGCGGGCAGGACTTCTCGTCCTATTTGATCAACGAAGGCACGACCGGTCCCGGTCTGCCCCTGATCGTGCCGCCTGGCGCCACCATGGTCTCCCTTCCCCCCTCTCACGTCAGCGGATCGTATGACAAGTGGACGCCGAAGATCGGCGTTGACTACAAGCTGAACGACAACGTGCTGATCTACGCCTCCTATGCGGAAGGCTTCAAGTCAGGCGGCTTCACGGGGCGGCCCTCCCTGTCCCAGATCACCGCCTACGATCCTGAGACGGTGAAGACGACCGAGGTCGGCCTCAAAGCCACCCTCGCTCGGGGCCTGTTCCTCAACAGCGCCGTCTTCCACTCCGACTACCAGGACATCCAGCTGCTGGTGTCGATTCCGCCCGGCCTGTTTGACACCCAGAACGCGGGCTCTGCGCGCTTCGTCGGCTTCGAAACTGAGCTCATGGGCCGGGTCAACGACTACTTCCAGATCCAGGCCTCACTCGGCTACCTCGACGCCAAATATACCGAACTGGCGCCGAACGTATCCGGTCTTAAGAAGAGCAATAAGCTGCCGCTGGTTTCCGAATGGACCTATTCGATCGGGCCGCAGATCACCATTCCGGTGCGCGACGGAGACAAGCTGACCCTGCGGGCTGACTACAGCTATCGCAGCACGTTCTCCTTCCAGCTGGAGAATTTTCCCATGGCCATCCAGAAGGGCTACGGGGTGCTGAACCTGCGGGCTCAGTATGATATCGGCGACCGCTACTCCATCGCCGTTCTGGGCCTCAACGTCGCCGACGAGAAGTATTTCGTGAACCAGGTCGACGGCCGGAACAGCCTGGGCGTGGCGATCGGCTTGCCGGGGACTCCCTCGGAATGGGCGGTCCAAGTCTCGGCCCGCTTCTGATGAGCGGCCGGCGCGATGTATGGCGCATCCGCGCCGGCCTGCTCTGCTTTGCAGCGACCGGCCCGCTCTCTCTGGGCGGGCTGATCCTGCGGGGGCCGATCACCGACCAGCGCGCCGATCCTGCGGGATGGGCGGCGTTGGCGGTCTCGGACCACTTCCAACACGCCTGGCTCTTGCTGATCCCCAGCCTCGTCCTCCAAATCCTCGGCTGGGCTGCGCTATGGGGCTTCACCCGAGGAGGCCGCGCCGAGGCCCCCGCCTTTTGGGGCTTTGTCCTGGGCGTGATCGGCAACGGCTTCTGGCTGCCCTCGGCGGGCGTTCTGGCCCTGGTCAGTCCCGCTCTGGGGGCCCTCTGGCAGTCGGGAGTTCCAGCCGCCGTCGAGGTGCTGAATGCGGGCCTTTTCGGACCCATTTCCTTGCCGATCATGGCCTTCTCAGCCGTCGGCCTTCTGGCCAGCTCGGCCCTGGTTGCGGTCGCCATCTGGCGCGATCCCCGCCTGCCGCGATGGGCGGCGGTCCCTTATGCCTTGCACGCCCTGTGTCTGACCTTTGCTGCGCCGATCTCATACGAGGTTGAGCGGATGGGGGGAGCGCTGCTGCTGATCAGCACGGCCGCGGTCGCCTTGGCGGCTTGGCGGGCGGCGGGCTCCGAGGATCGCCCCGGGTGATCCGCGGAACCGATCCAGTGACCGGCACGGTGGCCGTCGACCGGATCGTCCGCACGGTGTGTTCGCCCAACTGCTCGGGAACCTGCGGCGTCAACGCCTTCGTCAAGGATGGCCGGCTGCTCAAGATCGAGCCCGCCAGCTTTCCCGAGCCCGGCTGGGAGCGCATCTGCCTGAAAGGCATCGCCATGGCGATGCAACGGATCGAGCATCCCGATCGGATTCGCTATCCCCTGCGCCGGGTCGGCCCCCGAGGCGGCGGGCAATGGGAGCGGGTCAGCTGGGAAGAGGCGATGGGCGACATCGCCCAGCGCCTGCAGGCGACCGCCGACAAATACGGGGCGCGCGCCAATTCCTGGATGACCATGTCGGGCAATTACGGCTTCAAGGCCACGACGAGCCCGCACCGGATCGCCAACACCCTGGGCGGCACCATCTTCACCCACGACGGGATGATGGGAGACCTGAACTGCGCCATCGGCTTTCTGCCCGCCTTAGGCGCCGGCTTCGCCTGCAACGATCTCGCTGATCTGCCCCATGCCCGCTACATCCTGATCTTCGGCCGCAATCCTGCCGACACCGACCATAGCGAGATGCGCTTCCTGTTCGACGCCATGGAAGCGGGCGCCAAGGTGGTGGTCGTCGATCCGCGCTTTTCCCGGACCGCTGCCAAAGCCGACGAGTGGGTCAGCCCCCGCCCTGGGACAGACGCCGCCCTGGTGCTCGGCATGATCCAGGTCATGGACGAAGAGTGCCTCATCGACGAGCCCTACGTGATCCGACATACCAACGGGCCGTTCCTGATCGACCCGCGCTCGGGCAAGGTTCTCCGCGGCGAAGACGGCGAGCCTCAGGTCTGGGACGGCGCCGCGGTGGTCGCAGCCAGCGCCTGCGCCGAACCTGTGCTTCGGGGGCGCGCCCAGGTCGCCCTGGCCGATGGAACGGTTCTGGATTGCCCGACCGCCTTCGAGGCGATGCGCAGCGAATGGCGGCGTTACACCCCGTCCCATGTCGCCGAAGTCTGCGCCTTGCCGGCGGAGACGGTCATCCGCCTTGCCCGCGACTACGCGGGTAATTCTCCGGCATGGCTGTGGTGCGGCGCGGGGCCCCAGCGATACCACCACGGCCATCTCGTCCACCGCGCCTACGTCACTCTGGCGGCCTTGGCGGGCAATATCGGCAAACCCTATGCGGGAGTGAACACCCTGGACGGGGCCCATATGCGCTTCGTCTTCAATGCGCCTGAGGCGTGGACCGCCCCCGGCGGACGGCACGGCGAGCATCTTCCGGGCGTGCACCTGCTCGAGATTCTGTCCAAACAGGAGCCCTATCCGGTCAAGAGCCTCTGGATCGCCAGCTATGGCATGGGCACTCAGAGCCCCAGCTTCGACCGCTTTGTCGAGGAGGCCCTGCCCAACCTGGACCTGTTTGTGGTCACCGAGCAGATGATGACCGGCGCGGCCGACCACGCCGACTATGTCCTGCCCTGCGTCTCCTACTACGAGGAGCCGCTGGATCTGGTGGCAGGCGGGGAACACTGGTTCCTGCAACTGCGCCAGCAGGCCATTCCCCCCGTCGGCGAGAGCCGCAACGACTACGCCATCTTCGCCGATCTCGCGCACCGGATGGGTCAGGGCGAACACTGGTCCATGGACGACGAGGCGGCCTGCCGGTTCATTCTCGAGAACCACGGCGATCCGGCCTTCAGGGCGATCGACCTGGAAACCCTGCGGCGGCAGGGGGCCGTGCGCGTCCAGATTCCTCGCCCCCATGTGCCCTTCGGCGACATGGTCTTCCGCACGCCCTCCGGGAAAATCGAACTCTACCAGGAACAGTTCGCTGAAGCCGGCGAAGCAGTCCTGATGCACAAGGACCCGCTGGAGGGGCGCGACCCTCGCTACCCCCTGATGCTGGTGTCGCCCAAGCACGTCCACTCCACTCACTCGCAGCACACCATGCTGCCGTGGATTCGCGAACATCGGCCCGAGCCGCTGCTGGAGATGCACCCCCGCGACGCGGCGGACCGCGGCATCGCCGACGGCGTCATGGTCGAGGTCTGGAACGACCGCGGCCGGTTTGAGGTGCGAGCCAGCCTTAACGAGGGGGTCAAACCGGGGATGCTGGTGGTGCCCCAAGGGTTCTGGCGGAAACACTTCCGCCGGGGTCACTTCGCCGACCTCGGCCGCATCGAGCGCAATGCGGTGCAGGAGGCAGTGATCGAGACCAACTATCCGGTCTGGGACGTCGGGGTCGAGGTTGGCCCGCTTGCCTTGGAAGACGCCGCTCCATGACCCGTATGGCCTTCGTTATCGACCTGAAGCGCTGCATCGGCTGCGACACCTGCGCCGTGGGCTGCAAGATGGAGAACGACGTCCCGGCCTCGCGTCACCGGCTGAAGGTGCTCGATCCCTTGAACGAGCCGGCCCTGGAGCGCCCCACAGGGGCCTATCCGGAGCTCAAGCAGCATTGGCTGCCGACCATGTGCCACCATTGCGACGACGCCCCGTGCGTCGCCGTCTGCCCGACCCGCGCCCTTTGGAAGCGCGACGAGGACGGGATCGTGGTGCTCGACAAAGACCGCTGCATCGGCTGCCGCCGCTGCGAGGAGGCCTGTCCCTACGACGCCTTGTCCTTCGACGCGGTGACGGGGATCGCGGACAAGTGCAGCTTCTGCGATCACCGGCTGGCGGAAGGCAAGGAGCCCATGTGCCAAGCCGTTTGCCCCACCCGGGCCATTCATAGCGGCGACATCGACGACCCTGAGTCCGCCGTTTCGCGGTTGGTGGCCGAACGCGACACCTATCGCCTCGGAGAGTCCAGCGGCGCCGGCCCTCAGATCCATTACCTCAAGCCATGACGCCGCTCGGCCACCGCGACCAGGTGGTGCTGCTGGGCGCCGGCCAGGCTTCGGCGCAGGCGGCCGACCAGCTGCGCAGAAGCGGCTTCTCGGGCCCCATCACCTTGGTCGGGGACGAGCCCCATCCCCCATACCAGCGCCCCCCGCTGTCCAAGGCTTATCTTGTAGGGGCGCATAATCCGGACTGGCTATACTATCGCCCTGCGCAGTTCTGGGCGCAGCGCGCCGTGACCCTTCGCCTTGGAACACCGGTCGAGGCGATCGACCGCGCCGCCGGGGTTTTGCGCGCGGAGTGTGGCTCGCCCATTCCCTTCGACCGCCTCCTGATCGCCACAGGGGGCCGGGCGCGGCCCTTGGCGGTCGCCGGGGCGAACCTGCCAGGGGTGCACCGGCTGCGCACGATCGACGATGTCGACGGCATCCGAAGCGGCCTCGATCACGCGCGAGACATTGTCATCATCGGCGGCGGGTTTATCGGCCTTGAGACGGCGGCGATGCTGATCAGCTCGGGCCGCCAGGTCACGGTGCTCGAGGCGGGGCCGCGCGTTCTGGGACGGGTTGCGCCGCCGGAAGTCTCAAGCGCCATGGCCGCCATCCACGCCGAACGCGGGGTCGATATCCGAACATCCGTGACCGTGACCGCGATCGAGGCGTCCAGCGGCCGCCTGGCGGTGATCACCGGAGACGCCATCTTCCCCGCCGATCTGGTGATCGTCGGCATCGGCATTACCCCTGAGGACGACCTTGCCCGAGAGGCTGGGCTGGCGACCGACAACGGCGTCGTCGTGGACGACCTGGCGTGTACGTCCGACCCGCGGATCCATGCGGCCGGAGACTGCGCCGCCGTTTTTGACCCTGGCGCTCAGGCCTATCGCCGACGCGAAACCGTGCACAACGCCATCGAACAGGCGCGAGCGGCCGCTCTTGCGTGGGCGGGCACGAGCCAGCCGTACCGTCAGGCGCCCTGGGTCTGGTCCGACCAGTATAGCCACCGGCTGCAATCTGTCGGCGGGTCGGAGGGCGCCGACCGCTCAGTGCTGCGCGGCGATCAAAGGCGGTTCAGCCTGTTTCATTTCAAGAGCGAGCAGCTGATCGGGGCCGATACTCTGGATCGCCCTGATGATTTCGCTGCAGCTCGCCGGTTGTTAAACGGCCCCAGAGGCATGGCCGTCGCCAGCGCGATCGACAGCGGCGTTGCGCTTAGCGCGCTGGCTCCCCGCCAGCCCATGGCCAAATTCGAACGTCCCTTCTCGGCCTAGCGGCGTGTCTCTCGAGTTCGCCCCTCGCTGCTACGGCCATCGCCGCCTGATCAAGGCGGCGCCCAATCCCGATATGGAGACTTGAAATGCGCATCCGCCTGTTTGCCTCTCTAGCCTGCCTCGCCGCTATCGCCGCCTGCTCGGGCAGGGACGAGGGGTCGCCGGCTGATCAAGGCAAGGCGACCTCGGCCCCCGCCGCCGGCGTTGGAGCCAACGGCCCTCCACAACCGGTGCGGGGCAAAATCGTTTCGGTGGATGGGCGCACAGTCGTGGTCGCCAGCCAAGGCGCGCAAATTCCCGTCGAGATCGCCCCTGACGCCCTGTTCATGATCGCCGCCAGCACTACGCTCAGCGCCATCAAGCCGGGCAGTTTCATCGGCGCCGCCAATGTCGACATCCCCGGCGGCGGCCGAGCGATGGAGGTGCGCGTCTTTCCTCCCGGCGTCCGCATCGGCGAGGGCCAGCATCTGATGGACGCAGCCAGCGCGACGCGCATGACCAACGGCGCGGTCGAGGCCGCAGCGCCGATCGCCGCGGCCGCGCCATCCCCCGGCGGCCAAATGACGAACGGCAGCGTTAATGACGTCCGCAGCGGCCAGGACGGGGTGGAAATCAAAGTGAACTTTCCTGGCGGCGTGCGGCGGATCCAGGTGTCGGCGAATACGCCCATCGTCGAACTGCGCACGGCTGACCGTGCCTTGCTCCAGCCGGGGACCATCATCGCGGCTCTGGCGATGCCGGGCCCCGACGGCCGCCTGGTCAGCGGCTACATCACCACCGGAGCCAACGGCGCCGCGCCGCCCCCCTAGGCGGACCGTCCCGACAGTCCGGGGCTGAGGCCTCTCGTCCGTGCCATGCCCGACCCGCGCGGCTAGAGTCGCACCGCCCTTAGCCGCAGGGCGTTGCTCACCACGCTCACTGATGAGAGCGCCATGGCCCCGGCGGCAATGGCGGGAGAGAGCAGCAAGCCGAACACCGGGTAGAGCAGGCCCGCGGCGATGGGCACGCCGGCGATGTTGTACATGAACGCGAAGACTAGGTTCTGGCGGATGTTGCGCATTACGGCGCGCGACAACCGACGCGCCTTCACCAGCCCCTGAAGATCGCCTTTGAGCAGGGTGACGCCGGCGCTTTCAATCGCCACGTCAGAGCCGGCGCCCATGGCGATGCCGATGTCGGCGGCGGCCAGGGCCGGCGCATCGTTGACGCCATCCCCAGCCATGGCGACAACCCGGCCCTCCTTGCGAAGACGCTCGACGACGGCCGCTTTGTCCTGGGGAAGGACCTCGGCCTCAACGTCGTCGATGCCGAGCTTGCGGGCGACCGCGAGCGCCGTGGTGCGGTTGTCGCCGGTCATCATCACCACGCGAACGCCCTCAGCCTTAAGGGCCGCGATGGCTTCTGCGGTGGTCGGCTTTATCGGATCGGCGATGGCGAAGACGCCGGCGGCGCGGCCGTCGATGGCGGCGAAAATCGCCGTGGCCCCCTCGGCGCGCAGGGCGTCGGCCTCCGCGGCCAGGGCGCTGACGTCGGCGCCCTGCTCCTCCAGGAACTTGCCTGAACCAAGAGCCACCCGCTTGGCGCCCACCATGCCGACGACGCCCTTGCCGACGGGAGAGTCGAACTCTGTGGGCTGAGACAGTATCAGGCCCCGGTCCCTAGCCGCGCGAAGGATGGCATCGGCAAGCGGATGCTCGCTGGCGCGCTCCAGGCTCGCGGCCAGGCGCAGCAGCTCAGCTTCATCAAGCCCATCGACAGCGCGGATCGCGGTGACGGCCGGGCGACCCTCGGTCAAGGTGCCGGTCTTGTCGACGACCAGGGTGTCGATCGTCTCGAAGCGTTCGAGCGCCTCGGCGTTCTTGATCAAGACGCCGGCCTGGGCGCCTCGGCCGACGCCGACCATGATCGAGATCGGCGTGGCGAGGCCAAGGGCGCAGGGACAAGCGATTATCAGCACCGACACGGCGGCGACGAGGCCGAAAGCCAGGCGCGGTTCCGGTCCGATCATCGCCCAAACGCCGAAGGCGACGGCCGCCGCCAGGATCACGGCGGGCACGAACCACCCAGAAACCTGATCGGCCATGCGCTGGATGGGCGCGCGGCTTCGCTGGGCCTGGGCCACCATCTGCACGATCTGCGACAGCAGGGTGTCGGCGCCGACCTTCTCGGCGCGCATCAGGAAAGAGCCTGTCTTGTTGAGCGCGCCGCCCACGACCTTGTCGTCCGCCTCCTTTGTCACGGGCATCGACTCGCCTGTGACCATGGACTCGTCGATTGAGACCCGGCCCTCGAGGATGATCCCATCGACCGGGACTTTTTCGCCCGGCCTGACCCGCAGGTGATCACCGACCACGATCACCTCGAGGCTGACTTCCTCGTCGGCGCCGTCCCGCACCCGCCGCGCTGTCTTGGGCGCAAGATCGAGTAGCGCCCGGATGGCTCCGGACGTCTGTTCACGCGCACGCAACTCGAGCAACTGGCCCAGCAGAACTAGCACCGTGATCACCGCGGCGGCCTCGAAATAGATTGGCGCCGATCCGTCCGCGCGGCGGAAGGCGGGGGGGAACAGCTGCGGCGCCAACACAGCGACGACGCTGTAGGTCCAGGCCACCCCCACCCCCATCGAAATGAGGGTGAACATGTTGAGGTTGCGGGTGACGAGCGAGCGCCAGCCGCGCTCAAAGAACGGCCATCCGCACCAAAGGACGACCGGCGTGGCCAGAGCGAACTGAATCCAGCCGGAGGTCTGGCTGCTCAGGCGCATCATCAGACCTGTCAGGTGCCCGCCCATCTCCAGGGCGAACACCGGCGCGGTTAAGGCGAGCCCGACCCAGAATCGGCGGGTGAAATCGACCAGCTCCGGGTTAGGGCCGACCTCCGCGGTGACCAGGTCGGGCTCCAGGGCCATGCCGCAGATCGGGCACGAACCCGGCCCGATCTGGCGGATCTGAGGATGCATCGGACAGGTGTAGATCGTGCCCGTCGGCGCCGGGGCCTGGTGGGGACGGTCGGCTCCGCCCAGGTATCTGCTCGGCTCGGCGATGAACTTCGTCCGGCACCCTGCGGAGCAGAAGGCGTAGGCGTGACCGGCGTGCTCAGCCTTGTGGGGGGACGCCTGGGGATCGACAGCCATCCCGCAGACCGGGTCGAGCACCTTTCCGTCCGTGGGCGCGTCGTCGTGACAGCCTGGGCCATGTCCATGATGACTATGATCGGGCTTGGGGTTGGACGGCTGAGGCGACTTGGCCATGGTGATATCCTCGATGATCCAAGGCGACATATACCCCTATGGGGCATATTGTCAAATACCCCCCAGGAGGTATGATGGCGGCGGCGTGAAGGAGGCCGTGATCATGGAACGCGCGAACGGGCCAAAGCTGCTGAATCGGCTGAGCCGGATTGAGGGGCAGGTCAGAGGAATTGCCCGAATGGTCGAGGAAGACCGGTACTGCATCGACATTCTGACCCAGCTGCAGGCCGCCAGGGCGGGGCTGGCGCGGGTCGAGCAGGAACTGTTGCAGGCGCATCTGGACCACTGCGTCCGCAACGCCTTGGCCTCCAGCGACCCTGACGAGGCTCGTCGCAAGGCCGACGAGGTGATTGCCTTGCTGGCCCGTTCAGCCCGCTAGGCAGTGCGCGTTTGGGCGTTGCGGCGCGCGCGCCCAGCCGGGACGCAAAAGGCCTCAGCCGTGAATTCATGGCCTCCGGCCGCGAAAACCCTACCGTTCCGGGACCCGCCCCGGCCAGCTTCGGACATCGCTATGCGCGGGGAGGCGCAACGCGTGCCCTTGGACCGCGAAGTCATCGTCACCTGGATCAGCCGCGAGATCCTGCCCCACGAGGCGGGGGTCAGGGCCTGGCTGCGCCGCGCCTGGCCCCATCGTCAGGATCACCAGGACATCATCCAGGAGGCCTACTGCCGGCTGGCCGGAGCCGCCCTGGAGCAGGTTCACAACCCGCGCGCCTTCTTCTTCCAGATCATCCGCAATCTGCTGCTGGAAGAGATGCGCCGCGCCCGGGTCGTCCGCTTCAGGGCCCTGTCAGACCTCGACAGCCTTGGGCTTGCCGATGACCTGCCTTCTTGCGAACGCGTCGTCCTGGCGCGCGATGAGCTTCAGCAGATACACGCCCTCCTGGCGGCCATGCCGGCGCGCCGACGGCGCATCTTCGAGATGCGCAAGATTGAGGATCTCAGCCAAAAGGACATCGCCGCCCGGCTGGGCGTTTCGGAAAACGTGGTGGAGAACGAAACCGCAAAGGCGCTGAAAACCATTCTAAAGGCATTCTCCGAAGCGTCGCCGGCCCAGGACGGCGCCAAGATCGAATATGAGCATGACGCAGGACGACCCGTCAGACTGGGTTGACGAGTGCGCCGCCGACTGGGTGGTGCGGCTCGATCGGCTCCACATTGAGCCGCACGAAAGTGCGGATCTTCAGGCATGGCTGGGCCAGGACGTGCGCCGCCAGGGCGCCTTTCTGCGCGCCCAGGCGGCCTGGGCGCGGCTCGATGGCCTTGGGGCCCCCGGGGCGGTCGCTGTTCCGGCGCGCCACGGCCTGAGGCATCGCCCTGACCGCCGAGCTTTTTGGGCCGGGGGGATGGCCGCTGGAGCGGCCCTGGCGCTCGGCGGCGGCGCCCTGTTGCGGCGCGACTCCCGCCTGACCACCACCGTGGGCGAAGTGCGCCGCGTACCATTGCAGGACGGCTCAGTAGCCACCATCAACACCGACAGCACCCTCAGCCTGGGGTTCGAGCCGCAAACCCGGCGGATCGCCCTCGGCAAGGGGGAGGCCTGGTTCCAGGTCGCCAAGGACTCTGCCCGTCCGTTCGTCGTCGAGGCCGGCCTAGTCCGGGTCATGGCGGTAGGCACGGCCTTTTCGGTGCGCCGCCGGAATGGGGCTGAGGAAGTGATTGTCACGGAGGGCGTCGTGCAGGCTTGGCGCGCCGACGTGCCGGGCCGCCGACTGACCCTTAGGGCCGGCGAGCGGGCGCGGATCGCCAGCCAGGGAGCGCCGTGGACTCGGGTCGAGCAGAAGGCGGCGCTGGAACAGTCCCTCGCCTGGCGCGAGGGCGAGATCGTCCTCAGCGGCCAGCCCCTCGCCCAGGCCGTGGCCGAGTTCAATCGCTATAACGAGGTGAAGCTGGCCGTGGACGATCCAGCCTTGGCCGACCAAACCCTGGTGGGGCGCTTTGACGCCAATGACCCGGAGGGTTTCGCCCAGGCAGTCGGCATCGCCCTGCGCACGCCGGTGGTGCAGGTCGAAGGCTCGATCCGCCTGGGCCGAGCCGGGGGCTAGGTAAAAATTTCGACGGCGCAGACGGAAAACCCGTCGCCGTTCATCTCCTCACCTAGGGCTCCTATCAAAGGCGGCCTATTGGGGGGATACAGCATGCGCTTTTCCAACGGGGGCGACTTCGCCCGCCTGCTTCTGGCCTCGGCCAGCGTCGCGGCCCTGGCCACCCCGGCCCTGGCCCAGGTTCACCAGTTCAACATCCCGGCCCAGGCGGCGGAAACCGGCGTGCCCGAATTCGGGCGTCAAGCGCACGTGCAGATTCTTGCCCCCGCCGCCGCAGTGCGCGGTCGCCGGACCCAAGCTGTTGAAGGCCCGCTGAACGTCCGCGACGCCCTTGGGCGGCTGATCGACAACACCGGGCTTTCGGTGGCCAGGGACAACGGTCGCACGATCGTCCTGGCGGCTCTCGAGACGACCCAGGGCCAGGGCAGCGCGCCGTCCACCGCGGCGGAGGGCCCGATGCAGCTGGAGGAGATCGTCGTCACCGCCGAGCGGCGCGAGGACAAGATCACCGACGTGCCGATGTCGATCACCGCTCTGAGCGAGAAGTCCATCGAGCGGCGCAACATCACGTCGCTCTCCACCTATGCGACCACCATCCCCTCGGTCTCCTTTGCCGACAGCGGAGCCTTCGGCAACGAGCTGAAGATCCGCGGCGTCGGCGCCGGCACCCAGAAACTGTCGCCGACGACCGCCGTCTATCTGGGCGACGTACCGATCGTCCACACCGGCCGCAACCTCAACGGCAGCTATGATTTCCGCGTCGCCGACATGGCCCGGATCGAGGTGCTGAATGGGCCGCAGGGCCAGCTCTACGGGTCCAACTCGCTCGGCGGGGCGGTCAAATACATCCCCAACACGGCGGACCACTCCGGCTTTTCGGGCAGCATCACGGTCGGCGGCGAGAGCACCGCGCACGGCGATCCCGGCGGGAATGTCGAGGCCGTGCTGAACGTGCCGGTGACGTACAGCTTCGCCGCCCGGGCGGTGGCCTATTACGCCCGCATCGGCGGCGTTTACGACAACGTCTATGGCGGCAGCCCGCCCCTGAAATCGATTGCGGGCCTGGCGGCCTTCTGCGGCCTGCCGCCCGGAGCGCCCTGCCCTGCCGGAAGCCCGCCCTATACGGCCGGGTCGCCGCTCGGCGAATACCGCTCGCCGTCCAGCCAAAAGAGCAACGACGACGAGACCAACATCAGCGGCGCCCGCCTCAGCCTGGACTGGCTGGCGACCCAGGACCTGACCTTGACCCTGATCCTCGCCACCGAGCGCAAAGAGGTAGAGGGCGTCAGCTTTGCCCAGGCGATCCAGCCCGGCGACCCCTTCGCCGGCGGCAGCGCGGCCTCCGACTACAGGCGCTTCCAGCACTCGCAGCCGGCGCCGCAGGGCACCAAGGACCGCATCGACCTGGCGAACTTCGTCGTCAATTACAATTTCGACTGGGCAACCCTGACGTCCTCCACCGGCTATTGGAAGCGTAAGGCCGAACTGGACACCGACGTGGCCTATGGCCCCGGCGGCAACCTCAATAGCTATCCATTCATCATCGCCCGCGACGACGAGCCGACCTCATTCACCCAGGAGGTGCGGCTGGTGTCCAACGGGGACGGGCGGCTGAAGTGGCTGGCGGGCCTGTTCTACCAGCGTCTGAGCCAACGCTACCGCCAGGGATTTGTCGACGCCAGCGGCGTGGGCGCCTTCTGCGCCAACCTGAACTGCAATCTTCGCGGCGGGGGCGTCACGCCCATCGGTGCGCTGGAAGGCCGCTATGTCGATACCCAGAAGGCGGTGTTCGGCGAGGTCAAATACGAGATCGTGCCGACCCTGACCGCCGCGGTCAGCTTCCGCTACTTCGAGGTGGAGCAGACGGCCCGCTCCACCCAGGCCGGCCGCCTGTTCGGCCAGCAGAACCCGGCGGGGGGGCCGCCGGCCTTCATCCCTGGGCCGCCGCCGCCGATAGGCTACGACCCCATCAACATTTCGAACAAGAACTCGGAAAAGGTCTTCACCCCCAAATACAACATCAGCTGGACCCCGAACGAGAACACCTTGATCTACGCCACCGCCGCCAAGGGATTCCGCACCGGCGTCGTCAACCTGGTGCCGCCGGTCAACTTCAACAACTGCGGCCAGGCCATCGTGGCCTCAGGCTTCCCCGGCGGCACCGTGCCTCCGTCGGACGCCGACACCCTGTGGAATTACGAAGTGGGCGCCAAGCTGGGCCTGTTCGACAAGCGAGTTCAGGTGGACGCGTCGATCTACCAGGTCGACTGGGACAATATGCAGACCCACTTCTTCCTCAGCACCCTGGCGCCGCCCGAGGCCAAGGGCTGCGGCTTCGACATGATCACCAATGCCGGCAAGGCGCAGAACATCGGCGCCGAGCTGCGGGTCGCCGCCAAGCTGACGTCCGCCCTGACCCTCGACTTCACCGGCAGCGCCATCGAGGCCGAATACAAAGAGGACGTGCGTCTGACCGGCGCGAAGAAGGGCGATCATATCCAGGGCGTGCCCCGCTACCAGACCAACGTCGGCCTGGAGTACAACTAT
>Ga0105048_10005979_pt1 | contig 19620 bp, 25 predicted proteins | sample MAT05_FD_78382 | JGI IMG/M metagenome (GOLD analysis project Ga0105048, IMG submission 78382) | Freshwater microbial communities from Lake Fryxell liftoff mats and glacier meltwater in Antarctica - MAT-05 | ecosystem: Environmental > Aquatic > Freshwater > Ice > Liftoff microbial mat | place... | reverse complement strand
CACGGTATTCGAAAAGGACGGCGTTTCCTGGTCGCCCGACTTTGCGGCGATCGCCCGCGCCTACGGTATCGACGGCGTCAAGATCGAATCGGCCGCCGGCTTCAAGCCGGCGCTCGAGGCGGCAATCGCCGCCGGCAAGCCCTGTGTGATCGATGCCTATATGGTCAACGTGCCGACGCCGACCGCCGGCCACTGGAACATCATGGACATTTATTCGCCGGGTAAAAAAGTGCACCACGTCGCGACCGGCACGGCGCCGAACCGAGCCGAATAGCCCGCGGCCCGGGCCGGGTCGACGCCTGACCCGACGTGGTACGGCGCGGTTGTGACCCGCGCCGACTGGCAAGCCGGACGATAAGGACATTCAATGAAGAAATTGCTCGATCTGTTGTTTCAGGCGCTGAAAGTCTTTGCCGCGCTTTGCCGCTCGTCGCCGCCTGGATGATCACCATTGCCGACCTGCCCGGCCAGATGGTCGAGTTCCTGAAACCGCTGATGGGCAACCAGGCCGCAGCGCCCGCCTAAGCACCCACACGACAGGCTAATGCAATGATTAGCGGCACGACCACATTGATCGCCCACATCGGTTATCCGACCGAATCATTCAAGGCGCCGTTGATCTACAACCCCTGGTTCGACGCGCACGGCATCGACGCCGTCGTCGTCCCGATGGGTGTCAGGGCCGAAGACTATCCGGTCGCCTTGAAATCCATTTTCAGTTTCACCAATATCCGTGGCGCGCTGATCACCATGCCGCACAAGGTGACGACGGTCGGCCTCGTCGACGAGTGTTCGACGACGGCGAAGATCGCCGGCTCGGCCAACGCCATCCTCAAGCGACCCGACGGCACGCTGCTCGCTGACCTGTTCGACGGCACCGGCTTCACCCGTGGCCTGCGCCGCAAGGGCTTCGTTTTCGCCGGCACCCGCTGTCTGGTGGTCGGCTCGGGCGGTGTCGGTTCAGCGATCGCCGCTTCGCTCGCCGCCGACGGCGTCGCCGCGCTGGCGCTCTTCGATACCCGACAGGCGTCGGCCGAAAGCCTGGCCTCGCGTCTCTGCGCGCATTACCCCGATATCGCGGTGCGCATCACCGGCAACGACCCGGCCGGCTACGATCTCGTCGTCAACTGCACGCCGCTCGGCTCGAAAGCGGACGACCCGCTGCCGTTCGACGTCGCCCGCCTCTCAGCCTCGACCTTTGTCGGCGAAGTCGTCATGAAGACGAAAATTACGCCGCTGCTGCACGCCGCGCGCGGCCGCGGCTGCCGCTTCCAGGTCGGTACCGACATGTTGTTCGAAATGATTCCCGCCTATCTCGAATTCTTCGGCTTCGGAACCGCGACGCCGGAGGAACTGCGCGCGCTGGCCAAGGTTTAAGATCGTGCGGCGACCCGGCAAGTTCGCCCCTGACTTTCGCCAGATTTAATGAGTCAATCAGAGGATTTTATTTCCGTTCCTCGGCCTTATGTGAGCCTTATGTGGAGACCCCGACACTCAACTGAGCAACCAGAAAAGCGTTGCCAAGCACAAAATACAATGGCTTTAGAATGTGATTACTTTATCTGCCCACTCCACCATATCCAGGCAATCCATCATGGTTGATATTGGGCAAATTTCTGATTCGTCTTGGTTTCTCCCTTTAATGCAAGTACCGCAAGCTAAAATGGTTCCGCTATTCTCTGCGAAGGTCTCGAGTTGAATTTTAACGTTGTATTTTTCATGGGTAATGCTCACAATCTCAACGCCTGCGCTCATTAAGAAGAGCTTGACTTCATGCCCTCGCTTTAATGCTGTGTTGCCAAACCGAACACCATTCCAAGCCTTTTCTGGCTCGTTTGTTTCAAGAATGATCCCGATTTTCATCTGCTGAACTCCTGTGCCTGATGTCTGATCTGAGTGATTTATTTAAGGGACTGCCTCTTTCCGGGAGACGCATTCAACATCCGTTCAGTAAGCCGTCTTTCGCCATCTCTGTTGCCGTTCGTGTCTAACTTCCTTTGATCGCAAGAAAGATAGTTTCTCTACCCGCATCGGCATTAAAAGCATCTCCGTGCTGAGCACTCAATATCAGCAGAATTACTATCCCTCAAACTAACTCGATCTGCCCTGCACTGTGCACAAGAATCTGGTCAAGCAGCTCCCACGACAAACGCGCATCTTCAGGGCTGATTTTTCGAACCGCATTCCCCATGCTAACCATCACAAAATCGCCGATAGTCGGCAGGTCGTCTCGTAACAAGAACAAGGAAATATCGCGCTCTATGCCACGGGCTTCGCAACGCGCAGACAATTTTTCAATAGTGAATATTTGCATGGGGACTGCTAAGCACATGATGAATAACCCTATTAAAAGGAGTTAACTACATCGAAAATATAAGGGACTACGCGAGACCGATCAGCCATCGAGGGAGACAACGAAAAACGCCGGGACTCTTGATCTTCGCCGTGTTCGCCATGGTTGAACTGAGATTTCAAAATTGTTGAAGCTGTGGGTCAACAACAAGACACGCGCGGCAAGCATTCAGCAAATGCGCGGCAGTTGATCGCCGCTGAGCCAGTCCACGACGCGGCGTCCGCCAAAGCGCGTTGCCATCTGGACGAACCCGTTGGCATCATCCTGCACTGTTCCGATATGCTGCGCATCGCGCCCCAGAGGGTGCGAACGCATGGTCGCCAGCAGCCTGTCAGCTACCTCAGGCGCGCAAATGGCAATCAGCTTGCCTTCATTAGCGACGTACAAGGGATCCAGCCCCAGCAACTCACAGGCCGCAGCCACCTGCGGCAACACCGGAATATCGGCTTCCCGGATCAACATGCCCACTTGCGATTGTTTGGCAATCTCGTTAAGCGTGGTGGCTAACCCACCCCGCGTGGGGTCGCGCAGGACATGCAGCGCATTGGCATCAGGCAATGCTTGCAACATGGCTTGCACAAGCGTGTGCAGCGCAACACTGTCAGACTCAATTGTGGTTTCAAACTCCAGCGACTCGCGCAGCGACATGACAGCCACCCCATGCTCACCGAGGGATCCCGAGAGTAAAATGGCATCGCCTGATCTGGCTTGTCGTCCGTCAATGCACAACCCGACGGGGGCTACGCCTATGCCCGTTGTGCTGATGAATACGCCGTCACCTTTGCCTTTTTGTACCACCTTGGTGTCGCCTGTAACGATTGGCACCCCCGCTTCACGCGCCGCCGCAGCCATGGACTCGACAATACGTTTCAGATCGGCCAGTGCAAACCCCTCCTCAATGATAAAGCTGGCAGCGAGGTACAGCGGCCGGGCACCTGACATAGCCACGTCATTTATCGTGCCATGCACCGAGAGCGATCCAATGTCTCCACCGGGGAAAAACAGTGGCGAAACCACGTGACCGTCGGTGGACATGACCAAACGCCCGCTGGCGGGCAACGGCAACAAGGCTCCGTCATGGCCTTGACGCAGGTACTCGTTGTCAAAGGCGGGCGCAAACAATTCATCAATCAGCTGTGCCGCTGTTCGCCCACCCGCACCGTGGGTCATGTTGATACGCCCGAGTTTGAAATCGATTGGGCGAACGTAGTCATTTCTGATGCTCATGAGACCACCACGGCAGTATCACGAAAACGGCCATAGGAATAATGAGCGGCACAAGATCCCTCGTTGGACACCATGCACGAACCCATCGGCCTTTCGGGCGTGCACACCGTTCCAAACAGTTTGCAGTCAGCCGGACGTTTGACGCCACGCAAAATGGCGCCACACTCACATTGTTGGTGATCGGGAACGCTGACATAACGCAGGTTAAACTTGCGCTCGGCATCCCATGCCGCAAACGCAGGGCGAATTTTGAGAGCGCTGTAAGGTATTTCACCCAACCCGCGCCACTCAAAGCTTTCACGCAACTCAAACACCTTCGATACCAACGCCTGTGCAGTCACATTCCCTTGAGAAGTGACTACCCGTGAAAACTCGTTTTCCACAACTGCACGACCGGAATTGACCTGGCGCACCAACATCAAAATACCTTGTAGCACATCCAACGGCTCGAACCCGGTAATCACTACCGGCTTGCGGTATTTTTCGGCAAAGTGTTCGTAGGGCTGTGAGCCAATCACAATGCTTACATGGGCAGGCCCGATAAAACCGTCAATTGGCAAGGTGCCCAAGTGGCGCACCTCAGCCGACTCGAGAATATGGGTGATAGCCGCAGGGGTAAGTACATGGCAACACAACACGCTGAAGTTGGTCGCGGCACGTGCCATGGCATCACGCAGCACCAGTGCGGTGGGTGGCGTAGTGGTCTCAAAGCCGATCGCCAGGAATACCACTTCACGGCCCGGGTGTTGTTCGGCCAGTTTGAGGGCATCAGAGGCCGAATAAACCATGCGAACATCAGCACCACGCGCTTTTGCATTGATCAACGACAAACCATCAGAGGCAGGAACGCGCATGGTGTCACCATAAGTACATAGCATCACACCACGCTCAAGCGCCAGGCGAATCGCAAGATCAATGCGGCCAATAGGCAACACGCACACCGGGCAGCCCGGACCGTGAATCATGCGCACATTGGCGGGCAACATGTCGGCGATTCCGTAGCGCGAAATCGCGTGCGTGTGGCCACCACAAAACTCCATAAAACTGTAACTTACATCGGCTCTGACTTCGGCCGCGATCTTGGCTGCGATGTGACGCGCACGTTCGCCATCACGGAACTCATCAATATATTTCACACCACCCCCTCAGACCCGGCCAACTCAGAGAACAGCGCCAAAGAGCGTTGAGCTTCACCGGGGTCTATTTTTCCAATGGCATAGCCAACATGCACGATCACATAATCGTCAAGTTGTGCGTCACTCACGAGATCAATGGAGATCTCCTTGCGTACCCCTGCAATGTCCACCACGGCGCGATAACTCGGCAACAGTTGCACCACACGGGCCGGAATGGCTAGGCACATGAAATTTGCTCCGATTGAATATAAACACCACGCGGATTTTTCAAGCGACAGGCGGCTACCCAAGCTTGACCCAATGCCAAACCCGCATCACCGCAAGAGGCGCTTATCGCTTCAAGAGCGCATAATCCGGCCGCTTCCAGTCGAGACACGATACGCGTCCGGATAATGCGGTTAAAAAAACAGCCTCCGCCTAGCACGACATGGGACACTCTCCGCTGACGCGCCACCTGCACGGCATACGACGCCAGTGCGTCAGCCAGCGCGAAATGGAAACGGGCGGCGGCTTCATCAACCGCCGGGGCAGCCAGGACGCCGCGCTCGATCCACGACACGAACAGGGGGCGCAAATCAATCTGCCCATCTTCAGACACGCACCAGAGAGGTTCATCAGCCTCCGCCGCAAACGCTTTCCCGTGAACTGCCGACCCGGCCGAAAGATGCCGTGCAGCGGCCTGTTCCAGCGCCATGGCCGCCTGCGCTTCGACATCCTGGCATACCGAAAACCCAAGCAAGCCCGCGGCCGCGTCAAACCAGCGCCCGGCGGCGGTAGTTGAGGGACAATTCAGATCGCGTACCAACATGGTTTGGATGGTGCGTGCAGCCGACTCACCTACCACCGGACCCAAACGCGACAAAATGAGTTCGCCATGACCGCAGGCATGAAGAACGGCAGCGGCCATGCGCCAAGGCTCACGCGCGGCCGCATCGCCACCTGGCAGCGCGAGGGGGCGCAAATGCCCCATGCGTTCAAACTCGGCGCCGTGCACCCACAGCACTTCGCCACCCCACGAGACCCCGTCGCTACCCAGCCCGACACCATCGAGCGCCAGTCCGAGCGCCGGGGCATCCACCCCATGCTCGGCCAGAACCGAGGAAATGTGCGCATGGTGATGTTGTACCGCAATACCCGGCACATTCAGTCTGTCAGCCAGTTGTTGCGCGACTTGGCTGCTGAAAAAATCCGGATGCAAGTCGTGTGCAACCGCCTCGATCGGCCCGCTCGACTGGTTCTGCAAGGTCTCTACGGACGCCAGCAAGGCGGCGCGATTGTCAGGGCCGGCCAGATCACCATGCACCTGAGACCACCAGACGGTATCGCCATCGAGCAAACAGGCGGTATTTTTAAGCCAGGCTCCGCAGGCCAAAACGCGTGCCGGTGCGCACAGCGGTAACCGCTGCTGTACCAAGACGGGCGAGTTGCCACAGCTCATGAACGTGCGCTCAAAATCCAATCCAGCCAGGCATCCATTCCTTGTCCTGTTTGCGCCGAAATCAATAAAATTTCGATGCCAGGGTTTACACGGCGTGCGTTATCGATGCACTTGACCATGTCAAAGCGCAGATAGGGCAGCAAGTCCACCTTGTTGAGCAGCATCAGGCTCGACGCCGCAAACATGTCAGGATATTTGAGTGGTTTATCTTCACCCTCGGTCACCGAGAGAATCGTCACTTTAGCCTTCTCACCCAAATCCCAAATGGCAGGGCACACCAGATTGCCCACGTTTTCAATGAACAGAAGAGCAGGGGCATGATCGTTCGGATGCTCGTGCGGGTGCTCATCCGGGTGCGCGTGTGAATGTGAGTGGCCGTGAGAATGAGCGTGATTCCCGTGATCAGTCTTTGTCTGCACGTGATCATGGGCATGGCTTGCGGCATGCATGTTCAGTCGTGCAAAGGCCTCGGCCACCATAGGAGCGTCCAGATGGCAACCTTTGCCAGTATTCACCTGAATGGCCGGAGCACCAGTGGCGCGAATGCGGTCAGCATCATTACTGGTTTGCTGGTCGCCCTCAATCACGGCCAGGGCGGCATGGGGGGAACGCTGCTTAAGTGCTTCGATGGTAGCGCACAGGAGCGTGGTTTTACCTGAACCCGGGCTAGACACCAGGTTGTAGACGACAACCCCATGCGAAGAAAAATGAGCCCGGTTTGCAACTGCAACGGCATTGTTGGCGCTCAGCACATCGATTTCAAGCTTGATGGCACGCTCCTGACTCATCCCGGGCACCGACACCCTGGCCAGGCCAGCGCCAAAATGCAGATCACCCGTTTGAGGATTCTCTTGAAAAGCTGTTCCCGATGGGGCTCCAGTGGAGTTACAACCGCATACGACACACATGACAGTTATCCTTGGTCAATAGTACTCATATCACACGAAGATCCAGCACCCGCAATTCCATGCCGCTGGTGGGCTCCAGTTGCGCGGCGCCACACTGAGGGCAAAGATCTAAACGACTGAATATATTCACGCTTCTACCGCAAGATAAACACCAGGCGGTGGCCGGTGGTTCGCGAATTTCTATCTCGGCCTCAGCCAAACAGGTTCCCGGCACGATGGCTTGCAAAGCAAAGCGCAAGGACGATACCTCGACGCCGCTCAGAACGCCCACTTCCAGCGTCAAGTGGGACACGCGTTCAAACGGGTCGCGTTCGCAAGCTTCCTCAACGACCCGCAACACGCCCCCAGCCAGCCCCACCTCATGCACAATCAAGCCCCGTTGCCAAACTGTCAATGGTGCATTCCACACAGGCATCAAAGGCGGCGACCAAGCATTGCGCCGAGCGCGCATCGTCGGTGCGCAACTCGCTGAGTGCATACGCCAAGGTACTCTGCGGATGAAAATTCCTTTCTGTAGGGGCTAATACACGGTAGTCCACAACCGCACCGCGCTCATCCACCTGCACCCAGTGCACCAACAAACCGCGCGCCATTTCACACCAGGCTATCGCTGAGCCTTCGCCTAAAGCCAGCGCGCCACTGGATAACAGCGGGTCTTGCTGCGCCTCTTCGGGGATCTGTGATGCGAAGGCAATATCCACCACTTCCCTCCACCGGGAAGACAATCGCGTCCACACGCTGACCTCTTCGCCAACGCTATCCTGGCGGTGACGTAGCCGCGTCCAGGCGCCGGTCTCTGCACACTGACCGCGCCAGGTCGGGCTCTGTACGAAATCAGCATCGAGCCGCATGGCCCGAGCCACTTCACACAACCGTAAGTTTTGCTCGAGGGGGTCGGGGTGCAGCACGTCAAGAGCGTTCAACTCCGGTTTCAAACTTAGCGCCAGAGGGCGCCACTTCTCCACCAGTTGCAACGGCGAGTTGTGGACAGTGCCCTGAATTCCATTGATCAGATTACGCAACAGGCCCAAAAATTGTATTGCCCGTTCATCGGTCATTTTGCTTGTGGATGCTGACATCGCAGGACAACTAAGCAACTCCATCAGCCACTGTACCGCTCGCGAGCCCAGACCCAGACGTAGCGGCCAGTCCAGCGCCATGCCACGTAAATGGTCACGCGCAGTCTCCAGCCTCAACAGCGCGCGTGGTGCGACAGGAATCGGGTCAGCCTGTGGGTAGGCAGCATTCCAGGCCAGCGCGGCCACGCGTTGATGAGCATGGCCACATAAAGAAAACAAGCAGCCCATTGAGTGTGGAATTCTGACCCCGCTTTGCCCTCGCAGCAGGCGCACCAGCGTCCCCGCCTGCAACACCGGACGCTGCCCCACAATGCTGCGGCGCCTCCCAGGATGCACTTTGTACTGGCCGATTAGCGCCCCGAACGGTGACTGTGCAGTCGACGCAGTCATCTGCTAGTTTCTGCGCCAGATCGCCCGAACAAAAAATTTCTGCGGCTGGGTTTATCAAGTCGAGCAGTCGCTGTGACCCGCGTCGGATTTCTCAGACGGAAAAGTATTTCAGTGGCGGTACCGACGGCGGCATCCTGGTCAGCAAACTCAAACATGGGCGAAAACAAGGAACACGCTTCAAATGCACCAACGCTTTCTTCCTGAGCTCCGATGAACTCAAAACTCTCCGAACCGATCCTCCGCAGCACTTTATTCCCGGTTGCTGGATGTGCCTGACCTGGTGCTTGTGCCACCACGGGTAAGCGCACCAGATTCATGAACCATGGGGCAATGAGTACGCCAATCAGAATTACACTGTCGCCGCAGGAAGCATCTCCTGCCATGAAGCCCGTTGCCTGTACCCGTAAGTTTCGGTTCAGCATGGGCACACTCAACATCCGGGTGCAGGCGATGGAACAAAACGCCTGCTCCAACGCCTGCACTCTTTGATTTTGTGCGGGATTCACGTTAGCGCCATGAGGCCATCCACAGCGGCCTCATTCTCTATAACTGACCTAACAGATACACGCCAGCAACTCCGAAGCTCGCGCCCAGACCGGACATGGCCAAAGCAAACTTTTTCGTCCAAATACGGCTAATACCCAATGCAGCCGACATGCCAAGGACGTGCAACGCGGCCGTAGTGATCAGGAAGCCCGCCGCATAGGTCGCAAAACCTGTCGCGGGGGTTTCGGCACCATGCGCCAAGCCATGAAGAGAAGCTGCCAGCGCCACCATGCCAAGACCTAAACCAATCGGTATTTTATTTCTTGAAAGCACCAACATGGCTCCGAACAGCACTACGCTCAAAGCAATCATGTGCTCCAGGAATGGCACGCGGAGACCCCCCGCTCCCAACGCTGCACCAAGCACCAGAGACAACATAAAAACTACCGGCCCCCACCAGGCCTTGCCGTCCGACAATGCTGATACTGACCAGATTCCAACGGCCACCATGGCCAGCAAATGGTCAGCGCCAAAAGGATGAACGAGACCCTCGACAACGCCAACCGTTATGTGCCCGGTATGCGCCTGCGCCACCCCTGCGCTCAGCGCCAGCATTGCGGCGGCGAAATGAACGGGCTTGAATGAAAATACTCGCATGAATCCCTCCCAAAAAATTATTGAAGCACTTGACTTAAAACGTCAAATCCTGACCGACACTGTCGCGGCAAATCGACCCACATCGGCTCTGGTTGTCCGCGACGGTTAGTCGCGAGATTCGGCATCCTCATACTTTTGGCATAAGCGCATCTTTAGCGGCAGGTCGATGACAATTACCCCTGGCCCCCACGGACCAGTGCCGCATTGAAAGCCGTCAGCTGCCGTGATGCCGCCATTGAATCGGGATAGTTTCAGCGAGAGTGGTTTCGCCAGATGTTCAGACACAACCTGATGGCTTGGGTAAGCCAGCTAGCATGCAACCCTGCTTGGACGGACCGGCAGGAAACAAGTCTTCAAGGTATTTGCTGGTGCCCTTTTCCGCGCCAAACTTCTTGCCAACCGCTTTCATCAGAACACGCACGGCAGGCGCAAGCTGGTAATCGTTGTAGTAGTCACGCAGGAAATTTATGACTTGCCAGTGGTTGTCCGTGAGAACCAGATTCTGCTTTTCTGCCAGGTACGACGCGACCTCGGGAGTCCATTCGTTGAGGTCCACCAAGAAACCATCTTCGTCGGTCTCATACGTCTTGCCATTGATTTCGAAAGCCATGCTTTTCTCCAGGTAAAAATTAGTTGCGAAGTTTGTTTGGCTTACAGCCAGGAGTGAGAAGTTTTGTATTCGACGGTCAAGTCCACGAAGCCGCCGTAATCGACCAGAGTGACCCCCTCGATCAGTTTGTCCGTTACACCACGTGCATCCATGTCGGGCTTCAGGGCGTAAACTTTGAGCGTGGTGCATGCTTGGCGTAAGCGCGCTTCGGTAGAACTACCCGCAGTAGCCGCATAAATACCGTCTTCAGAAAGTAGCAGCGCGTGACCGGGCTGTGCCATTCGCAGGCAGGAATCCAAAGTACTGGTCTGGAAAGGCGATTTATTGATGATGTGCAACATGGTTTTGTCCTTATATCAAAAACTCAGAATCACATCCTGTTGTGCCATGAGTTGCCCCATTTGCTGGGCATCAAGCACCTCGACAGGGACTAACAGGTCTTTTTCGGCCAGTCCGCGCCGAGCCAATGACTCGCTGTCCACATAGAGCTTTTCAACATCATAATCTTCCAGCGCACGATAGCTGGGCGAAAAGTTTTTGATGCCGATGCCCTTGGTTTGCTGCCCCTTGACCAGGTCATAAACGCCATCGTCAATGAAGACGAGACTCACGTCCTGATCGAAAGTAGCGGTGATCAAAACCACCTCCAGGCTTTCGAGTGCATAAATGGTACCGTAAGGCGCCTTGCGATTAACAATCATGAACTTCTTCATTTGTTTTCCGCTTGGGGTGCTTTCTGGTTGTTCGCTCATATCGGATGCCTTTTTCTAATCAGTCAAGGCAGATCTAAATGCTGCCCAGAGAAAATTTTGAATTAATCGCCGAACGTGACCAGACGATCCGCCTTGATACCACTGTCCACCAATTGCCCCAGACCCGAGATGCGAAACCCCGGCGCCAGGACTTCTTCCGTGATGCCACGGCGCTGTGCCGCCGCCACACATACCACCAAGTCAATTTTGTGCTCGGTTGCCAGAGCCGCCCAGCGATTCACCACGTGCCGGTCATCCTGTGGCGGCTCGGTGAGCCGGGTCGCATTGTTAACGCCATCGTGGTAAAAAAATACGCGCAGAACACTATGCCCCTTGGCCAATGCGGCTGACACAAACTGGTAAGCACTATCTGACGCCTGGTGCGTGTAGGGGCCTTCACTAACAAGTATGCCGAATTTCATGAGGTGATCAATCCTGAATTATGTTTGGATCAAGAACAGACTGAGGTAGATTCCACAACTCGGCCGCAGATCGCACGTTTTGTGACCGTGCGAACCCCAGTGGCAAGTGGAAAATCAAGCTTTCTTGATATAGAAAACAAACTTCCCATTTTCTTTAACATGCTCCAGCAATGTATCGCCTGACTGTTCCATAAAAGACGGCATATCGCTGACGGAGCCGGGATCTGTAGAAATCACCCGGAGCACCTGGCCTGGTGTCATACCCGCGAGTGTCTTCTTGGTTTTTACGATGGGCAGCGGGCACGACAACCCCGAAGCATCAAATTCCTTGTCAAATTCCATTTTCTAATCTCCTTTTGTAAGTCTTTATGCTTCGAAAAAACTACATTAACGTGAACTTCTCGGTAGATTCGTTGTAGCGAACGAGTCCGTACCACAGCAACAATAGCAATGCACAGAGCGACAGCGTCCAGCCCCAGCTACCTATCATATCGGGCCAATACGCCTGAAACCCAAGATTAGTGCGCTCGTAGATTTCCAGGTTGGTCTCATCAATGACGGACAGGTTTAGCTTCTTGAGCATAGCGCTGGCAGTCGATCCCATCCAGGCAAAGAAGAACATGGCAACCCACAGTTTCACGTGCCCCTCGCCCATACGCCACAGCGAGCCGGATGCACACCCCCCCGCAAACACCATTCCGATGCCAAATATCAAACCGCCCAGCAGTGAACCGATCCAGAAGGTGGCCGGAATTGCCACATACGGGTCAATTACCTTTTTCTGAAACAAAAGAGCCGCCAGCGGTATACCCACAGCTAGCGCCAGGATCAAAGCCTTCGTCATCTCGCCTTCACCTGTCACGAAAGGCTCGCGAAAAGCACGTGCAAAACAGAGGCGTGATCGGTGAAAGATGAAGCCGATGGCAAATCCTGCCAAAATCAAAACCGCGCGGGTTACCAACTGCTTGTTGTCTGAACCTATCCACTGAACAGCCCAGACAAGACAAGCCACTGCAACCATTAAGCCAAGCAGCGGAAAACGATTTTTGAGCGAATCCGGGATGGCGATTGTGGGCGGCGCCGCGCTGCCCCAGTCAATGTTCTCCATTGTCCACAGCAACAGCTTAAAACCCAGCGCAGCGCCCGCCACCAATCCCACCCACATTGTCCAGCCGGCGGGAGAAGCGTGTAGCACCGGATTGAAAAAACCACCTGTGGTACAGCCACCAGCCAGGGCGGCGCCAATACCCATCAGGCTACCGCCCAGCATGGCCCATACGTACTCAATTTTTGGCGTGAGATTGATGGCAAATTCTTTTGACAACAGCGCCGCACAAAAAGCCCCCAGAACCAGCGTCATGTTCATCAGGGACATACGGTGCAAGCCCCAGCTTTCCAGCTCTTTTGGAATGCCTAATATTGGCCCTAGACCTATCAGATTATTGAAGCTGTCTCCCCAAAACTTGACACCACCAAACACTCCCCAAAACATGCCGCTGATCATCAGCGCCAATACGACCATAACCAGCAGCAAAGCTCCCATGTAGGAAGACCATTTTTTTACAAACAGGGTTTTGTAATCGAGCTGAAAACCGGCTACCCAATCGGCTTTTTTTCGTGCATTCATGACGCTCCCTCGGTTATTAATCGCATGTCGCAGGCGCATCGCCGACTTTGGCTCCCAGCATCAGGAAAGCTCTCAGGTCGGACATCCATTGTGGAACTGGAATGCGTCATAAACACTCTTTTTAAGTTAATTGGTTGAATAGTCTTTCGCACTTGAGTCAGTGTAAATATTTTTATTTATGGTTAAAGGACAAATGTCTTATATTGACAACATCAGGTTACTTTAACCTGCACCAACTCATCTCCGTCAGGGTCCGTCACATGCACCGCACAAGCGATGCATGGATCAAAACTGTGGACGGTGCGTAATATCTCGAGCGGCTGCTTGGGATCGACCATGACATGATTATGCTGCAACGCAGATTCATATGGTCCAGGCTGACCCTGGGCATCGCGAGGTCCGGCATTCCAGGTGCTGGGCACCACGGCTTGGTAATTACTGATTTTGCCGTCGTCCACCACGATCCAGTGCGACAACCCACCGCGTGGCGCTTCCATCAGACCTACGCCCTCCATGTGCTTGGGCCATGACGCCGGGTCCCAGTACTTGTCATTGAAGGTGCGCACATCGCCCCCCTTGATATTGGCAATCAGCGAGTCATACCAACCTTGCATCGAATCTGCAATGATCTTCGATTCCAGACCGCGAGCGGCTGTACGCCCGAGGGTAGAAAAAAGGGCAGCGACCGGTACATCCAGAGTTTTTAGTGTGGAATCCACGATTTCCTTTGTCTGCGTGTGGCCATTGGCATACATCAGCAACACCCGCGCCAACGGACCAACCTCCATCGCTTTTCCCTTCCAGCGTGGCGATTTGATCCAGGAGTATTTCTGATCAACGTCAAGAAGCTCATAGGGCGGTTTCGGGCCGGTGTAATTCAACTCGGTTTCGCCTTTGAATGGGTGCAAACCTTGAGCGTCTCCAGCGCCATATTTGTACCAGGAGTGACTGACAAACTCCTGGATTTCATCGCCCTTATCCAGATCAATCGAATGGATTTTGGACAAATCCCCGCCGAGAATGACGCCGCGCGGTATCAGGAACGAATCCGTATCCCAGATTGACTTCCCTGGCAAATCGCCAAACGACATGAAGTTACCGCCCGTGTTTCCAATTGCACCCCAATCTTTGTAGAAAGAGGCAATTGCCAGCAGATCCGGCACGTAGACCTGGTCAACAAACTCGCGCATTTGTTTGATCACGTTTTGTACAGTTTGCAGGCCGACCATGTTGACTGCTGTTGCGGCCTGACCGCCGGCCTTGCCTTGTGGTCCGGCACTGGTTTGCACGGAAATGGCTGAAGGCACCCCCCCCACCACAAAGTTCGGATGCGGATTTTTGCCGCCAAAAATTGCATGCAACTTGACGACATCACGCTGCCAGGAGAGCGCATCCAGGTAGTGCGCCACCGCCATCAGATTCGCCTCGGGCGGCAGTTTATATGCCGGGTGACCCCAATAAGCATTGGAAAAAATTCCCAACTGACCCTGTTCGACAAATGTCTTGATCTTTTTTTGCACATCGGCAAAGTGGCCAGGTGATGACTTTGAATAACTGGAGATGCTCTGCGCCAGTGCCGAGGTTGCCTTGGGGTCGGCCTTGAGAGCCGAGAGCACATCAACCCAGTCAAACGCGTGCAAATGGTAAAAATGCATGACATGGTCGTGAATGTACTGAGCACTAATCATCAGGTTGCGAATCAGTTCGGCATTGCGCGGAATGGTATAGCTCGGGATGGCGCGATGCAGGGCGTCTTCTACTGACCGTACAGAAGCCAATCCATGGACCAGCGTACAGACGCCGCAAATGCGCTGCGCAAAGGCCCAGGCGTCGCGTGGGTCACGGCCACGCAAGATGATCTCTATGCCGCGCACCATCGTGCCCGCAGAGTAAGCGTTGGTTATTTTTCCGTTAGCATCGGTTTGCGCCTCAATACGCAAATGCCCCTCGATTCGGGTCACCGGGTCAACGACGATGCGTTGCGAAGTATTCATAACGTTTTTCCCTCAGCGGAAAGAAATGACTCAAGAAGCTCATATTGCGCCGTACTTTCAGCATTGATTATGCCGTCACCATCGGCTGCCTCCTGGCACGTGCGCGCCAGGCGGGCTTGCATGGCAGCATTCCATGCGATGTTTTCACCAGCCGCTGGCACGCTCACGCAAAACTTGGCTGCAGTGGCTACGAAATGACCGGCTTGCAACGACCAGCTTGTGTCGTGGGAACACTCGCCAAAACTTCTGACCCTGACCTGGTGAGCCGCGTGTTCCGCAAGTAATAGTTCCGGCTCGGTGATATCCGCACGTTCAGCAGCGAGCAGCACCCCTTTAATTCGCGCGTCGTAACACAAATCCATCACCCGCCGCGTAAAGCTGACCGCCATTTTGCGCTGATGCGCCAGTAACAGACCGGCCAGAGCAACTTTGAAATCTTTGTCATTGTTGATGCTCATGATTCATTTCCCCTTTGCCTGCAGATGATCGGCGACCATTTCGGTCAGGCTAACCACCGGCAAATCCATTTTGTAATGCTCCAGGCCTTCTTCCAAAACGATGCGGCAATTGGCGCAGGCGGTCACCACCCGGTCGGCATTGACGATCTCGAACTGGGTTTTCTTGACCTTGAAAGCCTCCAGGCGGAGTTCTTCGCCTTCCTCAATAGCAGAGGCTCCGCCGCCGCCGCCACAACACCAATTCATGAAACCGGCATCAGGCATCTCGACAAAATTCTCCGATACCATCTTCATCAGCTTGCGCTGCGGCTCAATGACACCACCACGCCTCGCCAGCTGACAGGGATCATGGAAGGTCAATTTGTCTTTCTCGAAGCCTTCGGTCTTGAGTAGTCCCAACTCCTGAAATTCGCCCAAGACCTCAACGATGTGCTGAACCTTGAAAGTAAACGGCCGACCGATCAGATTGGCTCCTTCCCAGCGTAAAGCTGTATAGGCGTGCCCGCATTCCGGGCTGATTACCGTCTTGACCTTGAGCTTTTCAGCCCCTTCCACAATGCGTGACACGATGACTCTGGCCAAGTCGGAATTGCCAATCTGAATGCCGGCGTTGGTAGCTTCAAAGGCCGTGGAGCAAAGCGTCCAAGTCTTGCCAGCATGATCCATGATTTTGGCAATAGCACCCAGATATTCCGGGAAGTTCATGATCTCCATCGATGAGAGCATGACCATGTATTCTGCGCCTTCGACATCCATTGGAATCGGCAGGCCAAAGTCATTTTCCACATGCTTCATCTGCACCTTGACGGCGGGCAGCTTCACGCCCATGGGGCTCCCGATGGTCACGGTGCGGTTGACGGCTCCCACGAGACCTTCCGGGGCATTGCCCGAGGCAGACATGCCTTCGCGGAACTTCCGGATCATATAGCTGATATCGTTGCCCACCGGGCACACGGCTGAACAGCGTCCGCACAGGGTGCAGGAGTTATAGGCCAGTTCCTTCCACTCCTCCAGTTCGGCATCGTCGACGGGCTTGGACAAGCCGACCAGCTTCTTTATCCGGCCAGTCAGCGTGAACTCCTGCTCATAGAGGCGACGCATGGGTTTAACCTTGTTAATGGGCGTGTATTTGGGATCCCCGGTTTCGGTGTAAAACAGGCAGGCCTCGGCACACAGGCCGCAATTCACGCAGCTGTTGAAGTAACTGGCAATGGGTGCGTCGATCATTTCTTTCAGAACACGCACGCCTTTTTCTAGAGAGGCACTCATACTGCAACTCCTTTATGACCGTTCGCAGATCCGTTAAACCAGCGCGAGCCAAACGCCGTGAAGGCGTGGAACAATTTTGTGAAAGGAAGAAGAACCAGCAATAGTTCCACCGATAAAATATGCACGGTCAGCATGGTGGTGTAAGGAAGCAGCAAGTGCTGCACACTCAGCCAGCCGGTCAACAAGGGAATGAATGTCAAGGCCCATGTAAACCAGTCTTCAAAAGTGGAAAGATATTTTTTTACCGGGTTCTTGATGCGGTCGACCAGCAGCACCAGCATGGCGACCAGAGTGACAATAGTCGTCAGGTGAATAAATTGCGAAGGCAATCCCGGCCAGGACAAGCCTGTCAGACTTTTGAACAGTTCAATGTGGGGCGCGAACATAAAGACGACAACAGCCAATCCCACATGAAAAATGCCGCCCGCAATATAGGTTACCGGTGCTTTTGGCAACATTCCCGGCGCCGGCAGGTTACGCCGGAGAATCGTATGCCATCCTGATGCCCCTGCCGCTGCCCTCGGCGCCGACAAGTCTTTTTTACGGCCAAGGCTGTAAATCTCAAGCAATCGCCATAGCACCCCGGCCAGAAATAATCCAATCGCGATATTGAGACCTGTGCCCCGCACCCATGTCAACAATTGCATTTCGCTCATTTTGATTTCTCCAAGTCTTCCAGCGTGGTGGTTTCATGACCCGTCTTGGCGGCGCTTTTCTTGGTCCGGTTAATTGCAGCGGCCGCCAGACCCACCACGGCACCCGCGCCAAGCGCAACTGAGATCTTCTGCATTGGGTTCGCGGGGGCGGACAGGGCACGGTAAAAACCGCCGCCGTCCCAAAAATCCGGCTCGGAGCAACCCAGACAACCGTGACCTGACTCCACGGGCCAGGAGGTACCGGCATTCCATTTGATTGTGGCACAGGAGTTGTAGGTAACCGGCCCCTTGCAGCCCAACTCGAACAGACACCAGCCATTGCGAGCGCCTTCATCATCGAATGTTTTCGCAAACTTCCCTTGGTCGTAAAACGGACGGCGGTAGCAACGGTCGTGAATGGTTTCTCCATAAAACGATTTGGGGCGGCCGTGCTGATCGAGTTCGGGCAAAGTTCCAAAGGTCAGAAAGTGGGCCAGAACCCCGGTCATGACCACCGGAATTGGCGGACAACCCGGTATGTTGACAATCGGCTTGTCCTTGATGATGTCGGACACGGCCACCGCACCGGTTGGGTTGGGATGGGCCTTGGGCAGACCGCCGTACGCGGAACAGGAACCCATGGCAATGATGGCGGCTGCATCCTTGGCAACTTCCTTTAGTGTGTCAACATTAGATCGCCCGCCGATGCACGAGTAAGCCCCGTCCAGCCCCAATGGAATGGACCCGTCCACGATCACCAAATATTTTCCCGCATTGGCTTTCATTGCAGCATGTAAGGCTTCTTCTGCCTGATGGCCGGCTGCAGCCATCAAAGTTTCCTGATAATCAAGCGATATCGACTCAAAAATCAGACTCTCCAGCGTGGGCGAATGCGAACGAGTAATGGATTCAGTACACCCCGTGCATTCCTGAAACGGAAGCCAGATCACCGAGGGTCTTCTGGATGGCGCGGGCGTGGCCGCCAACGCTTTTTCCATCGCGTGCCCTGCCAGCGGTGGCAAGGCCATCATTGAGGCCAGCGTAGCGCAATATTTAGAGAAATTTCGCCGACTGATGCCGCGTCGGGCGAGTGATTCTATCAATGGTCCTTGCATGATTTATAGCCTCTTATAATCAAAGGATTGACCCAGAAAACAGCGCACTCACACAAACTCAACTTAAATCGAAAATCAGTTGTTGCAAACGTTCCAGACCGCCCCGCACATCGTCCTTATGCGCCTTCGCTAGTTCAGGCACCGGTGCAATTTCTATGAATGCTGAAAGCACCCCGCCCTTCGGGTTGTGGTGCATGACCCACCAGACACCCGGGAAACTGGTCTCTGTCAAGAAGGATTCACCGTCAGCATCCAATGTGATGACGATCTCCCCGGTACCGAGTTGTTCACGCAGCCACTCAAGGTCTGAGGCCGTTAGCGGCATAGCCAGCAGGTCAATCGCAGAAGTCTCGCCGGCATCTGCCAGGCGGCAGACTCTTGCGGAAATTTCTCGCAGTAATACGGGCGCATTGCCAGAAAGCCCTGCCGGAGGCTCGCCGGCAATCACCGCAACAACGGGAATGGCCTCAAGCTTCAAGTTGCCACCGCTTGACAAGATCGCGAATTGCCGCCGTAACGGCAGGTATAGCCGCAGCGACTGCGGCCGTGGGCTGTTCTCCCCAGTCCATGAACAGCGGTTGAATTGCGAACAATGCTCGCCTGGCTGGCCAATGACCCGCCAATAGAGCAATTGCCCGCAGGTCCGTCAAACCAACTTCATGGACAGTGGACTTGCGGTTGCCCAGCAAAAAAGCATCCATCCTGTCGCCCTCGAAGAACTGCCACGTACCCGGCGAAGCTTTAATATTGGCAGCATCCACGACAATCAATGCCTCTGCATCCGCGATGGGGCCGGCCAAGGTAAAAGAAAGCGTGCCCCCATCGAGCAACTCAACATTTTCGGGCAATGGTTCGCCCAATCCCAGCGCAGTCAGTACGTGAATTCCGACGCCTTCGTCACTAAGCAGTGTATTTCCAATACCAAGCACAAGTATTTTCATGACCGGAGTGATGTATTAAGACTAGTGATAGCTCAGTTAAGCCGGGAAGATCATCATCAGGTTGGGCGCCATGCTTTCCGAAGGGAAGTGCCGCCCACAGAGAAAGAGCTGCTGCTCAGGCAT
>Ga0105048_10005975_pt1 | contig 19629 bp, 20 predicted proteins | sample MAT05_FD_78382 | JGI IMG/M metagenome (GOLD analysis project Ga0105048, IMG submission 78382) | Freshwater microbial communities from Lake Fryxell liftoff mats and glacier meltwater in Antarctica - MAT-05 | ecosystem: Environmental > Aquatic > Freshwater > Ice > Liftoff microbial mat | place... | reverse complement strand
GGCGAGCCCGCGACGCCGGACGCGCCAGCGCTCACGCTGCGCATCGTCGTGCTGCGCGCCGATAGCGACGGCGTCGTCCGCAGCGAGGCCATCGAGCGCACCGCACCGCCAGCCGGCGGCGAGACGTTCGTCACCGGCCTGCCCGCCGATGCGACGCTGTTCGCGGCCGTGGGCGTGCGCCGCGGAGAGCGCTTCGTCGCGATCACGCACGCGGCCGCGGCGTACACACCGCCCGCTGCGCCAGCCGAACTCCCCGCGCTCGCGTTTGCGCCGGCGCCGCCTGCGCCGGGCTCGCCGCTCGACGACTCGCCACCCGTTCCGCCGACCGCCACGCTCATCAGCGCGCCCGCGGCCGTCGCGGTGCTGCTGCAGGCCGAGGCGCTGCGCCAGCCGACGCCGTGGCCGCACTCGTCGGACCTCGATTACTGAGCGCTGCGCGGCTTGCTCTGCGCGCGGCTGAACTGCGCTGCGCGGCTTGCGCTGCGCGCGGCTGGATTGCGCTGCGCGGCTTGCGCTGCGCGCGGCTGGATTGCGCTGCGCGCGGCTTTGCGCTGCGCGCGGCTTGTTCTCCGGTTTGCGGCTGGGTCGCGTGACTGCACTCGCCGGGCGGCGGTGTGAGGCACCCCCAACCCCCTTGGAAAGGGGGCTTTCGGAACGGCGATGCGCGTGGCGGGATGGGGCTGCGCGGGGAGGAACGGAAGGGCAAACAAAAAACAAAAGGGCGGGCGGAGGGCGGCGCTGCGCGGGCTTGCGCTGCGCGAGTTGAGGCGGTCTCGATGTATTCGTGAGGGCAGCGAGACCTTGGGTCGCCGGAGGGTTCGCAACTGCCTGCAGGGTGGTTCGATGACGGCCCCGCGATGACACCCACCGCGACGTTGCGCGACCCGCAGAACTCGTTGCCGCGCTCGCCCGGCGGCGGCGCGAAGCGTGTCGCTGCTTTCTTCTGCGTCATGTGGAGCGCGGCTCTCGGAGCCTGTGCGATGAGCCACGGGTGGATGCCCGCCGTCGTGCTCGGCGCGTCCGTCTCGCGCGCGCAGACGGGCATGGCGAGCGGCTCGAGCGGCGGGTGGAACGTGCGCGGCGATGTCGCCGTCGCGTGGCTGCCGACGCCGCCCGAATCGCACGCGTTGATGCGAAGACGGCCCGCGTCTGCGCCCATGCGCGGAGCGCCGTGCGCGTCTCCGACGCTCTGTCTCTGGGAGCGCGATGCGCGCGCCCGGGTGCTGAAACAGCTCGTTGCCGAGGAGACCGCCCCATGAACACCGTTGCCCGTTCCATTCCATCGTCCGTCGTCGTCGTCGCCTGCATCGCCGTGCTCGCGGGCGCCCTCGCCGCGCCTGCGCGCGCCCAAGAGCCGCCACCGCCGCCGCAGCCTCGCGCGGTGCGCCCGCCAAGCCGCGCGGAGATCGCCGCAGCGCTCGCGCACTATCGCCACGAGCCGAGCGTCGATCGCGTCGTCGCCGCTGCGCTGCGCGTCGCCGACGTCCTACCGGAGCGCGCCCGTGACGCAGCCCATCGCGCGCGACTCTCCGGCTGGCTGCCGACGGCGCGCGTCGGCGTTCGTCGCGGGACCGGGCGCGATCTGGCGCTGCAGAGCACCGACTTGCTCGACCGCACCAACGTCTCCACCGGTGACACGCTGGCCGTCGACGGCGCGCTCGTCTTCCGCTTCGATCGGCTGGTGTTCGCCCGCGAAGAGGTCGCCCTGCTGCGCGAAGAGCGCGCGCTCGCCGAGGAGCGCGACTCGCTGATGCGTGACGTCGTCCACCTCTACTTCGAGCGCCGTCGACTGCAGCTCGAGCGTGATCTGCTCGGCCAAGCCGACACCGAACACGCGGTGCGCATCGCCGAGGCGACGGCGCTGCTCGACGCCTTCACGCGCGGCACCTTCTCCCGCGCGATCGGTGCGCGCCGCGAGCGCGCCTACACCGAATGAGCCGCGCGTGAAGAGCGCGGAGATCGACGTGCGCGGGCGCGGGCGGTCAGCCGAGCTCGACCACGCGCAGCGGTGCGGACGCCGGCCGCCGCCACAGCGCGATACCCGCGACGAACAGTGCGCCAAACACCAGCGCCACCGAGGCGCGCGACGCCATCGTCTCGATTGCAGTGGAAGGCGGCGCAAGCACCAGTGCGAGCGCCGCGAGCGCGACAGCGGCGCCGACGGTCGCGACGCCCGGTAGCGAGACTGGACCAAGCGCGCGTAGCCGCGACGTCGCGAGCGACAAGAGCAGCGCGCACGCTGCGACGATCGCCGCACCGAGCGCGTGAGCGGCGCCCGCAGGCGTACTCGACGCGCCACCGAACGCGACCAATGCGACGAGCGCGATCGCCAGCGCGCGACGCACCAGCTCGGCGTCGATCGAAGCGCGCACTTCTGTCACCGCGCTCGCCACGCGGGCGTCCGCGACACCGTTCGCTGCACGCGCGTCGCTGAAGCAGGCGACGCGCAGCCAGAGGAGCGCGGCGGCGAGCGGCACCGGACCGGCGAGCGCGCCGAGCGTCAGCGGCGCGAGCGACTGCGCTGCTGCGAGCTGCGCGAAGCGCGTCGTGCCCGCGTCGACGAGGATCGCCGCGAGCGCGCTGCCCGCGGTGAGCTCGAGCGCCAGCGCGCGACCGATCCGCGCTCCGCGATCGAGCCGAGCACCGCGCGCCGCTGCGACAATTCGCAGCGCGAATAGCGCGCCGAAAATGGAAACGGCGTCGATCGCGCTCGGCGGGTGCGGCACGGCCGCGAGCGCCCCGGCGAGCAGCGCCGCGAGCAGCGCGCCGACGAGGTCACGCCGTGTCGTGCCGTTCCGCGCCGCCGCAGCGAGCTGCCGCTGTGCCGCGCCGACGAGCCGCGCAGTCGGTGCGACGCGCTGCAGCGCGAAGAGCCAAAACAGCGCGATCAGCGCCGCGGCCCACGACCACTCCGGATCGGGCGCACCGCCGAGCCCGCGCAGCGTGAGCGTCAGCGCGAGCGGCGCCGACTCCCCTGCGCGCCGCACGCGGACGCTCAGCAAACGCGCAGCGCGCGGCGGCGCGAGATCGCCGAGCGAGCCGACAATCACCCCTTCGCTCTCGACGATCACGTCGCCGGCGCGGAGACCCGCCGCAGCGCCGCGCCCGCTCGCGTCGATACGCTCGAGTCGTACTCCGTCGGTGTCCGCTTCGTACGCGGGGCGTGCGCCGAGAAACGCGAGCAGCCTGTGGGCGTCACGCGTGTGCACCAGCTCCGTCGACAGCCGCGCGGCCGTCGGCGCGACGAACAGCACGACGACCTCATCGCTCGCGCCCGAGACCGGCTCCGCGCCTGGCATCGCTGCTGCGAACGCGATCTCGACGCGCCCGCGAAACGTGCCGCCACCACCGAGCTGCGCGAAGAGCGCGTCACCCGCCCGCGCCTCGATGCGCTCCGGCGATACGGCACGCGCGTCGAGCACGAGCGCGACGGGACGCGGACTCTCTGCCGCCCGCCTCACCACACCGTCGAGCCGCACGCGCGCGCTGCGCCCCGAAGGAAAGCCCGAGCCCGAGACGCGCAGCAGCTCGCCACACTCGATCCGCGCGGGCCCCACGCCGCTCACCTCGAGCAGCCGCACCGATGGCGTACGCGCGCAGCCCGTCGCGATCAGCAACATCGCGAGCCCCACGGTCGAGAGCCCGTCCCTACGCCACGAAGAGCGCCGACGTGAGCGATGGGAGCCGCCGACGGCAGCGGAACGAAGGGGCGGAGACACGATTGCATGCCGACCTTCACCGTCAGCGTCGCGCGGGTCAATTTTCACGCCATCGCCATCGCCATCGCCATCGCCACCGCCGGCGCTGCGCGACCCGACTCGAGACTCCGAGCGTTGACAGCCCCGCCCTGCAGTGCTAACCCGCCGCTCTTCGTTTGGGGTCCTAGCTCAGTTGGGAGAGCGTCTCGATGGCATCGAGAAGGTCAGGGGTTCGATTCCCCTGGACTCCACTAAAAACCGTAGTGATAACGAGTGGTTGAACCCTCTCACATCGCCTGCGTGCTTCGCTGCGTGCTCGAAGATAGTGGGTGGCGTCTCAGGACGCACGGTCGCTGCGAGGTCCAGGCGCAGCAGCTTTCCCTCTCGGCGGCCGAGCCGGAGCGCGCTCACTGCAGAGCACAAGGCCTCCCAGCCGAAGTACGTGTAGCCGTCGATCTGCGTGCCCTTCGCGTTGTGTGTCACGCGCTCGACGAGGTCCACAGGCGCTCCGTCAGTGCGAGCGAGCGTGATGAACGCGCGGCGAAGGCTGTGCGCGTCGCGCACCCCGGCACCAGCACGCGTCTCGATGCCGATCAACGTTGCGTGCCGATGCACGGCCTTTGCGCCTGCCGCCGTGCTGAGCATCGTCGCGTCCGCGCGCGGCACCACAAAATCCTCCGACCGCGGCGAGCGGCAGACAAGCTGCTCCCATCCGTCGCGACGCCAGTCTGACAGAATCCGCCACAGCTCCGGGTGAATCGGCACGTCCCGCGGCGAGCCGGTCTTGAGGGGCTTGCGATCCCATTGCGTACGCAATACCCACCGGCGCAGAGGACGAGCGGCCTTATCTAGGTCGGCCCATCGCATGCCGCAAATCTCCCCGAGACGCGCGCCGGTGAACGCGCCGATCGCGTAGAGCACCCGACGGTCGAGCGGGACCCGCTCATCGGAGATAAGTCGCTCGCACTCATCGCGCGAGAAAGCCGCCACGTGACGAACGCGCACGTTGTCGGGCAGCACGCCACGCGGCAGCGCCTTGGCGGGGTTGTCGGCGATGATCTCGTCGAAGCGCGCTCGCTCGAGCATCGCCGACAACACGCCATGCGTGTTTCGCACGCTCTTGGGTGACAAGGTCTTCGCCGCACGCATTGTACGAACCCACGCCGCTACGTCGCGCGGCCGAAGGGCAGCGAGTTGCATCGCGCCGAGGTACGGAACCACGTGGTCAGCCAAGATCCGCCCCTCGCGCACGGCTGTCCGCACGCCCTCCGCGGCGCGACGCTCAGCCCAGTTCGCTGCGTACTCGGCGACTGTGCGAGCCGCGCCGACCGCGTAGACCCCATCACCGACCGCGCGCATCCGCCGGCGCCGCAACGCGACCGCGTCTGCGATCGACGTTCCGGCGGCCTCGCGCACCGTGCGCCCGCTCGCGTCGCGAAAGCGGATCGCGTAAGTCGAGTGGCCTGACGCGTGACGCCTCTCGTAGACGCCCTCCGGGAGCGAACTCGTCCGGGGGCGAGGCATCAGCGCCGTCCTTTCTTCGGGAGCTGCAGCGCGAGATGCGCCTCGAGATCGCGCAGCCGATAGCGCGCTTGCCGCCCAACTTTCGCGGCTGGGAGCTCGCCGCGAGCGGCCATGCGCGCGAGCGTCCTCGGGTGCAGTCCCAGCCACGCAGCGGCAGCGTCCGCGTCTAGCCATTCCGGCGCGGCGGTCGGTGCGTCGGGTTGTCGACGGGCGAGCTCATCGGCGACGATCGCGCGGATATCGGCGAGCGTCGCGTCGCTGAGCTGCGTGCGTGACTCCGCCGCGATTGAGCGCGGCGAGCGAGTCCGCTCCGGACTACTTCGGCGCGGGGAAGAACGCCTCCGGCGAGTAGCATTGGTGGTGGCGAAGGTCGTGCTGGGCAGCATGAAGACCGTCCAGGACACCGAGGGGCTCGTGTATCAGATCTTCATGCAGGTGACGGCGTGACGGAGATGCTCATCTTCTGGGCGCAAGCGCTCGACAACGCCTCGCCGGATCACATCGACATGAGGGGCGAGGAGTTGTCGCCGGACGACACGCTTCGCAGGCAGGAGGCCGTTTCGCTCGTCTCCGGCGTGGTCAAGGCCGGCTCCCGAATCTTCGACCAGCGAGGCGTTCAGCTCACCGAGGACGGGCGGCACTTCGTTGTCGAGGTTCCATCGGCGGAACGCGATCGGGCTGGTCGCACTGCGCCGGTCGTCTGCTACGGGGAGTACGACTCGACCGTCGGCGATGCCCTCGGTGCGTCGGTCGCCGTTGGGCTTGATGACTTCGCGAAGCGTATCGGACGGAACATTCTCCCCGAGCACTTCGAACTCGCCCGCGAATCGTTCGCGGAATTAAAAAAAGTCCTCGACGAGGAAGCTCGAGCGCGTGGTCGCGATCGGAGCGGCAGCGCTCGTCCTGCTGGCACTGGTGTACTGGCTGGTCTCAAGGGTTTGGTAGCGAAGGTGAAGGGCGCGGTTCAGTCGCCGCCCGTCGCAGCGGTCTCCACGGCTGCACGACCGTCGGCTCGCGAAGGCAGCGCGGAGGAGTTCAAGTCGATGGCAACAGGTTCATTCCCGTCTGATCCGAGCAGTCGCAAATGCCATCGCGACGACGACTGCGACGACGACTACGGCCGCCGCTCGCTGCACGCCATCGTCCTTGATCAGGCCGCCGAAGAATCCGTTCTTGTCGTCGTCGCTCTCGTTCGTGTTCATCACAATGTTTTTTCGCCATCACGAAGACGCGGCCAGCGCCCGCTTCCTCGACCTCATGCGGGCACCCCTGCTTCTTGCCGGCGGAAGCGACTATGGAGTCTCGAAGCTCGGCGGCCCGTGGCTCCTAAACACGACGATCGGCCGCGGTGGTCATCGAAGCGCGCCGCCTTGCGTTCGGGCGCCGCTCACGAGGGATCGTGCTCGAGCAGATGGATGAGCGTCGCGACGGTCTCGTCGATCGAAGCGCCCGTGCCCTCGAGCTGGTGGACCACGCGGCCGTCGGGGCCGAGCACGGTGTAGAGAGCAGCATGCGCGAAGTCGCCGCTGGGTAGCGCGCGGTAGGTCATGCCGATCGTGGACGCGACAGTGCGAATCGACGACGCGTCTCCGGTCACGAGGCGCCACCGCGCCGGCATCGAGCGCTCGGCCGCGACCGCGAGCAACCGCGGGGCGGTGTCGTGCTCGGGGTCGATGGTGATCAACACGACGTTGATGCCCTCGCGCAGCGCGGGAGGCACGGCCGCCTCGATGCGTTTCACATCGGTCACGATGAGCGGGCACATGGTGGTGCAGCCGCTGTAGAAGAAGGTCAGCAGCGTGGGCTTGCCCGCGAGCGAGGCGAGCGCGAACGGCGCGCCCGTCTGATCGACGAGGGTGAGGTCTGCGTCGAGGTTCCAGAGCGAACGGCCATCGGGTGACGCCGGCGCAGCGGCCGGGTGCGCATGCTCGGCGTGCTCGGCGTGGGCAGCGTGCTCGGCGTGGGCAGCGTGCTCGGCGTGGGCAGCGTGCTCGGCGGGGTTTGCCGGCGCCGCTGGAGTAGCGGGCATCTCATGCGGAGCGTGCGGCGCGTCGTCGTGTGTAGTGCCGCATGCCGCGAGCGACAGGAGGAGGAGAATAGAGAAGCGGGTCATCATCGTCGTCCCTTCGGGATATCGGACGCGCAGCGGAAGCCGAGCGTCGGCAAAGTGAAAGCGGCGCGAAGGCTCGAGCGAAAGGCGTAGCGCATGAAGATCGCATAGGCGGTCGAGTCGCCGCCCGAGAGCGCACCCGCGCCGCAGACCAGCTGCGCATTGCGCCCGCCGCGCTCGCGATCGTCGGAGGCCACCATCGAAGCGCCGAAATCTTCGACCCACTCCCAGATGAGCCCGTGAAGATCGCGCACTCCCCAGACGTTCGGCTGGCCACTGCCGGATGCGCGCGCTGGACCGCCGTGAGGACGTGCGTACCAGTTGAGGAGCTGCCGCGCGTACGCAGGATCGCGCGCGGCGTCGGCACGTCGTGCATCGGCGCGTGCGGCCCACTCCCACTCGGCCTCGGTTGGAAGCCTGCGGCCACGCGACCGGCAATACGCGCGCGCGGCGTGCCAGGACACCTCGGTCACCGGCAGGGACGACGCCTCGGCGCCAGGGTCGAGCGGCCCGGCCCAGCTCGCGAGGTAGTGAGTCTCCGCCAACACTTCAGGCACGTTGCCGCGCTGCCAGCGAGGCGTCGCGGTCACGAACGCGAGAAACTGTGCGCGCGTGACCGGCCGGTCTTCGAGATGGAACGCGGCGACGCGGACACGCGGCTCGCCCTCGCTTGGCCGCGCTCGTGCGAGGAAGTCGGCGTAGACGCCGCGACCCACCCGACGCAGCGGCGAAGGCCGCGAAGCGTCGTCGGCGTGCGCCGTCGTCATCGCAAAGGCGACAACCCCCGCGAAAAACAGCGCCCCGACGATCGACTTACGCATGTTTTTTACTTACGCATGCTCAGGGATGAGCGCCAGGAGTGGGGGTACGCTGCAGCGACGCGCGCACGGCGGCGACCTCCTCGTCGCGGATGGCGTCTCCGTTGTTGCCGAAGTGCGAGCGCACGTAGGTGAGCACGTCCGCGACCTCGTGGTCGGTGAGGTTCGCGAGCGGCGGCATGGCCCCGTTGAAGCGGCGGCCATTGACGTCGATCGGTCCGGCGAGGCCGGCGAGGATGATGTGGATGGAGCGCGTGCGGTCGGCCATCAGGTAGTCCGAGCTAGCGAGCGGCGGGAACAGGTCGGCGAGGCCGGCGGCATTGCGCTGGTGGCAAGTCGCGCAGGTGCCGATGAACGTCGATTCGCCGGCCGCGGACCGTCCGCCGTCGCCCGCGCCGCGCGCGGCGAGCGCCGCGGGGCCTTGCCCACCGAGATAGACCTCGTCGACCTCGCGCCCAGTGTAGATGCCCGGCGCCGGATCGCCATCGACGCGCAGCATGCCGACTGCGCCCTTGTTGAACGCGCGGAGCAGCGCGTGATCGACGATGATGTACGTGCCGGGGACTTCGACAGCGAAGTCGACGATCGCCGCGCCGCCTGGCGGCACGGAAGTCGTTTGCACATCGTGCGAGACGACACTGCCTCCCTCCGCCCAGACGCTGTCGAAGATCTCGCCGATGACGTGAAGCGAGCTGGTGAGGTTCGGGCCGCCGTTGCCGGCGAAAAGGCGCACCTTATCGCCGACATTGGCCGTGAGCGCATGCTCGCCGACGAGCGCGCCATCACGCCCGTTGAAGAGAACGTACGAGGGATTCTCGTCGATCGCGCGCCGCAGGTCGAAAGGCTGCAGGCCCGGCTCGCGGTAGTTGCCAGTCGTGTAGAAGTCGCCCTGTACGACGTAGTACTCCTTGTCGACGGGTGGATATCCCTCGTCCGGCTCGACGACGATCAATCCGTACATGCCATTGGCGACATGCATGCCGACCGGCGCTGTCGCGCAGTGATAGATGAAGACACCTGCGTTGAGGGCCTGGAACGAGAACTGCGTCTGGTGGCCCGGCGCGGTGAAGGTGCTGGTTGCGCCTCCGCCCGGCCCAGTCACCGCGTGCAGATCGATGTTGTGAGGCATCGTGTTCTCGGGGTGATTCATCAGGTGCAGCTCGACCCAGTCACCACGCCGCACCCGCACCATCGGTCCAGGCACGGTGCCGCCGAAGGTCCAGAACATGTAGCGCGAGCCATCGGCGATCTCGCGCTCGACCTCACGCACTTCGAGGTGAACGACCACCTTCGCGGGCGCCGAGCGGCCAGTCGCCGGTGCGGCGGCGGGCGGCACACCGAGCTGCGCCTCGATCACCGGGAGCGTCGCTTGATCGACCCGCGCGACGGGCGCTGGTCGGGTGGGGACGGTCGGGGCAGTGGGAGCGTCTCCAGGAGCCCCCGGCGCGGGCTGGCCACACGCGCCTAGGAAACACAGCGTCGCGGCCGCTGCGAGAGCGGCCGCCTTCTTGGGGAACGAGTCATGGTTCATGGACACCTCCGCTGCGGCGCACGTACTCGCCCTCGCGAAGATGGCGATGATCCTCGTCATGCGCTGCGTCAGAAGGCCGCGGACGGCTGCGTCCCGCCCGAGAGGCGCCGCGACGCATTTCCGAGCGCACTCCTAGTCGGCGATTCGGCGCGCGATGCGCGCGTAGATCAAGGCGGCCGCGAAGAGTGCGAGGGCGACTGCGCTCGCGATCCCGCCGACACGACGGAGGAGCGCCTCCGCGAACAGGTCGCCAGCGACGCGCGCTGCGAGGCTGAGGTGGAGCACCGCGAGTGGCACGTAGAGCACGCGGCTGAAGGGGACGTCGATGCGGGCGACCGCCGGCAAGATGATCGGCGCGTGGGCGAAGACCATCGAGAGCACGTAGCCGACGAACACGCAGTGCAGCGCTGCGTCGTAGAGCGGACCAGCGGGTGGTAGCCCGTTCAACACGAGGAGCACGCCAGCCACGAGGAGCCATGCGGCGCCGAGCAGCACGCCGATGGCAGCGAAGCGCGGCAGGCCATGGCGGCGCAGCATGCGTCGCGCGAGATCGAAGCGCAGCTGCCACGCGGCGACGAGCGCCATCGCGACGCCGAGCGCGCGCGGCGCAGGCGCGAAACCGAGCGCGCATGCGAGTAGCGCGAGGAGCGACGCGAGCACCACGAGCGCGACGCGCGCCCAGCGCGGCGTCGGCGCGAGGCGCGACAGCTCGAGCCGCTCCGCGACGATGGTGAGCACGAAGAAGGCGAGCCACGCCGTTACCACCTGGAACAACGGGCGGCCGAGCGCCCACGCGACGTCGCCGAGGAAGAGGGCCGCGGAGCCGAGGAGCATCAGCCAGGTGAACGCGGCCGCCTGTCTCCTCACGATCGCGGCGTTGAGGCCCGCGAGCGCGAGCGCGGAGGCCGTCGCGGCCCACGGCGCCCATGGAGCGCCCGCGAGCATCGCGACCGCGGCGGCTGCGCCGATGCCTGGGGCGACGAGCGCCCAGCCGCGACCGAGGGCCACCGCGCGCTCGAGCGCGATGACCGTGCCGAACGCGCCGAGCACGAGCAGCGGGCCGTGATCGAGCGCGTACGCCGGTCCCCACGCGAAGACGACGCCGAGACGCGCGAGACCGGCGAAGACGCCGGTGAGCAGCGTCGTCGCGACGACGAGGAGCAGCCCGCGGCGCAGGACGAGCTCGCGACGGGTGCGCGCCGCGCTCGCGTCCCGCGCGGCCGCAGCGTCGATCACAGACTCCATCCGAGGGCTTCCCTCGCGGAGGGCGACATCCGCGCGGGGGTCCACGGCGGCTCCCACACGAGCTCGACGTCCACGTCCTCGACGCCCGCGACGGCGCGGACTCTCTCTTCCGCGTCGCGCATGATCTGCTCGCCGAGCGGGCATGCGGGCGTCGTCATCGTGAGCCGCACGTGCACGCGGCCAGCCTCGACGTCGACGCCGTACACGAGCCCGAGCTCCACCACGTTCATGCCGAGCTCGGGGTCGATCACCTCCGCCAGCGTCTCGAGGACGCGCGCGTGAAGCGCCTTCGATCCCGAGCCCGCGTCGCTCACGGGCGGAACTCGCGGTGGCGCTCCGTCGGTCATCTACGACTCACGCGACTGCGAAGCGCGGCTTGAGAACGTGGTTCTCGAGGTGCACGTGCGTGAATACATCGCCCTCGACCTGCTCGAGTTCCGCGAAGAGAGTGCGGTAGCTGTTGCATGCCCAGCTGGGCAGCGCGAAGTCGTCGCTCGCCGCGCGAACGCGCTCGAGGAGCGTCGCGACGGCGAGGTGCTCGTCCACCATCGACCTGAAGTGTACGGCGGCCGCCGCGAGATCCGGCTCCTTCGCAGTGAGCGCCGGAAACACCGAGTTCTCCTCCTCGTCGAGGTGCGGCACGAGCGTCGCCGCGAGATCCCCGACGGCAGCCTGCAGGTCGCGCAGCTTCGGATTGTGCTCGCCGTGTACCCGGCTCACTTTTGCCGCGAGCGTCTGCACGAACGGCAGCGCCTTGCGCAGATACTCGTGGTGTTTGTCGACGATGTGCGCGACGAGCCCGGGCGTCGTCAGCGCGCGCGGATCTTCCTTCGGGTCGCCGTGCCGCTCGGCGATCGCGCGGGAGAGCTCGTCGAGAAGAGCGTCGACGTCGACGCGCTTGGCCGTTGCGGCGGCCTCGATGCTGAGGTCTCCGCGGCAGCAGAAGTCGATGCGGTGGCGCTGAAAGATCTGGGCGCACTCCGAGTGTTCGAGGACGACGTTTGCGATGGTCTGCTGGCGATCGAGCATGGGTTTCTCCATCACGCAGCTCTCAGCACGGCACGGGCCATGCGCCTTGCACCGCCGCTCACGCCCGTTCTGGCGCGGGTTCGCCGTGGCGTCGTTCGATTTGTTCCACGAGATGTTCCATTATGTGACGGATGGAACATGTCGCGTGTGAGGACCTATGCCGCGTCTGCGGCCTCGTGCCGCTGGCGCCGCGCATGAAGGGGGCGACGCGCGTCATCGCGCGGAGTGACGCGATGCAGACGCTGCTCAAGCGCGCTGCGCGCTTCGCGGCGACGAGCGCACCTGTCGCGGTCCTCGGCGAGACGGGCACGGGCAAGGAGGTCGTCGCGCGGGTCCTACACGCGAACTCGTTGCGCGCGAAGCGGTCGTTCGTCGCCGTGAACGTCGCCGCGCTCCCCGCCGAGCTGCTCGAGTCGGAGCTGTTCGGCCACGGCAAGGGGGCGTTCACGGGGGCGGGCACGGCGCGGAGGGGCCTGTTCGAGGCGGCCGACGAGGGCACGCTCTTTCTCGACGAGATCGGCGAGATGCCGCTGCCTCTGCAGGCGAAGCTGCTACGCGTGCTGCAAGACGGCGAGCTGCGGCGCGTCGGCGAGAGCAAGTCGTTCGCGGTCGACGTGCGCGTGCTCTGCGCGACCCACCGCGACCTGGCGCTGCGCGTACGCGAGGGCACGTTTCGCGAGGACCTCTTCTACCGGCTCAAGGTGCTCACGCTCGAGATGCCGCCGCTGCGCGCGCGTCACGACGACATCCTCCCGCTCGCGTGTCACTTCCTCGCGGAGGAGAAGACGCTGGCGCGCACCTTCACGACCGCCGCCAAGAAGCGGCTCCTCGGCTACGCGTGGCCGGGCAACGTTCGCGAGCTGCAGAACGCCGTCAAGCACGGCGCCGCGCTCGCGACCGGAGCCGAGGTCGGCGACGACGATTTGCCCGACGAGCTGAGGCGGGCCGCCGCCGCGCCGGCGCCGATGGTGGCCGCCATCCAGGCCCCCGAGGCGCTCGGGACGCTCGCTCAGATCGAGCGCGCACACATCCTGCGCGTGCTCGACGCATGCGCGGGCTCGCAGTCCGAGGCGGCGCGCGTCCTCGGCGTCGCGCGCAACACGCTCTGGCGCAAGTTGCGCGCGTACGCGTGAGCGCAGCACGGCACGTGCGGGAGGTCTCTTCATGAACGGACTCGCCCAAGAGCAGCGGCGCGGCGTGGCACCACGCCCGCAACTCGGCGTGCTCTTCGGCTGTCGAACGAGGGTCGGCATACTGTGGCGCGACGAGCTGGAGAGCTACTCATGATCTGCGGGCTCTCACCGAGGGTCGACGACGTCGAGCACCTCGCGCGCGCGCTCGTCGAGCGCGAAGGCACCTGGACGGGTGACGACGGTGCCGCGCTCGGGGAGCGCTTCGACGCTGAGCTCGAGCCCCATTTCTGTACCGAGGACGAGCTCCTGCTGCCGGCGCTTCGACTCGCCGGAGCGGCGGCGCTCGCCGCGCGCACGGCCGACGATCACGCGTTCCTGCGCGGCCAGGTCGAGCTGGCGCGCGTGGGCGACGGTGACGCCGTGCGCGCGTTCGCGGCGCGCTTGGCAGAGCACGTGCGCTTCGAGGAGCGCGAGCTCTTCCCGGCGTGCGAGGCGCTCGTGCCAGACGGCGTGCTCGACGAGGTCGCGCGGCGCGCGCCGCCGCACCGCTGAGCGCTGCTCGAAGTGACAGCGCCCGTTTCGTGAGTGGAGCGAGACGCTCAGCCGGGGCGCCCATCCGCTCGAGGGCGTGTGAGCACCGGCGCGTAGGCTGCCACGAAGAGTGCGAAACCTGACGCCCAGAGCACGCCGCCCGCGATGATCGCGTGCGTGTAGCCCCTCGCGGAGACGAGCGGACCAAAGACGCGGAGCGCGGCCCCGAGCGTCACGAGGGTGTACGCGACGACGGTGAGCTTGGAGGCCTGGAGCGGCCGCCCGGTGTGCCCGAGCGACGAGCGGCTCATCACGCCGAGAATCATCGTGCCGACCGCGCCGGAGGTCAGCGCGTGCAGCGCGGAGGTCCCGGCGGCCACGTCGGCGAGCCCCGAGAGGGCCATCAGCGCCATGGCTACGATGAGCCAGGTGTGGCCGACGTGCAGAATCCACACGAGCGGGTCCCGCCAGCTGCGCAGGCCGCCCCAGCGCGCGCTGCGTGCCACCAGTACGACGCCGGTGAACGCGGCGAGCGAGCCGCGCAGCGCCGCCGGCGCCGCAAGGAAGTCACAGAAGCCCACCGCGAGCACGCCAAAGATCGTCGCGAGCTCGAGGGAGAGCGGCGCCGTCACCTCCGGGGGGCTCTCGCCAGGCTTGGCGCGCAGCCGCAGATAGTTTCGAGTGAACGCGGGGACGATGCGACCGCTGACGATTGTCACCATCACGACGAGCACCCACACGCCGACACGCGGCGCCGCGAGAGACGCCGGCAGCACCGCGCCGAGCGCCTGCGCGTGCATGAGCGCGCTCGCGGTGAAGAGCACGCCGAGCATCCCGAAGAACGCATAGTTGCGCCGATTGCGCGCGCGGGCGACGGGCTGCAGCGTCAGCCAGGCGAGGATGGGCAGGTGCACGAGGTCGAGCGCGGCGACCAGGGGAGCCGGCAACCACGCAGACGTCCACATCGCGGCGCGCCCGATGGCCCAGCTGCCAACGAGGAGCCCGAGCGCCGGCCCGCGGACGGCCTTGCTGTTCGTCCACGCGGGCACGGCAGTCAGCAAGAAGCCGGCGACTGCGGCCCCGCCGAAACCGAAGACCATCTCGTGCGCGTGCCACGCCGACTGCGGCCAGCTCGTTGGGAGCTGCCAGATCCCGGCATAGGCGAGCAGCCAGGCGACGAGACCGGCCGTCGCGTACGCGCCAGAGAGCAAGAAGAACGGGCGGAAGCCGTACTCGAGATACCAGCGGAAGCCAGCGGCGCTCGCGGCGGGAGGCTGCGACTTACTCGAGAGCTGAACGAGTGGGGTCACGCAACGGCACGTACGCGCGGTTGGGCTCTCTGGTCGTGCGCGCCCGCACGGCCTCGTGGTCCTGCACCGGCTCGAGCCGCACGGTCTGGCGCCGCTCGCCGCAGGCTAGACGATGACGATGAGCACGAGGACGAGCACAGCGATCAAGGCCGCGAAGCCAAGCGCGTGCAGGCGCGCGGCGCTGCGCAGCTCCATGTACTCGGCACCGACGAGCAGCGCTTTCGTTCCGGCGAGGGCGAGCGCCACGCGGAGCTCGCCCGTGAGGACGGCGCCGAGCGCGAGCGCGAGTAGCGCGAGATAGACGACGGCGCGCATCTCAGATTTTTAGGAAGAAGAGGGGAAAGAGGAAGAACCAAGCAATGTCGCACATGTGCCAGAAGAGCGCGGTTCCCGCGATCGCCGTCTCTTCGTCTTCAAAGCTCGTTTTCCCGACGCGCCGCGCGACGGACGCGAGCAGGCCGAGCCCGACCAAGACGTGCGCGAAGTGAAAGCCTGTCGCGAGCACGTAAGCGTCCCAGAAGTCGTTGACGCCGAGCCCGTGCCCGGCGCGCGCTTTGCTGACGTAGTCGATGACCTTCAGCACGACGAAGCCGAGCCCCGTAGCGATCGCCGCGCCGTAGAAGCGCCGCGCGCGGACGAACGCTCGTGTACGACAGGCATGCACCGCCTCGGCGGCTAGCCAGCCGCTCGTGACGAGCGCCGCTGTGAGACCGAGGCCCATCCACGGATTGAGCGCCGCTTGTCCGGCGCTAAACAGCGCTGGCTCACTGCGACGCAAGAGCGCGATGAAGACGAAGGCGATGCCGAAGGCCCCGAGCTCGAGCGCGACGACGATCCACATCAGCGTGCCGCCCGGCGGATCGAGCAGCGCGCGACGCGCAACAGGCGAGGACTCGGTGGACCCGGATGTGCGGACCGGCATGGGTGCGGAAGGGGGCACGGGAGGCAGAGGAGCGGGCACCCTGGCGCTCGGTTGGGCCCGCCGCAAGTGGGCGCCATGAGCGAGATCATCGGCGCGTGGTGCTCCAGATCCGTGAGCTTTCGTATTTCAGCAATGCAACGGGGGCCGCCGCGGTCAGCGCGCCCCTTGCTCTCCACGCTCCCGTGGATACGTGCGCGCCGTGAAGACCGACGCTGAACTGTTCTACACCCCCGGAAAGCCCAATCGCGGTCCGGAATACATCACATCCGAGCACCCGGCGAGCGAGCGCTACAGCAAGCCCTCCAAGCTGCTGGAGAACCCCGACGCCATCATCATCGGCACCGGCATCGGCGCGCTCTCGCTCGCGAGCACCCTCGCCCAGAAGCGCGGCATGAAGATCCTCTTGCTCGAGCAGGAGAAGGTGCCGGGCGGCGGGACGCGCTGTCACGAGATCGAGGGCTTCGAGTTCAACAGCGGCGTCGACTCGATCGGCGACATGGATCCGCGCGTCGGCCGCGGCCTCTTCCGCGCGACCGCGGACTACATCACGCGCGGCCAGCTCGAGTGGGCGAAGATGCCGGAGGTGCACGAGAAGTGCACGTTCGGAGACGACGTCTACGATTGGTATTCGTCGCCCGAGAAAAACATCGAGTGGGTCGAGCGGCGTTTCCCCGGCGAAGGCAACATCCGCGCGTACTACGACCTCGAGGTCAAGAGCGAGTGGTGGGCGTGGTCCTGGGCGGTGACGAAGTTCGCGCCATCGTGGGTGCCAGAGGGCCTACGCGAGCGTTTCTACAGCGCGTTCGGCGGCAAGTGGCGCAAGTACATGGGCCGCACCACGGCCGAGGTGTTCGGCGAGGAACTCGGCTTCTCCAAGCGCCTGATCGCGATCTTCTCGTACATGTACGGCAACCACGGGAAGACGCCTGAACTCTCCCCGTTCGCGTTCCACTCGGTGAATCTGCTGCACTACCGCACTGGCGCCTATTACCCGGTCGGCGGTCCCTCGCAGATCGCAAACTGCGTCCTGCCGATCGTCGAGGAGGCCGGGGGACAGGTCGCGGTGTCTTCGCCGGTCGACCAGATCCTCATCGAGAACGGCCGCGCGGTCGGCGTGCGGCTGAGAGATGGGACCGAGGTCCGCTCGAAGCTCGTGATCAGCGATGCGTCGGCCTACGTGACGTACATGGAGCTCCTGCCCGACGAGGTGCGCGACCAGCACGGGTTTCCGGCGCTATTCGCGCAGACCGCCCCGAGCCCGGCGATGTGTTACCTGTACCTCGGCTACGACGAGGAAATCGACCTCCCCGCGCACATCGTCTGGCATATGCCGACGTATCCGGGCCTCGATCCCTACGACCTCGACGCGTCCGACAGGCTCTACAAGAGCGAGATGAAGTTCGAGGGTATGGGCGGCTATTCGCTCAGCCCATCTGCGCGTGATCCGGTCTACCACCAGCGTCACCCCGGCAAGTCGACGGCGAAGGTGCTCGCCGAGGCGCCGGCGGATTGGGTGAAGCGCTACCGCGAGGATCCGTCGTTCCGCCCTGAGTTCGAGAAGGGCGTGCGCGAAAACCTGATGAAGCTCGCTCACAAGCACTTCCCGATGCTGAAGGGGAAGACTCCATCCGTCGTGCGCACCGGCGTCCCGGTGGGCTGCAACCCGCGCGCCTGGGGCGGGTGCTCGCTCGGCATCGAGCCGTCGGGGGATCACTTCACGCGCGACACGCACTGGCTCCGCCCAAAGACCCCGATCGAGGGACTCTGGCTGACCGGGCAAGACTCGTTCTCTGCGGGCATTTGCGGCTCGATGGTGAGTGGCTCGATCACGTACGCCGCGATGACTGGCGACTGGTTGTTCATGCTCGACAACAGACTGTAGAACCTACTCGCTTTTTCCGAGCCAGCCGCTCGTGACGAGCGCCGCCGTGGCCCGCTCAGCCGTCGACCTCGAGCCGAGGTGATTGAGCTTCACGCCGCCGATGTTCGGCCAGATGATGACGTTGTTGTTCAGCTTGATGACCAGCTCTTCGAGCAAGCGCAGCGCGCGCTCGCGCGTCAGCACACCGCTCGCGAGATCCGCCGCGAAATAAGGGTAAAGCAGCTGATCGACGCGCCCCGGCGTGATGCCGCTGCCCGCGCCGTAGCTGATGATCGCGGCGTTCTGCGTGAACCACAGCGACTGCACCGCCTCCGCGAACGTGCGCGGTGGCAGCCACGGCACGCGGCTGCAGGTCTCGGCGATCTGCGCGAGCTCCGCGCGGCGCTCGACGTCGCTCGTCTGCGCCGCCTCCGTGCGCGCGAGCGTCGCGAAGCGCTCCGAGAACGCGCGCATCGCCGCGCAGCTCAGCTCGACGCTCTCGAGAAACGCGCGCTCATCGTCCGTCTGCGCGTCGGCACGCCGCGCGCGCGCCTGTGCGGCGATGCCCGCGAAGCCGAGGCGCAGCACGTTCTTGTGGCCGAGCACGATGTGCGCCTGCGTATCGGTGCAGCGACCGCGCCCCTTGAGGTTGTCGCCGGCGCCGGCACGCACCGCGCGCATCAGTCCCGGCAGCCGCGCGACCAGCCGCCCGCCACGGATCGCGCGCCCGAGCACGCTCGTCGAGCGCTCCTCGTCCTCGGCGACGAGCCGCAGCAGCGGCCGCACGCCGAAGCTGCGCAGCTTGCGGCGGATCTCGCGCGGGGAGAGGTCGAGCTCGCTCGCCAGGTCGTGCTCGCGGAACGCGGCGATCTTCGCGTCGCGCACGGTCTTGCCCTTCCAGTACGGGATGAGCTCGTCGAAGAGCACGCGCTCGTCCTCGGGCTCGATGCGGTAGCCGAACGCCTTGAGCTCCTCGAAGAGGTGCGCGAAGACGAAGGTGAAATCGCCGCGCTCGGGCGCGATCGGCGGCGCGATGAGCTTGGACGAGCGATTGCCGACGAGCAGCTCGTCCGGCTCGATGCGCACGGTCATCTTCGCGAGCACGCGCTCGAGCGCGCGCGCCGCGCGCAGCGATGAATGTTGGCCCTCGGTCTCGCGGTGCGCCTCGGTGTAGTAGCGAGCGCGCTCCATGCAGAGCCAGTGCGGTGCCGTCAGGAGCCGGTCTTTTTGCGCGGCGTTCTTCGGGTGGAGCTCGGCCATGCCTTGCCTCTTTCCTTCGACTTTGACTTCGCGTTCGCGTTCGCGTTCGCCTTCGCGTTCGCCTTCGCGTTCGCGTTCGCGTTCGCCTTCGCCTTCGCCTTCGACTCGCCGCGAATCTCTCGGAACAAAATGGCGACGACCTGACGGATGTGGCGTCTGCGCGCCTCGAGCGCGTCGGGCGAGAACGGGTCTTGCCCCGTCAGCTGCTCGAGCACACTTCCGAACGTGAAATACGTCACGACCATCCCGTAGACACTCGTCAGGACCTGCGTCATCTCGAGGCCGGGCGGCGCGTCGGGCGCGATCCTCCCAAGCCAAGCGGACCCGACCCGGAACATCGGCAGCGTCCGCGCGACGATCTTCGCGACGTGCCGTCCGCTCGCGACCTCGCGCTGGACGATGCAGCAAAAGGTGCGGTTCTGCGCGAGGAAACCGGCGTAGGCGTCGATGACGTCCTCCGCCTGCTGTTCGGGCTCGGTGCTCTTGCCGAGCGCCGGGATCATCGTCGCGGCGAGGCGGTCGTAGTAGCCGTCGAGCAGCGCCACGAGCAGCGCGTCCTTGCTGCCGAAGTGGTAGTGGATGAGCGCCTTGTTGACGCCGGACTCCTCGGCGATGTCGCGCGTCGTCGTCGCGTCAAAGCCGAGCACGCCGAAGAGG
>Ga0105048_10005974_pt1 | contig 19637 bp, 14 predicted proteins | sample MAT05_FD_78382 | JGI IMG/M metagenome (GOLD analysis project Ga0105048, IMG submission 78382) | Freshwater microbial communities from Lake Fryxell liftoff mats and glacier meltwater in Antarctica - MAT-05 | ecosystem: Environmental > Aquatic > Freshwater > Ice > Liftoff microbial mat | place... | reverse complement strand
CACGAACGTGCGGGCGTCGTCCTCGTGGGCGGTGGCCGGCGGCGGCGGCAGCTTCTCCAGGTCGGCGACGGTGCGGCGGAACACGTCGGTCCGGCGGGCGTCGGGGAGTGGCGAGTCCTTGCCGGTGAGGAGCTGCGTGGCGACGGCCCCCTGGAACAGGCGGAGGTACAGCAGCCGGTCGTACCCGGGGCGGACCTTCAGGGTGGCGTCGTAGGCGTCGACCGTCTTCCCCTCCTCGTACAGGAGGCCGGCGAGCTGGTGGCGGGCGGCGTCGGTGGCGGTGTCGTTGGGGAACCGCTCGTCGAGGAACCGGCCGAGGCGGATGGCGCGGTCGCGGTCGGCCTTGCGGGCGGCGGCGGCCTCGCCGGCGTCGGTGAGGCGGAGCTGGGCGGAGGCGTTGGCGTAGGCGTTGATCCCGAGTGCCCCGCCGGCCGACGACTTCCCGCCGCCGCCGCGGACCTGCCGGGCCACGTACTCGCCGAGCACCGCAGCCTGCTGCGGCTGGTCGGTCCGGTCGTAGAAGTAGATGAGCCGGATCAGCACCTCGGTCACGTCGGACGGGTTGTCCTTCTCGGTGGCGAGCGCGCGGGCGTGCTCCAGCAGGCCGACGATCTTGTTCCGCCGGTCCTTCAGCGCCGCCGCGTGCCCGGCGCGGGCGTCCGGGGCCACGTCCGCCCTCTCCTGGTCCATCAGCCGGGAAATCTGGATGAGGGAGGCCATCTGCGCCTCCTCGAACGTCTTGTAGTCCGCCAGCTTCCCCTCGGCCTCGCCCAGGAGGCGCCGCACGACGTACATGCGGCGCTTCTGGGCGCGGAAGGTGAACTCGTTGTCCGACTGGCTGATGGTGCGGTACAGCTTCTCGGCCTCGCGGTACGGCCCCATCGCCAGCGACGGCGTCGGCGGCGGCCCCTTGGCCCCCTTCACGACCGGCACGGCGGCGACGATCCGGTCGCCGTCGCGGCGGCGCACTTCCGCCAGATACCAGCGCACGGCCACGGCCTCGCCGGCGGCCCGGCGGTTGGCCGAGTACTGGGACAGCCAGGCGCGGGCGTCCTTCTCGACCGTCTTGTCCTCGCCCTCGAGCACCTTGTGGCGGATCTGGAAGAACCGGGCGACCCGCTTGCCGTCGTCCGAGTCGCCGCCGGCGGCCTTGAGCACCTCCAGGAACTTCTCCTCGGCGACCTTGTTGTTGTCCTTCTGGAACTCGCACTCGGCGGCCCACGCCTTGGCGACCCAGGTGACGCGCATCGGCACGCCGGTGCCGTTGACGATCGCCTTGAACTCGGCCGCGGCCTGGTCGATCGACTTCGACCGCTCCTTCTTCTCGGCGGCGGTGGCGGCGATGTACGTGTCGCCGAGGTACACCTGGTTGACGGCGCTGGCGAGCTCGGCGTCCACCTTCGACTGGAGGAGCGCGCGGCGGGTGGCGGCGTCGACGCCGCCGCCGGCGAGCTGGCCGCCGATCTTGTCGGCCGCGGTCTTGAACTGCTTGGCGGCGCCGAGGAACAGCGGCCGGGCGGCGGCGGCCTCGGCCCGCTGCTTCTCGAGCTCGGCGTCGCGGTCCTTGTCGCCCTCCGGCGGCACGTCGATGCGGCGGGCCTTCGCCAGCTGCGCCTTGGCCTCTAGCGCCGTCAGCCGGGCCAGCGCGAGGTACGCCTCGGCGGCGCGGGGGTGGCCGGGGGCGAGGCGGAGGAACGTGGCGAAGCCGTCCTTCGCGTCGCCGATGAGGCTCAGCCGCGCCGCCTCGTCCGGCTCGTCGTCGGCCGCTTCGAGGAGGCAGCGGGCGCGCTCCAGCGGCAGTTCGGCCTTGATCGCCGCGGGCGTGTTGGCCTTCTTTTCCAGCTCGCCGATCAGCTCGATGGCGAGGTCGGACTGCCCCTCCTGGCGGAGGCCGCGGACGAGTTCGAGCGGGCTCGGCGGGCCGTCGATGACCGGCGGTTCCGGCTCGGTCGGTTCCGCCGGCTTCGCCTCGGGCGGCTTCGGCTGCGCCTTGGGCTCCGGCGGCTTCGGCTGCGCCTTGGGCTCCGGCGGCTTCGGCTTCGGCTGCGCCTTGGTCTCGGTCTTGGGCGGCTGCTTGGGTTCGACCTTTAGTTGGGCGGTGGTGTCGGCGGGGCCGTAGGCGACGCAGACCATGCCGAAGGCGAAGACGAACCAGGCGGCGGGGCGGGGCATGGCGGCAGCTCCGGGTGGCCGGGCGAGTACCGGTTGTGACGGGCAACGGGCGCGAAAGGTTCCGTGAGGTGATTCTTACCAACGGTGCGGCGGCGTCAAGGGGGTGAAGCCAACCCGGCGAGCCGACCGCCGTGAGGCGGCGGGTGATGGGTGATGGGAACGTCACCCGCCGCCTCACGGCGGTCGGCTCGCCAGACTCACCTCCATCACGGTGCCGTCGTCGCCGGCGGTGGCGACGACGAGCCGGTCGCCGGGGCCGAACGACCGCGCCAGCGCCGGGTACGTCGCCTCGGCGGTGCCGAGGAACGGGCCGGGGGCCGACCACGCCTCCGGTTCGCCGCCGGCCGGCCGCCACACCGGCGGCGGCAGCCCCGCCCGCGCCACCGTGATCGTCCCCGCGTCGGCGACGCCGGCCAGCAGCGCCACCAGCGGCGGGTCGTCGAGCCCCAGCGCCAGCAGCTCGCGGTTCACCCGTTCCAGCGCCGCGGCGGGGTCGGGGTCGGCGCCGGGCGGGAACGCGGCGCGCAGCGCCAACAGCCCGATCAGGCTCCCCGCGGCGCCGCCGCGGCCGGGCACGTCGCCGACCAGGAAGACGACGCGGCCGTCGGCGAGGCGGCGGGCGTCGTGGAAGTCGGTGCCGGCCCGGTCGCGCGACCGGCGGGTCACCGACACGCCGGCGGGGAGCTCCGTCGGCAGGGCGGCGCGGCCGACGCGGCGGGCGAGTTCGCGGTCGGCGTCGGCGCGGGCGAACGACTGGCGGAGCTGGTCGCCGAGCAGCCGGGCTTCCGCGGCGCGGGTGGCGACGCGCGCCGCCGCGGCCCGGGTCCGCGCCAGCGACCGCAGCTGCGCCGCGAGGTGCGCCGGCTCCACGGGAAGGACGAGGCACACGTCGGCGCCGGCGTCGAGGCCGACCGGCACGGCTTCGGGTCGGGTGACGAGCCAGACGACGGGGACGAATTCGTCGGCGAGTTCGGCGCGCCAGCGGCGCGTCTGGGCGGCCGCGGCCGGGACCGGTTCGGCGACGACGACGGCGACGGCGACGGGGGTGAAGTCGACGGGCGGGGTGCTGCCGAGGGCGTGCGCGACGACGGCGAAACCGGCCGCCTCGACCGCGGCGCGGGGGGCGTCGGTCGCGGCGCTGAGGAGGACGGTGGGCATGACGCCCGGGGGGAGGGGGGTCGGGCGTCCAGCCGATCCGATGCCCGGCCCGGGGCGTTGCCCCGGGCTATGCTGTCCCAGGCCGTTGGCCTGAAAACCGGGAAGCCCTCTTCAGCCCGAAGGGCCGGGACAGCATAGCCCGGGGCAACGCCCCGGGCCGGAAGCCGGGGGCTCGTGCCCCCGACTCGCCGCGCGTCACTTCTTCTTCTTGTCGTCGGCGTCGTCGTCGTCGGCCTTCTTCTCCTTCTTGATGATCTCGGGGCCGGCGCCCGCCTCCACCACCGCGACCGCGACCTCGGGCTCGGCGCCCGGCAGCTTCAGCTGCACCACCACCGCCTCCGGCGCCTCCAGCACCTTCACGCCCTCCGGCAGCGGCAGCTCGCGCACGTGGATCGGCGACCCGAGCGTCAGGTTCGTGATGTCGATGCGGATCGCCTCGGGGATCGCCGTCGGGCTGCACTCGACGTGCAGCGCGTGCAGCGGCTGGTCGAGCACGCCGCCGCCGGTCGCCTTCGGGGTGTTCCGCAGCTCCACCGGCACCGTCACCTTCACCCGGTCCGACGCCGACACCCGGGCGAAGTCCACGTGCAGCATGTGCCGCCCGAGGTGGTCCCACTGCAGGTCGCGGACCAGCACGGTTTCCTTCTTGCCGCCGACCTCCAGCTCCACCACGCGGGCGTGCTGCACGCGGATGAGGCGGTCGAGCTCCTCGGCGGACACGGACACGGCCACGTTGGCCTCCTTGTGCCCGTACACGATCGCCGGGATGCGCCCGGCCTTGCGGAGCTTGATCGCCTGGCGGCTGCCGGACCCGGTCCGGGGTTCGGCCTTCAGCGTCGCGGTCGTGGCCATGTCATGCCCCCACGGCCGGCTACCCTCCCGCGCCCCCGTGGGAAGAGCGGTACTCTCGCCGGCCGGTCGGAAAACGAACGCGGAGCGGCCGAACGGGCCGCCCCGGCACAGGTCGTTAGCCCGGGGCGCAAGCCCCGGCGGGGTTGCGAAGCGGCTGGGGCTTGCGCCCCGGGCTAACAGTAGGGAAGATTATGGCTCGTACGCCGGGGCGCGACAAGGGACCGGGCGGAAGGCGCAGCCGCCGGCCCTCCCGACGCCGCCGCCGGACTGCGTCTGCGCCGGCGGGGCCAGCTCGTTCACGTCCACGGGAACGTCGTCGAACTCGCGCCACTCGCCGGCGAGGGTTTGCACCCGGCCGCGGACGTTCACCCGCTGGAACCCGGCGGCGCGGCAGGCGCTGAACACCCGCGGCACGGTGTTGGGGTAGACGTAGGCGTCGTCCCAGACGTCCACCCGGACGTGCGGCGGGGTCCGGGCGGTGCGGGCGGCGGTCAGGTAGTTCTGGAACCGGTCGATGTGCGTGAACGTGGCCGGCTCGCCGATCGGCCCCAGCGGCCCGACCTCGACGACGCGCAGCGGCACCCCCCCGAACGGCCCGCCGACGCACACCTCGACCCGCCGGGCGGCCGGCCGCGTCGCCGGGTCCGCCCCCCGCGCGTCGGAGCTGAAATCGAGCCGCGGGGAGGCCGCCCGCGGGCCGGAGGAGTCCGTAACGGCGACGGCGACGGGCTCGGGGACGACCGCGGCCGGCGGTCGGCCCGCGGCGACGAACCCGTAGCCGGCCGCGGCCATCACCACCAGCACGCCCGCGGCGGTCTGCACCTTCCCGACCCACGCCCCGCGGAACAGCCCGTCGGCGAGGTGGACCGCGACCGGCGACCGACCGACCCCCGCGGCGGCGCGGGCGGTGGCCGTCGCCAGTGCCAGCGGGATCGGGGCGGCGCCGGCGACCAGCGCCGCGGTCGGGTCGTAGCCGCGGAGGCGGGCCTTCAGCTTGGTAAGGCCGCGGGCCAGGAGCGACGACAGCGTCCCTTCGCGGCAGCCGAGCTGCTCGGCGGCGCCGCGGCGGCTCCACCCCTGGAGGTGGCACAGCACCAGCGGCGTGCGGTACTTCTCCGGCAGCGCCAGCAGGGCGTTGTCGAGGTCGAGGCGGAGGTCGGCGGCGTCGGGGGCGGCGGCGAGGGTGGGCGGCGGGGCGTCGAGGTGGGCGAAGCGGCGGGCGTTGCCGCGGCGGAGGGTGCGGGCGGTGAGCACGGCGACGCGGTACAGCCACGGCCCGAGCGGCTGGGCGGGGTCGAGGCGGGCGAGCACCAGGAACGTGGCCTGGAAGGCGTCGTCGGCGTCGGGCGGGTTGGGGAGCATCCGCCGGCACGCGGACCGCACCACGGCCCCGTGCCGGCGGACGAGCTCGGTGAACGCCGCCTCGTCGCGGTGGTCGGTGAAGGCGGCGACGAGTTCGCCGTCCGAACGGGTGTCGCACGCGGCCGGGAGGAGCCGGGCGAACGTGCCGGCAAGGGGGCTCATGTCCGTATCTTGCCGCCGGCGCCCCGGCGCGTTCAGGATTTTTTTCGGAATCGTGTTTTCGCCGCTCGCGGCGGTGCAACGGGGATGCACCGCCGCGAGCGGCGGAAGGAGGTGGCTACTTCTTCCGCACCAGCTTCATGGTGCCGCAGTGGTCCGGGGCCGGCTTGCCGTCCACCCAGGCGACGCCGGACAGCTCCAGCTGGTCGGCGCCCACGAACGTGTACGTGGCGTCGTGCATGTGCATGTCCTTGGTCACGTCGAGGTTGGTGCCGCCGACGAACTTGAACTGGAGCTGGTTCGGCGGCGACTTCGCGTCGAGCTTCAGCCGCGGCTGGTTGCCGAGCATGCAGTAGTGCGTCATCACCACGTCGGCGCCGTCGCGGTGGTACACCGACACCATCTCCATGTCGGTGCCGGGGAACGTCGTCTCGTGCACCGCCGACCCGCCGGCGCTGAGCTTCACCACCGACACCACCTTGTCCGTCGCCTTGCCGTCCTTGTCGGCCTCGACCCAGGTGCCGACCAGCCCCTTGAGCTTCTCGAACCCGGGGTGCGCCGCCTGCGCCTTTGGCGTCGGCGCCTGCCCGTTGGCGCCCGCGCTCAGGGCCAGGAACATCACGCCGCCGGCCATCATCAGTCGCGTCATCTTGCGTCCCCGGTCGAAGGAAAGAAGCGGAACCGACACCTGCGAACTCACCCGCCCTGGCCGGGGACCATCACCATCCACGTGACGCCGAACTTGTCCGCCACCATGCCGAAGCACGGCGACCAGAACGTCGGCGTCAGCGGCATCTCCACGCTGCCGCCGTCGGCCAGCCCGTCGAACGCCTTGCGGGCGGCGGCCTCCGTCGGCAGCGTCAGCGCCAACTGGAAGCCGTCGAACTTGACGCGGTCTTCGCGCCCGTCGGACGCCATCAGCCGGGCGCCGCCGATGCGGGCGGAGGCGTGCATCACTTTCTTCTCGAACCCGGGCGGGAGCGACCCCGACGGGCACGGCTCGGGGCTCTCGTCGAACCGCATCAGCATCTCGACCTCGGCGCCCACCGCGTCGCGGTAGAACGCCAGCGCCTCCTCACAACGGCCGCCGAAAAACAGGTACGGGGTCAGCGCGGTCATCGGAGTCTCCGGGGTTACGAGTTCGTCATCAGGTTCCGCACGCCGGTCAGGTCGAACAGCGGCCGGACCTCGACGGCACCGAGTCGGGCGGCGGGGTGGTCCTCGTCCCCCCCGCCCGCGACGGTCACCGACACGCTGCCGAGTTGTGCCGCGGCGGCGTCGAACGGGCCGTCGGTGACCGCGCGCACGCCGTCGCGGACGCGGACGCAGGTCGCGGTGTCGGCCGGGCGCAGGCGGATCGCGGCGGCCACCCGTTCGGGCACGGCGTCGGTGCCGTAGCCGAGCAGCGCCGCGGCGCCGGGCGGCGGCTGCGGCGCGCCGTGCAGCGCCAGCACGGGGCGGATTTCGATCGCCCCCTTGCGGGCCGGCGGCAGCGACGCGGCGACGGCGATGGCTTCGTCGAGGTCGGCGAGGTCGAGGAGGAAGAAGCCGCCGAGGTGTTCGGTGGTTTCGGCGAACGGCCCGTCGGTGACGAGCGGCCGGCCGTCGCGGACGCGGGTCGTGGACGCCGAGGAAGCCGGCAGCAGCGGCGACGCGGCGAGGAACTTCCCCTGCGCCGCGAGGCGGTCGCACGCGGCGAGCGACTCGACCATACAGGCGGTACGCTCGTCGTCGGTCCAGGCGTCTTCGGCGCCGTAGGCGAGCAGCAGGTACTTCATCGCGATCCTCTGTCGGGGGTGCGCGCCGCGGCGCGAAGCCGCAAGCGGCAACTCAGGTGGTAACGTTGCCGCTTGCGGCTTCGCGCCGCAGCGCCAACACCCGAGCCCCAATTTCACCCCGTAGTCGAACGGCCGCGGCGCGGATCGACAGCCGCGCGATTTTTCCCCGCGCGGCTCGCGCGGCGGGACGTGATACGACCGTCAGAGTTGATTCAACCGCTTCAACAGGAACCGCCGTTCCGGCTCCTGCCGGGCCAGCGCCAGCGCGCGTTCGTAGGCCGATCGCGCCTCGTCCGTGCGGTTGAGGCGGCGCAGGAAGTCGGCGCGGGCCGCGTGCGCCAGGTGGTAGTCGGTCAGGTCGCCGCGGCCGAGGATGCCGTCCACGAGCGCCAGCCCCGCGGCCGGGCCGTCGCGCATCGCCACCGCCACGGCCCGGTTCAACTCCACCACCGGCGACGGGTTCAGCGCCAGCAGCACGTCGTAGTGCGCCGCGACCCGCGCCCAGTCGGTCGAGTCGGTCGCCGCGGCCGCGTGCTCCGCGGCGATCGCCGCCTGCACCGCGTACGGCCCGGCCGGCGCCCGCGCCACCAGCGCCCGCCCCTCGGCGATCAACCCGGCGTCCCACGCGGCGCGGTTCTGCTCGTCGAGCAGAACGATGTCGCCGGCCGGCGTGGTGCGCGCCCGCCGGCGCGACTCCTGGAGCAGCATCAGCGCCAGCAGCCCGACCGCCTCCGGGTCGGGCAACAACTCCACGATCAGCCGGCCGAGGCGGATGGCTTCGCCGGACAGGTCGGCGCGGGTGGCGGCGGCCCCGGCGCTGGCCGAATAGCCCTCGCTGAACACGAGGTACACGACCGCCAGCACCGACCCCAGCCGCTCCGGCAGCTCGGCCGCGGACGGCAGGGCGAACGGGATGCCGGCGTCGCGGATCTTCGCCTTCCCGCGCACGATCCGCTGGGCCATCGTCGCCGGCGAGGTGAGGAACGCGGCGGCGATTTCGTCCGTCGTGAGGCCGCACACCTCGCGGAGCGTGAGCGCCACGCGCACGGCCGGGTCGAGCGCCGGGTGGTAGCACGCGAACGCCAGTCGCAGCCGGTCGTCTTCGATGGCGGCGTCGGCGCGGGCGGCGTTGGCCCCGGCGACCTGGGCGAGCCGGCCGGCGAGTTCGGGCTGGAGCTCGGCGAACTTGCCGCGGCGGCGGAGGGTGTCGACCGCCTTGAACCGCCCGGCGGAGACGAGCCACGCCCGCGCGTTGTCCGGCACGCCCTCGGTCGGCCACCGCTCCACGGCCGCGGCGAAGGCGTCGTGCAGGGCTTCTTCGGCGAGGTCGAAGTCGCGCATGAGCCGCACCAGCGACGCGAACACCCGCCGGGCCTCGGTCCGGTAGGTGGCGTCGAGCACGGCGCGGACGTCGGCCGGGGGGGAAGGCATGGGGGGGAAGGTAACGCCGTCCCCGGCGCGGCGGTAGGTCAGTAGAAGCCGGCTCTGGGCTTGAGCCCCGAAGGGGCGGCAGGTAATAGCCCAGGGCGTCAGCCCTGGGAGGCCTGTGGCGGAGTTCGTGTGTCGTCACCCCTCGTGGCACCGCCCAGGCTTCCTGACGCCCTGGGCTATTACCTGCCGCCCCTTCGGGGCTCAAGCACCGGGGCTACCCGCGCCTGACCGTGCATTTCGACGGCGTGTGCCGACGACTGCCACGATGCCCGCTCACGCGATGACCGCCCGGATCGGCGCGCCGTGGTCGATGTCCAGCCGCTTCCGCCCCGGCACCTCCAGCCGCCGGCTGTCGAGGCCGAGCTGGTGCAGGATCGTGGCGTGAACGTCGGTCACGTAGTGGCGGTCCGTCACCGCGTGGAAGCCGATCTCGTCCGTCGCCCCGTGGACGACGCCGCCCTTCAACCCGCCGCCGGCCAGCGCCACGCTGAACCCATAAATGTGGTGGTCGCGGCCGTCCGCGCCCTGCGTCCCGGGCGTGCGGCCGAACTCCGACGCGAACACCACGAGCGTGTCGCGCAACAGCCCCGTCCGCTTCAGGTCGGCGAGTAGGCCGGCGATCGGCTTATCGACCGCGAGGCAGTTCCGCTGGTGGTTCGCCTTCAGGCCGCCGTGCGCGTCCCACACCCCGGCCCCGCCGGCGCCGTGCTGCACCTGGATGAAGCGCACACCGCGCTCGACCATGCGGCGCGCCGCGAGCATCTGCATCCCGAACTCGCGAGTCTCGGCGCGGTCGATGCCGTAGAGCTTCTTCGTCTCCTCCGTCTCGGCGGCGAAGTTCAGCACTTCGGGCAGCGACCGCTGCATCCGAAACGCCAGCTCGTAGCTGCGGATTCGCGCGTCCAGCGCCGGGTCGGCCGGGTACTCGACGCCGCGCAGGCGGTTGAGGCGCTCGGTGAGCGAGAAGCCGGCGCGCTGTTCGGCTTCGGTGATCGGACCTTCCGGGCGACCGTAGTCGAGCGGGTTGGCGGGGTCCACGCGCACGGGAACGGCGTCGTGGGCGGGGCCGAGGTAGTGGCCGTCCTTGAGGTTCCAGTACTCGCGGCGGCCCATGCTGACGAACTGCGGCAGGTTGTCGTTGAGCGACCCGAGGCCGTAGTGGACCCACGCCCCGAGCGTCGGGAACTCGCCGTCGAGCATGTGCTTGCCGGTGTGGAACTGCGTCTGCGCGCCGTGGTTGTCGTCGGTCGTCCACATGGAGCGCACGATCGCCAGCTCGTCGGCCATGCCGCGGAGGTTCGGCAGCCAGTCGCTCACGTCCAGGCCGGACTGCCCGCCGCGGCCGAAGCCGACCTGGAGCGGGTAGAGGCGGTTCCGCTGCTGGCCGTTGGCGTCGTTGACGACGGTGACGCGCGCCAGCGCGAGTTTCGCGGGGTTCTGTACGTCGGCGAACGGCGTCTCGGCGATGGTCTTGCCGGCGTACTTCGTGAGCATCGGCTTGGGGTCGAACGTCTCCATGTGGGAGACGCCGCCGTTCATGAACAGCCAGATGACGGACTTCGCCTTGGGGGCGAAGTGCGGCCGGCCGGTCGGCGGCGCCCACGGCGCGGCGGGGTCGGCGCGGCCGTCGCGGTGGAGGAGCGCGGCGAGCGCGAGGCCGGTGAACCCGTGGCCGAGGTCGGCGAGAAACGCGCGGCGGTGCATGACGAAAACCCCGGAGAATGGCCGCAAAAAGGCACAAAAAGCACAAAAAGGAACAGAGCGAGAATCAGGGTTCTTTCAACGCTTCCGACAGCACGTACTTCTTGATGTAGAAGCGCGGGGCGCCGAAATTCACCAGGAGGCCGTGTTCGAGCCGCGACGAACGGAGGTAGCCCAGGAGCTGGGCGACGTGTTCGTCGGTCGTCGCCCGCGCCGCCTTTAACTCGACCACCAGGATACCTTCGACGAGGAGGTCGGCGAAGAAGTCGCCGAGGGGCGTGCCGTCCTCGTCGTACACGTCGATCGGGCGCTGGGTCTCGACGTGGAGCCCCTGCTTCCGCAGCCGATGCGCCAGCCCCCGCTCGTAGACCTTCTCCTGGTGTCCGTTCTTGAGGTACGTGTGCAGCGCGAACCCGGTCTCGCGGACGATGTCGCACAGCTCGAAGACCGTCCCCCACGGCTTCATGACACCCCCTCCGTTTCGTGCCCTCTCTCCGTCTGTCTTTCCTATTCTGTCTGTCTTCCTTTTTGTGTCTTTTGTGCTTTTTTGCGGCCAATCTCTTCTTACCTCACGGTGACGAAGTCGTTGTGGTTCACCAGCGCCTGCACGAGGAGCCCGCGCGCCCGGCGGGTGCGCTCGGCCGGCGTGCCGCCCGCGTTCGCGGCGCGCAGCTCGGCCAGACCTTCCACGCACGCCGCCAGCTCGTCCGCCGTCGGCGTCGTGCCCAGCACCGTCTCGAACGCCGCCTTCGCAAAGGCGCCGTCGTCCGCGCCGGGGATGCGCTCCGTCATCTTCGCGGCGGCGCGGATGGCGAACGCGCTGTTCCACAGCGCCAGCGCCTGTTGCGGCACGATGCTCTCCGTGCGGCGGTAACAGTCCAGCACGTTGGCGTCGTCGAAGATCGACAGCAGCTTGTGGTGGTCGTTGTGCGACTGGAAGAAGTACATCGCCCGCCGCCGGCTCGTGTCCTGTTCCGTCAGCGGAATGGGCGGCCCGCCGCGCGTCGGGTCCAGCTCACCCGACAGGTGCAGCAGGCTGTCGCGGACGGTCTGCGCCGTCATCCGCACCGGGTTCATCCGCCACAGCCGGCGGTTCTCCGGGTCGATCGCGGCGCTCGCCTCCGCCCCCTTCGACGACGACGACAGCCGGTAGGTGTTCGACGTGACGATGACGCGGTGGAGGTGCTTGAACGACCAGCCGTTCTCCATGAACTCGGCGGCGAGCCAGTCGAGCAGCTCGGGGTGCGACGGGGCGGCGCCCTTGCGGCCGAAGTCGAACACGGTCGGCACCAGCGGCTGACCGACGTGGCGCGCCCAGACGTGGTTCACCGCCACGCGCGCGGCCAGCGGGTTGCTGCGGTCCGTCAGCCAGCGGGCGAGGGCGGTGCGGCGGCCGGTGCTCGTCTCGGGGAACGGGCGGAGGCGGGCCGCGGCGGGTTCGACGTTCGACTCCGCGCTGCGGACGGCGCCGCGGAAGCGGGCGGCGAGCGCCGGCGGCGGCGCGGTGCCGGCCTTCGCGTGCCCCTCGAACTCGCGCGCCGCGGCCAGTTCGGCGACGGCCGCCCGCCGGGCCTTTTCCGCCGCCAGCTCCGGCCCGACGGCGAGGCCGCCGAGGACGGCGGGAAGCTTCCTCGCCGCGACGAGCCGCTGCGCCGCGGCCGTGGCAGCCGCTTCGGCCTTGCCGACGTGCGCCGCCGCGATGTCCGGCCGCAGCCCCGGCTGGTACGCGAGCAGCGGCAGCTTCACCGGCTCGATCCGCAGTCCGGCCGGCGCCAGGAAGCGCGGCACGCCCGGTTCGATGACGCGCGTCGGGTCCGGGGTCCGCTCGTCGCCGCGGACGTGAAACGGCGTCTTGGCGTCGGGGTTGGCGTCGAACGCCCGCGCCAGCCCGGACTTCATCTCGTCGAGTTCCGGCGTCAGGTCGGTGCGGAGCTGGTACGGCTCGAACACGGCGCGGAGGCGGTAGTAGTCGGCCTGCGAGACGGGGTCGTACTTGTGGTCGTGGCACTTGGCGCAGTTCGCCGTCAGGCCCATCAGCCCCTTGCCGGTGTGCTCGACCACCTCGTCGAGCCACGTCGTGCGGTTGAACAGGAAGTACGGCCGGGCGAGGTAGCCGGTGGCGCGGAGCTTCTGCGCGTCGGTCGGGTACAGCTCGTCGGCGGCGAGCATCTGGCGGACCATCTCGTCGTACCCGAGGTCGGCGTTGAACGCCTCGACCGTCCAGTCGCGCCACCGCCAGACGTGCCGCTGACTGTTGCGGAGCTCGGCCCCCAAACCCCACCAGTCGGAGTAGCGCCAGACGTCGAGGAAGTGCCGCCCCCAGCGCTCGCCGTACTGCGGCGACGCCAGGAGCGCATCCACGACGCGCTCGTAGGCGTCGGGTCGGGTGTCCTTCTCGAATGCGTCGGCCTGCGCGGGCGTCGGCGGCAGGCCGATCAAATCCAGGTACACGCGGCGCAGCAGAACTCGCTTCTCGGCGGGGCCGACGGGCGCGAGCTTGTGCTTGGCGTAGCCGGCGGCGACGAAGGCGTCGATCGGGTTTCCGGCCCCCGGCACCGCCGGTTTCACGACGGGTCGGAAGGCCCAGTGGTCGCGCGGGTCGGGTTCGGGGCGGTCGTCGGCGGGCGCCGTCGCGCCGGCGTCGATCCACGCCCGCAGCTTCGCCACCTGCGCGGCGGTGAGGGCGTGCCCTTCCGGCGGCATCCGCGTGTCGTCGGCCGCGGTGACGCGCGCGATGAGTTCGCTGTCGGCGGCCTTCCCGGGGGTGACGGCGCCGGCCTTGACCATCGCGGCGGCAGTGTCGAGGCGCAGTTTCGCCTTCTGCTGGAGGACGCCGTGGCAGGCGTAGCAGCGCTCGCGGAGCAGCGGCTGGACGTCCTTGCGGTAGTCCTGGGCGCGGATCGGCGACGCGGCGGCGAGCAGCGCCAGGACGAGGAGGGGCCGCATGGGGCGGGTCCGGGGCGGACGGGCGCGGGGGAGGGCCAACTGAAAGCGTAAGCGGACGCGGGGGGCGGTGCAAGGCGCGAATCCCCTGGCGAGCCGACCGCCGTGAGGCGGCGGGTGACGCACCTGAAGCGCATCACCCGCCGCCTCACGGCGGTCGGCTCGCCAGGGGATTCGTCGCGCCGGTCAGCGCCCCGGCAATCCCGTGTAGTCGCCCGGATACACCGCGTCCACGCGGCTCGGCGCGAACGTGTCGCGGTAGAGGTCGGACAGCACCGGCTGCGGCTCCCCCGTCGCCTCCACGGCGGCGGCGTCGGCCTCGGCGCGGGCGTCGTCGCGCAGCTGCCGCACCCCGTCGGCGTCGATGGCGCGGGCGTCGAGGAGGAGCTGCTCGAACTGCGCCACCGGGTCGGCCTCGGCCCAGTCGCGCTGGGCGCCGCTCGACGACGAGTGGCCGTGCATCCGCGTCACCATCACCTCCAGCAGGAACGGCTTCCGCTCCCGCCGGCACACCCGCATCGCCCGATCCAGGCCGTGCCACACCGCCACCGGGTCGGTCCCGTCGATCGTCGCCGAGTCCACGCTGTACGGCAGCGCCCGGTCGGAGATCGGCCGGCGCGTGTGGACGGTGTCGAACGGGGTCGAGATGCCCGTCTTGTTGTTCGTCACCACCATCAGCACCGGCAGCGCGTTGCCCGGCTGCGTGGACCAGTTCAGGCAGCTCTCGAAGTCGCCCTCGGCGGTGCCGGCGTCGCCCCCGACCACGACCGTGATCCCCTCGCCGCCGTGCCGCTTCTGCATCCGCGCGGTGCCGGGGGCCATCGTGTACTGCACCTCGATCACGCTCGACACCGGGACGACGTTCCACTCCGGGACGCAGTAGTGGCCGACGAAGTTCCGCCCGCGGCTGTGCCGGTCGGTGGCGCGCATGACGAGCTGGCGGACGTGGTCCGTCATGCTCATGCCCATGGCGAGCATCACGCCGGCGTTGCGGTAGTGGAGGTGGAGGTAGTCGTGGGCCGGGCCGCGGCCCTTGAGGATTTGCCGGCCGAGGGCGACGTTGAACGCCTCCTCGCCGGGGCCGCCGATCCAGAAGAACGCCTCGCCCGACTTCGACATCTTGATCGAGCGCTCTTCCAGCGCCCGGGTGCGGACCATTTCGCGGAAGAGGGTCAGGGCCAGCTCGGCCGAGATGGCGTCGCGGCCCGAGCGGACGACGGCGGCGGGGGTGGCGACGACCCCGCTGCGCCGCGGACCGCCGGAACGACCTTCGGGAGGCTCCTCGTCGGCGTTCTGCTCCGGCATCAATCAACCCCCGAGGCGGGAACGGGCGGATGAGGTACGGGGAATTATACCACGCGGGCGGTGCTCGGCGCGAGGGGGAAGCGTAAACGCGACCGGCCCGCCTCGAACGATCCCCGGGGCGTTGCCCCGGGCTATGTTATCCCACCCCTTTGGGGTGAAGCCGGGCACCCGGCTTTCAGGCCAACGGCCTGGGATAAGATAGCCCGGGGCAACGCCCCGGGTGGGGTCCGCGGTCGTCTTTAACCCCCCACCAGCGCGTCGAACTCGTCCTCCGTCAGCACCGCGACGCCCAGCTCCTTCGCCTTGTCGAGCTTGCTGCCGGCCTTCTCGCCGGCCAGCAGATAGTCCGTCTTCTTGCTCACGCTGCCGCTCGGCTTCCCGCCCGCCTTGCGGATCACGTCCTCGATCTCCTCTCGCCCATACCGCAGCAGCGTCCCGGTTACCACCACGGTTTTCCCCTGCAACGGCAGCCCCGCCGCGGTCGCCGCCGCGGCGCGCTTCTCCTCCGTCAGCGTCAGGCCCAGCTCGCGGAAGTCGGCGATCATGTTCCGGGTCACGTCCGACTCGAAGAACGCCCGAATCCCCTTCGCCCGCTCCGGGCCGACCCCCTCGGCGGCCAACAACTGCTCGTCCGTCGCCGCCGTCAGGGCGTCGATCGTCAGGAACTCCTGTGCCAGGATGTCGGCCATGCTGTCGGCGACGCCCGGCACGCTGATGCCGGCCAGCACCCGGGCCAGGCCGCGTGGTTTGCTCGCCTGAATCCCCTCCAGGAGGTTGTCGGCCCACTTCCCGCCGGCCTTCTTGGCGTCCTTCGGCGGGCGGGCCTTCAACAAATCCTCCTTCGTGAGGCGGTACACGTCCGGCAGCGTCGCCACGAGGTTCGCCGCGAGCAACTCGTCCACGACGGCCTCGCCGAGCCCCTCGATGTCCATCGCGGCCCGGCGGGCGAACTGGAGGAGCTGCCGCTTCAGCTGGCCGCCGCAGGTGCCGCGCGGGGCGGTGCAGAAGTAGAACGGGCTCCCCTCGTCGCGCTTCGTCGCCGCGCCGCACACCGGGCACGCCTTCGGCCACTTGAACTTCTTCTCCGCGCCGGTGCGGCCGGCGGCTTCCACGCGCACCACCTGCGGGATGATCTCGCCGGCCTTCTCGACCACCACCGTGTCGCCGACGCGGATGTCCTTCCGCTCCATCTCATCGGCGTTGTGGAGGCTCGCCTTGCTGACGGTGGTGCCGGCCAGGCGCACGGGCGGGTCGAAGTGCGCGACGGGGGTGAGTTTGCCGGTCCGGCCGACCTGCACCTCGACGCGCGCCAGTTTCGTCATCGCCTGTTCGGCCTCGAACTTGAAGGCGCGAGCCCAGCGCGGGAACTTGCTCGTGTAGCCGAGCCGCTCGCGCTGGCCGAAGTCGTCCACCTTCACGACCATGCCGTCGGTGTCGTACCCCAGGTCGTGCCGCTTCGTGTTCCACTCGGCGCAGTGGGCGATCACGCCGTCGATGCCGTCGAAGTGTTTGGTTTCCGGGTTCACGGGGAAGCCGAACGCCTTCATCGTCTCCAGCGACGCGAGGTGCGAGCGGACGGCGAAGCCGTCGAGCGCCCCGAGCGCGTAGGCGAAGAAGCGGAGCTTGCGGCGGGCGACCTCCTGCGGGTCCAACATGCGGATCGACCCGGCCGTGAGGTTGCGGCAGTTCTCGTAGGGCTTGTCGCCGTCGGCGACGCGCTCGCGGTTGATGCGGATCAGCTCGGCGCGCGTCAGGTACACCTCGCCGCGCACCTCGTACAGCGCGGGCGGCTTGTCCGCGCGCAACTTCAGCGGCACGCCGCCGACGGTGCGGACGTTGTGCGTCACGTCGTCGCCGACCTCGCCGTCGCCGCGGGTGACGCCGCGGGTGAGCTGCCCGGCCTCGTAGCTCAGCGACATGGCCACGCCGTCGATCTTCAGCTCGACGACGTAGGTGACCGGCTCCTTGCCGAGCGCCTTGCGGACGGACGTGTCCCACTCGCGGAGCATGTCCGGGTTGTAGCTGTTCTCGATGGAGTACATCGGCTGGCGGTGGCGGACGGAGTTGAGCTCGTCCACGGGCGTGCCGCCGACGCGGCGGGTGGGGCTGTCGGGCGTCGCCAGTTCGGGGTGGTCGGCTTCGAGTTTCGTGAGTTCTTCGAGGAGGCGGTCGAACTCGCGGTCGGAGATTTCGGGGGCGGCGTCGACGTAGTAGCGGTGGTTGTGGTGGTCGAGGAGCTTGCGGAGGTCGGCGGCGCGGGCGGCGGGCTTGGGCATTGTTCGTCCCCCGGAGGATGGGGGGATTGTGCCCGCGCCGGGGGCGGAAGGGAAGCTCGGTAACGCCTTCCGCCGCTCGCGGCGGTGCAGGAGGTGCGTTGCACCGCCGCGAGCGGCGGCCCACCTACGCCCGCTCGTGGCCGATGACGTGGCGGGCGACGAACACGAAGAACGCGCCACTGGCGGCCACCACGGCGACGTGGAACACCTCGTGCGGCCCGACGCGGACCGGGGCGGGGCTGAGGACCGGCCAGCCGAACAGGTCGCAGGCGGCGCCGGCGGTGTACAGCAGCCCGCCGGCCAGCACCCAGTTCATCGCCCGCCAGCCGACGGCCCGGTAGTACGCCACCACCGGCAGGCCGCCGAGCCAGCCCATCCCCACGTACAGGCTCACCGTCGCCCAGTACGGCGCCCGCGGCAGCAGCCACAGCGCCGCCACGCCGACCGCGGCGATGCCCCACATCACGCCCAGGCACCGCCGCCGCCGCCGCCCCGACAGCAGCGCCGCGACCACCGGCGTGTTCGTCCCGGCGATCAGGATGAAGATGGCGGAGCGGTCGAGCGTCTGGAGGAGGCGGAGGGTGTCGGGGTCGGCCGCGGCGGCGTGGTAGAGGCCGCTGGCGGCGTACAGGAGCACCATCGACAGGCCGAACACCGCGGCGGACGCCCGCCGGCCGTGCGGCGCGAGGCGGACCAGCACCAGCGTGGCGTACGCGGCCCAGACGGCGGCCAGCAGGTGCGTGGCCGAGCTGACCGGGTCGCGCAACTCCATGACTCCTCCGCTTCACGCGAACCCCGACATCCTACGCAAGCCCGGGGACGGCCGTCCCCGGGCTTTCCGTGTCATCACCCTCCACCGGACCGGCCAATCTCTGTCCATCGCCGCGGTCCGGCACATGGGATGCACTACTTCCTTCCGTCCCGCCGCGGATCCCCGCGGTTGTCCGAACGGAGGATCATCATGAGCGTCAAGGACACCCTGAAGGGCGCCGCCGAGGCGGTGAAGGAGAAGGCCGAGGAGGCCGCGTGTTGGGTGAAGGAGAAGACCGGCATGGGCAGCTGCGACGCCTCGAACATCAAGCCGCACATGCCGGTGATCTCGTCGTGCGGGTGCACGATGGGGAAGGTGGACGGCGTGCAGGGCGACAGCATCAAGCTGACGAAGAACGACAGCCCCGACGGCCAGCACCACTTCATCCCGACGGCGTGGGTGGACCACGTCGACAGCCACGTCCACCTGAACAAGAACTCGGACGAGTGCAAGCGCGGCTGGACCAGCACGTCGGCGTGACGGCGTAGTTTCGGGCGGAAAGCCCGGGGACGGCCGTCCCCGGGCTTCGCCGCGCGGTACACTTTTGCGCATGCGACTCACCCTCCTCGCCGCCCTCCTCCTCCCCGCCACCGCCCGCGCCGACGACGCGCTGACCGCCGACGCCGCCCGCGCCCTTAAGGCCGCGGCGACGTTCTTCCACACCAAGGCCGCCGTCCGCGGCGGGTACGTCTACTACGTCACGCCCGACCTGGCCCAGCGCTGGGGCGAGGGGAAGGCGAGCCCGACCACGGTGTTCGTCCAGCCGCCGGGCACGCCGACCGTCGGCGAAGCCTTCCTCGACGCCTTCGCCGCCACCGGCGACCGCGCGTACCTGGATGCCGCGAAGGACGCCGCCGAGTGTTTGGCCGCCGGCCAGCTCCAGTCCGGCGGGTGGACGCAGACGATCGAGTTCGGGCCGGCCAAGCGCGTCGGCAAGTACCGCAAGACGCCCGGCGGCAGCTGGAACGCCTCGTCCCTCGACGACGACCAGACGCAGTCGGCACTGCGCTTCCTGGCCCGCGCCGACAAGGCGCTCGGCTTCAAGAACGAGGCCGCGAGTGACGCCGCGAAGTACGGGTACGACGCGCTGTTGAAGGCGCAGTTCCCGAACGGCGGCTTCCCCCAGGTGTTCACCGGCGCGAGCCCGGCGGCGCCGGTGGTGCGGGCGAAGTACCCCGACTTCGACTACCGCACTGAAGGAAAGGTGAAGGAGTACTGGACGCACTACACGCTCAACGACGGCCTCCCCGGCACCGTCGCGGAAGCGCTGGCGACGGCGCACGCGGTGTACGGCGACGCGAAGTACCAGGCGGCGCTGGCGAAGCTCGGCGACTTCCTGTTGCTGGCCCAGATGCCGGAGCCGCAGCCGGCGTGGTGCCAGCAGTACGACCGCGACATGCAACCGGTGTGGGCGCGGAAGTTCGAGCCGCCGGCGGTCAGCGGGTGGGAGTCGCAGGACGCGATGGAGGCGCTGATTCGTATTGCGCGAATCACCGGCGACGCGAAGTACCTGGAGCCGGTGCCGCGGGCGCTCGCCTACCTGCGGAAGTCGCTGCTGCCCGACGGCCGGCTGGCGCGGTTCTACGAGCTGAAGACGAACCGCCCGCTGTACATGGACGCCGCGTACCAGCTGACGTTCGACCCGTCGGCGGCGCCGGCGCACTACGGCTGGACGCAGCCGAGCCGGCT